>Ga0207874_1003680_pt1 | contig 12344 bp, 12 predicted proteins | sample HigsolmetaAR201D_FD_184833 | JGI IMG/M metagenome (GOLD analysis project Ga0207874, IMG submission 184833) | Ionic liquid and high solid enriched microbial communities from the Joint BioEnergy Institute, USA - AR20-1-D (SPAdes) (version 2) ... | reverse complement strand
CGAAAAAGCGCTGGAGCTGATCGCGATCCGCGCTGTAGCGCTCCAGCCATATCCGCAGCGTCCCGTCCGGAGGCGCGCTCTCCAGGCCTTCCGGAGCTTGATAGTGGAAGTCGGTGGAACGTGGGAAGTCAGGCACGGTCGCTGCCGGCAGCACGGCCGCCAGGAGGAGCAGGGCTGGGATGGGTCGCATGCTATTCAGGATAAGCTGCTGCTGTGCGCCCGCAATACACTGACAGGTATGCTGGCTCAATCGAAAACCCGCCGGAGCAGGTCTTGGCGAAACACGCTCTATGTCATCATCTTTGAGGCGAACACTCGCGCTGGCCGCATGTTCGACATCATCCTGCTTACGATCATCCTGCTCAGCGTTGCGGCCGTGTCCGTGGAGAGCGTGCCCGAACTTCAGGCGCGATACGGAGCCACGTTGCGAGCGCTGGAGTGGCTGTTTACGGCTCTCTTTTCGATTGAATATGTTCTGCGCCTTATTTCGGCCCGGAACCCGGTCCGGTACGCGTTCAGCTTCTTCGGAATCGTCGATCTGGTGGCGGTTCTTCCGAGCTACTGCAGCCTCTTTCTGCCGGGCTCCCAGTCCTTCCTCGTGATTCGAGTCTTACGTCTGCTTCGCATTTTCCGCATCTTGAAGCTCGGGGCCTATCTGGCGGAAGCGCGGGTGTTGAAGGAGGCTCTTCAAGCGAGCAGGCCGAAGATCACCGTATTCCTGACAGCCGTTCTCTCGGTAGTTGTCGTAGTGGGCGCGGTGATGTATTTGATCGAGGGGAACGCCAGCGGGTTCACGAGCATTCCCCGCTCGATGTACTGGGCCATTGTCACGATGACCACCGTAGGATACGGCGATATCACTCCAAGAACGCCGTTCGGTCAGACGGTCGCCGCTATCCTGATGATCCTCGGGTACGGGATCATTGCTGTGCCGACCGGCATTGTCTCGGTGGAGCTGGCGAACGCCACGCGCCACCAGTACGGCACCCGGACCTGCCCCACCTGCCAGCTCGCCCGGCATGACGGAGATGCCCGGCACTGCAAGCGCTGCGGGACGGCGCTGCCCGCACTCGCCGGCAACGCTCAGGCCGCGCCGTAAAGCCTATTTCGTTTTGATGGGGTCTGGCGGCCTGGATGGCAGCTTCTTGGGATTTGCCTTGATCCGCGCCATCACCTCAGCCACGCCCCGCTCCAGTTGGGGATCGCTGCCTGCGATCACCGCTTTCGGATGGTTCTCCACGACGATATCCGGCTCGACGCCTTCGCCTTCGATAATCCAGTTGCCATCGACGCTCGCGAAGCCGAATTCAGGCACACTTACCTGCCCGCCGTCGATCAGCGCGCCCCGGTTCGTGATGCCAATAACGCCGCCCCACGACCGCTTGCCAATCAGTGGACCGAGTTTGGCCTGGCGGAACATCGCCGGAAAGATATCGCCATCCGAAGCAGACGTCTCGTTGAGCAGACAGACGAGGTGTCCATGGAAGGCCTGATCGGGGTACGTTGTTACGGATTCGTTCGTACGCGAGAATCCGGTTGCCAGGACTTCTCTTCTGAGCCGCTCGATCAGCATGCGGGAGACGTTGCCGCCTCCGTTCGAGCGGACATCGATCACCATCCCTTCCTTCCGGATCTGCGGGTAGTACTGCTTGATGAACTCACGGATGCCCTCCGCGCCCATGTTGGGAATGTGGATGTAGCCGACCCTGCCTCCGCTCAACTTGTCGACAAGCGCCCGATTCCGCTCCACCATCTGCAAATAAATGAGATTGCTTTCGTCAGAAATTGGTTGGATGACAACCTCGCGCGAACCTTCCATGACGGGCTTCGAGTTCATGCGCAGGCGCACCTGCCGGTCGGCTTTACCCCGAAGCAGGCGGTAGGGATTGTCGTTGGCTGTCAGCGGTTCGCCATCGATCTCCAGCACATATTCGCCAACCTTAGCGTTGATGCCGATTTCCGTAATCGGGGAGCGGTAGACAGGCTCTTCGTTGTGGCCTTTGAAGATGTGGACGATCTTGTAGCGGCCCGCTGCTTCATCCAGCTCGAACCGGGCGCCCGGAAGAGCGACTCGCGGCCGGGGCGGCTGATTCCAATCGCCACCAGAGATGTAGGCATGCCCGACGTTCAGCTCGGAAACCATCTCGCCCAGAACGTAGTTGAGGTCGGCGCGGTGGCCTACATATTCGAGCATCGGCGCGTACTGCCGGCGCAGCGCCTCCCAGTCGTAGCCGTGCATATTCGGGACGTAGAAGAAGTCACGATAGCGGCGCCAGACTTCGTTGAAGATCTGCGTCCATTCCTGAGAGGGGATTCGGTTCACTGTAAGCCCGGCAGTCGACACCGTCTTCTTGCTCGCGGCGCCGTTCGGCGCAGCATTCATCAGCGTGAAGCCTTGCTGCTGGCGAACCAGAACCTTGCTCCCGTCGAACGAAACCGTATAGGCCTGAATGTTTTCGGCCAGCACCGTTTCCTTCCGATCCTTCATCGAAAAGATCACGAGCGCCGGGGGCGTTTCTGACGAGCGGCCATAGTAGGGGTTGCCTGTTCGCCAGTACAGCAAGTGGCCCTTCACAGCAACCAGATTGCCGAGGTTTGCCGCCTCCACAGGGACTCGCGCCACGCGTTCGCCCAGCCCGTCGAAGTCGATCTTTACTTCCGGGATTTTGGCTTGCGGTTTTGCGGTTTCCGGCTTCTTCTTCGCGTCCGCTTTTGTGGCTGGATTCTCAATGGTGACTTCGTCACTTTCCGGCGGGAAGGGATGCTTTACGTCCTTGCGAAGCGCCAAGGCGAAGATGGACCGGTTTCGCGCGCCCGCAAAGTTGAATTCGATCGAACTGATCAGCGGAGCGTACTCACGGTCGCTCAGATAGTACAGGTAGTTGCCTTCCGGATCCCACGACGGGCTTTGCGCATTGAACATGGGGTCGGTGATCCGATGGGACCGGCCGTCCGCCAAGCTGTGAATGTAGACAGATCTGTTTCCGTTTTCGTTTGAAAGGCTGTAGGCGATCCAATTACTGTCCGGAGACCACTCGTAATCGAGCAGCAGCCCTCGCTTCTCATCCGCGATCTCCGTTACGGACTTATCGTCGAGCTTGAGCAGGTACAGCTTGCCATCTTTGTCGGAGAAGGCGATCCGCTTGCCGTCGGGTGACCACTGCAGGTTGTACCGCATGGCCTTGCCGTTCTTTGTCAGCTGTTCCGGTTCGCCCGAGCCGTCCTGGCTGACGAGGTAAATCTCCTCCTCGCCCGACATGTCGGACAGGAAGGCAATCTTGCTGCCGTCAGGCGACCAGGCGGGGTCCTTATCGTGGGCGCCTGAGGAGCGGGTCAGGTTTCGCGGAGTGCCCTTTTCGATCGGAGCGGTGAAAATGTCGCCGCGAGCGACAAAGAGTGCGCGCTCACCCTTCGGGCTCAGACCGAATCTGGTAACCTGATTGCCGACGTTGATGAGCGAGGGCCGCGATGCCAGGCCGTCATAGGGAACATTGATTTGGATACGCTGAGGCTTGCTTCCTGCCTTCGTAGAGACGACGTGGATTTCGCCATTCAGTTCGTAGACGATCTGATCCTTATCCCCCTTGCTCGGCCAGCGGACATCCCAATCTTTGTAGTCGGTGAGCGCGCGCGTCTTCTTTGACGATGGATCGTACTCGTACAAATTCAACGTACCGGTGCGGTCGCTTGCGAAGTAAATCTTGGAACCGATCCACATCGGGTCCCGCTCTGTCCTCGGGCTGTTCGCAATCGGCTCGAGCTCGGCCGTCTTCAAGTGGAAGATGAAGAGATCTTGTGCCCAGCCTCCCTGATAGCGTTTCCACGTCCGGAAGTCGCGGAAGAGCGGGGAATAGATGACGCGCTGGCCGTCTGGCGAAAAGTCCCCTGCTCCTGCCGTCGGCATGGGCAGAGCTTTGGGCAGTCCTCCGGTTACGGGCACTGTGTACAGACGGGAATCTCCGGAATGCCAGCCATCGCGCGTCGAGCGGAAGATGACGGACTTGCCGTCGGGCGTCCAGCCGTAGACCTGGTTGTCGTAGCCCCACCGGTCCGGCATGGGGCCCCGCGCCGGATACCACGTCAGTTGTTTGGGAACGCCGCCGACAGAGGGGATTACGTAGACCTGCTCGTCGCCGTCGTACTGGCCCGTGAAGGCAATCCACTGCCCATCGGGTGAGAATTTGGCAAACAGCTCCAGCCCGGGATGAGCCGTCAGGCGTGTTGCTGTCCCGCCGGATGAAGGCGCCGTCCAGAGGTCCCCGGCGTAGGTGAAAACGACCTTGTCGCCGTGAATGTCAGGGAATCGAAGGAGTTTCGTCTGCGCCCAAGCGGGAAAGGCAAGGGCAGCCATAAAGACGGCAAGCGAGCGAGGAATTGAGAGTCTCATACAAAGGCAGAGGTTAAGCGAGCCCTTTTCGGGCAAGTCTAATCTTGGACGTACGGGCCGGCGCGTTCGTTAGCGCCGGCCATCGTGGCTGCTTACAGCAAATCTTCGCGCCCGCGCTTTTCGAGCATTTTTACAAGCTCGCCGACCTGCTGCGCCCTTGACCGGTCCGCAACCAGGAGGGCGTCCGGAGTGTCGACAATGACAAGGTCCCGCACACCGAGCAGTGCGACCAAGCGATCCTTGGAGTCGACGTAGTTGTTGGCGCTGTCGATGTAGAGCATCTCGCCTCGAGCCGCATTCCCGGATGCGTCCCGCTTCATCAGCTCGTAGATCGCATTCCAGCTCCCGACATCGTTCCAACCGATGTCGTCGGCGGCAAGGCCCACCACGTTGCTGGCCTTCTCCAGCACTGCGTAATCGACCGAAATGTTCTCGCAATGCGGGAACGCTTCAGCGATCGCACTGCTGAACTTCCGGCTGTTGAATGGGGGCAGAGAAGCAAGCAACGTCGCGGTGCGAGGTAAATGCTGGCGCAACGCATCGAGGTAAACGGAAGCACGCCAGAAGAACATGCCCGCGTTCCAGTAGAAATTGCCAGCTTCGAAGAATTGCTTCGCGACTTCCTGGTTGGGCTTTTCGCGAAAGCGCAAAACCGGAGAGGGGGTCAGGTTTCCGGGCTGGATGTCTGTGGGGAACTCGATGTATCCGTAGCCGGTCTCGGCCCACCGAGGCTGAATGCCCAGAACGACGATCTGACCCTTCTCCGCCGCCTTGAAGGCGGGCTTCAGGAGCCGCACATAGCGCTTCGGCTTCTCGATCCAGTGATCGGCGGGAAAGACGCCCATGACGGCGTCAGGATCGATGGATTGCAGAATGTGTGCGGCAAGGCCAATCGCAGGCGCTGTATTGCGTTGGGCCGGTTCGGCGAGGATCTGCCGCTTGGGCACGGCGGGGAGCTGGCGCACAATCTGGTCCCGCAGATAGTCATTCGTGAGTATCCACAGGCGCTCAGGCGGAATCAGCGGTGACAACCGTTCTACGGTTTGCTGAATCAGGGAGCCGTTTCCCAGGAAATCGAGAACTTGCTTTGCGCTTCGCTTACGGCTGCGGGGCCAAAATCGCGTACCGCGCCCGCCAGCCAGAATCAGGCCGTAGTAGTGGTTTGTGGGCATGAGCTTATGCAAGAAGGAAGCTGCCGGTGACCGCTCCCTGTCAGAACTGCATCGTATCCACTACAAATCTACATCGAATCGAAGCGATGCCAAAATCCGTCAGTTCAGCTCGTAGCCGCGGATGAGTTGGAAAGTGCGTTCCCAGCGTGTCTTCGTGAAGAAGTTGCGGGCAAGGTCGAGTAAATGATCGAGGCTGATGAAAGAGCCCGTCAGCCGCTCCGTGGTCGCATCATAGGACCAGTAGATGATCAGAGGTTTGCCGATGATGTTGGCGCGCGGCACGAAGCCCCAGTAGCGGCTGTCGAGGGACGAATCGCGATTGTCGCCAAGGGCGAAGTAGTGGTCCGGAGGAACGACCACTTCTCCGTTGACGACATGCTTCTCGAGCATTTCGAGCGCCCCTTCGTCAACGCGCATGTTCGGCTCGCCGGGGAAGTTATCGCGGTAGGAGTCGATGTAGTCGAGCTTGTGGTACTTATAGGGCTCCACCAGCTTCTTCCCGTTCAGGTAGACCTCCTTGTTGACAATCCGGATACGATCGCCAGGCACGCCGATCACGCGTTTGACAAACGTCTGACGGATGTCAACCGGGTAGCGAAAGACAATGATGTCGCCGCGTTTGACGGGAGTGTAAGGCAGTATGTACTTGCTGATCGGTCCCGGCGGAGCATAGGCAAGCTTGTCCACCAGGAGATGATCGCCGATCAGGAGAGTGTCTTCCATTGATCCGGTAGGGATCACGAACGCCTGCACAAGCGTCGTTGTGCCGAACAGGAGCAGCAGGATCGTCACCGTCCACTCGGCGATGGTGCCTCGTGCTGTCTCGGCCGGCTTTCGCCCTTTCTCCCCGGTCTTACTCTCCGGTACAGTCACATTTTGCTGGTCCACGAAGTCCCTCTGTTTGTCGCTATTAATATATTTTGGCACAGGCCGTCCGGCTACTCTCCCGAGAAGCGTCTCAGCCTGAAAATCTCCCCCAGGGCAATATACAGATTCACCACACCCAAACCCGTGAGGGCGCCGCGGAACTCAGGCCGCATCCACATCGAGTCGATCCAGGGATGGATTGATCGGATGTAGTTGGAACCCCAGCTCTCAAGCCACGGGAACATCACCAGAAACGCTCCAAGCTCGAAGCACAGCACCGCGAACAGGAGCGCCGAGAACTTGTGGTACCAGCGGTAGTGCTTTGCAGCTTCTCTCTCATGAACGCTATTCAACCGGTACTCCTTTGCGCAGCGGTGCTGTCTTCGAGGAACGGCAGGGCGAGCTGTGGCCTGGCTTCGGGGAGTGAGAAGCGGAAGGCGAGCCGGACCGGCTCAAAGCTGAAGCGGTGAAGCGGAGTTGGGCCGAACCGCGCGAGCGCCTCCAAATGCTCCGGTGTGGAGTAGCCTTTGTTGCGAGCCAGACCATAAGCGGGGAACTCGAGATCCCACGCCCGCAGGCACGCGTCACGGGCCACCTTGGCGAGGATCGAGGCTGCGGCGATACACTGTACCTTCACGTCGCCGTGAATGATCGACTGCTGGGGAAGGCCGATATCGAGCCGGACCGCGTCGAGGAGCAGGTAATCGCAGGGCGGCTCCAGCTTTTCGACAGCGCGCCGCATGGCACGAAGGGAGGCCTGGTAGATGTTCACACGGTCGATTTCGGCGGCATCGCTGCATCCGATGGCCCACGCCACCGCCCTCTCCCGAATCCGCTGCGCCAGCGCTTCGCGGCGCGCGGCATCGAGCAGCTTGCTGTCTCGAAGACCCCGGATCGGCCGATCCGGAGAGAGGATCACTGCAGCAGCAAACACAGGGCCGAACAGCGATCCGCGGCCCGCCTCGTCGACGCCAGCAACGGCTTGATAACCCCGGGCGCGACACTCCCGTTCCAGTTTTCCTTCGCACCGGAACGGGGATGCGCGCTTAGGCAACTTTGAAACTACTCCCGCTCTTTCAGACGGGCCGCCTTACCTTTCAACTGGCGCAGATAGTACAGTTTTGCGCGCCGGACCTTGCCTGTACGAACGACGTCAATGTGGTCGATGACGGGGGCATGGATTGGGAAGATTCGCTCAACGCCCTGTCCGAAGCTGATCTTGCGGACGGTGATGGTCTCTCCCATCCCTGTGTTGTTACGTGCGATGACGGTGCCTTCAAACGCCTGCAGACGTTCCTTATCACCCTCTCGAATCTTTACGTGGACCCGAATGGTATCGCCCGGCCGGAACTCGGGGATATCATTTCGTTTGCTTTTGTTGATCACCTTCGTCAACAGTGCGTTAGTCATTGCAACACTTCCTTCTTGTCAGATTCCGTTGGAACCGGGGCGCCCGCTTCGGGTTCCACCTTCCGGCGCCGCCGCTTCTTCGGCGGCTCTTCCGGCGGTAAATGCTCCGCCAGGTCAGGACGCAGGCGGATCGTCTTCTCCCGGGCCGCCTGCCGCCGCCACTTCCGAATCTCCTCGTGATTCCCGTTGAGGAGCACCTCCGGCACCTTCCACCCCCGGAAGTTCGCCGGACGCGTGTAGTGCGGGCAATCGAGCATCTTCTCCCCCGGAGCGCTGAACGACTCCTGGATTGCCGATGCCTCATTGCCCAAGACACCCGGCAACAGCCTGGCGACACAATCGATGACCACCGCCGCCGCCAGTTCGCCGCCGCTCAGCACAAAGTCGCCGATGGACAGCTCTTCATCGGCGAGATGCTCGGCGACCCGCTCGTCAACGCCCTCGTAGCGGCCGCAGATCAGCAGAAGCTCGCGATACTTGCTCAGGCGCCGCGCCGCTTCCTGATCAAAAACCGGCCCCTGGGCCGAGAGCAGGATCACCCGCTGCTCCGGAGTACGCTGGGGCCAGATCGATTCGACAGCGTCGAAAATCGGCCCCGGCTTCAGCACCATGCCTTCGCCGCCGCCAAACGGCCTGTCGTCCACCGTCCTGTGCCGGTCCGAAGTCCAGTCCCTCAGGTTATGAACATGGATCTTCAGGATTCCAGCCCCGTCCGCCTTCGCCACCACGCCATGCTCGAACGGTCCCCGAAAGAACTCGGGGAAGATTGTCAGCACGTGGAAGATCATTCCTTACGGCCCGGGCGGCCGATTCAACTCCTTCAAGCCTTCCGGCAGATCCACGACGATCCGCTTAGCGGCAACGTCGATTTCGACGCATATCTCCCGGACTAGCGGGATGAGAAGCTCGCCGTGGCCCTTCCTTTCAGGCTCTTCTACCTGCAGCAGCACGGGACCACCGTACTCCAGCCAGTCCGTCACTCGGCCTAGCGATTCCCCCGTCTCCCTTTCAAAGACCTCACAGCCGATGATGTCGGATTGATAATACTCACCTTCGGGAAGGACGGGACGCTCGGAGAGCGGAATACACACGTCCGCCCCCTGCAGCGGCTCGGCATCGGAAATCGTATCGATGCCGTGGAACTTGAAAATCAGCCGCCCCTGATGCCACCAGACCCGTTCCACTTCGAAGGGACTTTCGCCTAGAGGCCGCCCGTCCCTTCCGAAGAGGAACACCTGTCTGAGCTCCTGGTACCGGTCTTCGCGGCTACTGAATCCCCTCGCAAATAACTCGCCGCGCAGACCCCGCGTCTTCCCGAGACGCGCAACAGCGACCCACTCTTCCCGGTCCGTCGAGCCGGTCAACCGTTCCGTTTACTCCAAAATCTCCAGCGTAAAGCGCCGATTCAACTTCATTCCGGCTGCTCCAAGCAGCGTCCGGATGGATCGTGCCGTCCTGCCCTGCTTCCCGATGACTTTCCCCAGATCGCTTGGCGCGACTTTCAGCTCCAGGACGGTGACCTGCTCTCCTTGAACCTCACGAACACTGACTTCTTCCGGGATGTCAACGAGAGCTTTCGCGATGTCTTCTACAAGTTCCTTCATCCCTGCCATCCCTGGACCTCCTGCTCACTGCAACGATGATACCAAAGCCATCACCGCAGCCGTGTAGCGGGTCTCAGGCGGCAGGCTGCTGTTGAGGGGCCGGGTTTGCCTTGAGGAGGCGGGCAACCGTATCGGATAACTGCGCACCGCGCTTCACCCAGTGCTGAATCCGCTCGTGCTCCAGCTTCACCTGTGCGGGTTGTGCAACCGGATTATAGTAACCCACCACTTCTACCGCCCGGCTATCGCGGGCACGCTCTTTCTCAATCACCACCACTCGGTAGGTCGGCTTCTTCTTTGCGCCGAACCGAGCCAGTCGAATCATCAACATTCCGCTTTTACTCCTGTCAAATCCAATGCTTCCTACGGCGCTCCGAAACTGCCGAAGTTGGGCAGTTTCCACTTGCCCAGCTTCTTGCCGAGCATTCCACCGGAAAATGTTTTCATCATCTTGCGCGCTTGCGCGTATTGCTTCAGCAGGTTATTGACATCCTGCACGCTGGTGCCGCTGCCTTTAGCGATGCGTCTCCGGCGTGAGCCGTTGATAATCATGTGATTTGCGCGTTCCTGCCTGGTCATCGAGTCGATGATCGCCACAACGCGCGTGATCTCTTTCTCATCGACCTTGACGTTCTTCAGATCCTTCAAGGGCCCGATTTGAGGCATCATGCCAAGCAGCCCTTCGAGCGGACCGAGCTTGCGGAGCTGCTTCAGCTGATCGCGAAAGTCCTCGAGTGTGAACTCGTTCTCGATCAGCTTCCGCTGCATCTCCTCGGCCTGCTTCTGGTCGATGGTCTGCTCCACCTTCTCGATCAGGGACAGCACGTCTCCCATGCCGAGGATGCGGGAGGCCGCCCGTTCCGGATGGAACGGCTCTAACGCATCAAACTTTTCGCCGACGCCGACAAACTTCAACGGCTGCCCGGTGACATGACGAATCGAGAGGGCCGCTCCGCCGCGGGCGTCGCCGTCCATCTTCGTCAGGATCACGCCCGTGATCCCCAGCCGCTTGTGGAACTCATCGGCTGACTTGACGGCGTCCTGGCCGGTCATTGCGTCAGCGACGAACAGGATCTCGGTTGGCTGGAGCGCTTCTTTCAGCTCCTGCAGCTCCGCCATCAGCTCGTCGTCAATGTGAAGCCGTCCGGCGGTGTCGACCAGCAGGACATCCCGTCCCGTCTGGAGAGCCTCACGCCGGGCCGCCTTGGCCAGATCGAGGGGTTTTTCTTCCCCGGGCGCCCCCTCATAGACCGGCAGCTTGATATCCCGGGCAATCACCGCAAGTTGCTGGCGGGCGGCCGGACGGTATACGTCGACCGAAACCATCAGCGGGCGGTTGCCGTTCTTTGAAAGGTAGCGCGCGAGCTTCCCGGTTGAGGTGGTCTTACCGGAACCCTGTAATCCGACAATCATGATAACTGTCGGCGGGTCATTCGCAAACCGTAGCCGGGACTGGTGGCTCCCAAGTACGCGGATGAGTTCGTCCCGGACAATCTTTACGACCTGCTGGGCAGGAGAAAGGGCGGTAAGCACTTCCTCCCCCATCGCTTTCGACTTAACGGCTTCGATGAACTGCTTGACGACGCGGAAATGCACGTCGGCCTCAAGCAGCGCGACGCGGATTTCCTTCAGCGCCGCCTCCATATTTTCGGCCGTCAATTTCCCTTCGCCGCGCAGGTTCTTGAAGACCCGCTGCAGCTTCTCGGATAATGTGTCAAACATGATGGGGTTCGGATCGCTCTGAGTTACAGGAGAGTTTCCGACGCACTACCGCATGATGGCAGTCTCTTCATTATAGAAAAACCGGACCGCGATTGCACACGCCTGCAACGCGCCCCCCTTGCCCCCATCCCTAAAAAGATTCAAGACGGCGCCTCCTCAACTCGATAAGTGGCTTGAGACCTTTTACGTGAGGAGCGACCGATGAATTCTGTGAAAACTGGTGTCCTTGCTGCCCTTCTCGTACTTGGAGCAGGCAGCGCGAAGGCTGAGCTGAGGTTAACCATGGCCGAGGCGACTCAGGCCGCGATCTCTTCTCCCCGTCCCGAATACAGTCCGATTGCGCAAAAGATGAAGGTTTCGGGCGAGGTCGTAGTGGAGGCCCGGATTTCCGAAACGGGAACTGTGGAGGATGTGAAGGTGATCAGCGGCAACGCTTTGCTGACGCCGAACGTTGTGAAGACCGTTAAGGATTGGAAGTTCAAGCCGTTCCAGGAGAACGGGGCCCCAACCCAGGCGGTAGCAACCCTCAAGTTCAACTTCAAGATGAATTAGTACATCGCCCGACTGGAGGATCACGTGAAAAGCAAAGGCGCCCTGGGGCGAGCCCTGAATGGGAGTGTACTGGCTGTCCTCGTTCTGGTTACGATTCTCGGAACCAGTTCCATCCTTGTGAGTCGCAATCTCGGCTCGCGCCTCGACCAGGCCATCAACAACACGGCCCGGCAGCAGATGATCGCCGGACAAATCAGCACGGCGGCTGCCGACCTGGTGGCGATCGAGCGCGGGCTGGCCACCGCGACGCTGCTGCAGCGGCCTGAAGCCGCCGAAGCCTTCAAGCGGGACTTCGAGGCTTCCGATGACCTTACGCGCCGGCTTCTGGATGAATTCCTAGGACTTTCTCTCGCTCCGTCGACAAGATCGCTTGTCGAAGACCTGAAGGCGGACCATGCTGCCGCGGGCCGGATGCACGAGACGATCATCGCCGCGATGCAGCGCCAGGAGATGGACAAAGCTCTCCAGATGCTCGAATCCGGGCTGCTGCCGAAGCTTCAGCAGGTCAGCTCAGGCGCGAAGAAGCTGGTGGAGGAGCAGCGAGAACAGCTGAAGCACGTATCGGAGTCAGCCGCTTCGACAGAGCTGATCAGCCTGATTGTGACAGTCGGCGTTACGCTCATCTGCCTG
>Ga0207874_1003649_pt1 | contig 12430 bp, 9 predicted proteins | sample HigsolmetaAR201D_FD_184833 | JGI IMG/M metagenome (GOLD analysis project Ga0207874, IMG submission 184833) | Ionic liquid and high solid enriched microbial communities from the Joint BioEnergy Institute, USA - AR20-1-D (SPAdes) (version 2) ... | reverse complement strand
TCCCTCGGCCTCCGACGGACCGAGCACCGGGACGCGGTTCGGTTGGGCGGCCGGTCCGGGCCATGTCCCGGGGTGGCGCCGATGCCCCTCACGGCGTCGGCCCCGGCACACCCGGCTCCACCGCCGCCACCGCCGTCGCACTCACCGTCAGGCCGGGTAGCCCGGCGCCGAGTGCCCGGACCGGCGCGCGCACGGTGGCCTGCACGCGGTCACCCCGCACGATCACGGAGACCTCGGCGCCGCGCGGCGCGGCGGCGGTTCCGGCGGGCACACCGGGCGCGCCGCGGGAGGCCGCCAGAGCCGCCTCCCGCGCCGCGTCCACGCACTGGCTCTTGGTGGTCACCGCGCTGACGGCGGTCAGGCCAGCCAGCAGCAGCAGGAGCAGCGCCGGCAGGCCGGCCGCCAACTCGGCGGTGAAGGAGCCCCGGTCGCGACCCACCGGGCGACCGCGGGTCACCTCAGCGCCCGCTCGATCACGCCGGTCAGCGCCGCCTGCACATCGCCGGACGTCAGGACCTTCAGCAGCAGACCGGCGAAGGCGACCGCGGCCAGGGTGCCCACGGCGTACTCCGCGGTGTTCATCCCGTCGTCACCCCGCAGCCGGACGATCAGTTTGCGCAGCATGTCAGTGATTCCTCCTGTCAACGATCTGGTCAGAGCACGTCGTCGAGGACGGCGACGACCACCGGCACCAGGCCGGCGAGAACGAAGGCGGGCAGAAAGCACAGCCCCAGCGGCAAGACCATGAGGACGCCGGCCCGCCGTGCCGCCGCCTCCGCGGCGATCACCCGGTCGGCGCGCAGGTCGTCCGCCAGCCGGGTCAGCGCCCCGGCGAGCGCGGCCCCGCTGGCCGCCGACCGCAGCGCCGCCCGGGTCAGTCGTTCGGCGCCGGCGACTCCGGCCAGCGAGCCCCAGGCCTCCCCGGGGTCACCGCCGAGCCGCAACGTCCGGCCGACCTGGATCAGCCGTTCCCCGAGCGGCCCGCCGAGCGCCTCGGCGACGGCGCACACCGCGCGGTCGACCGGCGCCCCGGCCCGGAGCGCGGCCGCGAGCAGGTCGGCGGCGAGCGGCAGGTCCTCGGCCTCCCGCAGCCGTCGCCGCCGGATCGCCGCCGGCTCCAGCCGCCGCAGGAGACGGTCGAACAGGATGGTGGTCACCAACCCGACCGGAACGGCGGGCCAGCCGCCGATCAGGGTTCCGGCCGTCAGCCCGGCGAGCGCGGCGACGAGCCGTGTCCGGTCGAGCCCGAGCGGGCGCCGCCCGCCCGACCCGCACCGCCAAACCGCCGCGACGGGCGGCGTCCCAGCCACGCGCGGCGGCGCGCCGCCGCGACCGAGTCCCGCCAGCCGCCGGGACGGTCGCCGGCCGGGACGGGCGGGGAGCACCACCAGCAGCGCCACGCCGGCCAGTGCCGCGGCGCCGGCCACCTGGTCTGGGCTCATCCCGCCGCCCGGGTCGTACCACCGAGCCGGTCTGCCCAGGTGAGACCGGCCAGTTGCAGCGCCACCGTGCCGACCGTGCAGGCCGCCCCGATCGGGGTGTGCAGCAGGATCCGTACCGGATCGGCGCCGATGCCGTACCCGAGGGCGATGCCGCCCAGCGGGAGCAGGGCGAGCAGTCCGGCCGTCGCCCTGGCCCCGGCCGCCTGCGCGTCGGCCGCGGCGAGGGCGCGGTCCAGAGCTCGCGCGTCGGCCTCGATCCGCTCCAGCAACTCCGCCAGGGGTGCGCCGGTCTGCTCGGCGATGCGGACGGCGGCCCGGGCCAGCTCGGGGAGCCGGTCGGATGCCCGGGTGAGGCCGTGGGACCGGTGGGCCACCCGGACGGAGTCGACGGATCGGCCGGGAGCGGCCGGAGCCGGCAGGACCGCCGACGGCCGCAGCCCGGCCCGCAGGTCGGCGGCGAGCGCGGCCAGCCCGTCGAGGTGACGGCGGCGGCTCTGCCGGGCGAGCCGCCCCGCGCGACGGCGGTACGCCACCCGCACCGCGAGCCCGGTGTAGGTGGCGAGGGCGATCCCGGCGACCGGCCCGGCCGCGAACGCTCCCACGGTCGCTCCGCAGGCCGCCGAACCCAGCACGACCTGCCAGGGCGGCGCCACGTCGAGCAGGTGGTGCAGGCCCGGGCGCCGGGTGCTCCGCCGACGGCCGTGGAGAGCCCGGTGTCGTGACCGGGCTCGTCCACCGGGCCCGAGGAGGAGCAGGGCGGCCACCGTCAGGCAGGCGACGACCGTCCAGCGTTCGGTCACGAGGAGCCTCCGGTGACCTCGCGCCGCCCCGCCGCCGCCCCCGTGCCGGCGGCGGTGGCGAGCACGGGCGGCACCGGCACGCCCCGCTCGGCGATCAGCGCGGCCAGTGCCGGGGCGGCCGGCCCCAGCCCTCGCCCCCGACTCCAGGCCGGGACGACCGTGACGAGCCGCTCGGGACCGGACGGCAGCAACAGGCAGACCGCCTCCAGCACCCGGTCGCCGCCGACCCGCCGGACCTGAAGGAGCACCTGCAACGCGGCGGCGACCTGGGCGTGCAGGGCCGGCCGGGGCAGTCCACCGAGCAGACCGAGCGCCTCCAGCCTGGCCGGCACGTCGTCCGGCGTGTTGGCGTGCAGGGTGCCGGCCCCGCCCTCGTGCCCGGTGTTCAGCGCACAGAGCAGGTCGACGATCTCGGCTCCCCGACACTCCCCGATCACCAGCCGGTCGGGGCGCATCCGCAACGCCTGCCGGACCAGGTCACTCAGCCCGACCGCGCCCGCTCCCTCGACATTGGACGTACGCGCCTGCAGGCCCACGACGTGTGGATGCACCGGTCGCAGCTCGGCGGCGTCCTCGACCAGGACGATCCGCTCGGTCGGTGGCACCAGACCGAGCAGGGTGTTCAGCAGGGTCGTCTTGCCGGAGCCGGTGCCGCCGACCACGAGGTAGGCCAGCCGGGCGGCGACGACCGCCGCGAGCAGCGTGGCGGCGGCGCGGGTGACCGTGCCCTGCCGGACGAGCTCGTCGAGGGTGAACGGGCGCTGCCGGAAGGTACGCAGGGAGAGGTAGGGGCCGTCGGTGGCGACCGGGGGCAGGACGGCGTGCAGCCGGGTTCCGTCCGGCAGCCGCGCGTCGACGTACGGGCTGGCGTCGTCCAGCCGGCGCCCGCAGGCGGCGGCGAGGCGTTGCGCGAGCCGGCGTACCTCGTCCGGCCCGCCCAGCGGCACCTCGACCCGGCAGAGGCCGGCGCCCCGGTCGACCCAGACCGTGGAACCGTTCACCAGCACGTCGGTGACTGCCGCGTCGGCGAGCAGCGGGGCCAGCGGACCGACCCCGACGAGGTCCTGGTGCACCCGGGTGGCCAACCGCAGCACGGTCGTGTCGCCCAACACCGCGGCGTTGGGGTCGGCGCGGACCGCCGCGACGACCGCGGCGGGGGTGACGGCCGTACCGTCGGTGGCGAAGCGCCGTCGGACCCGGGCCGCGAGCTCTGCCCGGCTGCTCATCGGGCGTCCGCCCTGACCTCGACCTCGCCGGTGAGGTCGGCGATGATCCGCTGGCACAGCGCGGCCAGCGGCCCCCGCCCGTCGGCCGTCGGCGCCTCGCCCCGCTCCAGGCTCCGGCACAGCGCTGGTTCGGGACGCAGCGTGCCGACCAGTGGCAGGTCGAGCGCGCGGGCGACCTCCCGGGGCTTGAGCCGACCGGGGGCGGGGCCACGGACGATGAGCGAGAGATTGGCGCAGTGTGACCTCGCGATCGCGGCCACCCGGGCGGCTGCGGCGGTGGCCCGCAACTCGGCGGGAACCAGGATGAATGCCTGGTCGGCGGCCTGAAGCGCGACCACGGCCGGCTCGTCGAGATGGCGGGGCAGGTCGACGACGACGATGTCGCGGCCCCGCCGCGCGGCGTCCATCGTGGCCGTCATCGCCTGGGGTGGCAGGGCGAGCGGGTCACCGCGGTCCCAGGAGAGCATGACCAGGTCGCCCCGGCTGGGCAGCGCCCGCACGAGTGCCAGAGGATCGACCCTGCCGTCAGCCTCGGTCAGCGCCGGCCAGCGCAGCCCTTCCAACTGCTCCCAGCCGAGCACGAGGTCCAGCCCGCCGCCGAGGGGGTCGGCGTCGACCAGCAGGGTCCGCAGCCCGCGCCGGGCGGCGGTGACGGCGAGACCGCCGGCGAGCACGCTCGCACCAGCGCCACCCCGGCCGCCGACCACGGCGATGATCCGAGCCGGACCGCCGGGGCCGGTCCCGTCGGCCTGCCCGCTCTCACCGAACCGGTCCACCAGCCACGACTCGGCGGCCGGCAGCAGTGCGACGTGCTCGGCCCCGATCTGCTCGGCGACCTCCCACGGTGGGCCGTCGCTCTGCCCGGACCGGTCGACGAGGACGACCCGGGGTCGCCGGGGCAACCGGGCCCGCAGGCACGCCCGGGCCTGGTCGGCGCCGACCACGACGATCGGCGCGGGCACCCATCGGGTGCGTGCCGCGACCGCGTCCGACGCCACCTCCACCTCGGTCCCGCCGGCGGCGGCGAGTCGGAGCAACTCGTCGAGCAGCGCGGCGTCCGAGGTCACGACCAGGGGTAACGGCGGCCCGGTGCGGACGGTGGTACGGCTCGGCATCAGGTCCTCCCGCGGAGATGTGGGGTTACCCGGACACCATGGCCGCGCGGGCGGTCGCGAGGCTCGCCCCGCACGCGTCGCTGTGGACAACCTGCCCCGCTGTGGAAAACGCCCGGATTCCGACCTGATCTGGTAGAGGGTGCGGCACCACCGAGACGATCCGCCCTGCTGCGGGCTCGAACGGCGATTCTCGGGTCCTGCCCGGTCCGGCCACGGTGATCGGCATCGACACCGCCGCCCGGTCGGGACCGCTCCGGCCCCGAGCCTCGCCGTTCGGCGAGGGGCACGTGAGGGACGCGCTTCGGTCAGACGGTCGGTGCCTCGGTCCCCCCGGCCCGGTCCCACCCGAGGCCGGCCGGTGTTCCCGGTGACGCGGGACAGGAGTCAGGATCGGCCACGTACGACTCCGCACCGTGGGACGGCTCGCCCAGCCGCCATCCCTCGCTTGCCCGGAGCACGCCGGCACAGCCCGCGCACAGCTCAAGATCACCGTCGTCGGTGCCGGCCGTACAGACGGCCTCGGCGGCTCCGCACACCTCACACCCGTTCATCGGGGCCCACATCCTCGTTCGACCCGTGCCTGGTACCAGCCGACGAACCCACCCGGCGAACGGCGTCGACACCTCCCGCCGGATCGGTCCTTCGGCGCAGCAGGACACCACGACGTCCTCATGGCGCACGAAAGCCGTTCGCTCTCCCGTTCACCCTCGCACTCGTCGCGATGTTGGGCGACACGTACCTCCGAGATTCCGGGTGACGCGGGTGGGCGCGGCGGTGCCGGCGCGACGCCGCCCGGTGTTCCGCCCACGGACGGGCACCCTCGGCACGCCGTGGCCCGTTGAGCCGCCTCGCCGGAAAAGGCGACGACCCCCGTCGGGGGGAGACGGGGGTCGTCCGGGGTTCGGCTCCGGGGGGGTCGAGCCGAACCGCTCGACGGCCGCGGGGGGTGCTGACCGTCGAGGTCTACGAGCACAGAGGATATGAAAGTGTGTCGTGGATACAAGCATGCCTGAGTCGGCCTGTATACGTCGAGTGGTGTCTACGTCCACTCCGCGCGAATGTCGCCTCTGGCGGTGTGACAGCGATCACCCAGGGTACTGATCGACCCAATCACCCCGGTAACCGGCCGAGAACTACCAAAGGCGGCCCCGCGCACCTGGTGACCTTAAACCATCAGACTAGACTGGCGCGCCGTGGGCCGAAGCGCCGCATTTTTTGATCTGGACAAGACCGTCATCGCCAAGTCGAGCGCGTTGGCGTTCGGACGGCCGTTCTACCGGGACGGGCTGATCAGCCGCCGCGACGTGGTGAAGTCGGCGTACGCGCAGCTGATGTTCCGGCTGGGCGGTGCCGACGAGCAGACGATGGCGCGGACCCGGGACTATCTCGCGGCGCTGTGCAAGGGCTGGCAGGTCGAGCAGGTCCGGCAGATCGTGGCCGAGACGTTGCACGACCTCATCCACCCCTACGTGTACGCCGAGGCCGCCGCTCTCATCGAGGAGCACCAGGCGGCCGGCCGGGACGTCGTCCTCGTCTCCGCCTCGGGGGAGGAGATCGTCCGCCCGATCGGCGAGCTGCTCGGAGTCGCCGACGTGATCGCCACCCGGATGGCGGTGGTCGACGGGCGGTACAGCGGCGAGGTCGAGTTCTACGCGGCCGGCCCGCACAAGGTCGAGGCGGTTCGCCAGCTGGCCGCCGAGCGCGGCTACGACCTCACCGAGTCGTACGCGTACTCCGACTCGATCACCGACCGCCTCCTGTTGGAGTGCGTCGGCCACCCGACCGCGGTCAACCCCGACCGTGGGCTGCGCAAGCTGGCCACCGAGCAGGGCTGGCCGATCCTGGAGTTCCGCAACCCGGTGCCGCTCGGCCGCCGGCTGCGGCAGCGCCCCGCCGTCCCGGTCGCCGCCGCGGCGATCGGCGTCGGCGTCGGGGTCGCGATCGGCATCGCCTGGTACGGCCGGCACCGCCGCGCCCGCGCCAACGCCACCTGACCCCGGGCCGCCGGCACCGACAGGCGCCACCCACCGGTGTGGGCCGGGCGCCGCCCCACACCTCCGGTCCGGCGCGGACCGGCCGCCGGGCGCACGGCCGGCCAGACGCCCTAGCCGAGTACCTCGTCGGCGATCTCCACCATCCGCTCGGCACCGACCTCGATCGCCGTCGCGTAGTGACGTAGCCAGGACCGGACCCCGTCCGGGGTGCCGGTGGCGAAGGCGTTCGCCGCGCCGACGTACTCGGGCTCGCGTTCCAGGTGCCCCAGGTCGACGGCGATCAGGCCCCGCGGGTCGAAGCCGCTGGAGAGCAGGGTGAGCCGGCCGGCGGCCCGGGCCACCACCCCGGCCGGCCCGGCGAACGGCCGCAGCGCCAGCAGCTCCCCGTGCACCACGGCGGCGAGGACCACCGCCGGCACCCGGGTCCCGCCGGCGACCAGCCCGGCCAGGGCGTCCAGCCGGACGGCGACCTCCGGCGCCGGGGCCCCGCCCGCGGCGCCGACCGGCCGCCCGAGCGCCTCCGGCGGCACGGTCCCGGCGGCGGCCAGGGTGTGCAGCCGGGCCAACACCTGGCGCGGCGCCTGTGACCACCGCTCGGCGAGGGCGGGCAGCGCCCCGGCGACCCGCAGGGCGCCCTGCAGCACCGGGTCGGTGACGACCCCGGCCCGCACCGCCTCGCGCTCGTGGACGTACCCCTCCAGGGCGGTGCTGGCGATGGCGGAGCGCAGGCCGACCTCGGCGGCGACCTGGCCGCCCCGCCGGCGCAGCGCGCGGTGCCGTAGCGCGGCGTCGACCCGCTCGCGGGCCCGCTCGACGGCAGGCGCGACGTCGGCGAGGCTGAGCAGCGGTACGAGCGGGTCGGCAACCACGCTGTCACGGTAGTGGTTCGCCCTGCGGCGGGAACCGGCGGGCGCCGGAGGGTTGCCGTTCGGCGCGTGGCGACGCCGAACGACCGTCTCGGCCCTCGCACCAGGCAGGATGGCGCTACTAACCTCCTAGCAACGCCCGTAACGAACGCTTGAGGAGCCACCCACCATGAGTGAAACCCTGGCGAACCTGTTGCAGGAGACGCGACAGTTCCCGCCGCCGGCCGACCTTGCCGCCGCCGCCAACGTCACCGCGGCGATCTACGACGAGGCCGCGGCCGACCGGCTGGCGTTCTGGGAGCGACAGGCACGCCGGTTGCACTGGGCGAAGGAGTGGGACCAGGTGCTCGACTGGTCCAATCCGCCGTTCGCCAAGTGGTTCGCGGGCGGGCGGCTCAACGTCGCCTACAACTGCCTGGACCGGCACGTCGAGGCCGGGTACGGCGACCGGGTCGCCATCCACTGGGAGGGAGAGCCGGGGGACACCCGCACCATCACGTACGCGGAACTGCTGAACCTGACCCGCCAGGCGGCGAACGCGCTGACCGCGCTCGGCGTGACCGCCGGTGACCGGGTGGCGATCTACCTGCCGATGATCCCGGAGGCGGTGGTGTCGATGCTCGCCTGCGCCCGGATCGGCGCCACCCACAGCGTGGTCTTCGGCGGTTTCTCGACTGATGCGTTGACCAACCGGATCCAGGACGCCGACGCCAAGGTGGTGATCACCGCCGACGGCGGCTACCGCCGGGGGAAGCCGACCGCGCTCAAGGCGACGGTCGACGAGGCGGTGAGCCGCTGCCCGAGCGTCGAACACGTCCTGGTGGTGCGCCGTACCGGCCAGGAGGTCTCCTGGTCGGACAAGGACCTCTGGTGGCACGAGGTGGTCGAGACCGCCTCGACCGAGCACACCGCCGAGGCGTTCGACGCCGAGCACCCGCTGTTCATCCTCTACACGAGCGGCACCACAGCCAAGCCGAAGGGCATCCTGCACACCTCCGGGGGCTACCTCACCCAGGCCGCCTTCACCCACCACGCGGTCTTCGACCTCAAGCCGGAGACCGACGTCTACTGGTGCACGGCCGACATCGGGTGGGTCACCGGACACTCGTACATCGTCTACGGCCCGCTCGCGAACGGGGCCACCCAGCTGATGTACGAGGGCACCCCGGACACCCCGCACCGCGGGCGTTTCTGGGAGCTGGTGCAGAAGTACCGGGTCACGATCCTCTACACCGCCCCGACGTTGATCCGCACCATGATGAAGTGGGGCGACGACATCCCGAAGGGGTACGACCTCTCGTCGCTGCGGCTGCTCGGCAGCGTGGGTGAACCGATCAACCCGGAGGCGTGGATCTGGTACCGGGAGAACATCGGCCGGGGTCGGTGCCCGATCGTCGACACCTGGTGGCAGACCGAGACCGGTGCCATCATGATCTCCCCACTGCCCGGGGTGACCTCGACGAAGCCGGGCAGCGCGATGCGACCGTTGCCGGGGATCAGCGCCGACGTGGTCGACGACCAGGCGAACCCGGTGCCGAACGGCGGCGGCGGCTTCCTGGTGCTGACCGAGCCCTGGCCGTCGATGCTGCGGACGATCTGGGGCGACGACCAGCGGTTCATCGACACGTACTGGTCGCGCTTCGACGGTCTCTACTTCGCCGGCGACGGCGCCAAGCGGGACGACGACGGCGACCTGTGGCTGCTGGGCCGGGTCGACGACGTGATGCTGGTGTCGGGGCACAACATCTCGACCACGGAGGTGGAGTCGGCGCTGGTGTCGCACCCGTCGGTTGCCGAGGCGGCGGTGGTGGGCGCGACCGACCCGACCACCGGACAGGCGATCGTCGCCTTCACGATCCCCCGCGGGCACGTCGACACCTCCGGTGACGCCGGCACGGCGCTGATCGCCCAGCTGCGCGAGCACGTCGCCAAGACGCTGGGTCCGATCGCCAAGCCCCGGCAGATCATCCTGGTGCCGGAGCTGCCGAAGACCCGGTCCGGCAAGATCATGCGCCGGCTGCTGCGTGACGTCGCCGAGCAGCGTTCGCTGGGTGACGTCACCACGCTCCAGGACTCCTCGGTGATGGAGCTGATCTCTGCCGGCATGAAGGCCAGCAGGTCCGACGACGACTGAGGTCCCCGCTGACGGCCCTTCGGCGCCCGACCGCCTCGCCCCGTCGGCCTCGCTGACGGCGGTGCGCCGACCGGGCTCCACCGACCAGTCTGACCGACCACCACCACCGCGACGGGCGGGCCGGCTCCCGGCCCGCCCGTCGCCGTCTTCTTCGCCATTGGTCGCCGCCCGAGCCGGCCCGTCACCGGCTCACCGGCCACGTCCTCCCGCACCTGGCGACCGTCCGACCGCGAACGTCGCCCGGGTGGTCCGCCACCCGGGCGGCCCGGCTCGTCTCCTCCGGCCGGCCCGGTGTCCGCCCCGGGGCGCCCATTGACGCGGTGAGAGCCTCCCCGGTTCCACCGTTTCGCAATCGTGATATTCATGAGGCTGAAAATGGGCATCTGATTGGACGGTTTTCGCCCTGGTTGAGTACAGATCACGAAGGCCCCGCCGAGCCGCGCGGACCCGTGACAGCGATCCATCCATCTGCAAAGGTTGTCATCGCGTCTGATGGCAGTGCCGGCCATGAGCTGGCCTGTCTCTGTAGCACACTTCCACAAAGGAGGAGGACCTTTGAGGAGACGAGTCACAGCCGGCCTGGCGGGTGCCGCGGCCGTGCTGTTGGCCGCCAGCGCGGTTGCCGTTCCGTCGGCGTCCGCCGCTCCGGCGGCGCCTGCCCCCGCGGATCGGGAACCCCAGCGCGCCACCCACCGGTCCGACAACCTGCCCGACCCGCTCGCCGAGCAGCACCAGCAGGCTCGCAAGGAGGCCATCTCCGCCCTGCTCTCCGGCAAGGTCAAGCTGCAGGACCGCAACGGGTCGAAGGTCATTCAGATCAAGGCCAACCGCTTCGTCGAGTACAAGCGGCCCCCGAAGGTCGACCCGATCTTCACGATCCTGGTCGAGTTCGGCGACCAGAAGGACCCGCGTACGGGCGGGACCAACGGCCCGCTGCACAATCAGATTCCCCAGCCGGACCGCGTCTACGACGGCGGCGCCACCGACGACAACACCACCATCTGGCGGGCGAACTTCGACCGGCAGTCGTACCTGGACCTGTTCTACGCCAAGAACAAGGAGTCCATGGCCGACTTCTACCTGAAGCAGTCGGGTGGCCGGTACACCGTCGGCGGCGACGTCAGCGACTGGGTCAAGGTGCCCTACAACGAGGCCCGGTACGGCAGCAACAACATCCCGGAGTCCGACGGCTACTGGAACTTCATCAAGGACACCGTCACCGCCTGGTACGAGTCCCAGCTCGCCGCCGGCAAGACGCCGGAGCAGATCAAGCAGTACCTGGCCCAGTTCGACGTCTGGGACCGGTACGACTACGACGGCGACGGTGACTTCAACGAGCCCGACGGCTACATCGACCACTTCCAGGCCGTCCACGCCGGTGAGGGCGAGGAGGCCGGCGGTGGCGCCCAGGGCGAGGACGCCATCTGGTCGCACCGCTGGGCGGCGTTCTCGAACCTCCAGGGCAGCGCCGGGCCGGAGTTCAACAAGCTCGGCGGCGTGCAGATCGGTGACACCGGCTTCTGGGTCCGGGACTACACCACCGAGCCGGAGAACGGCGGCCTCGGCGTCTTCGTCCACGAGTACGGCCACGACCTCGGCCTGCCCGACCTGTACGACACCCGCGGCGGTGACAACGGCGTCGGCTTCTGGAGCGTCATGGCCTCCGGCTCGTGGCTCGGCCACGGCAAGCATGACATCGGCTCCACCCCGAACTACATGGACCCGTGGTCGAAGCTCTACCTGGGCTGGCTCAACTACACCGAGGTGGAGTGGAACAGCGGCACCACGTACGCGACCCTCGGGGCGGCCGGCGACACCGACGGCTTCGCCCAGGCGGTCCTCGTACACCTGCCCGACCAGCAGGTCCGCACCGACTACAACACCCCGTTCGAGGGTGACTACGAGTGGTGGGGCGGCAGTGACGACGACCTCAACAACACGCTGACCCGGACCCTCGACCTCACCGGCGCCACCACGGCCAGCATCACCGCCAAGGCGCAGTACGAGATCGAGGAGGACTACGACTACCTCTACGCGGAGGTGTCGACGAACAACGGCTCCACCTGGACGCCGCTGACCAACGACCTGACCGATCCGGGTGAGACCGGCCTCGACGGGTCGAGCCAGGGCGAGTGGGTGGACCTGACCTACGACCTGTCGGCGTACGCCGGGCAGGTCGTGCAGTTCCGCTACCGGTACCAGACCGACGGCGGCCTGCACTTCGCGGGTCCGTTCCTCGACAACATCTCGCTGGTGGTCGACGGCGCCACGGTCTGGACCGACACGGCGGAGACGGAGGACCCGGCGTGGACCGTCCGTGGCTTCCGGCGGTTCGGCGGCTATACCGAGGAGCAGGTCCAGCACTTCTACCTCGCCGAGTACCGGACCTACTACGGCTACGACAAGGTCCTGAAGACCGGTCCGTACAACTTCGGCTGGCAGAACACGAAGCCGAACTGGGTCGAGCACTTCCCGAACCACCAGGGTCTGCTCATCTGGTACGTCAACTACGCGTACAGCAACAACAACACCATCGAGCACCCGGGCTACGGTCTGAACCTGCCGGTCGACGTCCGGCCCGGCCCGATCACGGTGCCCGGCGTCGGCAACATCACCAACCGGCGGAGCACCTACGACGCCACCTTCAGCAGGTTCACCAAGCCGGCGCAGACCTTCCACCTGCAGGGCGTGCCGGTGACGGTGCCGAAGCTGAACCCGGTGACGAAGTTCGACGACTCGGACCCGAACCGCTACTGGTCGCCGCAGAACCCGTTGAACTCGGTCAAGGTCGCCGGCACCGGCACCAAGATCGAGCTGATTCTGGAGAACCACCTCATCACCGATCTGGCGATC
>Ga0207874_1003641_pt1 | contig 12458 bp, 7 predicted proteins | sample HigsolmetaAR201D_FD_184833 | JGI IMG/M metagenome (GOLD analysis project Ga0207874, IMG submission 184833) | Ionic liquid and high solid enriched microbial communities from the Joint BioEnergy Institute, USA - AR20-1-D (SPAdes) (version 2) ... | reverse complement strand
AGCCGTGACCGGGCGTCGTGTGCTCGAGGAAGCCTCCGGGGAAGAGGTGTCCCAATCCGCCGCCGAGCTGAAAGTGCGGCGAAACCGCCCACAGCGCTTGAAAGCTCACTTCTTCGCCTACGTGCGTGCCGACACTGCCGGTAGGATCTCGAACGAGCAAGGCTCCGCCGGCGTTGTAGAGGCCGTCGCGCGCGCTGGCCAGCCACCAGTCGTGAAATTTCAACTGCAAAACGACGTTTCGGACAGGCTTTGCATCAGCGATCAAGCCGATGTGGTTGATATTCTTCCAGCCTACTTGGTCAGTGAGGCCATATTTGTCGTGAGCCGTCGGGTATAAGACATTGAACGTGCCGTGACGGCCGTCGGACGGGTCACTGTCTCCACTGGCATGATTCACCTCCAGCCGAAGGCCGGGCCGCAGCGGCAGCGCTGAGAACTCGTGTCCGATACGCCAGAAGCCTGCCCATGCATGCGTACGGTCGCCAGCCCACCGGCCGGTTTGGAAAGCGAGCTCCATGGTGTACAGCAGGCCCTTCGGAAGATCGCCGGCCCAGCGCACGCCGAGCGTGTCTGTATGCTGGCTACCGGTCGCGCCTGTCTCTCCGAGCACCGACGGAGTGCGGGACCAAAGGAAGTACGGCTGCACCTTTGCATGAGGAACCCAGGAGCTGATATCGCCATAGAGGCCGGTCAGCACTTCTCCGTGCGCATGGCTGTCCAGAACGTGATCCTTTGGCGCAACTACGGATGACGCGAATGCATCGACCCTGTACCCTCCACTCTGGAATCCAACCCGTAGCGCGTCGAAGGTACGGCTGATGTTGCCCCAGTTGCTGGCGCCCACAAGCCTCTCCTCGCCGAATGCAAGCTCCTGCCGTCCAGCGCGGACTTCAATGTGGTGTGTCGCCGCCTCACCGAACTGGACCCATGCCTGGCGCAGATCGGCGCTGTCCTGATGCGGCGCCCGCGCAGCTAGGCCAGTGAACGAAACCCGTGCATCCTGCCCCTGCACGAACCCCTTCAGCCACGGAGCGGGCTGAACCTGCAGGCCAAGCCTGAAGCGCTGAAGCAGGTACATATCATCAGCGCCTTCCCGGAAGCCCTGCCCGAGGAATCCTTCTTCGCGAAGTCTCATCTCGCCGCTGAGGCGCATCCAGCTTGGCACCCGCTCCTTCACGAAGTCCTGTGCGGAAGCAGATGCAATCCATACCCCGAAGCCGGCTATCAAAAAGCGCAAAGTGTGCTTAAACTTCACGGGCACACCTTGCTACGCAGCGGTCAGCACCCGCGCGGCGTGAGGGTGCGCGGATAAGCGCCGGTGACGGGTAAGGCCTGCAATCTCTAACCGCTTGCCTGTCAGCGACCAATCTTGTGCCATCTCTTCGAGCTTTCTCATTACTGTATGGTCGACAAGACGCGCATCCGACAGGTCCACCACCAGTTCCTTCGATTCCCTCCCTAAGGAAAGGATGATCTTTCTCAATCTCAGCCAGTTGGTGAAGACCGCCGCCTGCCGAACCCGCAAGACAACCTGACCATTGCCTACAGTCTCGATATCGGTCTTCGGACGGAAGAGCGCGGAAGCAGGGGCACCGTTGATGAGATGAATGACGATCTTAACCGCGATGCCAACCGCGATTCCGATGAGCAGGTCCGTCGCCAGCGTCGCCAGCAGGGTGCACAGAAAGATGATCAACTGTTCCCGGCCCACCAGCCACATGTGCCGGAACTCTTTGGGAGAAGCGAGGTTGTAGCCGGTGTAAACGAGCATCGCTGCCAGGGCGGCAAGCGGGATCTGATTCAGGAGCCAGGGCACGGACGCCACGAGCGCGAGAAGCAGCAGTCCGTGGAAGAAATTCGCCCAGCGCGTCTTTGCGCCATTGTTCCGGTTCGCGGACGACCGGACAATCTCGCTGATCATCGGCAGCCCGCCTACAAAAGCCGAGAGCGTGTTGGCGGCTCCGATCGCCAGCAGGTCGCGGTTCAAGTCGGAGCGGCGCTGATAAGGATCCAGCAGGTCAATCGCCTTCGCGCTCAACAGCGATTCAAGGCTGCCCACCAGTGTGAACATCACAATCCACTTGATGCTTTCCAACGTGAAGATTGCAGAGAAGTCCGGAAACGCCACACCGCTCAGGAAACTGCCCGGCAGGTGCACGAGATACTCCGGCCCGACCTGGTACGTCTGCCCGGCCCACCGATAGAGATGGGAGTGCGAGATGTCGAAGTAGAATCCCAGCGGGGTCGCCACGAGCAGCACTAGCATGGGGCCCGGGATCACCTGCAGAAGCCTGCTCTTAATCAGAGGCCGGATGAACAGGATCAATAGACTGATGACGCCGATCAGCGCCACTTCCGGGTTCAGATTAAAAAGGCTGTGCGGTATCTCGGCGATCAGCTCAAGCGGCTCCTTCGCATGCGGCGCTACTCCGAGCGCAATATGCGCCTGCTTGGACACGATGATCACGCCGATCGCAGCAAGCATTCCGTGCACAGCGGCCACCGGAAAGAATTCTCCCAGCGTCCCGACTTTCAGCAGGCCGAGGGCAAGCTGAATCAGACCCGCCACCACACCGACCGCAAGCGCCCGCCTGTATCCCAGGGCGGGATTTCCTTGCCCCAATGACTGCACCGCGCCCAGCGCAATTACGATGAGCCCTGCCGCGGGGCCTTTGATTGTCAGTTCGGAGTTGCTTAGAAAAGGCGTCAACATACCGCCGATCACGGCCGTAAATATGCCTGCGATTGGCGGATATCCGCTTGCCAAAGAAATGCCTAAGCAGAGCGGAAGGGCAATGAGGAAGACGAGAAAGCCCGATAATAAATCCTCGCGCCAGTATCGTATGAAACCCTGGAAGTCTCCGCGAGGCACGGGGCCTTCGGGCTTCGCGGTTCGAATGCGCTCGTTCGAAGACATTCCGATCTCCTGAAGCCGCAGGACGCGACTTCAGCTTCATGTTCCGTCATCGGCGCGACATTGAGCGATAGCCCGAAGAGGGGAACTTGCGCCCCCGTTTCGCGGGAATGCAAAAGATTCCCTGGAAACAAGAATCGAATTCCCCTTGCAGAAGGGATAGCAACAGAGCTGGTGAACGCTTTATATGTAGCGGTTGCACCCGGCTAACTGAGTTGCCGGTTCACCACGTCTCCGGAAGCGGGCACGCCCTGGTCTCCGCGTTGTTCACCGTCCTCGATAGCAGGAACACCCGGCTGCCAGCCTCCTGTATCACGTGAGTCGCCGCCAGAGGCTCAAGATCCAAAAGGCCCGCCGGTACGTAGTAATCCACATCGGTCCGCGACCGCAGGAGAATTTCCAACTCCGCGCTTGACCGCACGAGGATGGCGGACGCCAAAGGAGCCGCCGACGAGACTCCCCAGTCCCGAAGGCGCTCTAGATACTGGTTCTGCCGCAGGTTGATTTCAAGGAACTCGCTGGCAGGCATCGTCACTCCCAAATGTGCGTAATGCGGAATGAACCTTGCGACGGATCCGTCCGGATCGGGAAACACATAGCGGATCTTGCGTAGCGGAAGCGTAAGGCCGTAAAACTCGTCGTCAGGGTCTATCACCCACAGCTCCGCTTTCCGTCCAAGTTCGCAGTAGCTCCGGAGGTTCCGCTGGCTTGCGATCTCCGGGGCTCTTCCAAACGAAAGCCCCCACAGCCTATCTCCGTTGATCGCTTTCAAGCCGAGGATTGCCGCCAGAAGCAGCGCGGCGGCTGGGACCTGCCTACCGAACAGCGCGGGCGCGCCGAACAAGCCTCCGGCGAGTGCAAGCGGAGGCACAACGAACAACAGATACGGCGTATTGCGAGCTTGAAAGACGGCCAAGGCGGCCGCATCGACAGCCAGCCAGCAGAGCAGGATGCAGGCCGCTGGCGCTCCCCCCCACGCTTTTCGCGCGGCGGCGGCAACGCCGATGGCGGCGAAAATCAGGAGAACAGGATCCGTCAAGACCAGCCGGCGCAGGTAGAACTCCAGCGGATCCGGACTGCGATGAACGGTTGACGGCTGCAATCCAACGCCAAGCAACTGCACTTCGACGTAATCTGCCCAGAACCACTTCGGATGCTTCAGCCAAGCGTACAAATGCCAAGGTCCGGCGAGGAGCAGGACCAGAAGGCAGAGCACGGCTATCCGGCTCCACGAAGCCCGAAGATGCTTCGGCGCAACCACCGTGTAGCAGGCGACGACCAGCAACGGCAGGACTCCCGCCACGCTCTTCGCCATCACGCCAATCGCGACGCCGGCTGCCACGCCCGCCAGGGTTCGACGCCGCTTGAGCGCAGAATCGCACCCGAACGAGAACAACGCCAAAACCGAACCGAACGCCGCGGGGATATCGGTATAGCAGAGCCTGGAGAATGTCTGCCAAAGCGGATTCGACACGAGAAGCAGCGCCGCCGCCGCGCCAGCGGCAGGGGACGCCTCGCGCCTGCCCCACTGAAACAGGAGGACAGCCGCGAGCGCGCCGAACAGCAACGCGGGCGAGCGGACTGCCAGCAACCGCGTCCCCAGCGCCTTCAAAGAGAGCGCCGCGAGCCACTGAAGGAGGGGCGGCTTGAACAGCAGGGGCCTGCCCATCACCATTGGCGTTCCCCAGTCGCCGCCGTGCAGCATGGCCATCGACGAACTGACGTGGATGGATTCGTCCTGTGCCCGCAACTGGCGAACCGGATCGGAGAGTGGAGCTGCAATGGAAGCCCGCTCGATGCCGATGCCAAGCACAGCGGCGGCCAACAAAAAGACCGGAATGAGGCAGAGATTTGTGTGGAAGACTCGGCCGGCTACGATCATGCCTGACCTGCCGGCAACCGCACCACTACGGCGATCGCCGGTGCGATCCCTCGAAAAAGTCTCGTCGGCGCGTGAATATAGCGGCCGCCTGGCAGCCAACCGCGAAACACACCGAGCCACTCCACGACGCTGCCCTGCTTCGCCGCCCACGACAGCCACCATCCCCTCGACTTCTTGTGCAGGTGTGTCGGATCCCGATCCAGAAGACGGACCAGCCAGCCCAGCGGCCCATCGTAAACAGGCACGACAAAGATGAAGACACCGCCAGTTCGAACGGCGGATCGAATCGTGTCAGCAAGGGCCGGAAGGCCGGGCACGTGCTCGATTACGTCAAAAGCTGCCACGGCGTCGAACTGTTCGGACAAGGGAAGTCGCGCCGAATCGGCCTGGATGAAGTGGATGCCGGAATCTGCTTTCGCGCCAGCCGACAATGCAAAGTGGCTTAGGTCGATCCCGACTCTCCGATAGCGCCTGCCAAGGCTTCTCAGGAACAGCCCGAAGGCACACCCGAGCTCGAGAACTCGCGGGGCAGTGACTCCCTGGGTGTGCCGTTCAACCAGGCGCCGATAGAATGCCAGTTTCGCGGGCGGATTCTGCCGGTCGTAGTCCCGGTAGTTCGAGGCGAAGTAGCCGCGGCCGTAGATATCAGCAATGCCCGCCATGTTACGCCTCAAACGGGCGCCGCAGTCCCAGCTTCCAGCGCACAGCCAGCGCCAGCGTGAGAGCGGCCGTCCGAAACACTTTCATCTTGCTCTTGCCCTTCTTCTGGTCGTACCGCAGTTCGAACGGGATCTCCAGGAAGCGGGCGTTCAGGGCTCGAAGCTTGAGTAGCACATCAACCATGCACTGAAAACCGTCAGCTTGGACAAATTTATCCCCGTAGCTTTCAATCGCCTTCCGCAAAATCTCAGCGCGGTATGCCCTATATCCACACGTGAAGTCCCGTACACCTCGCGTCGGGAACAGGGCGCGAAACAGAATCGATGCCCCTGCGCTCAGCAAGCGCCGGTGAAACGGCACTCCCAACAACCGCGAGGCTGGTGTAAAGCGGGAGGCAATCACCACGTCATGAGTCGCAGCGCCGCCCAGCATTTTCAAGATTGTGGACGGCGTATGGCTCGCGTCCGCATCCATCGTCACGATCACTTCATCCGGTTCGCTCGTCCTGGCCGCCCGATACAGGCCGTCCCGAATTGTACTTCCTAAACCCAGATTCGTCTCGTGACGGAGAATCTCGATTGGCAACCGCTTGCTGGCCCGCTCCAGGACTTCCAGGCTCCTGTCGTTGCTGCCATCGTCCACAGCGACGATGCGGTAGCGCAACCTGCAGAAGGTCTCCGCCAGATCGCTTAGAAGTTGTTCCAGGTTGTCAGCCTCGTTGTAGATCGGCAGAACAACGGTAATCCTCAGGGGCGATCCTCCGCGCAATTCCGTAGCCTTCATTTCAAGGGGGGCGGGACCGAGGCCTGGTGTTTCGTCTCCGGGCGCGCCGTCACGAATCCGCCTTCCGGCCTCTCTCAGTCTACTTCATCCCTTGGGGATACCGGGTGGCGGCCTGACCCGATGCGTAGCCGGCTCCTGCCTGACAAACCTTAATAAAACCGCCTGGGGCGCACGCTGCTTTCCCTGTAAACAGTCGGCAAATACCCTTCCGGAAGGGATGGCGGAGAACACAAGTGATGCCTCATGCTGGCAAAAGAGCGGCCTTTCACGCCCTCGCAATGCTCCCATGAACACTCAAGTCGATACCGTCCGCCGGGCAGTCAAACGTGCTTCCCATCTTCTTCCTGCTCAGGGACCGATCGGCGTGTTCGTACATCACAACACACTGCATGCGTTTCAGCACCTTCCCTTTGAGCAGGCAGTGGCAGAAGCATCCGCGCTGTTCGGAACGGAAGCGTGGATGCGAGAAGAGCAGTACCGGGAAGAGTTTAGCCGCGGCAGAATTCTGCTGGAAGATATCGACGCAGTTCTGAACTCCGAAGCGAACGCGCCTGTTTATTCATGGCTCGACCGGGTGGCGCTGCGCCGCATCATGCTGGTGCCGGGTGTCCGCCCTTTTCACCGTTCCACAATTCGATGGGAAATTGAGGAAGGCAATCTCCTGCGTAGCAGTGAAGACCGCAAGCTCTTCGAGGCATGTCTGAACAGCATTGAACGGCCCCCAAAGCCGCCGGAGCCTTCTCCGCGGAGGTTAAGAGACATCCTGCTGGACACGACGGGGGATGATCTGGATGAGATTGTCCATCCTCTTCTGATCCGGTTGTGCAGCAGCTACCTTGACCAGGGGCTTGCCTACTGGCCGATGCCGGACCGGCGGGCTGGCTTCTATCGATGTGTCCGCACCCTTTGGCATCAGAGGGGCGCTCTCCTTCCCAACCACCTGAGGGACTTGCCCGCAGAGTTCCGGCGTCAGATGCGAGCCGGAATGAATAGCGAGGAGGCGGTAGCTGATGCGCTCAAGCGGCTCCGAGTGCCAATAACGAACTACGAACGAATAATTACGTCGGAGCTTCTGGCGCTTCCTGGCTGGGCGGGCCTGATGAACCGGCTCGAACATGAACCGGAGCTTGCGCCCCACGACCGGGTTAGGTGCTCGCTCATGGACTTCCTGGCCGTGCGGCTCACGTTGACGTCCGTGGCCGCCTTGAGTCTCGCCGGTGACCCCGAGACTCTCGAGGCGCTTCAAACGGCGCCGCCCTCGCCTCCTTCTCTTGAGTTAGACCGCCTCGTCGAAGCAGCGCAAATGTTCGAAGTCGCAAAAGCTGCGAGGTTATCGGCGGATCGAATCATGAGCGACTCCCCCTTGCAACTCAGAGTGCTGCTAGAAGAGATCCGCCGATTCAACGAGTTCGAACGCCGAAGAGTGTGGCACTTGGCCTACGAGCGCCGTCACGAACGGAGCGTACTTGGGCCCCTTGGCGTGCATCGGCAAAGCACTCCCATTATCCCCTCTTCCAAGCGTCCCGCGGCGCAATACTTCTTCTGCATTGATGAGCGCGAGGAGTCGATTCGCAGGAACCTGGAAGAGATCGCGCCGGATATTGAAACCTTCAGCGCCGCAGGTTTCTTCGGCATAGCCGTGGATTACGCAGGCATCGATGACGCTCACGGCGCCTCGCTTTGCCCGGTCGTTGTAAAGCCGCAACATGCAGTCCGCGAACGGCCGGTGACTGAGGATGAGCCTCTTCACGAGAAGCGCAAAACCATGCGTGCCGCCTGGGCGACGATCGTCCGGTCCCTGTCTTTGTCCTCGCGGACGCTGATTCGCGGATCGTTGAGCACCAGTGTCCTGGGCCTCTTCTCGCTGATCCCCCTGATCGCACACGTACTGACTCCGCGCCAGTACGCGCGCCTCGCGCGTGCACTCAATCGGTGGATTCTGCCCGAGCCTAGAACTGAGCTGACTCTGATGAGAACGGACCGGGAGGGGCACGACATTTCGGAGAACCTGCTGCTCGGCTTCACGGTCGAGGAAAAGATCGAGCGCGTTGCGAGCGTGCTGGCTCCCGTCGGATTGCGAATTAACTTTGCACCGGTGGTGATCATCCTCGGACATGGCTCGACCAGTCTGAATAACCCGCACGAATCCGCCCACGATTGCGGCGCCTGCGGAGGACGGCGTGGCGGACCCAACGCCCGTCTGTTCGCCGCCATGGCAAACCACCCCGAGGTGCGCAAGGGCCTGAAGGAACGAGGAATTTGCATACCCGATGACACCTGGTTCGTCGGCGGATACCACGACACTTGCAGCGACGACATCGAATACTACGACGTGGACTTCATGCCCGAGGCCTTCCGGCCTGGCTTTGAGGCTGCAAAAGCAATTCTCGACCGCGCCCGTATGTTGAATGCCCACGAGCGCGCCCGCCGGTTCGAGGCGGCCCCGCTCGATCTCACTCCCGAGGAGGCCTTCCGGCATGTGCAGGAGAGATCCGAGCACCTTGCCGAGCCGAGACCGGAATACGGGCATGCGACCAATGCAGTCTGCATTGTCGGACGGAGACAGACGACCAAGGGGCTTTTTCTGGATCGCCGCGCATTCCTGGTGTCCTACGATCCGCTCCAGGATCCCACCAACGAGAACCTTGCAAAACTGCTTGCAGCCGCGATCCCAGTATGCGCCGGCATCAGTCTTGAGTACTACTTCAGCTACGTTGATAACGACCGCTACGGATGCGGAACCAAGCTGCCGCACAATATAACGGGGCTTGTGGGCGTAATGGACGGCCACGCCAGCGACCTTCGCACCGGGCTCCCCTGGCAGATGGTCGAGATTCACGAACCGGTCCGCGTCCTGTTCAATGTAGAGACCACGCCTGACCGGCTGATGTCGGTCATCAACGGTAATCCCTCGCTGCGAGAGCTTGTGGAAAACCGCTGGATCCGTCTTTCCACTCTTGATCCGGACACGGGAGTAATTCACGTATATCGGGACGGGATCTTTGAGGAGAGTCCTCCTTGGAAGGCTCCGGTTCCTGAAGTGCGGTCATCGATGGAGTGGTATCGCGGCAAGCGCGGGCATCTGCCGATCGCGAGAGTTGTGGGTACGCGCACTCGTAGTTGAGGGTTGAGGGAATGATGTCAGAACTCATGCTCATCGTCATTCTTGGCGCGCCGCTTGTGATGGCTCTGTGGCTCGCGGCAACGTGGCTGGCAGGGTTCGAACCGAGCGAGCGCACCATTTCGCGCACTACCGCCGTTTCCTTTGTCGTGGCTACTGCAGCCACTGGCGCGCTTACCTGGACGATGCATGGGTCGGGATGGGCTCCAGTTATTGTTGATATCGGGAACTGGTTTGCAGCCGGAGCTTATTCGTTTCCGATTCTGCTCGTCGTTGACCGCTTATCACTGCCTCTGCTCGCACTTACAGTGGTACTTTCAGGGCTGATCGGATCCTTTTCGTCCCGCTACTTGCATCGGGAAGCCGGGTATCTCCGCTTTTTTCTCCTCCTTCACGTATTTGCATTCGGCGCAGAGACGGCTTTCGCTGCCGGCGCCTTTAATCTTTTGATCGTGGGTTGGGAGCTTGTCGGACTGAGTTCCGTCATGCTCATCGCATTCTTTAATCAGCGCGTGGCCCCGGTGAAGAATGCCGTGCGCGCTTTCGCAATCTACCGGGTTACCGATATCGGCTTGCTCCTGGGTGTATTCCTGCTGCACCATGCCGCGGGTTCCGCCTCCTGCACCCTGTTGTTTCACGGCATCTGGCCGCAGCAGGACACACCCCTTGGGGCAGGCACTGCCACTGCCGTTGCGATCTGTTTTCTGCTTGCGGCTGCTGGGAAATCGGCGCAGGCGCCTTTCTCAGGCTGGTTGCCACGCGCCATGGAAGGCCCCACGCCTTCGAGCGCTATCTTCTACGGCGGAATCTCGGTTCATCTCGGTGTCTATCTTCTGCTGAGAGCCGCCCCTATTATCCAGAAGTCACCCGTCGCCCCGGCGCTTGTTGTTTTCGTCGGACTCGTAACCGCAATCCTCGCAACCCTTTCAGCGAGGACGGCCAGTGACGCAAAAACATCTCTCGCGCTTGCGACCCTTGGACAACTCGGCGTGATCTTCACGGAAGCGGGGCTGGGTTTCGAGCGTCTTGCTCTTCTGCATCTGACCGCGCACGCCATAATCCGTACCTTGCAGTTTTTGCGCGCGCCTTCGATGCTCCATGACCACCACCGCGTCCACGCGGCCGCCGGGGGCGCTCTATCGAGAACGGGACTGTACTATGAAGCACTTCTTCCCATCAACCTTCGCCGGTGGCTATACCGTTTCGCGCTTGACCGGTGTCACCTGGACACACTGATTGACCGCTTTGTGGGGGACCCGATCCTCCGGATTGCTCGAAGACTGACCGCAATGGAGCGCGCGGGACGAGCGGTTTCTGTACAAAGTTCCGCGCGCGTTCTTGCCGGGACTTCAGTGAACGAAGTGGCAGGAGGATAGGTGGCCGCAGCACGACTCGCGCTTACGACAGTTTCCATAGCAGCCCCCGTAGTGGGGGCGGTCGTCGCCACCGGTCAAGAGAGGCCTCGGAAGATCGGCTTCGCGTCCGCGGCGGTCTCGCTGGCGGCCTTGATCGCGGCCGTGTGGCTGACGCCAGCAGCCAGCGCCGTTCTTGCCGTCGATGCGCTGGCCGCTGCCCCGGCGCTGGCGTTTGCCGCTCTCGTCGCGGCGTCATTTCTAATCGCTCCGTCCGCGGATCTGAGTGGCGCAAATTGCCGGGATCTGCTTCTCTGCCTCGCCGGCGCCCTGACGCTTTACTGCGCGCATAACCCCTTCCTCCTCATAGCCGGCTTCGCTGTGTCCGCGCTGCCGCTCCTGATACCCCACGCCGCTCGAGGCAGAAGGGCGGCGCTCAAGGCGCCCATCGCGCTCGGACTGTCAGCACTCCTGCTGGCTGCAGGCAGCATCGCGCTGATGACCGCAACCAGCGGGACAGCGGCGGCATTCGCCCTTGCCGCTGTGCTGCTTGCGGCGCTCATTCGAAGCGGAGTATTTCCATTCCACTCATGGCTGTTCTCAGCCTGTGAACGTCCGCTCCCGTTCGTTGCTGTGCTGAGCGGGCAGGCAGGCGCGTTCGTCATCGCGCGGCTCGCACTGCCGCACTTCCCACAAACGGCTCTGTCTACGCTGCCTTACATCACCAACCTGACGATCGCCGGGAGCCTGTTCACGGTGCTTGTGGCATTGGGAGAAGTCGACCCCAAGAGGACTCTTGCCCTTCTTCGCGCAAGTCAAAACGGCTTTGTGATAAGCGGCTTAACAAGCGGCGCTCTCGAAGGCATTACAGGAGCCCTGGTACACTGGATCGTAGCGGCTGTCGCCGCGGGGGGCCTGATCTTGGTTCTACGCTGCCTGGAAGCGCGTTACAGCGACCTCGCTCGGCAGGAGTTTGACGGCCTTGCAGCGAGAACTCCGCGGCTGGCGGCATTCTTCCTGATCTTCAGCCTCGCCCTGGTAGGTCTGCCGGGCACGCTGGGCTTTTGTTCCGCAGAGCTGCTGTTTCATGGCGTCCTGGAAGCGCACCCGATCCTCGGTTTGGCGCTCCCGGTCGCGGCTGCGATCAACGCGATTGTCCTGTTGCGTCTCTTCTCGCGCATCTTCTGGGGAAGAAATCGCACTCACGTTCCGCCAATGCCAGACGCGCTGCTGAGAGAGCGTCTGGCGTTTACAGCGATGACGCTGTTCCTCATTGCGCTCGGCTTGCTGCCGCACAGTCTCATTACATCCCGGGTTGCTCCCGCAGAGAAGCTTGCCGCCCTCACACAACCGCTGCGTCATCAGTGATACAAATGTCGTGGCGTCGAAGGAAGTAGAGTCCAAATGGGCGTCATCACGGACCGAACGGGATACTTCCGGTTGCTGGGTTACACTGGAAGAAAGGGACCATTCAAAGGCGTTCCGATGTACATTCCATGGTCGCGCTATATCACGCAGAGAGCCGTATTGCGCATTCTGCAGACCGGGTTCGCGCTCGTTTTGCTCCTGCTCGCCTTGGCATGCGTGATCGCGATACGTGGAGCGAGAGGCATTCAGGCTGACGCGGAAGCCGTGCTCCGGGAAGAGCTCAGCTTCGCGCACCTCCTGAACCAGGCGCAGATTGGGGAAAGCACCATGGCCGCGGTGTTGCACCGGATAGAGAGCCGCCAGCCTGCCACCAAGTCC
>Ga0207874_1003638_pt1 | contig 12471 bp, 9 predicted proteins | sample HigsolmetaAR201D_FD_184833 | JGI IMG/M metagenome (GOLD analysis project Ga0207874, IMG submission 184833) | Ionic liquid and high solid enriched microbial communities from the Joint BioEnergy Institute, USA - AR20-1-D (SPAdes) (version 2) ... | reverse complement strand
TGCTGACCCTGGCCCCGGCCGCGGCCGGCGCGATCGAGAGCTTCCGCGCCTCCGCCGAGATCGCGCGCCTCAACGCGCAGCTGCGCGCGCTCGACCAGCTGAAGGACGAGTTCATCGAGAGCGTCGGCCACGAGCTGCGCACGCCGCTGACCAGCCTGACCCTCGCGCTCCATCTCCTGGCGTTCAAGCCGGAGCTGACGCGCGACATGGCCCACGTGCTGCAGGTGAGCGCGGATCGGCTGCAGGCGCTGGTGGAGCGCGTGCTGCGGCTGGGCCAGCAGGTGCGCGGCGAGTCACGCACGGCGCTGGCGCTGGCCTCGATCGAGCTGCTGCCGCTGCTCGAGGACATCGCCGCCGAGTACGCGCCCGTGGCGCACGCCAAAGGGCTGCAGCTCCTGATCGGTGTGCCGGAAGGGCTCGCGGTGTGGGGCGAGCGAAGCCGGCTGCGCCGCGCGCTTCACGAGGTGCTGGACAACGCCGTGCGCTACAGCAGCCGGGGCGCGATACAGGTGACCGCGGAGGTGCAGGACGGGCTGGCGCTGATCAGTATCACGGACCAGGGCCCGGGCATCCCGGACGAGGAGCGCGAGCACCTGTTCGACTCCTTCTACCGCGGGCGGAGCGCGCGGGCGCTCGCGGAGACCCCCGGCGCCGGCCTGGGGCTGAACCTCGCGAAGCGAGACATCGAGCTGCTCGGCGGGCAGATCTGGCTCGAGCGCAGCGGCTCCGATGGGTCGATGATGTGCGTGTCCCTGCCGGCCGTCCAGCTCTCGTACAACGAGCTCGGCGCCCCCGATTAGCCGGCGAAAGCAGCCCACCTGCGCCCGCCGGGCGCGCGGCGAGGCCCCTGCGACCCCTGATCACAGCGTTCTAGGCCGAGCGCAGCAGCAACGAGTAGCCCGCAGGCGGGCGTCTGTCGAGGAAGGTGCGCAGGCGCGTCAGGGCGTGGAGACTTCTTGGGCGAGGAGGACGTCGGGCGGCAGCAGCTTCATGACGCGGTCGGCGAGCAGCTCCTCGTCGTAGCACTCCCCAGCGTGCAAACAGCTGAGCGCCCAGAGGTGGTTGAGGTGCAGGCGTGTGAACACGCGCCCGTCGCCCAGGTCGGGGTCGGACAGGACCTGTGGGAGCAGCTTGTGGATAATTGTGTCAAGCTCAGCGGTCGACATACCTCGCTCCCTCGTTGATATGCGCGGATCGTATCGCTGTGCCTGCGACGCTCTCAGACATTTATCAGGAAGATGACATCATTGTAGCATAAGTCGCGGAGCTGTCTAGTGAGGATAATCAAGCTGTGATTAGGCCGTAATGAAGGGCTCGGCTGTGGCGCCTGCCGCGGGAGATGTGGAGGGCCGCAGGCCTTCATAACTCCCACCGGAGCGTGCGGGGCCGGGCTGCCGCGCACGCCGTATGAAGCGGAGACGTGGCCCGTATGCCGGCCGCGCAACTCAAGGTATAATACCGGGCCGTGCATACCGAAACCGTACCCAGCGAGCGTCCTGCGTGGCGTTCTACAGGCACCTTCCGCACCAGCCCGCTGCTGCAGGTCCTCGATCGGCGCCTGGCGCTCATCCTGCTGCTGGCGCTGCTCGCCGGAGTGCTGGCCTACCAGGCGCCGCCGTCGGCCGCGGTCGCGGTCGGCTGGCTCGGCGACCGGCTCTTCCTGCGGGCGAGCGAGGGGCAGACGGCCGAGGACCAGCTCAGCTTCTACGGCGACGAGCTGACCGACCACGCCCGCACCGGGCGGAGCCGCTGGACCCGCCGCGGCGCCGAGCTGTTCTTCCCCGGGCTCGGCGGAGGTGACCTGACGCTGACGCTGCGCGCGCAGGGGTGGCCGGAGGACACGCTCAACCAGCGCACGTCGCAGCCCGAGGTGACGGTGGAGGCCGACGGCGAGCGGATCGGCAGCTTCGTGCCGACGCCGGGCTGGCAGGAGCACAGCTTCAGAATCCCCGCCCAGCTGAGGAGCGGCGCAGACCTCCGCGTCGTCGTTCGAGCGTCGGATACCTTCACGAGCACGGCGCAGTTCAGCGACCCGCGGCCGAAGGGCATCCGCATCGACTGGGCGGGCATCGAGGGCGCGCCCATCGTGAGCGGCTGGGCCCCGCCGGCGCCGGGGCCTGTGGCCTGGCTGATGCTGAACGGCGCGCTCTGGCTGCTCTCGCTCGTCGCGCTGACGCGCCGCCCGACCGTGGGGTTTGTGCTGGCGACGCTGCTGGTCGCGGCGGCCGCCGTCGCGCTCACCATCGTGCGCCCCTGGGCTGCCGCGCTCCTCCCCTGGCTGAGCGTGGCCGGCGCGCTGCTGCTGGCGTTCGCGTGGCGCAGCCATATCGTCGACGTCACGGCCAAGCTGGTCCGCCGCTACGCGCGCGGCAGCGCCGTCAACTACGGGCTGATCGCCGCCGGCGGCAGCTGGCTTACGATCGTCGCCGCCCAAGCCAGCGCATCGCTGCGCCTGCCCGGCCTCAACGCCTTCTGGGACAGCTTCCCCGACTCGCTGATCTACGGGCTGCTCGGCATGGGCTTGGTGCTGCTCGTGATCGTGCGCGGGCGCGAGGGCCTGCCGCAGATCGCGCGGATCATCGTCGGGGTGGTGGGCCACCCGCGGGTGGCGCCGCTGCTGCTCGGGCTGTTCGTCGGGGTCTGGGTGGGCTACGCGCTGTACGTGATCGCCGGCATGCCCTACGTCGGCCACGCGGACTACGCCGATAACGCGGTCGTGGCGCGCAACCTGGTCGCCGGCCGGGGCTGGGTGGTCGACTATGTGACGCAGTTCTACCGCCTCTACGACGGCGTTGTGCGCCCGCAGGAGACCTGGCCGCTGCTGCAGCCGGTCTGGATCGCGCCGTTCTTCGCGCTCTTCGGGCCGCACGACTGGGCCGCCAAGATCCCCAACCTGCTGTTCACGATCGCGCTCGCCGTGCTGATCTACGCCGCCGGCGCGCGCCTGTGGGATCGGCGTGTCGGCCTGACGGCGGCGCTGTTCGTGCTGACCAGCTATCTGTTCTTCCGGCTGCTGATCTACGCCACCGCCGACCTAGCCTTCGTCGTGCTGTCGTTCGGGGCGATCTGGACGCTGTACCTGGCGGCGGGCGGCGCCCGACGAGCGGCGGCAGATGGACAGCGAGCTGCGGCCGGCCTGTGGGCGGCGGCCAGGACTCGCCGGCTGCTCCTCGGCTCCGCCGCGCTCACCGGCCTGATGATCCTCCAGAAGCCGGGGAGCGGCGGGCTGATCGCGCTGGGGATGGGGCTGTGGCTCATGTCGCAGGCTGTGGGCGAGCGGCGACAGGGCGCCGGTGAAGGGCAGCCCTTCGCCGCTCAGGGCGCGAGCGCGCGCCTCCGCGCTGCTGTCTCCGCCCTGCGGTCCGTCGTCGTGTGGGCCGCGGTCGCGCTCCTGCTGCTGGCGCCGTACGTCGCGCGCAACCTGCTGGTGTTCGGGCGGCCGTACTACTCGACCGAGAGCCTCGACGCCTGGGTCCTCGAGTACTCCAACTGGGACGATATCTACAAGGTGTACACGACCGAGGGCGGCCTCAGCACGCTGGGCCCGCCCGACGCGACCTGGGTGCTGCGCTGGGGCTTCGACCGGACGCTGGCCAAGCTCAACCGCCAGGTCGCGGCCATCCGCGACTACCTCGTGCCGGCCTGGGGCGGGCTCTCGGAAGGAGCGGGGGCCGCGCTTGTGGGCCGCCCCGACAAGACGCGGCTGCTGTTCGAGATGGGCGCCTGGCTCAGCCTGCTCGGGGCGGTCGGCGCGCTCGGCAGCCGCCGCCGGCTGCTGGGGCTGCTGCTGGCGTCGTTCGTGCCCTACGCGGCCTTCCTAGTGGTGTACTGGCACACGAACGAGGAGCGCTACTGGGTGGCGCTGATGCCGTGGCTCGCGCTGCTCGGCGCCGGCGCGCTGTGGCGTGGGTACGACCGGGTGGAGGCGATCGGCGACGGGCGCTGGACGCCGCTCGGGCTGATCCTGGTGGTGACGGCGGTGACGCTGGTGGTGCGGCCCTCGTGGCCAGATATCGCGGAGAAGGTCAACGCCGAGCCGCAGGTCTGGGCCGCCGACCTGGACGCCTACCGCTGGCTGCGCGAGAACAGCGAGCCGGACGCGGTGGTGATGACGCGCGGCCCGTGGCAGCTCAACTGGCACGCCGAGCGGCCGGCGGTCATGGTCCCGAACACGGCCGACCCAGAGGTGCTCCTGAAGATCGCGCGCCACTACCGCGCGCGGTACCTGGTGTTCGACAGCCTGCAGAACCCCTCGCGCGAGACGCGCCGCATGCTGGACGCGCTGGTCGCCGACCCGCAGAGCGGCTTCGAGCTGGTGTACGTCTCGCCGCTGCACGCCGTCGTGTTCAACGGGCGCTACATGGAGCTGGCGACCGAGGTGTACCGCTTCCCGGACGACTACGGGGGCGTGGAGCCGGTTCGCCGCTAGATGCGAATGTCGCTCGGTGGCAGGGCGCACGCGGTCGCTTTCCTTCCAGGAAGGCGTGAAGGTCCGAAGGCCGACCGAGGCTGCCTTCCGCGGGAAGTACGGAAGGACGCGGTGCTCGCTTCCTTTCAGGAAGGCGTGAAGGTCCGAAGGCCGCCCGCAGCCGCTCTCTGCGGGAAGTGCGGAAGGGCGCGGCGCTCGCTTCCTTCCAGGAAGGCGTGAAGATTCGCAGGCTGCCTTCTGCGGGAGATGCGGAAGGGCGTGGCAGCCCTCTGCGGGAGGTCCGGAGGGCCGCAGGCCGCCCGCGGCTGCTTTCTGTGGGAAGCCCGGAGGGCCGCAGGCCGCCTGAGGCTGCTTTCTGCGGGAGGTCCGGAAGGGCGCGGCGCTCGCTTCCTTCCAGGAAGGCGTGAAGGCCCGAAAGCTGCCCGCAGTTGCCTTCTGCGGGAGATGCGGAAGGGCGCGGCCGCCCTCTGCAGGAGGTCCGGAGGGACGCAGGCCGCCTGAGGCTGCTTTCTGCGGGAGGTCCGGAAGGGCGCGGCGCTCGCTTCCTTCCGGGAAGGCGTGAAGGTCCGAAGGCCGACCGAGGCTGCCTTCTGCGGGAAGTGCGGAAGGGCGTGGCAGCCCTCTGCGGGAGGTCCGGAGGGCCGCAGGCCCTCCGAGATCCTTTTTTCCCGCGGCTCTGCGGCGACGCAGTCGCTGCAGAGCCGCGGAGAGACCTGATAGCGAACACATGAACATCCTGATGCTCACGTCGTCCTACCCGAAGTACCCGGGGGAGACGACGGCGCCATTTATCGAGGAGATCGCCGCCGGGCTGGTGCGCCGCGGCCACAGCGTGACGGTGCTGGCGCCCTTCCACCCCGAGCTGCGCCGCGCGCCGGTCGAGCGCGGCGTGCGCCTGCGGTTCTACCGCTACGCCCCGCACCCGGCGCTCAACGTCTACGGGTACGCCGAGTCGCTCCGCGCCGACGTCGGGCTGCGCGGCCGGGCGCTGGCCGCCGTGCCGCTGGCCGCGACGGCCTCGCTGATCGGGCTGCTGCGCCTGAGCTCCAGGAGGCCGCGGGCCGGCGGGCGGCCGGCGGATGACGGCGGGGCGTTCGATCTGCTCCACGCCCACTGGGTGCTGCCGAACGGCGTGCCGGCCGCCCTCGCGGCGCGGCTGCGCGGGCTCCCGCTCGTCGTCAGCCTCCATGGCTCGGATGTGTTCATGGCGGCGAAGGCCTGGCCGCTCTCGCTGGCCGCCGCCGCTGTCCTGCGGGCGGCCGGGGCGGTGACCGCCTGCAGCGGCGACCTGTACGCGCGCGCGCTGGCGCTCGGCGCCCCGCCGGAGCGCACCGAGGTGATCCCGTACGGCGTCGATGTGGCGGCCTTCCGCCCCGACCCGCAGGCGGTGGCGCAGGCGCGCTCCGAGCTGGGCCTGCCCGAGGGGGCGCCGCTGGTGCTGGCGCTCGGGCGGCTGGTGTACAAGAAGGGCTTCAGCTACCTGCTGGAGGCCTTCCCCGCCGTGCTCGCCGCCCACCCCGAGGCGCGCCTGGCGATCGTCGGCTACGGCGACCTGCGCGACGAGCTCGAGCGCCGCGCTGTGGAGCTCGGCCTCTCTGGCCGGGTGATCTTCACCGGACAGCTCGGGCGCGAGCAGGCCGCGCGGGCGATCGCCGCCGCCGACGTGTACGTCGTGCCGTCGGTGCGCGACCAGGCCGGCAATGTGGACGGCCTGCCGAACACGCTGCTCGAGGGCATGAGCGCCGCCCGCCCGATCGTTGCGTCGCGCGTCGCCGGCATCCCGGACGTGATCGCGGACGGCGTCCACGGGCTGCTGACGCCGGAGAAGGACCCGCAGGCGCTGGCGTGCGCGATCACGCGCCTGCTCGACGACCGCGCCCTGGCGCAGTCGCTCGGCGAGCGGGCGCGGCGGCGGGTGCTGGAGGAGCTGACCTGGGACTCGACTGCGGCGCGCTTCGAGGCCGCCTACGAGCGGGCGCTTATTTCGAGTAGTGGTAGCGGCAGGCGATGATGATGAGCTCGCGCTCGGTGGCGATGTAGACGAGCCGGTGCTCATCATTGATGCGGCGGGACCAGTAGCCGGCGAGATCTGCCTTGAGTGGCTCAGGCTTGCCGATGCCGTCGAACGCTGAACGCATGCAATTCTTGGTGAGCTGAGTGATCCGTTTCAGGAGCCTGCGGTCGTGATCCTGGAACCACGGGTAGTCTTCCCACGCTGAGTTGGTGAAGACGAGCCTCATGGATCTAGTAGCTCGCGCTCTTGGGTGTGGCCAGCCTGAGCTTCTGCAATGGATCGCCGGAGATGTTCCGCGTTCGCAGGATTCGCGAGCAAGTAGAGCGTTTCTTTCCAGGAGTTATACTCGTCTAGCGAGAGAAAAACCACCTGCTGGCCTGTGTCGGTCACGACGATCGTCGGCTCGGCATCCGCGATCACCTTCTCGATGAGTTGCTCCAGGTTGCGCTTCGCCTCTTTAAGAGTGACTGCGTTCATAAAAGTTCCTTCCGCTGCTCTGAACGTAATTATAGCAAATGAGCCGGGCGAATTGTGAGGCTACTTCCGGGAACGTTATGGATTCGGAGATGGAAACACTAGGCTCGCTCGTGGCCTACCTGGCGACCCGACCGCCCGATGGCGAGTGGGGCGCCTGGCGCGTCGCTCGGGTTTTGGTGGACATAACAATATCATCTGCCGCGCGACGGGGCAGGGCGCGGACCTGGCGGTGAAGTTCACCCGCCGCGATGAGCGCGACCGGGCCGGGCGCGAGTACGATGCGCTCAGGGCCCTCGGGGAGCTTGGCCTCGCGCTGGCGCCCGCGCCGGTGCTGCTGGAGCAGGAGCGCTACGAGCTGCCCGTGGTGGTTCAGATGTGGCTGGCGGGCGACGTCCGCGCGGCGCCGCCTGAGAGCGAAGCGGAGTGGCGGGCGCTCCTGGAGCACCTCGCGGCGGTCCACAGCGTGCGGCCGGCCACCGTGCGGTCGCCGCTGCGCGATGCGCACCTGACGTTCACCACGGCGGAGGCGTGCCGGCAACGGGTGCTCCGGGGTGCCGCGCTCGTGCCCGAGTCCGCGCGCACCGCCGAGCTCAACGCGCTCGCCCGCCGCGTCGAGGCCGTGCGGCTGCCCGAGTGGCCTGAGCCAGAGCTCACGCTCTGCCGGATGGATCCGAACACGACCAACTTCATCCGCCGGCCGGGCGCGTGGGTTTCGGTGGACTGGGAGAATAGCGGCTGGGGCGACCCGGCGTTCGAGCTGGCGGATCTGCTGGCGCACCCGGCGTACCTCGGCCTCTCCGAGGACGAGCGCGAGCGGGCCATCGATGCGTACTGCGCCCTCAGCGATGACCGGCTCGTCGGGCTGCGGGCGCGCGCCTACCTGCCGCTGATGCTGGCAGACTGGGCGATGTTCTTCGCCCGCAAGGCCTACGAGCACGGGCAGGGCCGGCCATCGAAGGCCCGGCTGGTGAACTGGCCGGCCGAGTGGTACGCCGGGCTTCCGCAGCGGGCGGTGGCGTATACTCAGGCTGCGCTCACGCTGCTTTCAGCATGAAGAGCTGCGTGCGGCGCTTCCCGATCTGGAACTGCTCGATCCGCCGGTAGGCATCGTGGGCGAGCTTCTGCTGCTTGGTCGCCGTCACCGCGATGACCGGCGCCGGGTGTACGATGCCGCGCAGGGCCTCCAGGAGCCGCCACTCGGGGCTGGGCGCGTCCGGGTCCGCCGCGAGGCCGCGCCAGGCGGTGCGCTGGCCGTAGGGGAGGTCCGTCATCACGATGTCGACGGTCTCGCCGGCGAAGTGGGCCTGGAGGCCGGCTCCGTCCAGCGCGTCCGCGGCGAATACGCGGCTCTGGAGCTGGTGGCGGGCGCTGTAAGCCTGCACGAGGGCGCGCAGCCGCTCCGCGCTGGCGAGCGCCTGCGCGTGGGACGGCTTGCCGAACTGCTCGTGCAGCCGGGCCAGCTGCGCGATGCGCGCTTCGATGCCCGGCAGCGTGAGGAGCGACAGGTTGCGCTCGGCCAGCGTAACCGCCTCCGGCGCCACGTCTGAGGCCACGAGCTGCCGGATCGCCGGCCAGTGGAGGTAGCCCAGGGTGGTGAGCAGATAGCCGCTGCCGCAACACGGGTCGTAGACTGTGTACGGGGCGGGGACGCCAGCGCGCGCCAGGTGCGCCAGGCAGCGCTGGAAGATCTCGGTGGTCAGCCGCACCGGGAATGCGGGCTGGCCAGGCAGGCTGTAGAGCACCGGCCCGGCCGCGAAGTCCGTATAATCTGGCCGGTCGAGTGCGAAGCGGTACGGCATACGAGGCTCACGGAGTATGCTGCGCCTTACGGAGTGTCGTGTTCCAATCCTACCACCACATGCATCTGTCGTGGCCGGCGCACGCGCGCGGTGATCACCGGTGATGACGACGCTGCACCATTTCGTCTCCGCCCGGCTGCGCCTCGCGGCCGCCCGCGCCGGGTCGATGAGGCTCACGCTTGTGGCGCTGTTCGCGCTGGCGCTGCTGCCGCGCCTCTACCGGCTCGACGCCCAGAGCCTGTGGCTGGACGAGGGCGGCACCTGGGTCGAGGTCACCGGGCGCAGCGGGAAGGGGTGGCTCGCGCTGCTGGCCGAGCTCTTCAGCCCCGATGCCGGCTACCCGCTGTACCACCTGCTGCTCAAGGCGTGGGTGGCGCTCGCCGGGGACTCCGAGTGGGCGCTGCGCTTCCCCTCGGCGCTCGCCGGCGCCGCGGCCGTCGTCGCGGTGTACCTGGCCGCGGCGGAGGTCGCGCGGTCGACTGGCGCGGGGCCGCGGGCATCCGCCCTGAGCGGTGCCGAGGGGTGGCCGACGAGGGCGCGCGCGCTGCTCCCGGCCATGTTTGTCGCCCTCTCGCCGTTCGCGCTCTGGCACGCGCAGGACGCCAAGGCCTACAGCCTGCTGCTGCTGGTCGTCGCTCTGGAGCTCTGGGCGCTGCTGCGCGCGCTGCGCCGCGAGGATGCCCGCGCGTGGTTGCTGGTGCTCGCCCTCGCGCTCGCCAGCCTGTTCGTCCACCGCCTGGCACTGCTCAGCGCGTCTGGCGTGGCGCTGGCCTACGCGCTCACCCGCGGGCGGCTGGCAGCCGGCGATCTCCCTCGGCCTGGCGAAAGGCGCGCGTGGCGCAGCCTGCTGCGCCCGCCCACGGCCCGGTGGGCCGGGCTGGTGGTCGCCGGAGCGTGCGGGGCGCTTGGGGTGGCCGGCACGATCCTGGCGGCGCGCGGCGAGGCGGCGGCGGCGGAGCGGGCGGGGGTGGGTCCGCTCGTCGGCCTCGGGCTGACCTTCGCGCGCTTCAGCCTCGACCGCTGGCCCGGCGACGTGGCCGGCTTCCTTGGCCTGCCGGCGCCGGTGTGGCTGCTGCCGTTCGCGGCGCTGACGCTCTGGGGCCTGGCGCTGCTCGCGCGTGACGCCAGCGCGCGGGGGCCGGCGGCGATCGCGCTGCTGTGCCTGTTCATCTCCCCGCTCGCCCTGTTCGGCCTGACGCTCGCGCTGGCGCCGGTGTTCCAGGCGCGCTACGCGGTGTCGGCCTTCCCGGCCTGGGCGCTGCTGCTGGCCTACCCCATCCTGCGCCAATCCGGCCAGCGCCAGGAGCCAGAGGCCGGCTGGGGGCGTTCCCGGCTCTTCGTTCTCAGCTCTGTGCTCTATGGCGCAGCGGTCGTCGCCGGCGTCCTGATGCTTCTCCAGCCGGACAGGGGCCTCTTCTCCGGCGCGCCGGTTAAGGAGCAGTGGCGCGAGGCGGTGGCCGAGCTGGCGGCCCGGGCCCACCCCGACGATCTGGTGATCGTCCACCCGTACTACGTGCTGCCGCTGTACGAGTACTACGCGCCGCGGGTGACGCCCGACCCGCTGCCGCAGCCGGTGACCTTCCCGATCTTCGGCGAGGGCGACCGCGGCGGCCTGGCTGACCCGACCCGCGCCCAGCTGCTGGAGCACGTGCGCCGGCGCTACGAGCCGTTCTTCAATCAGGTGGCGCGCGGCAAGAAGCGGGCGCTGCTGCTGATCGCGCCGGACCACGCCCGCAGCGTCGATCCGCCCAAGACGCTGGAGGAGCTGACGGCGGAGTGGGAGCGCGCTGGCGCCGACCCTGCCCGGCGCCCCGTCGCCGCGGACCGGTACGGCTGGCTGGGCCTGCGCTTCGAGTATCCGCAGCGCACCTGGCCGTGCGGCGGCGCCGAGTACGTCGGCGTGGCGGTCATGTGCCAGAGCTTCCCCGAGTACTTCCGCCTGGCCGGCGACCCGGTGGCGATCCCCGAGCCGGAGCTGCCGCTCGCGGCCGTGTTCGGCGGGGAGCTGAAGCTGCGCGGGTACACGCTCGCCCTGCACGCCGGCGCAGCCCGCCCCGGCGGAACACTGCCGGTGACGCTCTTCTGGGAAGCGGCGCAGCCGCCCACCAGGGCGTACCGCATGTTCCTCCACCTCTGCCAGGACTGCGAGCGCCCGCCGCCCGCCAACCAGGACGGCCCGCCGCTGTTCGGCTACCCGCCCGCCGGCGACACGACGACCTGGCGCGTCGGCGACCCGGTGCACGACGAGCGCGCCATCCGGCTGCCGCCCGACCTCCCGCCGGGCCGCTACACCCTGCTGCTCGGCGTCTACCCGGCCGACCAGCCAACGATCGAGGCGCGGCTGGCGATCGAGACTGATGCGCGGACGCTCGGCGCCAACCGCCTGGTGCTCGGCGAGGTGGAGATCGGCCCGTGAGCCGCGCGCCCGCCCGCCATTGCGGCCACATGCGCCGCGACATGCTGTAGCCTGGCACGATCGGCGCTATAATAATCGGGCGAGGAGGACTGGGTGGACGCTCGACACATCCCCAATCTGCTCGGCCTGTTCCGCATCGCCACGACTCCGCTGCTCTTTGCGCTGATCCTCGTCGGCACGCCGCCCGCCGACGTCGGCGCCGTGGTCGTGCTGCTGCTCATGGCCGCCAGCGACATCGCCGACGGGAAGATCGCCCGCCGGCTGCAGGTGGTCTCGCCGCTCGGCGTGTTTCTCGATACGATCTCGGATAAGATCTTCGTGACCGGCGCGCTGCTCCCGATGGTCGAGCGCGGCCTGCTGCCGAGCTGGGTCGCGCTGCTGATCATCCTGCGCGAGTTCGCCGTGTCGGGGCTGCGCTCCTACGCCGCTGCCGAGGGCGAGGTGATCGCGGCGCGCCAGTGGGGCAAGCAGAAGCTGGTCTTCACCGTGGCGGCGCTGGTGTGGTGCCTGCTCGACGCGGCGGCGCGCGCGAGCGGCAGCCCCGAGTGGGTGCTGCTGATCACCGGCGTCTGGCCGGTTGTGCTCGGGCTGGCGCTGATCTGGACCGTGGGCTCGGGGATCGAGTACTTCTGGAACGCCCGGCGGCTGCTGCGCGAGCACACCGCGCCCAGGCCCGAGGCCCGGCCCGGCGAGCGCTCGGCAGAGTAGGGCTGAGCCATCAGCCGCGCCCATGCTCCAAGCCCCGCAAGTAAAAGCGCGAGGAGGTTCGGTATGGCCGCCGGCACCCAGCTTGCCACCGTAGAGCCGCCTGAGCGGAGCCCGGCGCTCTCCGCAGAGACCCTCGCGGCGCTCGACCGTATCCAGCGGCGCGTGCTGTGGCTGGCCACGCTCATGGTCCACCACGCCAACCACGTGCGCCCCAACCACGACGGCACCAAGGTCGGCGGCCACCAGGCCTCCTCGGCGTCGCTGGTGACGATCCTCACCGCGCTCTACTTCCACTTCCTGCGCCCCGGCGACCGCGTGTCGGTCAAGCCGCACGCCTCGCCCGCCTTCCACGCGGTGAAGTACCTGCTCGGCAGGCTCCCGCGCGAGTACCTGACGTCGCTGCGCGCCTTCGGCGGCCTGCAGTCCTACCCCAGCCGCACCAAGGACCCGGACGACGTCGACTTCTCGACCGGCTCGGTCGGCCTCGGGGCGGTTGCCCCGGCGTTCGCCGCGCTCGTGCACCGCTACGCGCGCGCCCACTTCGGCGCGGTCACCTCGAACCGCTTCATCGCGCTGATCGGGGACGCCGAGCTGGACGAGGGCAGCGTGTGGGAGGCGGTGCTTGACG
>Ga0207874_1003632_pt1 | contig 12488 bp, 22 predicted proteins | sample HigsolmetaAR201D_FD_184833 | JGI IMG/M metagenome (GOLD analysis project Ga0207874, IMG submission 184833) | Ionic liquid and high solid enriched microbial communities from the Joint BioEnergy Institute, USA - AR20-1-D (SPAdes) (version 2) ... | reverse complement strand
TGAGTACGATCCACGACGAACCCGACATTCTCAGAAACTGCGTTGCGAATGGCGCGATAAAACTTATGAGTCGCATCAGAAATGCAGCTACTGAAAGCTTCGTCGTAGGTCTTCCCCTGCGCAGCGGCCATCTCCTCGATGATATTGTCGGTTGACAGGACGCGAAGCCCTCGACCGGACAGGTGACGGGCAACGAACGTTGACTTTCCGGACGCCGGAACGCCCACGAGAATGACCACTGTGGTAGGCGGAAAGTCAGGTACCATGGATGAACCTCAACAGGGGATAATATTTTCGATATTTCCGATATAATTCAGACGGGGACTGGAAATCAACCCCTGCGGGCAAATTTTTTTCGTTAACAAACGATAGCGCAAATTCGTTGGCGTCGGCTTCCCACGGCAATGACATATATTCCAGCGTCGAACGGGCAGACTCCATGAGGTGGCGAAAGTTCTTTCCATCCCACGAATGATCATTCCGAACACGCTTTTTTAAAAATTGTTGAACATGTCGTAGTTCGTGGGCGAGAAGAAACACGTCATGTCTCGGGGAACCGCAAGGGGAAAGCAGGACGACGATGGAACCCTCGTGGAATGATACGAAATCTTGGTCCCCGTCACGAGTATAGAACGTGATGCAAAAGGGACTGGACACGACATTCATTGAGCCATGGAACGGGACTTTTCGAGAAGTTCTGTATCGGACTATTGACAATGGATTGTCGATGAAATGGTCGCCGATATCCAATTTCTCGATAATTTCTGTGGCGTATTCCGAAAAGTAAGGCTCAAACTCACCAAAAAAACGGATCATAATAACCTCAATTTATCGATCACGTCATGTTAAACAGAGCGAGAACATTGTCAAGAGGCTTTCCGTGTTCTTTCTGCCTCTAGAAATTGCAATAATGCGGCTTTTGCCTCGTCGAATGAGTCGAACCGGCTCTCGACGATAAATTTTTCGGTGCGATTGGATGGCAGAGGCTCGTAGATGACTTTGCCGCTGCGTGTCAGGACATATTGGAACCCGTCAATGACCTTCCATTTGTCCTGCGCGGAATCGACTAGCTCAATGAAAAATCCGCTATCTTCGTGGAAGAATTTCACTGCCTTAAAATCAGACACTTTACCCTCCTTGTGGGTGGAAGGGGATAACTCCCCTTCCGCTAGTTGTCTATGACGCGGATAAAGCCGCGTCGAATTGTTCGAGATATTTTCGTCGCGACTCGACAAACCGCCTCAGCACGTCCTTGTAGTGGACGGCATCGACCTTGTCGGTTGCGGCGTGGGTCTCATTCCAATATGAGGCCAGTTCGGTTGCGTCTGCGAACACCATGAACGCTGCAAATCGAAGGTCGGCGGTGACTGGCACGATTTTTGCGCCAAATCCAGTCCAATCTCTCGCCAACACGTGCAGGTAATCGTTGGTGACGCACACATAATCTCGCTGAAGTATGTAGGGCGAGTTCATCAATCGCTCGGCGAATTCGATTTCCCGTACCAGTACCTTTCGGATGCGTTTCCGGTTGCACATAGGCACCTCCACGAAAAAGGCGGGAAGTCAGCGCTTCCCGCCTCGTTCTATCACATCTTCTCGTCCGGTTCCACCTGCCATGCCTTCCAGAGCATGGGAACCGGTACCCGGTAGGTGTCCGATAGGACTTCAACCCATTTCATGAACTGTGCCTGCGGCCAATTCGGGTCAGCCTCGCCAGTCTCCATCACGCGCCGTTCATACCCCTCCATGACAACATCGATTATCACGTCTATGATGCGCGATGCGTTTGTGACCATTATGTTGCCTCTTTGTTGTTGCAGCCGGTTGCTGCATCGTGATATCAGCATGGGGACGGGTTTGTGTCCACGTCCCCATGCAGTTATCCACAGATTTGGGTCTTAGTCGGCCCTCCGGATGATACGGAACCGCGCTGGCTTTCGCTTCGGTCCAACTTCGGCGGCACGCGCACGCGGCGGGCGGCCTCGACGACGAGGCTTGATTGCCGGTTCTGGCTCGGGACCGTCGTCGGGCAAAATCCCGAATTTTGCATCGAACATGTCGCCCAAGTCGTCAAGTTGCTCGATGAACATCATGCCTAACGAGAAGAGATTCAGATATCCCTTGCCCTTTGGCGTGATGACAAATTTTTTCCTCGGGGCACCACGACCGCCTCCGATTCCTCGTGGCTCGGTCACGACCGTGATATACCCCTTGTCTGCGATCTTATCTAGGTTGTGCCTGCTCACTCCCAACTCCTCGGGAGACTTCGGCTTACCGTCATGCAAATTTTGGAGGACTCGGGAAATCATCTTGTTGTCAACATATTCGCGCTTCATGGCTATAACTCCTCACTGTTATCATCGACATGTTTGAATGTCGTGTTCAATATATTAGGGCACTACCATCCAAAGTCAAGGCTTAGTTTGAAATTTTATTGTCTTTATACTTGTTCTGGTAAAACAAAATTACCGACACGAAAAAGTAAACAAAATCAATGGCTTGGCCGAACCAAAATGACAATTCGGAATTGTGAATGTCATAAACGACGAAAGCGGGGACGAACCCCGCTTCCTTTGCTGCTGGTGTTTTCGCGCTACCTTGGTGATTTCACGCGACCTTGGCGACGGCCTCGTCAACTTCAACCTCGGCCTCGACTTGCTTGGCAACGGGCTTGTAGTGCTGGCGGACGAGGTTGAAAATGCCCTTGCCCTTGGGTGTGATCTCATAAACGATGTTCGGACGACCACGACCGGACTTGAGCTTGAGCGAAACGCGCTTGACGATACCGCGCGATACGGCATAGCGGTCAAGGTGATAGGGATTGAACCCAAGTTCCTTGGCGGTGGCATGGCCACCATCAACGAGTGGTCCAAGGATGCGGGCAAGGGTCGGGGCATCCATCTTGATCTTCGTATACGGACGACGAGTCATTTCAATCTCCTCAATAATCACTTTATTCAGAGGTAATCCTTACAATTGGAATATAGCGATTATCGAAATGTCCGTCAACAATTTTTCGTTCACGAATCACGAATTTTCGTTGGCGACGGATCGGAATAGCTTGGTACAGTCAACCTCGATCCCGAATGCCTCAGTGAGATGGCTGGAAGCGTCGTCAAGTTCCGTCCTCTTGATTTCAGCAAGGACTTCTAGAATCCTATCAAGGGAATCGTTGGCGGGATTGGAACTGATGCTGATTTGATTGATATATTTGCGAATTGTGTCGATTTTATCGATCTTGAGACCGGATTGGATGGTGTTGACGATGTCGTTGTACTCAGTGACGACCTTGTTGAATCCCTTTAGCCCATCGTTTAGCTTGTGGATTTCTGCGATCACGATCTTGGTCTTTGTTTTAGACATCGCCGTTACTCCAAGTTGTTAGGTTGATGACATTGCCCGTCACGTGGTGACGAACCTTGATGACCGTCACCCCGTTAGTTGTTGGCGTAAACTCGACTGTATACAGTCCTGAATCGGGATCGACGAACGGAACCCCGGCTTCCCAACTTGCGCGGTAGCGGGCATAGTCTGGATCGTCTGGATTGACAGTCTGTTGTTGATATGCCAGCCCCTTCGCGTTCTGGATGTCCAGAAATTCGCGTAGGGACTGGCTTTGTTTTGGCGTCAGATAATAGGCGTCAAATATGTTCATTGCACTCCCTGCGAAAGAGCCCAGAAAAACCCGATGTAGATGATGGCATAGAACGTCAGGACGGTGAAAAACGCGGCAAAGCAGAACTTAGCGACGGAACCAAGGAACTTCATCATGTATTATCCCTTCTTTCTTTGAAACGAGGGACATTCCCCGTCGCCACAATAATAGTACATGTATTCCTTTAATTCAATCCCGCACTTTGAACAAAATGCGATTTTTTTGTGATTCCTGTCGCTTTCGGTGATCAGGTCTGCCTCGTACCATTCGACCGATACTTCGTCGGACTTCTTCATCCCAATCCAAGGGAAGAATTTCCGTAGATATTTTAACATGTCAGTCGCTCCGTAAGTAATCCATCAACTCGTGGTAGGTCTTCTGCTTGCCAAGGTTCCTCGTGCAGATGTCGATCAGACTATCGTGGATATCCTTCCCCTTCCACATTTGGAAAATCAGAGCCCGGTCGATGGGATGGAGATTGTTTGCGTGTTGTATTGCGAATTCCCGCACATCCCCATCAGTCAGAGACATGTACATCTGGAACTTCTCCTCGACAATTTCCTTCTTTCGGGCGACAAGATTCCAGAAATTCGATTCTACGGCCTCGATGCGTTGACGCTCGCCTCCAAACGCGGCCTTTATATCATCGAGCGTGCCGTTGATTGAGCGAAGGATAATTTCATGGTCATTCTCGATGGTGGATCGAATCCGGTGCAAACAGACATACCAATCGTTCTTGACCTTTATCATCTCCCCATCATCGAACCGAATGATATAGCCCTCGTTCCCTTGCTCTTCCCGCGCACGAGCGACAAACTCCTCGATGTCGTCCGGAGTCTCGTACATCTTGACGACTGGAATATCGAATTCTCCCGCGTGCTCGATCATTTCGCGGTATGACAAATACTTACCGGAAAAGTTATCGCGGATAGCCAACAAAATCATGTCGTCGTGGTCGTACTGTACAACTCCCCTAACGGGCGAGACAAACTCGAAAACCGGCGTCAGGTTGGCGTCGATGATCTTTCGGGAAAAATCCTCGTATCGCGAATTTCGGGAGACGAATGACTCCGCGTGCAGAGCAACATCGGTGATCCCCTTTCGGGTCGCCCAACGAATACCCTCCGTCAAGCGAATGGGACGAAGCATCGAACCATCGAGTTTATCAAGGACGACAAACGGGCGCGTAAAATCAATGTTGCGTATAAGAACCTCCTCGGACTCGTTCAAATTCTTGAACTTGTGGAGGGGACGGCTGATTAAGGTTCCGTCCGGACCAAAGATGATTCCCCGGCACTCCCGTCGATAATAGAGGGACTTGCCGACAAAGGTGTTGTGGGTCTGCACGATATAGTCGATGACAGTGTAATCCCCCTTGGCCATTACCGCAAACTCGGGGCACCCCTCAATATACTCAAGGATATCATCGATGGTGCGTATGTGCGGGAAATTCATTTCTTACCCCCTGCGACACGTCTAGAAAGAACGTCATGTTGTATCACGGCACGCAAATTTGTCAATTTTTTTTCGAAAGGGTCTGTTTAATGCGCGTGGAATTAGAGTCGAAAATTACATGATCGACAATGGAAAGTGTGAATCCGTCTGGAAATTGTTTTGATATTGACCTTACAAAAACTCCCGTTCCGATATTTAATAGTAGCGGAACGGGAGTTGTCTAGTTCAAATGAAGCCGAATTTGCGTTCCTGTTTCACGAGGCGGTTGTGCTTATTGTGGTCATTGAACAGTTCGGACAATGTATAATTCCGATTTTCTTTCGGCGGCTGGATATTCGCTGCCTTTGCTGCTGCCGAAGCCTCCTCGAACGTGAGTTCGCGGAAATGAATCACGTCATAGCATCGACCGGGCCGTGTTAGTGCCGGATCGATTTGTGAATCATCAGCAAGATTTGCCGTGAAAATCATCTTCTTGTTTGGCAATTTGATGAGTCCGTCCGATGCATTCAGAATCTTAGACATGGATTCATTATAATTGTTCTCGCGATCCATGATGAGGGTTTCGGCATCCTCGATGATCAGCATCGATGCTGTGTTGTCAGCGAGGAAGTCGATATAAAACTTGTCGGACGATGAAATCTTTTCGTCATATGTCACAATGGCATTGATATTGTACTTCACCAGCATGTGACGGAGGAAACTTGTCTTGCCGGTGCCGGGAGGACCAAGCAGGATGAGGATATTATTGTCGCTTTCAAGGAAATCCTTGAAATAGGCTTCCGGTTCGCGCGGAAGCCATGGATAGAATTCCGCGTGAATCTTGTGCTTCGTTTCAACCTTGATGTTTTTGACGGTCGTTTTGCCGCACGGCATGAAGTAATGCCAAGACAAGGATGCAGATTCGTTAGTCTTTGCCCGATACTTCTTGGCAATCTTGTCGAAAATTTCTTCGGTTAGATCGTAATCGCCACAAATCATAAGGTAAGAACGGGCTTCCGTCACGTCATAATTCTCTTCCTCGGACTTGAGATCAACATTAGTGATCAAAGCCACTGGATACTCTTCGCCCAGTTCATTCTTCCTCATGAGGAAATTGTTAATTGTGTAGTGGCCGCACGAACGACGAATTACGCGCAAGTCGTGCTTGTCGATGATGTTCTGGATTTCTCGCAACACGCGATCATTAAAATCGCGTAGAAAATATGGCGTGTTCGTATCCAGACGGAGACAAAGGAAGTTTTCGTTGTACTTCGACACGAGTTCCTGAATCGGAAACACCGAGTCAGCCGGACCATAGATTGTCGCATTATTGTTCAGGTTGATGTGGGTCGTGGGATTTTTCATGATGTCTCCAACAAAGCCGATGAGGGAAGGAACAAAAGTCATGGCGAAATCTCCATTTCAATTCATGTCTTAGGACATTCCGCCATGACTGTCAATGCATTATGCGTTTTCCACGGCTCGCTCGATGACTTCTCGTGCCGCATGCATTGTGGTGGTTACCGCAACGACTTCCCACCAGACGGAAAATGAATTGTCCTCATTAATTTCTAGGTGCTTTCGCCACACGTTATACTGCCCGTCATACGGACGGCGGGCAATGTCATACTCATTGCGTGCGAAAGCCTGTTCCAGAAATGCTCGAAACGACATTTATACCTCTATTAGTTGTTTGTAATTGTGATTACAATCGGCACTAGAATGAATAGCATTCCGATTGTGAGGGAAATTTTCGCAATCCTTTCGGCCTTCTTTCGCGGCATGTCCGGATAGAGCCAGTGCAGGAAATCGAAGGGGGGCATTGCGAAAACGGAACCGATTACGTAGCAAATGTAGTGGGATGTGGGGAACACCCCTAGCACATACATTGCCAATAGGTAGAAGTTGAAGAACCAGAAATAGGGCACGTAAATCTCCTATACCAAGATACTCAATGCCATGAGGGCGATGCCAGAAATGACCAATGCCAGCATGAGACTTTCTTTCTCATCCTCGGACTTCGGATGCATCATGTTTGCGATGCTATCACACCATAGGGACATGACGCAACCGACTAAAAAACACACGCCAGTCAGTGTCGTGAATTCCATGACGATGGTGGCGGAAAGGGCAGTGACGACGACAGCCGTGAAGAGGTGTCTAGGAAAGAAAATCATAGGTCGTTGATGGCGTAATAGCACACCATCCTCTTTTTCGATGTGTCCCAGAAGCACGGGAAATAGTGGACGTTGTTGCCCTTCTTTACACGGAGGGCACAGAACCTGCTATAACGTGGGTTTTGGTTTGAACCGTAATTGGCGGTCCGTCCCCTATTCATTTTGACCACATATCCTTTTTTCGTGAGGGAATTCTTGATTCTGATAACCTCCGCCTTATCAATATCTATCCAATAACTCATGTCGCAACCTCAATGTCAACATCATCTCTATAGATGTTCTGCAAGCATAACGGCCAATATTATCCCATTTCCCCAGTTAGGGGCACATTTCGGATATGCCTCTAACCACCACGGATATCATCATATAGCATCTTGGCGATGATTACAACTGCCAAAATGACAGAAATTACCAAGGGAGTCACGATGACGGCATCCGGCACTTCTCCTAGCTCTAGATGCCGGACCAGTGTCAACATTGCCGCCAGTATCAATCCCGGAAAAATTAGATAGGCCAACCGAGACATTTCCCGCTCCATAATGTGTTATAATCATTTATTATAGCAACACATTCGGGCTTTGTAAAGGGGCAAACCGAAATTTTGTTTCGTCGGATGTCGAAAGCCAATAACGGACTTTCCAGAACGTCAGATAGAAACGAGATGACGGCGGGCGGGATGAGTTGGCATCGGCGGCACTGTCAATTCTCACCCCGCGCCAAAATATCATTCGATGGCGTCCGAGGCGCGAACGAACCATTTTTCCTTCATTTTACGCGGATGAAAATACATATCAACCACCTTTTTCACAATTTCCGGATTGAATTCCTTGCACGAGAACACGTCTAGGAAAAAGTCGCCGGTGCGATCAATGAAATGACAACAAATGTTGCTCGTCTCGATGAGTTGAACGAGCGTAATCCCGGCTTTTTCCGGGTCGTGGTCGGCGAAATGTACGATTAGTGGCTCACCATATGCAACCATATCAATGGCCTCGACGAGATGTTTTGAAAATTTTTCAATGTGCTCCGGGTCAGTAACCTTGTTCTTTGCTCCACCAGAACAGTCTAGGGTAAGGTGATAACCCCACACAACTTCGCGATTTGTGTTCATTTCACGTCCTTTCTTGCTTAGAGTAATGACACGGTGTCCATATTGTTTTCGCTGTGATTATTAGAAACTGCCCGGATTCTTGACTCGGTCGCGCGCCATGCGGTGGTATGTCCGGCTGCCGTTGTTTCGGACAATCCTAGCCGCCGACGAGTGATTGCTAGGTATTCCTCGTTCAACTCTATACCGATGTAATTTCGACCGAGTTGCTGGCAGACGAGACCGGTCGTCCCTGCGCCGTTGAACGGGTCGAGTACTGTGCCGCCTTCCGGGCATCCGGCGAGAATACAAGGCTCGATTAGGTCGGGCGGAAACGTGGCGAAGTGCGCGCCCTTGAATGGCTTGGTGGTGACGGTCCAGACGCTGCGGCGGTTGCGCTTGTCGGCCACCAAACGCTCCCCCACAACATGTGTCTCGTAGCCCGTAATGGCTTTCCCTGTCCCGTCATCGTATTTCCCGCGACTTTTGACAGTAACACCCGCATGGATAGCAGGCTCCTTTATCGCATCACTGTCGAAATAATACCGAGGCGACTTGGACAGCAGGAAGATGTACTCGTGCGCCTTGGTGCAGCGGTCGCGCACGCTCTCCGGCATCGGGTTCGGCTTGTGCCAGATGATATCTTGGCGCAGAAACCACCCGTCAGCCTGCAAAGCGAATGCAACGCGCCACGGAATCCCGATCAGGTCTTTGGGCTTGAGACCGTCCGGAACTTTCGTTGCGTTACTTCTGCCGAAGTCAAGCGATTTGTGTTTTGTCGGCGTCACCTGATAGCTGCGGTTCGCTGCGTAGCTATCCCCGAGGTTAAGCCACAACGTCCCATCATCACGCAACACGCGCCTCACCTCGCGGAAAACGGCGACCATCTCCGCGACATATTCGTCCGGCGTTTGCTCAAGACCGATTTGCCCGTCAACGCCGTAGTCGCGGAGCCCGAAATAGGGCGGGCTTGTCACGACGCAATGGACGCTGCTTTCCGGTAGCGTGCGCAATACTTCGCGACAATCGCCGTGAAGCAAGTCGATTTTGCTCGTTTGAAAATTGTCTGGAATTTGGTTGATGTCTTCTCGGCTGTCGCCTTGGAATAGCGTGAATTTTTCTTGATTCATTGACCTTTTGATCCAGTAATGTCAAAAGAAATAGGCGCGGAAAATGTGCGCCTATTTCGGAGTTTCGATTATATGTAGAGACGGTATGAAGGTCAAGTTTTCTTTTTACGAGGAAGTGGAACTTTCTCTAATTCGCGTCAGTCAACGAACTTGACCTTCTTGACAGTGAACGCGACCTCGTCACGAGAAATTTTGTCCTCGTCAGTGACAATGAATCCGATCTCGTCGGCCTGTGTCGCGTCAGATGGGTGCCGCCTCGGAATCTCGGTGCTCTCGCCCATCTTCGGTAGTGCATTGTACTCTTCTCGTGTCATCTGATTGAGGTGATTGAATGACATCTTCCTGTCTCCTAAAATGTAGAAATTGTTAAGTGTCAAGTTTTCTTTTTGCGGGGAAGGGGAACTTTCTCCAACTTGATCTTGCCCTTTTTGAGCATGTCATTGACCATGGTCAATATACTCGTATCGAAGGCGTCTGTCGCGAATTTGTTCTTGAAGGGCTTACCCGGTTCCTTGTCTTTTTCCTCAGCTTCGGTGAGGGCCGCCGCTTCGATGTTCTGCGTCACCTTATTCATTAGCCATTTGCTGCCATGACCGATGTATATGCATTCGATGACTTGCTTGTGCTTATCTCCCGAGGATTTCTTTGTCACGACTCGAAGTGGGCGAAGGACAGACATTGGCGGGAGGATGATTTCCCTCTCATGTTGGAACTGGGATATCATAAATGCCGGAATGACCTTCGCGCCCTTCGGAACGAAGATTTTCAGAACAGTTGCTGCCCCCCAGGTTTGGGCAACCTCCGGTGTAATGGACGTGGAAAGGAATCCCGGATCGACGACCATGTCTTCTAGATTCCATGGTGGCGGCGCACTAGGAGCATTCGTTCCACGGAACACCCACATGGATTCTGGAATTTCTGGCAGGTCGTCTAGAACCCGCATCATTTGTGATGTCGAATCGATCAACGTGTATTTACTGTCCCCATATTTGTATTCCCAGTATGTCTTGACGTGATCCGAAACCATGCCTTGGAGTCCATGACGCAAAAAGGAATTTACGTCTATGTAACCTTGTCCGGTGTAATGTTTGACGACATTGACGTATTCGTGGTTTTTAACCATTTCGGCAATGGGCGTCAACTTTTCGGCAACCTTATTGACAGCTTCCTTGACACCGAATGCCTCACGGCTCACCAGAATTACTGGGTTTATTTCTGATTGGAACGTCTTTTCGTCCTTGTATAGTGGGCTATCTAGGTCCAAGGTGTCGGCAAACGTTGCCGATTCGTCGCTTTCCAGAGGATTTAGCGGGTAGGATGTGGGATTTTTCGTGACAGTCGCTCCCTTAAGCACCGTGTTGGTGACTTTTTTGTCAACGTCTTGGACTTCAACGTCGATGTTTGGGATATTTTCGCCAGATGCAGTGTCGAGGAAAGGCTTGACGGACACGACGAGGGATTTTGAAGGCGTCTTGGATAGCGTCTTTCGAATGATTTTCTTGTCTTGGACAATGTCTAGGGCTTCCGGTTCAATGCTGGTGACCGTGGTGCCATTTGTCTGTACCAAGTCTTTGATGGTCTTGGTTGGAGTCCCGTCTTCTCCGCCAAACTGATACTCCTTGAAATCCTTCGTTTTGAACAATTCCGCAACATTAGCCGTCTTACGGACAATGAACAAATACTTGTTGCCCTTATCCGGATTATTGACGTGAACGGCTTTCATGGTCTTGATGAACGAACGATTCACAAGTTTTTCCAAGAGATTGGAATAATTCTTCTTGACGGCATTGGGAAGTCTGATAAGGTATGCTTGCCCCTTGATTCCAATGATCGGAATAGTGGCTTCGATGATCTTGATGACGGTAGACAATACTGTGCGGATATGCCCCGGCTTGATTTTCCAGAGCATCAAGTTTTTCGACGGAACCGCGCCGATTGACACCTTGTAGATGCCTTTTTGTAGGGCTTGGTTAATGACAACCGAATAATTGGTTCCATCAACATTGAACATGTAGTAGATTTGATAGGGAAGTCTCGTGTCTTCCGTTGCATAGAATTCAACGGGAGTCATTAGACTTTCGGTGAGTAGGTCGATATTTTCTGAATGCATTGTTTTTCTCGTTGTTAGAAAAAGAAAGAAATACCAATATATTTAAAATAACGAAGCCCTCATCGCGAGGGCTTCTTGTTACTTCTTGTCCTTCTTGCGGGGAAGTGGAACTTTCTCTATCGGGATTTCACCTTCCTTGATCTTCTTCCCCAGAATCTTGAGGATATCGGGATCGAAGGCATCTTCAGCGAACTTGTTCCTGAAGGGCTTCTCGTCGCGGGTCTTGTCGGTCATGTCAAACTCCTTTGTCGAACACCATCAATATATCAAATGTCGTCACGGTGTCAAATCCTTTTTCGCGGTAGTGGCACATCATTTTTATATTTCCCCTCGTACCAGTGCTTGCGGCAAACCGATGTGTATTTTGATTCGTCCCCCACGTCGATAATGTCGCCGCTCTTGATCACGTTTCCGTTATCGTCGTGTTTGAGAATCATTGTTGCCTTGGCACCGCACCAACATATCTGCTTGATTTCCTTGATTTGATCGGCCTTCGCCAAAAGGTTGCAAATGGTTTCGTTGAACAGTTGTCCGTAGGCATTAACTTTCAATCCATAGCACATGACGACGATGCCCCGTTCATCGACGAGGCGAACCAACTCTTCGACATGTTTTGGCGTGAAGAATTGAATTTCGTCGATGATCAGAATTTCAGTGTCGTTGTCGATGAAATCGAGGATGCTGTCTGTCGGCTTGACAATGGGAACTTCGACTTCCAGACCAGTGAACACTCCACCCGCTTCCGCAGGCGGCTTCTCGGACAAGCTATGCCGCAACCGGCTGGCTTGGCGTCCGAAGGCACGTTCCATGCCCGAAAGCCCTATAATGCACGACTTGAGCCGCAGCAAGATCGCGATCCAGAACACACCCGCATTCGCAGCGGTGCGTCCGTTCG
>Ga0207874_1003631_pt1 | contig 12489 bp, 9 predicted proteins | sample HigsolmetaAR201D_FD_184833 | JGI IMG/M metagenome (GOLD analysis project Ga0207874, IMG submission 184833) | Ionic liquid and high solid enriched microbial communities from the Joint BioEnergy Institute, USA - AR20-1-D (SPAdes) (version 2) ... | reverse complement strand
CCGCCCGTTCACGCACCTCGGGTGCGTACCTCGTCAGTTTGTTGCTCATGGCTCCATCCTCTCAAGGTTTGGAGCCTCCGGAGAAGCCGGGGCGATTCAACACCTTCAGCACGTCACCGGAATCGATCGCGTTCACCGGGCGAGTGCCGATCAGAGGAAAAACGTCTGCCGCCAATGACGCCAGCCAGCCCGCACGATGCTTCGAATTCCGGAAGGACCTACCGTGCTCGGCATGCACGGTCTTCGCAGCTGCCTCAAAGGTCGGTGCGATTCGTCGTTCGATCCGACGAGCCGCCAGGATGTCGATACGCTTCCGGGCGTCCAGCCGGAGCCGTGCCGCCTCAGCACGAGCGTCGGCGAGGGACACGAGCTGAGCGGACCCGAGTCCAAGGTCGCGGCGCTTCGTTCCCGCGTCCGTGTGAACTACCGTGCGCAGCACCCACCGCTTGGAGCCGCTGGGTTCCACGAACAGGTACAGGCCGTTGCCATCGGCGTACCGCCCGGCAGTCTTGACGCCCTTCACCTTCACCGCTGTGAGCTTGTGATGAGGATGACGCCCCTTCGGCTTCCTCGGCATCTTGCGGTCCTCCGAGCCGTCTCGTGTCCATCACCCTGTCCCACATTCATGTTGCGCTGTTGGGGGAAATCCGGAGACGGCCGAAGATGCACTTTAGCAGAAGTAGGCCGAAAAACACGGTCTACAGAGCCGCTTCGAGAAAGTTCGAGACGAGCTGTCAGCGGACACCCTCTCCGCCACACACCCCCGGCAAGTTTCCTAGAGCTCCTGCTCAACTGCCAGAGACTGGTCAGCGGATCTCCCGCAGCGTGAGCCGCACCTCCTGCACCGTCCCCCGATGCCATACTGAGGCGATGTCGACTGCCTCACGTTCCGTCGATCCGGCGCCGGTCGATGCGGCCGACGCGATCGAAGTCGAGCTGCGCGCGCGGGTGCGCGGCGAGGTCCGCTTCGACGCCCGCGCGCGGGCGCTCTACGCCACCGATGCCAGTCCCTACCGCATTCCTCCGGTCGGCGTCGTCGTGCCTCGCGACGACGGGGATGTGCGGGCGACGGTGGAAGTGGCGGCGCGGCACGGCGTGCCCCTGCTGCCGCGCGGCGGCGGGACGAGCCTGGCGGGCCAGACCGTGGCCCGGGCGATCGTCATCGACTTCTCGAAGTACATGAACCGGATCCTCGAGGTGAACGTCGAGGAGCGGTGGGCGCGCGTCCAGCCGGGCGTCGTGCGCGATCAGTTGAACCGCGCGCTCGCGCCGCACGGGCTGCAGTTCACACCGGACGTCGCCACGACCAGCCGCGCCAACGTCGGCGGCATGATCGCGAACAACTCGTCGGGCACGCGGTCGATCAAGTACGGCAAGAGCGTCGACCAGCTCATCGCGTTGCGTGTGCTGCTGGCCGACGGCACCGAGCTCGAGCTCGGTCCGCTCGACGCCGACGGGCTGGCGACGAAGCTGCAGGCGCCCGGGCGGGAAGGGGAGCTGTACCGGACGGTGCACCGGATCGCGACGGACCATGCCGACGAGATCCGTCGCCGGTTCCCGAAGGTCATGCGCCGCGTCGGCGGCTACAACCTCGACGAGTTCGTCGACGCCGGGACGCCCGGGGGCCGGCCGTTCAACCTCGCGAAGCTGGTCTGCGGCAGCGAGGGCACACTGGCCGTCATCCTCGAGGCCACGATTGCCCTGCGCCCGGTGCCGAAGCAGCGCGTGCTGGCGATGCTGCACTTCGACACGCTGGTGAAGGCGCTCGACGCCGTGCGCTTCGTCAACCGGCACGGACCGTCGGCCGTCGAGATCATGGATCGCGATCTGTTCGATCTCGGCCGGCAGAATCCGCACATGACGCCGCTGCTCTTCTGGCTGCAGGGCGATCCCGTTGCGGTCCTGATGGTCGAGTTCGACGGCCGCGACTCCGACGAGATCGAGCAGTCGCTGGCGGCGCTTGCGGCCGATCCGGAGGTGAACGCCCGCGCATACGCGACGTTCGTGGCCCGCGACACCAAGATGCAGAACGACATCGCGGAGCTGCGCCGCGCCGGGCTCGGCATCTACGCGACGGTGAAGACGCCCGAAAAGCCGACGCCGTTCATCGAGGACGCAGCAATTCCCGTCGAGCACCTGCCGGAGTACATCCCCGCCGTGATGGACGTCTGCGCGCGCCACGGCGTCCGCGCGGTGTTCTACGCGCACGCGTCGGTGGGCGTCATCCACGTGCGGCCGCTGCTCGACCTGAAGACGCAGGCCGGCGTCGATACCTTCCGCCGGATCAGCGAGGAAGTGTTCGAGCTGGTCGTCAGGTACGGTGGCTCGTGGTCGGGTGAGCACGGCGACGGGTTGATCCGCTCGTACCAGAACCGGCGCCTGTTCGGCGACGTCCTGTACGAGGATTTCCTCGAGATCAAGCGCACGTTCGATCCGCAGTGGCTGATGAACCCGGGCAAGGTCGTCGAGGCGCCGCCGATGACCGAGGACCTGCGCTACGGCCCCGACTACGCTCCGGTGAACGTTTCCACGGTGTTCGACTTTTCGGCCGACGGCGGTTTTCTCGGCGCGGTCGAGGCCTGCACCGGCGTCGCGGCGTGCCGCAAGATGGACGTCGGCACCATGTGCCCCAGCTACATGGGCACGCGCGACGAGGACCACTCGACGCGCGGGCGCGCGAACCTGCTGCGCGAAGCACTCACCGGCGGTCTGCCGGGCGGGCTGACCGGGCCCGACGTGCGCGACGCGCTCGACCTGTGTCTCGAGTGCAAGGCCTGCAAGGCCGAGTGCCCGAGCCGCGTCGACATGGCCAAGCTCAAGTACGAGTGGCTGCAGCACTACCACGACGAGCACGGCGTCGCGCTCGACGCGAGGGCGATGGGGACCGTCGATCGTATGGCGCCGTTGGCGCAGGCGGTCGCGCCAATCGCCAATCTCGCGCTCGCGAGCCGGCCCGTCCGCTGGCTGCTCCAGCGGACGATCGGCGTCGACGCCCGCCGCGAGCTGCCCCGCTACAGTCGGAGCCGCTTCGATCGCTGGTTCAGCCGGCGGCTCGGCGGTGCGTCCACGGCCACGCCGGCCGATCCGTCTCGCACGGTCGCGCTTTTCGCCGACACCTGGACGATGTTCCATGTGCCGGAGATCGGACAGTCGGCCGTGGCCGTGCTCGAGCGTCTCGGCTACCGGGTGGAGCTCGTGCCGTACGGCTGCTGCGGCCGTCCGCGCATCAGCAAGGGCTTCGCGCGCGAGGCGAAGCGGATGGCGCAGGAGAACGTCGCGAAGCTCCACGCATGGGTCCGGCGTGGCGTGCCGATCGTCGGCCTCGAGCCTTCGTGCGTGTCGGCCTTCACCGACGACTATCCCGACCTCGTCCCGACCGACGAGGCGCGGGCCGTCGCCCGGCAGGTGAAGATGCTCGAAGACTTCCTGGCCGACGAGTGGGCCGACAGGCGGTTCGACCCGGCTGCGGTGTTTCGATCCGCCGGCGCGCCCGTGCAGTACCACGCGCACTGCCATCAGCGGAGCGTGCTCGGGACGGCGGCCACCGCGGCCGTGCTCGGGTGGCTCGGCGTGCGGGTCGATGTCCTCGACACCGGCTGCTGCGGCATGGCCGGATCATTCGGGTACGGGCACTACGAACTGTCGATGACGATCGGCGAGCAGCGGCTGTTCCCGGCCGTGCGTGCCTTCGAAGGTACGACCGCGGCGCCCGGATTCAGCTGTCGCCATCAGATCGTCGACGGGACCGGACGTCGTGCACTGCATCCGGTGCAGATTCTCGCCGCTCACCTTCGCGACACCGCGCCCTAGGCCGGGCACGTCGAAACGGTCGCGTATCATACGGCGCCAATGTCGCACGCCGCCCCGTTCATGATCGCGCTCGCGCTCGTCGCGGGTATTGCCGTGCAGCTGGTCGCCAGGACACTGCGCGTTCCGGCCATCATCCTGCTGCTCGGCGCGGGCGTCGCGCTCGGCCCGGTCGGCGTCGACTGGATCGATCCCCGACTGCTCGGCGACGCGCTCTTTGCCGTCGTCGACTTCGCCGTCGCCGTCATCCTGTTCGAGGGCGCGCTCAATCTCCGGATCAATCGCCTGCGTCGCGAGGAGCGTGTCATCAGGCGCCTGATCACGCTCGGTGCGCTCGTCACCCTCGTCGGCGGCGCGCTGGCGTCGTGGCTGTGGCTCGACTGGCCGTGGCAGATGGCGGTGCTGTTCGGCTCACTCGTGGTGGTGACGGGGCCCACGGTGGTGAGCCCTCTCGTCCGCGATCTCCGGCTGCACCCGAGGCTCCAGACGGTACTCGAAGCCGAGGGGGTGCTCATCGATCCGGTGGGCGCGCTGCTGGCGGCGCTCGTCTTTCAGGTGACGTTTGCCGTCGACGCGTCGAGCGTCATGGGCAGCATCGGCACCCTGATGGGGCGCGTGGCGTTCGGCACGCTGCTCGGCGCGCTCGGCGGCCTGCTCATCGTCGGCCTGCTGCGGCTGCCAAGAGTCGTGCACGGCTACGAGAACGCGCTCACGCTCGCCATGGTCGTGTTCCTGTTCTACGCCGGCGATCGCGTGATGGCTCCGAGCGGACTGCTCGTCGTGACCGTTGCCGGACTCGTGGTCGGTGCGCTGCAGGGATCGGTCGACGAGCTGCGCGAGTTCAAGGATCAGCTCACCGTGCTGTTCGTCGGCGCGGTCTTCATCCTGCTCGCGGCCGACGTCGGCATCGACGACGTGCGGGCGCTGGGCGGCCGCGGGCTGCTCGTGCTCGCGGCGCTGGTGCTGGTTGTCAGGCCGCTCGGCGTGTGGTGGTCGACGCGCGGAACGGCGCTCAATACGCGCGAACGGGTCTTCGTGGCGGCCATCGCGCCCCGCGGCATCGTGGCTGCTGCCGTCACGTCGGTCATTGCCAATACGATCGACGCGGCCGGGCCGGCCGGCGGTCAGCAGCTGCGCGCGATGGTCTTCCTGGTGATCATCGGGACGGTGGTCGCGGCCGGCGCGCTGGCGTGGCCGCTTGCCTCGCTGCTGCGGCTGCGGCTGCCGCGGCGCGATCGGGTGGCGATTCTCGGCGCGCAGGGACTGGGGCTCGCGCTCGGCCGCGTGCTGCGCGAAGCGGGCAGGACGGTAGTGTTCATCGATTCCGACCCGAGCCGCTGTCGCGCCGCGGAAGAGGAAGGGTTCCAGGTGGTCTACGGCGACGGCCTGCAGGAGCGGACGCTGCGCCGGGTACCGATCGAGCTGGTCGGCACAGCCCTCGGCGTGACGTTCAACGATCACCTCAATACCCAGTTCGCGCGGCTGGCACGCGAGGCGTTCCGTGTGCCGCGCACCGCCGTGTCGGTCGAAACGCTCGACAAGGGACGGCCGCCGGAGCATGTAGTCAAGAGCGGCGCCGACGTGCTGTTCGACGGACCGCACGATCAGGAGCGCTGGGACTCGCGGGCCCGGCACGGCCAGCTCGAGATCGTCACGATGATCTGGGCAGGCCCGCAGGACGGGCCGGGTACGGTTCAGCCCGCGAAGGGCGACGGCGACCGCGCCGTCGTCCTGGCCATCAGCCGCGGTCCGAAGGTGATGCCGATGGCGATGGGCATGTCGCTCAAGCCCGGCGACAGGGGCCACATCGCCATCGAGGGCCCGCGCCGCGCCGAAGTGCTGCAGAAGCTGATCGCGTCGGGCTGGCGGCCGGTTGCACAGGAGGACCGGGCCGTGCCGGGCGACCCTGCCGCGGCGGCAGAGTGATCGTCAGCGTTCGCTGCCGGGACATACTCAGTTGCCATGGATCCCGTCATCAGCGTCATTACGCTCGGCGTCTCGGATCTCGAGCGTGCGGTGCGGTTCTACCGCGACGGACTCGGTCTGCCGACCGAGGGGATTGTCGGGCGTGAGTTCGAGCACGGCGCGGTGGCGTTCTTCGACCTCGCCGGTGGGCTGCGGCTCGCGTTGTTCGGCCGGGAGGACCTCGCCCTCGACGCCGGTCTGCCCGTCGCGAAACCGTCGCCTGCAGGTTTCAGCCTCGGGCACAACGTCCGGTCGTGCGCGGATGTCGACGCCGTGATGAGACGGGCGGCCGGCGCCGGGGCGCGGATCGTCAAGCCGGCCGCCGACACGTTCTGGGGCGGCTACGCCGGCTACTTCCAGGATCCGGACGGGCACCTGTGGGAAGTCGTCTGGAATCCGCACTGGACGCCGCCCGCCTGACGACGGGCGGCGCGTCGTGCCACACCATTCACACCATGCCGCGCGCACGGTCCGTGCCGGTGCGGCCCGACCAGCTGCGGCCGTTGTTCTGTCGCGACTTCTCGGGAGCGAGCTTGAACTTCTCGATTCGGTAGTGAATCTGGTCGCGGTTGAGACCGAGCAGGCGCGCGGCCTGCGTCTGGTTCCAGCCGGTGCGCTCGAGCGCCTGGGCGACGAGCATGCGTTCCACCGTCTCGAGGTCGACGCCTTCGGGCGGCAGCTCGAACTGCGCCGGCCGCTCGCGCACGGCATTGAGCGCGAACAGGTCGGCCTCGAGCGTGTCGCCGCGGACGAGGAGCATGGCACGCTCGACCGCGTTGCGCAGCTCGCGCACGTTGCCCGGCCACGAGTACTCCGAAAGCATCCGGAGCGCGGCCGCCGACACGCCGCGGACGTTCTTCTTGAACTCGCGGTTGAAGATGTCGACGTAATGGGCAACGAGCGCGGGCAGGTCCTCGATGTGCGCGCGCAGCGGCGGCAGGTGCACGGGGAGCACGTTGAGGCGGTAGAACAGGTCTTCGCGGAACCGGCCCGCCCGCACTTCCTCCTCGAGCGCCCGGTTCGTGGCTGCGACGATGCGCACGTCGACGCGCAGGTCGGACGATCCGCCGAGGCGTCGCAGCGTCTTCTCTTCGAGGAAGCGCAGCAGCTTCGCCTGCAGCAGCAGCGGCATTTCGCCGATTTCGTCGAGGAACACCGTGCCGCCGTCGGCCGACTCGAGCAGTCCCCGCTTCATCTGCCGCGCGTCGGTGAACGCGCCTCGCTCGTAGCCGAACAGCTCGCTTTCGAGCAGCGTCTCGGGCAGCGCCGAGCAGGTGATGTTGACGAACGGGCGCGAGGCGCGGGCGCTCGTGTAGTGCAGGACCTTGGCGACCAGGTCCTTGCCCGATCCGCTTTCGCCCAGCAGGAGGACCGTCGACGCGGGGCTCGCGGCAATCTCCTGGATCATCGCCTTGAGCGACGTCATCGCCGGCGACGAGCCGACGATCTGCTCGAGGCTGTAGGGCTGCGCCTGCGAGGCGCGGAGCTGTCGCACCTCGCGACGCAGGCGGGTGGTCTCGAGCGCCTGCTCGACCATCGCCACGAGCGCCTCGAGGTCGAGCGGCTTGTTGGCGAAGTGGTAGGCGCCGAGCTTCATCGCCGTGACGGCCGCATCGATGCTCGCGTAGGCCGTCAGCAGGATGACGAGTGTGTCGGGCGCGCGCTGCTTGAGCTCCTTGAGGACGGACAGGCCGTCGAGATCGGGGAGCCGGTAGTCGAGCACGACGAGATCGACGCCGTCGGCCGCCAGCTCGAGGGCCTGCCGCCCGTCGGCGGCCTCGAGGACGTCGTAGCCGGCCGTCCGCAGCCGGCGGGCCATGGTCCGTCGCAGCAGCTGCTCGTCGTCGACGACGAGGATGGTTTCGTGAGCCATAGAACAATCACTTCCGCCAGGCCGGGAAATTTCCGCACCCGTTGCGGAAGAAGCGGCCGGGATCAGGCCGCCGGACGCGCGAAACCGCGGTCCGGGCCTTCGACTATTCAGGATCCGGACCAGCCTGCCGTCCGGCATTGACGGATGGCCTTCGTCGGGTACCATCCGCCCATGGCGTCGGGACGGCAGGCGGGGCAGGCTCCCCCCGCACAGAAGCGCTGGCGTGTGCGGATTGTCGCATGGCTCGCCGTGGCGGGCGTCTTTGCGCTCGATCTGCTGGTGCCCGACGGCTACGCGATCCCCCTGCTCTACCTCCCCATCCTTCTGCTGGCCCTCGATCGGAACGCGCCGCGGCTGCTCGAGCTCGAAGTGGCGGCTGGTGCCACCGTCGGCACGCTGGTCGGGGTGAGCGCCGGCGACGAGACGATACTGCGCATGGTGCTCGTCAACCGCGCGCTGGCGTTCTTCGCGGTGTGGACGACGGCCGTTGGCGTGGCGATGTACCGCGTGGCGCTCGCGCGCCGCGAGCAGTCGACGCGGGCGCTCGAGAACCTGAAGGCGGCCATCGACCAGTTCGCGATCTTCGCGACGACCGACGTGCGCGGGCGGATCACCGAGGTCAACGACAAGTTCTGTGAAATCTCGAAGTACCCGCGCGAACAGCTGATCGGACAGGACCACCGGATCCTGAACTCCGGCTATCACAGCCGCGCCTTCATGCGCGAACTGTGGCGGACGATTGCGCGCGGGCACGTCTGGCGCGGCGAAATCCGCAACCGTGCGGCCGACGGCAGCATCTACTGGGTCGACACCACGATCGTGCCCATGCTCGACGAGCGCGGCAAGCCGTGGCAGTACGTGTCGATCCGCTACGACATCACCGAGCGGAAGAAACAGGAGGAGCGGCTGCGCGACCAGGCGGCGCTTGCTGTGCTGGGCCAGTTCGCGGCCGTCGTCGCGCACGAGGTGCGCAACCCGCTGGCCGGCATCCGCAATGCCGTACAGCTGATGGCCGCCGATCTGCCGCCCGAGTCGGACGCCTCGGACCTGGCCGACGACATCGTCGCGCGCATCGACCTGCTCAACACGGTGGTCGAGGACCTGCTCGTGTACGTCCGGCCGCGCCATCTCGCGCTCAGCCGCGTGGCGCTCGGGCGGCTGCTGATGGATCTGGCCGCGAGTCTCAGGCACGACCCGATGCTGCAGAACATGACGATCCTCGTTGAAAGCCGCGAGCACGCGATCGTCGAGGCCGACGCCGATCAGCTCCGGCTGGCCTTCACCAACCTCCTGGTCAACGCCGGGCAGGCCATGCAGGGACGCGGGCAGATCCGCGTGACCGTCGAGCCGACGGTCGACGGCTGTCTGGTGCAGGTGGCCGACCGCGGCCCGGGGATCTCAAAGGAACAGTCGGAGCGCCTCTTCGAACCGTTCTTCACCACCAAGCACCGGGGAACCGGCCTCGGGCTGCCCACCGTCCGGCGAATCATCGATGCGCACAACGGGACGGTGGAGCTCGTCAACCGTCCCGACGGCGGCGCCGTGGCGCGCGTGTTCCTGCCGCGCCGCCAGCGCGCTCCGAAAGACTCCGCGCGCGTCTTCCACCAGGAGCGGAAGATTCCACACCCCTCGGCCTGACGCAGAACCGGACCGTCGTCTTTCAGCCCGCGGCAGGCTGGCAACCGAGTTGCTGATAGTCCTGCCGGCCGGGCGGCTCAGGCGCCGCCCGCCGGTATCGGAGGTTTGCCATGGCACTGGTGCGATGGGATCCGTTCAGAGAACTCGAAGACATGTATTCCCGCCTCGCGCGGATGATGGGCAGCGCCACGCGCGGCCTCGACGACGCGGAGCTGTTCACCGACTGGTCGCCGGCCCTCGACGTCGAGGAGACCGACGAGGAGTACATCGTCAAGACCGACCTGCCCGAGGTGAAGAAGGACGAGGTGAAGGTCTCGGTCGAGAACGGCGTGCTCTGCATCGAAGGCGAGCGGAAGAAGGAGAAGGAAGAGAAGACCCGCAAGATGCACCGGGTCGAGCGCTCCTACGGTCGCTTCGTTCGCCGGGTCGCGGTGCCCACCGACGCCGATGCGACGAAGGTGTCGGCCGAGTTCAAGGACGGGGTCCTGAGCGTGCACCTTCCGAAGTCGGAAAGCGTCAAGCCCCGCGCCGTCGAGGTGAAGGTGAAATAGCCTGTCACCCGCAACCCACCGCGGGCGCGCCACGCCCGCGGTGGCCTCTGCCCACCCCGGCAGTCTTCCGCCCCGCCTGAGCCCGTCCTGCGGTAGACTCACCACAGTTCCCTGACATCATGCGTAGAAGGTCCTGTGCCCGGGCAGGTTCTGCGAACCAGTCCTCCGGGGGAGGCAGGCTATGAGCGTCCATCTCATCAATCCGAGCCACTTGTCGTTCGGCGTCGGCGTCATCACGCCCCGCTGGCTTTTTGTCATCGGCGGCGCCACACCGCCGGTATTCGGGCGCCCCATCATCGTCGACGAGACGCTGGAGCCGCTCGATCCATCGACGGTGGCACCCGGCGACATCGTCGGCATCGGCATCCACACCGGCAACGCGCTCCGCGGCTACGAGATCGGGCGGGAGCTCCGCGCCCGGGGCGCGACGGTGGTCTTTGGCGGGATTCACGCCACGCTCTATCCCGAGGAGGCGCTCGAGCGCGGGCACGCGCATGCCGTGGTGAAGGGCGATGGCGACGTGATCTGGCCGGTCGTCCTCGATGCCGCACGACGCGGGACGCTCGAGCGGATCTACGACGGCGGGCGCATCGATGGCAATCGCTTCGTCCCGGCGCGGTGGGACCTGATGCCGGCCGATCGCTACATGTGGGGCTCGGTGCAGACCGTCCGCGGGTGTCCGAAGCACTGTTCGTTCTGCTCGGTGTGGCGGACCGACGGGCAGAAGCCGCGGCAGCGACCGGTCGATCAGGTCGTCGACGAGATCCGCGAGCTGCGCAGCCGCGGGTTCCGGTTCGTCGCGCTGGCCGACGACAACTTCTATCCGGTGACCCTCACGGACATCGCCATGGCGGAGCGGCAGGGCAACGCCGAGCGCACCGCCTGGCTGAAGGCCCTCCGGGCCGAGCGATTCGAGCTGATGGCCCGCCTCGCCGAGCTGCCGCCGGACATGTTCTTCTTCACGCAGATCACGATGGAGGCCGCCGAGGACCCGGCCTATCTCGAGGCGATGCGGAAGGCACGCATCCGCGGCGTGCTCGTCGGCGTCGAGTCGGTGACGCCCGAGGGGTTGAAGGACGTCTACAAGGGCTTCAACTACGCGGGCGAGGCGCTCGTCGAACGCCTGCGTGTGTTCCGGGAGCACGGTGTGTTCGTGCTCGGCTCGTTCATCTTCGGCCTGCCGAGCGATCGGGCCGGGACGTTCGAGGCCACGGCCGAACTGGCCCAGCGCGCCGAGGTGGCCTTTGCGCAGTTCGTGATGCTCGTGCCGTATCCGGGCACCGTGGATTTCGCCGCCTGGGAAAAGCGGGTGGGTGACGACGTGCCGAAGGTCGACGGGATCCCGCTTACGCGGCACTGGCTGATTCCGCACGAGCGGCGGCCGAAGGTGTTCGCCGAGCACCCGGTGATGACGAGCGACGAGATCCGGATGCGGACCCAGGCCGTCTGGGACTGGTTCTACGACTTCCGGCGAATCTGGCCCCGCTCGCGCTGCACGCCGAACCTGCGGGCGCGGCTCGCGTTCGTCCTCATGTCGAAGCTGTACCGGCAGATGTACGCCAATACGGGCATCGCGACTGACAGCGCGCGCGTCAGCCGGGCGAACCGCTGGGCGCGGCTCATCGCCCGGCCGTGCCGACGGCTCTTCGTGACGAAGCCGATGCCCGAGCTGTCGCCGTCGTGGACGCCGCGTGCCTCGATGGCCGATCAGGGCTAGGGGCTGGCGCGCCGCGTCGCACCGGCCGGCGCGGACCGGACGTCCCGTGGCCTCAGCCGACGCCCCAGGACTTCAGAATGGCGGCCTCTTCGGCAGCGCTCGCGGCCTTCTTGAAGCGGGCGCCCGAGCGGCCCTTCACGCGCGACTCGCAGTCGGCCCACGTGGCGTGGCGCATCACCGTGCCGTCGACCAGGCTCAGGTACGAGTACGCCTTTGCCTTCGCCCGCGTTCCCCGGCCTTCTGATGGCCTGGCCGGCGTCGATGTGTCGTCGGGCAGGTCATGGATGGGCACGTCGTAGCCCGACAGCGGGCCTTCGTACAGCGCGACCGGTACGCCGCGCGCGAAGCTGTCGGCAATGGTGTCGACCCGCTCGTTGCCCGGGATGCCCGCATGGCCGCGAACGTAGTGCCAGGTGACGGTGCCCCGCGGCCGCGCCGCGACCAGCGCGTCGAGCTGCTGCCAGAGCTCGCGATTGAGCACCGGCGTCCCCTCGGTCGTCGTCCAGTTGCGCCGGCGCCACGTGTGAATCCAGTCGCGGATGCCGCGGATGACGTACGTCGAATCGGTATAGACGTCGACCGGCCCCTCGAGCTTCTTCACCTGCGACAGGCCGGCAATGGCAGCCGTCAGCTCCATGCGGTTGTTCGTCGTGTGGGCCTCGCCGCCGCCAAGCTCAGTCACCTGCCCGTCGGGTGTCACGACGATGGCGCCCCAGCCGCCGGGACCGGGATTGCCCTTGGCCGCACCGTCGCTGAAGACCAGAATGCCGTTCTCTTTCATTCGAGCGTTCATCTGCGCACGCGATCGTGACACAGGAGCGCGTGGCAGGGAACGACGCGCGCGTCGGCCCGCGCGCGTCGTTCCCTGCAGTCCACGGAGGCGCGAGGGATATCGCCGGCGCCGGTGGCCGGGCGCAGGGACGCAACCCGAGTGGCGG
>Ga0207874_1003615_pt1 | contig 12536 bp, 7 predicted proteins | sample HigsolmetaAR201D_FD_184833 | JGI IMG/M metagenome (GOLD analysis project Ga0207874, IMG submission 184833) | Ionic liquid and high solid enriched microbial communities from the Joint BioEnergy Institute, USA - AR20-1-D (SPAdes) (version 2) ... | reverse complement strand
AACGGTTCCGGCTGCGTGCCGCGGATCGGCCCGGGGATATGGGCTGGGTGGTGATGGCCCACGGCGAGACCTACGCCGAACAATTCGGGTGGAACACCGAGTTCGAGGCCTTGGTGGCTCGGATCGGGGCCGATTACGCCAACCGGCACGACCCGGCGCGCGAGGCCGCCTGGATCGCCGAGGTGGACGGCCACAGGGTCGGGTGCATCTTCCTTGTCACCGCCGACGAGCCGGACGTCGCGAGACTGCGGCTGCTGCTGGTGACTCCGGCGGGGCGCGGTCTTGGCGTCGGACGTCGGTTGGTCCGTACCTGTTTGGATTTCGCCACCCAGGCGGGGTACCGGAAGGTCACCCTGTGGACGAACGACGTTCTGGTGTCGGCGCGACGCATCTATGAGGCGGCCGGGTTCGTGCTCGTCGGCGAGGAACCCCACTTCAGCTTCGGCCATCGACTCGTGGGTCAGGACTGGGAGCTCGACCTGACGGCCGGATCAGGCGTTGCGGCTCAGCGTGCGTCGTAGATCGTGGTCGGACAACGACAGATCGGTGGCGGCGGCGCGGCGTTCGGTTCGCAGCAGGCCGTCGAGCCCGAGTCGCTGCAGCCACGGCAACACCGAGAGGGTGAGGTTGCGGCGCAGCAGTTGCACCGGAGTGCGCGACAGTACGGTGGAATCGGTGCGCAGTGAGAGCTTCTGATTTCTCGTCACGTACTCGCGCATCCGCTGTTCATAGGCCTCGAACGCAGCTTGCGGATCGTCATGGTGAGCCAGTTCGCCGGCCAGGACGTATGCGCCGGCGATAGCCACGCTGGTGCCCTGTCCGGACAGAAAGGCGGGCGCGTACGCGGCGTCGCCGACAAGCCCGATCCGACCGGAACTCCAGCGATCCATCCGGACCTGGCTGACCGTGTCGAAGAACAGGTCGTCGGCACCGGGCAGGGAGTCGATGACCTCCGCTGTGTGCCAACGGTCTTCGGCGAACACCCGGCGCAGCTCCGTCACGATTTCATCGATGTCGTGCCGGTTGATGGTGCCGGGTGCGGGGTGGGTGAACGTCAGGATCGCCCGCGCGTCGCCGCCGTCCGCAGGGCGCTCGACCAGCACGGTCCGTCCCGGATGCGAATACACGTAACCGGTTGCCGGGGAGATCATCTCGGTCGACAGATCCCAAATCGCGACATACGCGCCGAGATGATGGAGGAACCGATCCTCGGGGCCGAAGGCCAGGGCGCGAACGGTCGAGTGGATCCCGTCGGCGCCGATCACCACGTCGAAGGTCTGCCGACGTCGGTGGGCGAACGTGACGTCCACGCCGGTATCGGTGGCGCAGAGCGCGGTGATGGTGTCGCCGAACACGTAGTCCACCCGGTCGGCGGTGGCGTCGTACAGAATTCGGGTCAGCGCACCCCGGGTGATCTCGATGTCGCCGGCCCGCGGGTCGTTGACGAGCCGGCCGAGATCGAGTCGAGCGATCCGGTGCCCGCCAGGGCTGAGGAACTCCACCGGGACATGCCGGTAGGAGTGCGCCTGAATTCGTTCGGACAGCCCCATCCGATCGACGACCTCGGCGGCGACGCCGCGAATGTCGATCGGGTAGCCGCTGGTGCGGAGCCGCTCGGCGCGTTCGACCACGGTGACCTCCCAGTCGGCCTCCGCGAGCCAGAACGCCAGAACAGGTCCGGCGACACCGGCGCCGCTGATCAACGCGCTCGACATGACATCTCCCTACTGCGCGGCCGATCCAGCGCCGCGCTACTCGATAAGCAACACAATTGTTTCTTATATTCCGCAAGTTACCCGGCCGAGATAAGATACGCAAGTGTCCTCTAACGGTGTGGCCAGGCAGCGACGGCGCGGCGCGGCACTGGAGTCCGCGATCCTGAACGCGGGCTGGGACCAGCTGCTCGAGGCCGGGTACGAGGGCTTCACCATCGACGCGGTCGCCAGCCGGTCGGGGACCGCACGGTCGGTGCTGTATCGACGCTGGCCGTCACGGCTGGATCTGCTCAGGGCGGTGATCCGGCACCGCGGCGAGATCGACCGGATCCCGACTCCCGACACCGGAACACTGCGCGGCGATGTGGTGGCGCTCCTGACCGAATTCAATGAACGGCGAGCAGGAGTCGTCGGACTGATCACCGCGCGCCTGGGCGCCTACTTCGAATCGGGCGGGTCGTTGCGGCAACTGCGCGAGCTGTTCGCGCCCGCCGGGCCGAGCGCGATGCAGACCATCGTGCAGCGAGCTGTCGATCGGGGCGAACTCACCGAGGCTCCGTCGGCCCGGATCATCGCGCTTCCCGTCGATCTGTTGCGGCACGAGTTGCTGATGACCATGACCGCGGCGACGACCAACACCATCACCGAGATCGTCGACGACATATTCCTGCCACTGGCAACGAATTTCGGCAACAACCGGCGTGGGTGACGTGTCAGAACGGGGATGGTTCGTAGTCTGGGGCGACGTGTTCGGCGAGCAGTGATTGTCGGTGGTGACGTGATCGGCGGTGAGGCGTTGGATGTCGCGTTGCCGTCGGGTAGTTGCAGATCGGCTCATCCGGTGGGCCGGCCCGCGTCTTGAGCAGGTGGTGTCGACGACTTACTGTTGCGACCCGGGAGGTTGGTGTCAGTCGGCGAGGCGGCTGATGGGTCGTTCTCCGCCGAGGGCGGAGGGGCCTCGTCGAGCGTTGTAGTGGTGCGGGTGTTGGTCAAGGCCGCGTTGGCGGTTTGATTTCCAGGGTCGGGCATAGGCCCATTCGGTCAGCAGGTCTGGGTAAGCCCTTTCCCAGGCTGTATCGACCACATCGGACGCGTCATGGCGCAGCTCAGGACACTGCACTGACGGCGCGACCATGCGCCCGCCGACCACCCGTTTAACTCGTTGTCTCTCCGCTTGTTTGGCCGCCGGCCACGCGGGCGGTTGCGGCCTGCTGTGCGTGCGCGAGGTCGGGGTGCAGGCTTAATCGTTTGGCCGACGCCAGTCCCTTGGTGTCCGTCTGCGGCCACGCCCAGAGTTGGTGGCCGTGTTCAGTCGGATAGACGCGGAAACCTGTGGTGTCGTGGCGAGTTTCTTGGTTGTCGCGTCAAACACGTCTGCTTCCCACCAGTCGGATATCTGCCGCCATTTCAACACTTTTGTGGTGCGTTCGGGGACCGTCGTTTCGCTTGGCGCTGAGTCGCCGGGGGTGTTGGCGAATCCTTCGTAAACCTTTGTGATGCCCCGCTCAGTAATCACGAAACCCCAGGTACGTACCTCGACAGCTGAATCGGGCATGAAGTTCCGGTACCCGGCGAGCATTTCCAGGTAGCCGCGCCGAAGTGCGACTCGCAGTCCGCCCGAAAAGGTCGGTGCTTGCATCCAGAGTTCTTGGCCGGGCACTTCGTGGAGAACACCCACCGGGGGGTACCGGAACAGCTCACGCAAGTCTTGACCTTCAAACGGCGATTCAAGAAACCAGTCGATCGCTTTGGCTAGGAGAGAGTCCAGGCGGTCGATCTGTTCGCGGCTGAGCGGCGACGGCGGTGGAGCTAGCAGGTCCAGAAGCTCCGGTGCATGGCCTTCCAATTTGGCTACGTCGTACGGCGTCTTTCCTTCGGCGTCTCGCTGAGACCGCAGCGCCCCTCTGTTGATGAGCCAGGACACCACGTCTAGGGGTGCACCCTGTTTCGCCGCCTCGTGAAGGACGGTGGTCCAGCTGGCGTCACCCGGACGCCATTGGTTCACATCCAGGAGGTGGTTTTCGGGGTTCAGATCCTGTATGACTCGTTGCCAATTGCCTTTGGCGGCCATGTCTGCCAGATAGCGCCTCGCCTGGACTTGGGCGGCAGTCATCAATGACACCTTCGTCACGCCAGGCCACACCACTGCTTGACCCCGCAGTTGCCAGTAGGTCGTCATAATTAGCATCTTCGCCAATAATGGTCTGCGCAGGAAGGACTTCGGCTCGAAACCGTGGCGATCGTTGTTCGCTGCAGGTATCCGCGGTCCTGCTCACAGAGCTTCCGGAGCGGGCGTCCCTAGCTGACCCGAAGAGTCTGAGCGATTGCCGATATCCGGCCGCCTCCGCTCGGTGCGCTCGGGGCCTGCGCCTGCAGCAGTGTGGCGAGGATGGCGCCGTAGCCGGGGAGGCAGCCGGGGTTGGTGGAGTGGCCGTCGAGGTGGCTCGCTCCACGACGACGTTGACGACGACCCGCGCCGGTGGGGTCGTCGATGGCTCAGCAGATGCGTTCCTCATCGCCATCAGGGGCACGGCGGGCATACAACTGCCCGATCGCCGGCAACTCCCGCCCCACGGGCGGCGTTCTGCTCCCGCGAGGCCACGGCGATCGCATCGACCACCGCACCATCCCACAGTTGTCGAATGTGTGTTCGACAACAGAAGAAGGCGCCGACACGCGGCACTCCTGCCGAGGGGTGAGGGAGCTGGGACAGAGCGGCCAACTCCAGCCACTACAGTGACCGGCATGACGCAACAGGTCGACGCCGCCCATCCGGATCTCGTCACGGTCGAGGTGCCGACGCATTGGTACAACCTCGCGGCCGAACTCGATGAACCGATCCCGCCGCACCTGCATCCGGGTACCAAGGAACCGGTCAGCCCCGATGACCTCGCGCCGATCTTCGCCAGCGGGTTGATCGAGCAGGAGGTGTCGACCGAGACCTACATCGAGATCCCGGAACCGGTCCGCGAGATCTACGCGATGTGGCGGCCGTCGCCGTTGATCCGTGCTCGCCGCTTCGAAAAGTCGCTGAATACCGGAGCGCGCATCTACGTCAAGTACGAGGGTGTCAGCCCGGTCGGCAGCCACAAGACCAACTCCGCGGTGGCGCAGGCCTACTACAACCACATCGACGGCGTTCGGAAACTGACGACCGAGACCGGTGCCGGACAGTGGGGCAGCGCGTTGGCTTTCGCCGGTGCGCAGTTCGGCCTGCAGGTCGAGGTCTGGCAGGTCCGCGCCTCATACGACTCGAAGCCGTATCGCGGCCACTTGATCCGGACGTACGGCGGCACGGTGCATCCCAGCCCGTCGACGCTCACCGAGGCCGGCCGGGCGATCCTGGCCAAGGATCCGAACACCACCGGCAGCCTCGGCATGGCGGTCAGCGAGGCCGTCGAGGTCGCCGCGGGTGATCCGCAGGCTCGTTACGCGCTGGGCAGCGTGCTCAACCATGTGGTGCTGCATCAGAGCGTGATCGGTCAGGAGGCCGTTGAGCAGCTCGCGCTGGTGGAACCGGGTGGGGCCGATGTGGTGTTCGGGTGTGCCGGCGGTGGTTCGAACCTGGCCGGCCTGGCATTCCCGTTCCTGCGAGAGCAGATTCACGGCCGTTCGAACCCGCGGGTGGTGGCCGCGGAGCCGGCCGCATGCCCGTCCATCACACAGGGGGAGTACCGCTACGACCACGGTGACGTGGCCGGCCTGACCCCGCTGTTGAAGATGCACACGCTGGGCATGGATTTCGTCCCGGATCCCATCCACGCGGGCGGTCTGCGCTACCACGGCATGGCTCCGGCACTGAGTCACACCGTCGAACTGGGATTGGTTGAGGCGGTGGCGATTACGCAGCACGACGCGTTCGCGGCCGGTGTGCAGTTCGCGCGGACCCAGGGCATCGTTCCCGCGCCGGAGTCGACACACGCGATCGCCGCCGCGGCCAAGCACGTCGCCGACGATCCGCGCGAGCAGGTCGTCGTCATCGGCCTGTCCGGGCACGGTCAACTCGACCTGCCCGCCTACGCGGAGTTCCTCGACGGCAGGCTGTGAGCGCTCGGCGTTCAGCGGCTCGCTATGGCGTCGCGTTGCCTCAACAGCCGAGCAATTGCGCAGGCGGCAGTCGCGTTCACAGCGGTTGTAGAGTCCCAGTCACACGTGCACCGGGTGTCGAGGCCGGCAGGCAGTGTGCCCGAGCCAACCGCGCGATGCTCATCTCAGCCGCATTCGAGGTTTCCAGGCGTAGACGGCCGAAGATCGGTGGTCGTCAATCCAATGCTTTTTCGATGTCCCACAGTGCCTTCACGACGTCTTCGAGCGTGTAGGCGCAGTACTCGCCTTGCTTGAAATCTATGCTGTCCACATTGGAGCCGATGTCTCGCACAGCGGACTCCAGGTCTTCAAGCCGAGAATTGATCTGGTTGAGACAGTCGACCAGTTCCCTGAATTGGTCTTCATCCATGGCGATTACCCCCTTGAATCCGTACCGATCGCCTCTTGACGTGATCCCAGTTCGACCTGGTCTCCCCAACTAGGGAAGTGAACGCGAAGTCGCCCTTCGGTCGACCTTCCCGGAAGACATGAGACCGAGAGCAAGCAACCCTTCGACGGTGACCCGCGGACGCATCCCCCCTTCTTGGTTCACCCCGGCCAAGAACCTGCTGTCCGAATCAGACTCAGGTTAAACCTGTTTCGGGGATCGTGCCCCGATATCGCGCGGATTTCTGAATCCGGCCAGTGGCAGAAGGCACTTCTCAGCGTCGACGTTGGGTTTGCCGGGCTTTCAGTGCCTGGGCGGTGGCCCTGCCCAGCACCTTCGCCACTGTGTGCCGGTCGATGTCGTCGAGGGTCAGCACCGCTTCGGGCCGGGTGATCCGCTTGATGTCGTCGATGCTCGGCTGCGGAACCTCCAGGGCCAGTCCGCGTGCCTCATAAATGTCGATGTTGGTGTGGATCCACTGGCTGTGATTCGTCAACTCATGGTCGACGGTCACGAACCAGTTCGCAAGAAACTCCTGCAGATGTGGAATCAGGGTCCACACTTTGCGCCGGTCCAGGGTCGAGCGTGCGCTCGGTCGGGTGAATGCGAGCCATGCGAGGGCGCCGGTGCCCGCCTCGGTGAGTTTCCAGAACGCGTATCCGTCATGCACCACAAGCGGTCGATTGGCGGCTGCACGCTGGCCGATTTCGCGTGCCAGCCTTCGGTAGTCCGGAAGGTTGTCCTCATAGTCGAAAATGTCGTTGTTCGACATGGTCAGCCCCGCGCGCTATCGAAATCGCCGGCCGCTTGCCCAGTCATCTCAGCCTCCTGATCTCAGGATCGACCGCTTCTCGGCCACGACGTCACGCGCATGTGGGATGTCACCAAGCCGTGCCGCAAGGGTGCGCTCGGCCAGTTCGGGTGGCAGCGCGGCGGAGAACACGGCGTCCGGCCACCGCGCTCGCGGATGGCGTCCTTGAGCAGGGAGGAGAGGTACTGGGCCTTGCGGCGCGCCAGCAACAGCGGCGAGTCGACCTCATGCCAGCGGCCCCGGTTGTCGCGGAACTCGAAGTTGGCCCAGGCCCGGAACGGCTCGGCATCCGGCAGGATCTTCTTGATCGCTTCAAGACCCCGCTTTTCGTGGTCGAACTCCGACTCGGCAATGGTGACCCAACGGCCGTCTTTCACCCGGTGAGTCACCCCCCGAATATCGAGTACCTGCTGACCAACCTACTTAGTCTTACTTGGCCCGGATCCCGCCGTACCGGTTGTCGCGAGGTTCGGTGCGTCGGACCCCGTAGCCGCCCCGCAGATGAGTATGCGACATGCCGACGACAACGATCCGCGGCAGGCTGTGAGCGCTCGAGCTACTCGACGACCACCCGATCGGTCGCGCCGCGGCCGAACACCTCCGGTGAGTACATCTCCTCGGCCTTGGGCGGGCCCGCGGTGAAGGTGCCCGGCGTGGTGGCGCGGGCGGTGTAGCGATACCGGTACGTGCCCTCCCACAGCAGTGAAGTGAACGCCTCGGCCCGGTTGTCGCGCAGGTTCTCGTGGTCGAACCACGGTCGGCTCCACCATGACCAATGGCCGGCCGACCGGCCGGGTCCGACGAGCCCGGGTGCGCCGACGACCCCGACCTCGGAACCGTCGGAGCCAGTGTCGGCGGCAGTGGTGGCCAGTGCGGGGTCGACCGGTTCGAGTCCCGCCGGCAGCGGGTCCACCAGGGCCACGTGGTAGCGCCGCGTCGGAGTCGTCATGGTGAGGCTGACCCGGACCCGGGCTCCGGCGCGGATGCGCCAGGTTCCGTCGTCGTCGCGGCGCACATCGGACGGGTCGTCGATCGCCTCGTAGGCTCGGGACACCTCGAAGCCGCGGTCGAGCGACCCGAGGGCCAAGTCGGCGGGTGCGTACCGCATGCCGAGCCGGTAGTAGAGTCGCCCCGGCCCGTCCTTGGCGAGCAGCAGGTCATGCTCGTCATCGCTTCTTGCCGCCAATGTGGCCATGGGGACGACGAGGTGGCGCCGATCGGTGGTTCGGCCGTGGAAGCGCTGTTCGCCCGCGAACGCCTCGCCCAGCCACACCCGTGCGACGAAGTCCGGTGTGGCGGCTTCGTAGGTGTCGTAGTAGCGGCCCAGTGCCAGCAGCACGAACGCGTTCTCCTGGGTGGACCCCCATCGGCCCGCCCGGCGGTGGGCGAGCAGCCCCGCCACCAGCTTGGGAATCAGGTCGCTCTCGGGCTGGTCGGCGATGAGCGCTTCGAGCACCACCGCATCGGCGCGGCGGTCCGACGCCAGCAGCAGATGTGCCCCGTCCTCATAACGCACGGTCACCGATGCGGGGCCCGCTGTCTCGACCACGCTGTTGGCGAGTTTCCTACGGACCTCGCGTGTTTCGTCACGTGCGCTGGCGTCGGCGGCGAGGACGGGCAGCAGCCAGGCGAGACCCTCGACCGACAACCCGCCCCCGGACCGGGCCAGAAGTTCTTGTGCTGCAGCCGGATCCGGGTCGCCCAGTGCAGCGCGAACCGAGATCGCATAGGCCTCGATCGCTGCGCGGCTGTCCGCCGGATAGTCGTGGGGGAATCGGCGCTGGATCGTGCGCAGATAGTCGAGCAGCGCGGTCACGACCTCCTCGGGTGCTGTGAACCCCTTCGCACGTGCCCGGGCCAGCGCGTTGCCGACGTGAACACTGATGTACGGCCAGGACTCCTCGGTGCGCCGCCACCAGCCGAAACCGCCGTCCGCACACTGGCGGGCGGCGAGTGTCTCGATGTCACGGACGACCGCCGACTCAAGCTCCGCCGGAGACACGTTCTCTTCGGTTCCGAAGGCCGACAACACATCACGCAGCGCGGCGATGGCCAGCACCCGCGAGGCCACCTGCTCGGCGCACTCGAACGGATAGTCGGCGAGGTACATGACAGCATCGGACAGTGCTGCGACACCAGTCGACGACAGCGTGATCTCCAGCCCGCCGAAAGACCGAACGGCGTCGGCGGGAGCCCGAACGGGCTGCTGCAGCGCGGCGTCGTCGAGAACACCATGCAGTGCATACGCTTCGGTGGTCGCCGGGGACCACACGGGCAGTGTCACCCTGGCCGCATCGGTGTCGGGCCCGGCGGCCGCGACCACCTCGAAACAGGCCCGGCCCACCGAGTCGGTCGCGGCCGGGAACCGGACCTCCGCCCGGTCGTTCGCCGGCACCACGAGCCGGCGCCCGGCTCCCTGCGTCAACACCGCGTTGTCTGCGCGCACCGCCACCTCGACCTCGCGCGCCGCCTCGGTCTGGTTCTGGACCACCACCGGAAGTTCGAAAGTGTCCCCCCAGGACAGGAATCGAGGCGGCGACGGGCGGACCATCAGCGGCAGACGGGCGGTCAGCGAGGACTCGCCCACCCCGAACCGGGCGGCACCATCGGTGGCGACCGCGAGCACGCGGTAGCGGGTGAGATTGTCGGGAAGCCTCACCGGGACCGCCGCGTGACCGTCCGCGCCGGTGATGACGGAGGCCGCGAACACGGCGAGTGCACTGAAATCCGACCGGGTTCGGATCGGCGGTGCGCCGACTTCCGACGGCATCGCGCGGGTGCGCAGAGATCCTGCCGGAGGGGAAGCCTCAAGGCACATCGCGGCGATCGCCATCTCATCGGGGTCCGGTGGCATGTCGGGCTGCGCAACCAGCATCCGCGGCCGCGACCTGGCCGTCTGCACACCGGCATCCCGCTGCGGGTAGAACACCCGCAGCGGGTCGGGATTGCGGTATCCGGCGACGGCCAGCGCCGCCTCGTCGACGACGATCACGGCGGCGCCGGCGCCGGTCACCGGGGACCCGTCCGCCGCGGTCACCACCAGATCCAGCACGGTCTGCTCGCCGGGCGCCAGGCGGGGTGCCTGCGGCGTGACGGCCACCGCCAGTGTCCGGGTGACCGGCGGCACGGCGAGGTGAACGCTCGCCTCGGCGAACCCGGCGCCGGCCAGCAGGACGTGCACGTGGACACCGGGGACGTGGGCGTCCTCCACCCGGACGCGCAGGGTGTGCAGGGTGTCGGTGACGCGCAACGGCTCGGTGTGCACCACGCCGTCGCGCTCCACGAGCAGAACTCCGTACGCCGGGCTGAAGGGCGCCACCAGCAGCACCTCGGCGACATCACCCGGGGCATAGCTCTGCTGGCTCGGAATGAGTTGCAGCTCATCGTCTTCGGCTCGCAGGCCGGCACCGGCGCCGGCGATCCACACCTCGATGGTGCTGCGGTGCGCCCGCCCCTCGCCGTCGGCCGCCTCGACGGACACCGTCCACCGCCCGGGTGTCAGGCGTTCCAGCGTCACGCCCACCGCGCCGGTTCCGCTGGTCACACCGCGCTCAACGGTCTCGGCGACCACCCACTGCCACCGCCCGGCGACCTGGCGATGCTCCCAGCGCTCGGCACGCACGTCGACCGGGATGTCCGGCATCGGTGCACCGTCGAGATCCACGACCACCGTTTCGATTTCGAGAGGGCGCCCACCGGTGACGAACGATCGCTGCGACCGCACCCCGACGCACAGCGCCGCCGGGTGGACCAGCACCGACGACGACGCGGTCCACGCCTGACGGTTGACATCCTCGACGGTCGCCTCGGCGCACACCGACCAGGTGCGCGGATCGGAACCGAGGTCCGTGCCGATCGCGAGGTGGTGGCGGCCGTCGTCACCGGTCACTCCCTCGAAGGAAGCGCCAACCTCGTCGACGTCGTCACTCCAGAAGTCCTCTTGCCACCAAGGTTTCTCGGCGCCGAAGGTGAACCGGTCCCAACCGGGCGGGCTGTACCGGGCAGGGGTGGCGGTGACCCACCAGCGGACCGGCGCGCCGCGCAGCGCACCACCCGCGTAGTAGTCGGCTTGCGCCGACGCCGTGACCACATCACCGACGATCGCCCGGTCCGGGGCGATGTGGACGGCGATTTCGTACTCGGGGCGCCGGAACTCGGCGATCCGGAAGCGGTGGCTGCACATCTCGTCCCGGAGATCCAGCTGATGCGGCAGTCTCAGGTCGACCCGCGCCTGCCCGAGAGCCACCTCCTCGGGTAACTCGACGGTGATGTCGAACCCGCCGAGACCGTCGACGGGCACCGCGCCGGATGCGATCTCATTGCCTACCGCATCCCAGGCCGTCCACGAGACCGACTCGAGCGCGGCAGGGGCGGGCGCGATATCGCCGGCCGGCCCGGCGGTCCGCGTGCGAAGCCAACCCTTCAGCCGCACACTCTCGCCGGGACGGTAGAGGCCGCGGTCGTCGAACACCATCCAGGCGGCAGAGGGGGAGAGGTCGCGACGGTGCCAGCCCCGCACCGGGCCCGCTGGAAGCAGAGCCACATCCCGCCCGAGCGACACCGCCAGAACCGGTTCCGGGTCGTCGGTCAGCGACAACGCACAGGTGCCGTCCGCGCCACTCACAGCCGAAGCGGGTCCGAGCGTCGCCGTCGCACCGCCGATCGGCGCACCTGTCGACAGGTCGGTGACCCACGCCCGCAGCGTGGTCGCGTCCACGACCGCATCCACACCGAGGCGCGTCACCTGAACCCAGGACGCGTCGGTCAGCCGTCGCCGCTCCGCCTCGGACATCCGGTCCTTCGGTTCCACGCGGACGATGAACTGCCCGCACCGGTCGTCGAGCCACGAGCTCAGATCGACCTGTGCATCCGCCCATTCCCGCCCGGAACCGGTCACGGTGAGCACCAGTTCTCCGACCCGCTCACCCGGGAACTGGATGTCCTTGTCCGACCAGCGCCACCCCTGGGCAGCCTGCCAGTCGGCCCAGTGCTGCGGCCCCACCGCGTACACCAGCACCTTGATTCGGTCGAGGCCGACGGTGCGCACCTGCAGCACCGGATCGCTCGCCGGGTCGAGGATCACGTGGTCGCCGCCGAGAATCGCCAGGCGCGGCCGTCGTTTGCCGACACGCACCGGCACCGGCTCCGACGATCCGAGCGGCTGGCCGAAGACGTCCGACAGCGCGGGATCCAGCGTGACCCGGTAGGTACGGTCCGGCTGCGAAGCCGCTCGCAACTCCACATACGGCCCGATGGCCACCGCGCTCTGCAGTTCGACCGGAGGTTCGACGGTGATTGTCGCCGCATCGAGCGACGCCCGGTCCACGGGGTTGCTGAACCCGATGCGCCACGGCTCACCCGGTGCGGGTCGCTCACGGCGCGAGCCCGCGAGGCCGACAACCCGGAAGGGTCCCGGGGTCGCGAATTTCCACCTGACCGCCGTCGTTGTGGTCCTGGGTCCTTCGAGTGAGCGCACACCTGCCCGAACCGTCACCGTGAAGGCCGTGTCGAACGGGAACGAGGTCAGCGGACGCAG
>Ga0207874_1003593_pt1 | contig 12584 bp, 13 predicted proteins | sample HigsolmetaAR201D_FD_184833 | JGI IMG/M metagenome (GOLD analysis project Ga0207874, IMG submission 184833) | Ionic liquid and high solid enriched microbial communities from the Joint BioEnergy Institute, USA - AR20-1-D (SPAdes) (version 2) ... | reverse complement strand
CGGGCCGGGCGAGGCCTCGCCCGGTGACGGCGTGGTGAGCCCGAAGCGCGCGGCAAAGCCGGCGTTCGTGCGCTTCGCGCGTGCGAGGGCGCGCTGGGCAGGACGGAAGAGCTCCGCCTCGAGCCGGTCGCCGGTGGTCTCGTCGAGCTGCTCGTAGGCGAGCCCCAGGCCGGCGGTCGCGAGCGCGATCCGCTCGGTGACGACGCTGAGCGCGGCGACGATGCGCTCGCGGTCCTCGAGCGCGGTGCGCGCCACCTCAGCCCTCCGCCGGGATCGTCTCGGGGGCGCCGGCCTCGACGAGCGCGCTCGGCAGGCGCACCGACCCGTCGGCCTGCTGGCCGTTCTCGATCAGCGCGATCAGGGTCCGTCCGACCGCGACCGCGGTCCCGTTCAGCGTGTGCAGGTGCACGGGCGGCGCCTCGGCCTCCGGGCGGAACCGCGCGCCCAAGCGGCGCGCCTGGTAGTCGGTCGTGTTGGAGCACGACGTGACCTCGCGGTAGCGCTCCTGGCTCGGGATCCACGCCTCGCAATCGAACTTGCGCGCCGCGGGCGAGCCGAGGTCGCCCACCGCGATGTCGACGACCCGGTAGGGCAGCTCGAGCGCGCCGAGGATCTCCTCCTGGATCGAGAGCAGGCGCTCGTGCTCCGCCTCCGACTCGTCCGGGAGGACGAACGAGAACATCTCGACCTTGTCGAACTGGTGGACGCGGAAGATGCCGCGGGTGTCGCGCCCGGCGGCGCCGGCCTCGCGGCGGAAGCAGCTCGAGATCCCCGAGTAGCGAAGCGGGAGGTCGTCCGCGGCGAGGATGTCGTCGGCGTGCAGGGCCGCGAGCGAGACCTCGGAGGTGCCGACGAGGAAGAGCTCATCCTTCGGCACCTCGTAGATCGACTCGCGATCGCCGGGGAACATCCCGGTGCCGTAGAGGGCGTGCTCGCGCACGAGCACCGGCGGGACCACCGGCACGAAGCCATGCTTGCGGGTGATCCCGGTCGCGAACCGGATCAGGGCGAGCTCGACCATGACGAGGTCACCGAGGAGGTAGGCGAACCGCGACCCCGAGGCCGCTGCGGCCTTCTCGATCTCGATCCACCCGTGCTCGGTGCCCAGGTCCAGGTGGTCGCGGATCTCGAACTCGAACCGGGGGCGCTCGCCGACCTCGCGCAGGACGACGGCGTCGTCCTCGCCCCCGTCCGGGGCGTCCGGGTGGGGGAAGTTCGGGAGCGTCGCCGCGAGCTCGTCGCGGCGCGCTTCGGTGCGCTCGAGCTCGGCCGAGAGCTCCTTCACCTCGGCCGCGATCGTCTTCATCCGCTCGATCACATCCGAGGCGTCCTCGCCCGCGCGCTTGCGGGCGGCGATCTCCTCGGAGGCCTTGTTCTGGGTCGCCCGGCGGTTCTCCACCTCGGGGAGCAGCTCGCGGCGCCGGGCGTCGAGCTCGAGCAGCTCGTCGAGTGCTTCGGCCGCCCCGCGGCGCGCGAGCGCAGCGCGAGCGGGCTCCGGGTTCTCTCGGATCGCTGCGAGGTCGAGCACTTGAGCGATGCTAGGGCCGAGTCAGCTCGTGGGACACGGTCCCAGCGCGCTAACCCTCGACGTCGCTGCCCGCGTACTCCGCGACGAACTCGGCGACGGCATCGGCCTCCTCACCGACGACGATGTTCTGGGGCATGATCGCCCCGGAGAACCCGCCGTTGCGGATCGCGTAGAGGACGTCCTCAACCGTCTCCTCGCGCTGGTCCAGGTTCGGGCCCTGGTTGCGCAGCGCGCGGTTGGCCGAGCCCTCGGCGCCGGCGGCCTTCAGCGTGTGGCAGCCGGAGCACCGCTCGGAGAACAGCACCGCGCCCTCGTAATGAGGGTCGTCGGCGCTCAGCTCAATGCTCTCCGTGCCGCAAGCGGCAACGGCGAGGGCCGCGACGAGTGCTGCTGTGATTGCCAACAGGGGACGCACCGCGGGCGGCATCATACTTTTCCGCCCCGCGTGCGGCGCGGGCGACCCCCCTCGACGAGATGCCAGGCCCCACGAGCGACGAGTTCCGAAGCGCCATGGCCGCGATGCCGACCGCGGTCACGGTGGTCGCCGCAATGGGCCCCGGCGGCCCCGCGGGAGCCACCGCGAACGCCGTCTCCTCGCTCTCGCTCGAGCCCCCGCTGATGCTCGCCTGCCTCGATCGCGGCTCCCGGACGCTGGCCGCGGTGCGCTCGTCGGGGCTCTTCTCGGTGAACGTGCTCGGCGCGGGCGGGGAGGCCCTCGCCCGCTCGTTTGCGAGCAAGGCGCCCCACGAGGAGAAGTGGGCGGGGATCGAGTGGGACGAAGCGCATGGCAGCCCGCGCCTTCGCGAGTGCCTTGCCTGGGTGGCGTGCGAGCTGCGCGACCTGCTCGACGGCGGCGATCACGTGATCGTCACGGGCGCAGTGCTCGACTTGGCGGTCGACGACGACGCCGCGCCGCTGGTCTTCCACCACGGCGAGTACCGCGCGCTTAGCTGAGCTTTTCCCTTACGAGCTGGCGCTCGGGGCGGGTGCCTTCGTGTCCCCGGCGTCGCGCTCCGGCGGCACCGGGAGGCCGTGGGCTTTGCACCAGGCGATCAGGTCACGCCGGGCTGCCTCGTCCGGCGTCTCGTATTTCCCCTGTGCCCCCATCTGGGACGCCCCCGTCTCCGAGTGAGCTCCATCTGTCGAGCTTCGTTCCATCTGGTCCTCATAAACCCGCATCGGCGCATAGGTTGCGCGTGCAAGATCCGTATCCGCAAATAGAACACCCGGCCAGCGATTCCTGCGCCGGTTCCGGCGGGAAAACCCGCTGCTCAGAAGAGAACCCCGCTGGTCGCCGCAGCGCGGAGGGCGAGGAAGAGGACGACCAGGGCCGAGGCGGCCATGATCCCGGTCTCCCGGCGGACGATGACGGCGGCGATCGCGCGGCGCCGGTCGGCGGGAAGCGCGTCGAAGTCGAGCCCGGTGAGCTCGCGCTCGGCGACCCCGGAGCGAATCGCCTCCGCCGAGAAGGAGACGACGATCGGGGCGACGCCGTAGATCACGTGGAGGTCGTCCGGCGCAACGTGGCCGAGGGCCAGGAGGGTCACGCCGAGCCCCGCCTGGAGGACGACCGCGACCTGGGCCGTCCGCAGGGCGTACCAAAACCCCACGCTCGGCCGGTTGCGCAGCCACGCGGCGGCGCCCCAGATGCCGGCGACGGCGTTCGTTGCGAGCACGCCGATACCCACGATGAAATGGACGGATTCCACGAGCGCGAAAGCTACTTGCGCCCGCGCGGCCGGGGCTTCGGGGCCGCCCGGGCCATCTCCGCCTCAGAAGGTCGGAATTCCGCTTTCTGATGCGGAAAATCACTATGTAGCAACCTGCCACAAAGTCGAGTAGAACTCGGTGCCAGCGTGCTCCGTACGTACCTGCCCATCCTCGTCTTCGCGGGTCTCGGCGTGATCGTCGGGAGCGCGTTCGCGTTGCTGAACGGGGCCATCGGGCGCAAGGGCATCTACCGGCCGACCAAGGCGAACGCCTACGAGTGCGGTCTCCCCTCGGAGATCTCGCGCACGTTCCGCTTCGGCATCAGCTTCTACATGGTCGCGATGCTCTTCATCCTCTTCGACATCGAGGTCGTCTTCCTGTATCCGGTCGGCGTGATCCTCAAGGCCGCCGACTCGGTATTCGTCCTCATCGAGGTGATGGTGTTCGTCGTCCTGCTGCTCGTCGCGCTGATCTACGTGTGGCGGAGGGGAGCGCTGGAGTGGAGGTAAAGCGCGAGAAGCTCCGCGCGCTCTCGCCGCTGGCCGAGCCCGGCTCGCCCGAGCACCTGCGGATCCGCCAGCTGCGCGCCCGCGATCTCCTGCGCGGCGACCTCACGGACGAGCAGCTCGAGGAGCACGTCCAGCAGTCGGTCTTCCTGGGCCGGCTCGAGGACGTCCTCAACTGGGCGCGGTCGAACTCGATGTTCCCGATGACTTTCGGCCTCGCCTGCTGCGCGATCGAGATGATCTCGCTGGTCGGCTCGCGCTACGACATCGCGCGCTTCGGCGCCGAGGCGATGCGCGCCTCGCCGCGCCAGGCCGACTTCATCATTCTCTCGGGCCGCGTCTCGATCAAGATGGCGCCGGTCGTCCGCCGCCTCTACGACCAGATGCTCGAGCCGCGCTGGGCGATCTCGATGGGCGCCTGCTCCTCCTCGGGCGGGATGTTCTCCAACTACGCCGTCGTCCAGGGCGCGGACAAGTTCATGCCGATCGACGTCCACATCCCGGGCTGCCCGCCCCGCCCCGAGGCGTTCTTCTACGGCTTCAACAAGCTCCAGCGGATGATCCAGAACAACCCGGACCAGGGTTGGCGCCGCCGCTACAACGCCGTCGGCACCGAGGAGTGGGCGCGCGACGACGTGATCACCGGGCAGCCGTCCGAGGCGTCGCAGGCCGCGTACGCGCGCACGCGCCAGGCAATCGCCGAAGCCGCGGAGGCAACGGGGCCGGAGGGCGCGGACCCGTACGGGACGACGGGCGCGGGTACCACCTAGGGCGATGCCGGACGCACCAGGTCTAGAGCTGATCGCGGGCGAGCTTCGCGAGGCCCACCCGGGCTCCGTCCTCGGCACCTACCACGAGCACGGGCAGGCCTGCCTGATCGTCGATCCCGCGCAGGTCCGCGAGGTGCTGCTGTGGCTGAAGAACACGCCGGGCCAGGAGTACAACTTCCTCGCGAGCCTCCACGGCGTGGACTACCTGCCGGCCGAGCCGCGCTTCGGCGTCCACTACGAGCTCCTGAACCGCGAGCGGGTCGAGCGGATCCGGGTGCGCGCCGCCGTTCCCGATCCGCAGCAGAGTCGCACCAGTCCCGACGGCAGCGGACGCGAAGCGGAGCAGCCGGCGGGCAGTGATTCCGACGAGCTGCCAAGGGTCCCGTCGGTCGTCGACATCTTCCCGACGGCGGAGTTCCAGGAGCGCGAGGTCTACGACTTCTTCGGGATCGTCTTCGAGGGCCACCCGGACTTGCGGCGGATCCTCCTGCCCGAGGTCTACGTGGGCTGGCCGCAGCGCCGCGACTTCCCCATCGGCGGCGAGGAGGTCATCTTCACCTACAACGAGCGCGCCGTGCCGGGGTGGACGCAGTGACGGATCTCTACGAACACGGCAAGGGCCCGGCCACTCCGGCCGACGTCATCTCGGCGACCACCGCGACCACGGTCGGCACCTCGCCGGTCGAGCGCACGGAGGCCGGCGAGACCCTCGAGCCCGAACACGAGCTGCTCACGATCAACATGGGCCCGCACCACCCCGCGACCCACGGGGTGCTGCGCCTGCTCGTGAGCCTCGAGGGCGAGTACGTGGTCGACCTCAAGCCGATCATGGGCTACGTCCACACCGGGATCGAGAAGAACTGCGAGCAGAAGAGCTACTGGAAGGCCATCCCGTTCGTGGAGCGGATGGACTACCTCTCCTACTTCTTCAACATGCAGGCCTTCTGCGGCGCCGTCGAGCAGATGCTCGAGCTCGAGATCCCGCCGCGCGCGAAGTACCTGCGCACGATCTTCCTCGAGCTGAACCGCCTCCACTCGCACCTCTTCTGGCTCGGCACGACCGCGCTGGACCTCGGCGCGATCTCGATGCTCTGGTACGCGCTGCGCGAGCGCGACTCGATCCTCGACCTGTTCGAGATGGCCACCGGGCAGCGGATGCATACCCGCTACTTCCAGGTCGGCGGCGTCTTCGAGGACATCCCGGCCGGCTTCGAGCAGAAGCTCCGCAAGTTCCTCAAGGACATGCCGAACCGGGTGAGCCAGTACGAGGCGCTCCTCGACCGCAACGAGATCTTCCTCCAGCGGACGAAGAACATCGGGATCGTCCCGCGCGAGCGCCTGCTGGAGCTCGGCGTGACGGGACCGCTCCTGCGGGCCTCCGGCGAGCCCTGGGACCTGCGCAAGGTGAGCCCGTACCTCGCCTACGGCGACGTCGAGTTCAAGGTCCCCGTCGGGACCGTCGGCGACGGGTACGACCGCTACCGCGTCCGGATGGCGGAGATGCGCGAGTCGGTGAAGATCATCGAGCAGTGCATCGACGGCCTCCCCGAGGGCCCCTGGATCGCCGACGACCGCAAGATCGTGCTCCCGCCGCGGCACGAGCTGGGCACCTCGATGGAGGCGCTCATCCACCACTTCAAGCTCGTCACCGAGGGCTTCCGGGTCCCGCCGGGCGAGATCTACTACCCGATCGAGTCGCCGCGGGGTGAGCTCGGCTGCTTCATCCTCGCCGACGGTTCCGCGAAGCCGGCGCGCGTCCATTTCCGCGACCCTTCCTTCGTGAACCTTCAGGCCCTGCGCGACATGTGCGTCGGCGGCTACATCGCCGACCTGATCCAGAACCTGGGCATGCTCGACCCGATCCTCGGAGGCGTGGACCGGTGAGCGCCGAGTTCAACCAGCCGCCCCACCTCCTGCGGCCCACGGACGAGCTCACCGCCGAGGAGCGCCGCGAGCTGATCGCCTCGATGCGCCCGACGGACGCCGAGGGCGTGCCGGAGCTGCACGAGGTCGACGTCCCGGACGAGCTGCGCGAGGAGATCGAGACCGCGATGTCCAAGTACCCGCAGCTGCGCTCGGCGGCGATCCCGGCGCTGTGGGCCGTGCAGCGCCGCTACGGCTGGTGCACGCCGGAGGGGATCCGCCAGGCCGCCGCGGTCATGGGCGTCACCCCGGCCTACCTGCAGTCGGTCGCGAGCTTCTACGACCTCTTCCGCACGCAGCCGATCGGCCGCCGGCGGGTGCTCGTCTGCACCAACATCTCCTGCTGGCTGCGCGGCGGCGACGAGCTTCTGCGGAGCTTCTGCGAGGCGGCGGGCGTCGACCACCACGAGGCGGGCCACGGCGGCGGCACCTCGGAGGACGGCGAGTTCTTCATCAGCAACTTCGAGTGCCTCGGCGCCTGCGACATCGCGCCGATGGCGTCGATCGACGAGCGCTACTACGGGCCGCTCACCGGCGAGGACGCGCTCGCCGCGATCGAACAGCTTCGAGCCGGCCAGGAGCCGCTCCCGGGCAAGGCGATGAGCGAGCGCCCGGCGGCAGGCGGCCCTGAGCCCGATCCAGATCCACGAGTCGCGGAGGCCGAGCAGAAGTGATGGTGCTGCAGACCACCGCGTCGGCGGCGGACGCGAAGCGGAGCAGCCGACGCGCAATCGCGAAGGAGGCGTGGTGAGCGTCAGCGAGACACGCCTCCTTTTCCGCCATATCGACGACCCCGAGCTGGCGACGATCGATGGCTACAAGCGCTACGGCGGCTACCGGGCGCTCGAGCGGGCGTTCAAGGAGATGGACCCCGAGGACCTGCTGAACGAGTTCGAGGAGTCCGGTCTGCGCGGCCGCGGCGGCGCGGGCTTCCCGATGGGCAAGAAGGGCTCGTTCCTGCCGCGCGGGGACATGGAGAAGTACCTCGCGTGCAACGCGGACGAGTCCGAGCCGGGCGCGTTCAAGGACCGCGAGCTGATGCTGAAGAACCCGCACCAGCTCGTCGAGGGGTGCGCGCTCGCCTCGCTCGCCGTCGGCGCCACCTACGCCTTCATCTTCATCCGCGGCGAGTACTGGGAGGTCGCCGACGTCCTCGACCGCGCGGTCGCCGAGGCGTACGAGGCCGGCTACCTCGGCCAGAACATCCTCGGCACCGGCAAGCGCGTCGAGCTCGTCGTGCACCGCGGCGCCGGCGCCTACATCTGCGGCGAGGAGACGGCTCTCCTCGACGCCCTCGAGGGCAAGCGCGGCAACCCGCGCCTGAAGCCTCCGTTCCCCGCGATTGAGGGCCTCTACGGCGGGCCGACGCTGATCAACAACGTCGAGACGCTCTCCAACCTGCGCCACATCGTCCTCAACGGGGCCGAGTGGTACAAGGGCTTCGGGACCGAGCAGTCGCCCGGCACCAAGGTCGTCTCCGTCTCCGGCCACGTCCAGCGGCCCGGCAACTACGAGATCGAGCTGGGCATCCCCGCCCGGGACATCATCTACGGGCTCGCCGGCGGCCCGCCGGAGGGCCGGCGGGTCAAGGCCTGGTTCCCCGGCGGCTCCTCGGCGCCGGTGCTGACCGAGGCCGAGCTCGACCTCCCCTACAGCTTCGAGTCGCTCGCCGAAGCGGGCTCCATGCTCGGCTCGGGCTCGATCATCGTCGCCGACGAGACGGTCTCGATCCCGGAGCTCGCCCTGCGGACCGCGCGCTTCTACCACCACGAGTCCTGCGGCAAGTGCACGCCCTGCCGCGAGGGGACGAACTGGACGGTGAAGATGCTCGAGCGGGTCGTCCGCGGCGAGGCGACGCCGATGGACCTGGACATCATCGCCGGCGTCCAGGAGAACATCATCGGCAACTGCCTCTGCGTCCTCGGCGACTCGATGGCGATGCCGGTCGGCGCGATGGTCCGCAAGTTCCGCCACGAGTTCGAGGAGACGATCGAGCGCGCCCGCGAGAGCGGTCCCGCCCCGCTCGACCAGAGCCCGGCCGATCTGCCGCTCACCGCGGGGGTGGCCCAGTGAGCGCCGAGCCGATCACGATCGTCGTCGACGGCGTCGAGATCCAGACGACCGACGGCACGATGCTCGCCGACGCCGCCAAGCAGGGCGACGTCGAGATCCCGGTCTTCTGTTACGAGCCGAAGCTCGGCGGCCCGGTTGGCGCCTGCCGCATGTGCCTCGTCGAGATCGAGGGCATCCCGAAGCTGCAGACCGCCTGCTCGACCCCGGTGCGCGACGGCATGGTCGTCTACACCCGCACCGACCGCGTGGTCGAGGCGCAGAACGCGGTCGTCGAGTTCCTCCTCGTCAACCACCCGCTCGACTGCCCGGTCTGCGACAAGGGCGGCGAGTGCCCGCTGCAGGACATCGCGATGGGCTGGGGCCCGGGCAAGAGCCGCGTCGTCGACCCGAAGCGCCACTTCCGCAAGCCGATCCCGCTCTCGCCGCTCGTGCGGATCGACCGCGAGCGCTGCATCCTCTGCTACCGCTGCGTTCGCTTCAGCCAGGAGGTGGCCGAGGACGAGCAGCTCCAGCTCCTGCAGCGCGGCTCGTCGAGCTACGTCGGCACCTTCGACGACCGCCCCTACATCGCCCCGTTCAGCGGCAACATCATCGAGCTCTGCCCGGTGGGGGCGCTGACCTCGGAGGCCTACCGCTTCCGCGCGCGGCCGTGGGACATCGAGGACTCGGGCTCGATCTGCACGCTCTGCCCGAGCCAGTGCAACGTCAAGTTCACGGTCCGCGACGAGCGCATCCAGCGCGTCCTCGCCCGCGACAACGCCGACGTCGACAACGGCTGGCTCTGCGACAAGGGCCGCTTCGGCTTCCAGATGATCAACTCCGGGGAGCGGATCACCGTCCCGCGCGTCGGCGGCAGCGACACCGACTGGGAGACAGCGCTGAGCACCGCGGCCGAGCGCCTGCAGGCGGCCGGCTCGCGGACCGCGGTGATCGTCGGCGGCGGCAGCTCCAACGAGGAGGGCTACCTCGCCCAGCGCATCGTGCGCGGCGCCCTCGGCGGCTCGGCCGTCGCCTCGACCGATCCGCTTCCCGGCGACCGGCTCGCGCGCCTCTCCGCGCCGGAGCTGAGCGCAAAGGTCGCCGACATCGACAAGGCCGAGTCGCTGCTGCTGATCGGCGTCGACCCGCTGCACGCGATGCCGATCCTCGACCTGCGGATCCGCAAGGCCGTGCGCCACTCGGGCCTGCGCCTGGTGGTCGCCTCCGAGCGCCCGACAGCCCTCGACGGCGGCGCGGAGGAGACCGTTCGCTACGCGCCCGGCGACGCCGCGGCCCTGCTCGAGCAGCTCGAGGCCGAGCTCGGTCCCGATCCCGCCCCGGACGGCCCCTTCCGCGCCGACGCCGAGCAGCTCGCGGGCGAGTTGCGGCCCGGCAAGACGGTCGTGGTCTGGGGCGAGCGGATCGGCCGCGGCCCGAACGGCGCCGCCGCGCTGGACGCGCTCGCGAACGTCGCCTCGCTTCTGGATGCGTCCGCCGAGGGCGCCGGGCTGATCGGCGTGCCGGACGGCGCGAACGGCCGCGGGTTGCGCGAGGTGGGCGTCCTGCCGGGCTTCGGCCCCGGCTTCGCCCGGCTCGAGGGCACGCACCCGGATCTCGACGAGATCAAGGACGGGCTTACGAACGGCGAGCTCGACGCGGTCATCCTCGTGAACGCCGATCCGGTGCGCGACCTGCCCGACGGCCCGGGCTGGGCCAAGGCGCTCAACCAGGCGCGTACCGTGCTCGCGATCTCCTCGTTCGCCGACGAGTCCGCCTCGGCGGCCGACATCGTCTTCCCCGCCGAGTCCTACGCGGAGAAGGAGGGCACGGTGACCCACCCGGACGGCCGCCTGCAGCGCCTGCGCTCCGCGGTGCCGCGCCCGGACGCCGTGCGCCCGATGTGGCAGGTGCTCGCGGAGCTCTCCGCGCGGCTCGGCCACGAGACCGGGATCGACTCGGCGCCCGAGGCCCTCGAGGCGATCGCCTCCGAGGTCCCCTTCTACGCCGGGGTCACCCACGACGAGCTCGGCGGCAAGGGCGGCCGCTGGCAGGAGCGCGAGGCCGCTTCGGCCTTCCGCGCCCCCGAAGTCGCCGATGCGCCGGCCGCCGCGGGCGAGCCCTCCGCGAACGGCGGGCTGCGCCTCGGCACCTACCGCGACCTGTGGGCGAGCGAGGTCACCGAGCGCAACGCCGCCCTGCGCTTCCTCACCCCGGCGCAGCGGGTCGAGCTGTCCGTCGCCGACGCCGAGCGCCTCGGTCTCTCGAACGGCGACGAGGTCGAGGTCCGCGCGAACGGGACGGCCCTGCGCGCCCGTGCGGCGCTGCGCGGGCGGATGCTCCCGGGCACCGCGTTCCTGATCGAGGGCACCTCCGAGGAGAACGCGAACGCTTTGGACGGGGCACGGACCGTCGAGGTCACGAAGCTCTCCGCTGCCGACAAGATCGCCGTCGTGCCCGGGGGCAACGGCGGTAGTGGCGCCGGCCCCGCCGGCCCCGGACGCGAAGCGGAGGAGCCGGCGGGCAGTGGCTTCGGGCAGCCGACGGACAGTGGTTCGGAGGCCGCTCAGTGACGCCCTGGCTGCCGATCGCCGAGGTCGGCTTCTCCGAGGCGATCTGGGTGATGGTCGTCAAGTCGATCCTGATCTTCCTCGGGGTCTTCCTGATCGTCCCCGTGCTCACCGTGGTCGAGCGCAAGCTGATCGGCCGCTTCCAGCACCGCTACGGGCCCAACCGGGTCGGCCCGATCGGCCTGCTGCAGCCGCTCGCGGACATCCTCAAGCTCGCGGGCAAGGAGCTCTTCCGCCCCTCCGCGGCGGTCCCGCTGCTGTTCGCGATCGGCCCGGCCCTCGTGATCTTCTCCGGGATCGTCACGCTGGCGATCCTGCCGTTCGGCGACGTGAAGGACGGCGTCGGCTTCTACGGGATCGACGTCTCGATCGGCGTCCTCTACTTCTTCGCCTTCGGCTCGCTCGCGTTCTACGGCCTGCTGCTCTCGGGCTGGTCGTCGGGCTCGAAGTACAGCTTCCTCGGCGCGATGCGCTCCGCGGCCCAGCTCATCTCCTACGAGATCGCGATGGGCCTCTCGCTGCTCGGCGTGATCATGATGTCCGGCTCGCTCTCGCTGGTCTCGATCGTCAACGAGCAGGACCAGATCTGGTTCGTCATCCCCCAGATCGTCGGCTTCATCATCTTCATGATCGCCGGCTTCGCCGAGACGAACCGCGCCCCGTTCGATCTCCCGGAGGCGGACGCCGAGCTCGTGCAGGGCTACCAGACGGAGTACGGCGGCACGCGCTTCGCCTCGTTCCTCCTCGCCGAGTACCTCGAGATGTTCGTCGTCTCCGGCATCGCCGTCGCCTTCTTCCTCGGCGGCTGGCACGGCCCGGGCCCAGGCTGGCTCGACCCGATCTGGATGCTGGTCAAGACGCTCACCCTGGTCTGCTTCTTCATCTGGATCCGCGCGACGCTGCCGCGCCTGCGCTATGACCAGCTCATGACCCTCGGCTGGAAGATCCTCCTGCCCCTGGCGACGCTTAATGTCGCGGTGACTGCGATCCTCGTCGTCGTCCTATGAACCAATCGCGCCACGTCCTCCGCTCCCGCGTGTCCAAGTCATGACTGAGTTCCCTTACTTGAAGAACGCCGACGAGGTCGTCGCCGTCCAGCGCGGGCCGGATCCCGGCGGGATCGGCGGGGCCTACCGCGCGCTCGGCGAGACGCTGCGCGGCCTGAAGACGACGCTCGCACGCGTCTTCGAGGGGCCGATGACGATCGAGTACCCCGAGGAGAAGACGCCGGTCTATCCGCGCTTCCGCGGCCGTCACAAGCTGCACCGCTTCGAGGACACCGGGCTCGAGAAGTGCGTCGGCTGCTCGCTGTGCGCCGCGGCCTGCCCGGCGGACTGCATCCGCGTCGTCGCCGCCGAGAACGACCCGGCGAACCGGGTCTCGGCGGGCGAGCGCTACGCCGCGGTGTACGAGATCAACCTCTCCCGCTGCATCTTCTGCGGCTACTGCGAGGTCGCGTGCCCGTTCGACGCGATCACGATGGGCCACGACTACGAGATGGCCGACTACAACCGCGGCGACCTCATCT
>Ga0207874_1003586_pt1 | contig 12612 bp, 11 predicted proteins | sample HigsolmetaAR201D_FD_184833 | JGI IMG/M metagenome (GOLD analysis project Ga0207874, IMG submission 184833) | Ionic liquid and high solid enriched microbial communities from the Joint BioEnergy Institute, USA - AR20-1-D (SPAdes) (version 2) ... | reverse complement strand
TAGGTCACGCCGCCGGCGGCCGGTAGCGGTAGCCGAAGCCGCGCACCGTCTCGATCGGCGACGGCGCGGACGCGTCCCAGCCGAGCTTGCGGCGCAGGTAGCCGACGTAGAGCTTGACCTGGTCGCCGCCGAACCCCTCCGAGTCGCCCCACACGAGCTGGAGCAGCCGGTCGCGGCTGAGCGTCTCGTTCGGGTGGCGGACGAACGCCGACAGCAGCCTGAACTCGAGCGGCGTCAGCTGGACGGCGCGGCCCTCGACGTGGACCTCGCGGCTGACGAAGTCGACCGTCAGCGCGCGGTCGCGGTAGGCGGGCCGCACCTCCGGCGGGCCGCTCGTGCGCCGCAGCAGCGCCTCCACGCGCGCGAGCAGCTCCTGGCGGCCGAACGGCTTGGTGACGTAGTCGTCGGCGCCGCCCTTGAGGCCGCGCACCTTGTCGAGCTCGCCGGCGCGGGCGGTCAGCATCAGCACCGGCACCTCCGACAGGTCGCGGATCCGCTCGAGCGTCTGCCAGCCGTCGAGCTCGGGCATCGTCACGTCGAGCACGACGAGGTCGGGCGCGGCGGCGCGCACGGCCCGCAGCGCCTCGAGGCCGTTCGTCGCCTCGGTGACGGTGTGGCCGGCGCGCTCGAGCAGCACGCGCAGCAGCCGCCGCACGTCGTGCTCGTCCTCGACGACGAGAACCGCTGCCGCGCTCACGTCCCTTTCCTTACCAGATTCATGCGCAACGGCGCAGGCGAGCGCCCATGATCGTCCAGATGGCCCGCGTCCTGATCGCCGAACCCTCCGCCGACGTGCGGGTGCTGCTCGAGCGCGCCGTGCGCCGGCTCGGCCACGAGCCCCTCGTGCCGTCCGCGCCGGGCGCGCCGCTGCCGCCGCCGCCCGACGTGCTGCTGCTCGAGCCGGCGTTCCACGGCGGGCTGGAGCTCGCGCGCGCGCTGCGCCGCGACCACCCGCACGTCGCGATCGTCATCTGCAGCATCTACCCGCCGACCGCGGAGCTGCAGGCGCTCGCGCCGGCGGCGTACGTGCTCAAGCCGTTCGCGCGCGACACGCTCGAGGACGCGCTGCACGCCGCGATCGCCGCCGGGTGACGGCCGCCGCGCCGCGGTGCGGGTGCGTCCCATCGCTGCTCCTCCGTCGTGCCGGGAGACCGGGCCTCCGCTCCATGGCTACCCATCGGGGCGCGAAAGCGTGCACGGCCGGCGCGCGCGGCGCTCGTGCGGCGGGGCGCCACGGACGCCGCCGGAGGACGGCGCCCGTGGCTCAGGGACCGCCCCGCCGGCACGCGCGGCACCTCCTCATCGCACGCCGGCCGTCCCGGGCCGTCGTGCCGACCCTAACCGCGCGGCGGTGTGAATTCGGGATGGCCCGGGTCGGGGCCGGCAGGCACCGCGGCCGGCGGACGGGCCGCCGCCGTCAGCGGCGCGCGACCGACCAGTCGGCCGCCGCCGACGCCGGCAGCGGCCTGGCCCACAGGTAGCCCTGGCCGCTCGTGCAGCCGAGCGCGCGCAGCGCCTCGCGCTGGGCCTCGGTCTCCACCCCCTCGGCGACGACCTCGAGGCCGAGGCCGTCGGCGAGGCCGACGATCGCCGCGACGATCGCCTCCGCGTCCCGCTCGACGCCGAGCCCGACGACGAGCTCGCGGTCGATCTTGAGCATGTCGATCGGCATCGAGCGCAGGCGGCTGAAGCTCGAGTAGCCGCTGCCGAAGTCGTCGAGCGCGATCGCGAGCCCGAGCTGCGCGAGCGCGCGCAGCGACGCGACCGCCCGCTCGTCGTGCTCGATCAGCGCCGTCTCGGTCACCTCCAGCAGCAGCGCGCGCGGGTCGGCGCCGGCGTCGGCGAGGATCCGCTCGACGCGGGCCGGCAGCTGCGGGTCGGCGAGCTGGCGGCCGGAGACGTTGACGGATATCCGCCCGCCCACGCCGCGGTCGCGCCACGCGCGCGCCTGCGCGGCTGCCGTCGCGAGCGCCCAGTCGCCCATCGCGAGGATCAGCCCGTGCTCCTCGGCGAGCGGGATGAACCGCCCCGGCGGCACGTCGCCCAGCTCGGGGTGGTGCCAGCGCATGAGCGCCTCGAACGCCTGCGCGCGCCCGTCGGCCAGGTCGACGATCGGCTGGTAGTGCAGCGTCAGCTCGTCGCGCTCGAGCGCGCCGCGCAGCGCCGCGTCGAGCCGCAGCGCGTCGGTCGCGCGGCGGTGCAGCTCGGCGCTGTAGAGGCGCATCGCGACGCCGTTGCGCTTCGCCTCGTACCGCGCGCTGCCGGCGCGGCGCAGCGCGTCGGCGGGGGTGTCGCCGAAGGCGGCCATCGCGATCCCGAGGCTGACGCCGATGCGGTGCTCGCCGCTGCGCGGGTGGACGAACGGGTCGCGCAGCACGTCATGCAGGCGCGCCGCGATCCGGCGGGCGTCGCGCGTCGTCACGCCCTCGGCGACGACGACGAACTCGTCAGCGCCGAAGCGGGCGACGGTGTCGCCGGGCCGGACGGCGCCGGAGAGCCGCTGCGCGACCTCGCGCAGCAGCCAGTCGCCCACCTCGTGGCCGAGCGAGTCGTTGACGAGCTTGAAGCGGTCGAGGTCGGCGCAGACGACGGCGACGGCGCGCTGGCTGCGGGCGCAGCGCGCGATCGCCTGCGCGAGGCGGTCCTCCAGCAGCGCCCGGTTCGGCAGGCCGGTGAGCATGTCGCGCGTGGCGAGCAGGCGCAGCCGCTCGGTCGCGCGGTGGCGCTCGATCGCGATCGCGGCGAGCTTGCTCGCGCGGCGGATCAGGCCGAGCTCGTCGGCGCGGGGGGCGCGCGGCTCGGAGTGGTAGAGCGCGAAGGTGCCGAGCACGGCGCCGGCGGCGTCGCGGATCGGGACCGACCAGCAGGCGCCGAGGCCGTGCGCGGCCGCGAGCGCGCGGAAGTCGCGCCAGCGCGGGTCGCGGGCGATGTCGTCGACGATCACCTCCGCGCCGAGCGCGACCGCGGTGCCGCACGAGCCGACCCCGGGGGCGGCGGCGATGCCGTCGATCGCGTCGCGGTACTCCGGCGGCAGGCTCGGGGCGGCGCCGTGGCGCAGCGTGCCGTCCTGCGCGTCGTAGAGGAGGATCGATCCGCGCATGCCGTCGCAGTGCCCCTCGATGCCGCGGACGATCTCGGCGAGCACCTCGCCCAGCGGCGCCTCCCTGACCATGAGGTCGTGCACGAGCGCGTGCGCGTCGAGCAGATGCCGGACGCGCGCCAGCTCGCGCGCCGCGACCGACGGGTCGTCCTCGCGCGAGTCGGCGGGATGGCGCCTCGCGGTCGTCATCACGCCCGTGATCGGCCGCGACCGGCCGATCCCGCAGCCGCGCCGGTCCGCGCGCCCGTGCCATGTTCGCCGCGTGTCATCTGCCGGACCTGGCGCCGGGCGCCGTGCGGCGCCCGGCGGGGACTGCGTTCGCTAGGTGCCGAGGATGACGCCGAGCCGGCGCTCGAGCGCCCCGGCCAGCACCTCGCGCACCGGGCCCTCCTCGAACCGCTCCACCAGCTCGGCGAGGAAGCCCTCGATCACGAGGCGCTTGGCGACCTCCTCGCGCAGCCCGCGCGAGCGCAGGTAGTAGAGCTGGTCGGCGTCGATCTGCGCGATCGCCGCCGCGTGCGTGCAGCGGACGTCGTTGGCCTGGATCTCCAGGCCCGGGATCGCGTCGGCGTGCGCCCTCCTCGACAGCAGCAGGTTGCGGCTCTCCTGGAAGGCGTCGGTCTGCTGCGCGCCGGGGTCGACGATGATGTTGCCGCGCCAGACCGCGTGCGCGCGCCCCTGCAGGACGCCGCGGAAGGCGAGGTCGGAGGTCGTGTGCGGCGCGGCGTGCTCCTGGGTGGTGTCGAAGTCGACGTGCTGGCGCCGCTGGCTCGCGTAGGCGCCGGTCACCCTGCCGTCGGCGCCCGGCCCGGCGAGCATCGTCTCCATCCGCACCTTGCCGCGCGCCGAGCCGAAGCCGAGCGCGACCCAGTCGAGCGACCCGTCGCGCGCCACCTCGGCGCGCTGGGTGCCGAAGATCCAGCTGCGCTCCGACAGCAGCTGGCCGTTGACGAACCGCAGCGTCGCGCCCTCGCCGACGATCAGCTCGACGACGGTGTTCAGCAGCGTCTCGCGCGCGGGGTCGCCGGAGAGGTACTGCTCCCACACCTCGGCGCGGGCGTCCTCCTCGAGCACGATCAGCGAGCGCCAGTTGAGCGCGGTGCGGTCGGCGTCCTGCACGACGGTGACGGCGATCGGCCGCGGGACCGCCACGCCGCGCGGGACGTGGACGAACAGCCCGCCGGCGAAGCCGGCCTCGTTGCGGGCGACGAACGGGTCCTCGCCGGCGACGATCGTGCCGAGGTGGCGCTCGACGAGCGCCGGGTGCTCGACCGCGGCGCGCTCGAGCGTCGTGACGACGACGCCGTCGGGCAGCTCGCCCTCCAGCGCGACCGTCGTCGCGTCGACCTGGGTGACGACGATCGGCCGCTCGAGCCCGGTGAAGAGCGCCTCGGCGCGCTCGGCCGCGGCCGCCTCGCCGAGCGGCGCGGGCGCGAAGGCGGCGAGGTCGAGGCCGGAGAGGTCGGTGAACTCCCAGCCGGGCCTGCCCTTGTAGGTGGGCAGCGCCAGCTGCTCGGTCAGCTCGGCGGCGCGCCGGCGGCGCTCCGCCAGCCAGCTGGGCTGCTCGATCGTCGCGCTAGCCAATGGAGCCCTCCATCTGCAGCTCGATCAGGCGGTTCATCTCGACGGCGTACTCCATCGGCAGCTCCTTCGTGATCGGCTCGATGAAGCCGTTGACGATCAGCTTCGACGCCTCCTCCTCGCTGATCCCGTGCGCCTGCAGGTAGAAGACCTGCTCCTCGCCGATCTTGGAGACGGTCGCCTCGTGGCCGACGTCGACGTCGTCCTCGCCGATGCGGATCGTCGGGTAGGTGTCCGAGCGCGAGCGCTCGTCGAGCAGGAGCGCGTCGCAGACGACCTTCGACTTCGCGCCGTGGGCGCCCTTGGCGACCTCGAGCAGGCCGCGGTAGGAGCCGCGCCCGCCGTCCTTGGAGATCGACTTGGCGAAGATGTTCGAGGTCGTGTTCGGCGCGACGTGGACGATCTTGCCGCCCGCGTCCTGGTGCTGGCCGGCGCCGGCGAACGCGATCGAGAGGATCTCGCCGTGGGCCCGCTCGCCCATCAGGTAGACGGACGGATACTTCATCGTCAGCTTCGAGCCGAGGTTGCAGTCGACCCACTCGACGGTCGCGTCCTCGTGGGCGATCGCGCGCTTGGTGACGAGGTTGAAGACGTTCTGCGACCAGTTCTGGACGGTGGTGTAGCGGATCCGCGCGCCCCTGAGCGCGATGAGCTCGACGACGGCGGCGTGGAGCGAGTCCGACGAGTACGTCGGCGCGGTGCAGCCCTCGACGTAGTGGACGTAGGAGCCCTCGTCGGCGATGATGAGCGTCCGCTCGAACTGGCCCATGTTCTCCGTGTTGATGCGGAAGTAGGCCTGCAGCGGCATCTCGACGTGGACGCCCGGCGGCACGTAGACGAACGAGCCGCCCGACCAGACGGCGCTGTTGAGCGCGGCGAGCTTGTTGTCGTTGGCCGGGATGACGGTCGCGAACCACCGCTTGACGAGCTCGGGGTGCTCGCGCAGGCCCGAGTCCATGTCGAGGAAGATGACGCCCTGCCTCTCGAGGTCCTCGCGCACCTGGTGGTAGACGACCTCGGACTCGTACTGGGCGCCGACGCCGGCGAGGAACCTGCGCTCGGCCTCCGGGATGCCGAGCCGGTCGAACGTCCGCCTGACGTCCTCGGGCACGTCGTCCCACGAGCGCTGCGGCCGCTCGGAGGCCCGCACGTAGTAGTGGATGTCGTCGAAGTCGACCTCGTCCAGCAGCGGGGAGGCGGGCGGCGACCACCTCGGCATCCCCTTGGCGTAGAAGTGCTCCAGTGCAGCGAGGCGGAACTCACGCATCCACTGGGGCTCGCCCTTGAACTCGGAGATCTTCTCGACGATCTCGCGGCTGAGCCCCTTCGGCGCCTTGTACAGGTAGTTCTCCGCGTCGCGGAAGCCGTAGCGCTCGGCGTAGTCGGCGTTGATCTCCTTGAGCGCCTGCTGCTCGGCGAGGACGTCGGGCGTGGCCATGTCAGTCAACCTCCAGCTTGATCACGTCGTCGTCGATGACCACGGGGTACGTGTCCACCGCAACGTAGGCGGGCAGCGTCAGGGGCCTGCCGGTTCTCAGGTCGAAGCGCGCCCCGTGCCGCGGGCACTCGATCGTGCAGGCGGCCTCGTCGAGCCGGCCTTCGACGAGCGGGCCGTCGTCGTGCGAGCAGCGGTCCTCGATCGCGTAGATCGCGCCGGCGCAGTTGAAGACGCCGATCTCGAGGTCCTCCCACTCGACCACGCGCTTCGATCCGGGGGGCAGCTCGGCGAGTGGGCAGACGGTGATCGTTTCCGGCACGGGCGAAGGTAAGTCCTAGTCGGGGGATCGGATTTACGAACCTCGATTGTAGCGGCCGCCCTGCGGCGACCCCCGGCCGCCCCGCCGCGACGCTGCACGATGCTGGCGCATCGCCGATATTTCAGGACATGAGCTCCCGACTTCCCTCGACTGCGATCGCACGGGCGGCGGCCACGCTCGCCGTCGCCCTGCTCGCGCTGGCGGCATCCGACGCCGTCGCGGCCAGGCGAGCGGCCAGGGCGCCGCGCGCCACGGGCGCCTGCGCGAGCCTCGTGAGGGTGCAGAAGCGCACCGGCCTCGTCATGCAGGTGGCGGTCGCGCACAAGCGCAACCTCCCCTGCCGCGAGGCGCGGCGCGTCGTGCTGCGCTGCCAGCGCGGCACGCTGCACCGCAGCTGGACGGCAAGCCGCACCGGCTCGCTGATGTGGCTCAGGCGCGGCAGGAAGGCCGTCGCGGTCCGCACCATCTCCGGGCCCGACCCGCGCTGCATCGACAAGCGGCTGCCGCAGCTGAGGACCGGCCTGCGCGCCGGCCCCGTGCAGTCCCGCCGGCCCGGCGAGTTCGGCCCCTACCAGGGCCCGGTCGTCTACCCGCTGAACCCGAACCCGCCCTACCGGCTCGGGTACGTGTGGGAGGTCCCCGTCGGCACGTACAACGCGATCATCCCGGTCGGCGCGATCAGCACGGTCAACCTGACCGCGCAGGTGCGCAACGTCGCCGGCGAGGTCCGCTCCGTCTGGTTCGAGTACGGCACGACGCGCGACCTCGGCACGAGGACCGATCCGCAGCCGGTCGGGATCGTCCCCAACGGCAGCCCCGCCGCGGTCACGGCCCACCTCACGCACCTGAGGGCCGGGACGCGCTACTGGTGGCGCGCCTTCGCCCGCGTCGACGACGACCGCGGCAACCCGAGGCAGTACCAGGGGGCGCTCGGCTCGTTCGTGACGAACCCGTACCCGAGGATCGCGGACCCCTCGCGGCCGTGCAAGTCGTCGCCGGAGGGCACGAGCACGTTCGAGGTGACGGAGAGCCTCGCGCTCATCTGCTCGGGGACGCTGAACTTCAAGAAGTCGGCATGCGCGCCGTTCTGCATGGACTTCTACTCCGGCAGGCTCGTCTGCCCGAGGGACTTCCCGCGCAACCTCAACGCCGGCTCGTGGTCGTTCTCGATCCCGAAGGTCGGGATCAGCGTCTCCGTCAACCACCTCGTCAGCTACTGGCGCTCGAACGACAGCAACCGCTTCGTCGAGCTGCCGGGCAAGAACGCCAACAGCGAAGGCAGCGACGTCGGCCCGACGCCGGGGTGGCACAACTGGGACGTCGCCCAGTACGCCTACCCGTTCACGTCCACCTCGACCGACGTCGACTTCTGGATCAACTGCACCGAGCAGTGGGGCAAGGTGATCGACGCGAGCTCGCTCGCCAAGGGCGACGGCAACGACGTCGCCAGCTACGCCGCCCCGGGCAAGCCGGACGGCGTCCGCGCGACGCGCACGAGGGACGGCGGGCTCACCGTCACCTGGAGCGCGCCGTCGCAGAGGACGCCGTCGCTCGTCGCCGGCTACTTCGCCATGGTCGTCGGCGCGAGGTCGGCCGCCGAGGCGGCGCAGAGCGTCACCAGGGGGATGCCGATCCTCTCCTCGGCCGACACGAGCGTGACGTTCCCGGCCGCGTACGTGTCGTCGATCCAGGCGGCGCTGCCGTCCGACTCCCCGCCCTACGTCGTCGTCGCGGCCCTCTCGGGCGAGGGCAGCGTCAGCGACGGGGTCGCGATCCCGCTGCCGAGGTCCTGACCGCCGCGCCGCACGGCGCAGCGGCCACCGCGGGGGCCGGCGCGCGCCGGCCCCCGTCGCGCTTGCGCCGGGCGTGCGCCCGGCCGCCGGCGCGCACGCCGCGGGCGCGACGGCGGACGCACGCCGGCTCGGCTCACGCGGCGTCGGCGTCCGGCCAGGCGGCCGCGGCGCCGAGCGCGGCGCTCTTGAGCACCTTCAGCGACAGCAGCGCGCACCTGATGCGCGTCGCCGAGATCTCGATCCCGAGCAGGTCGAGGATGAACTGCTTGTCGAGCCTGAGCAGCTCGTCGACGGACATGCCGATGACCTCGTCGGAGCTCATCGAGGCGGCCGCCTGCGAGATCGCGCAGCCGTGGCCGGAGAAGCGGATCTCGCGCACGCGCCGGTCGTCGTCGACGGCCAGCTGGACCCGCAGCGTGTCGCCGCAGAGCGGGTTGGCGTCCTCGAACTCGTAGTCGGGCGCCTCGAGCTCCGGCTCCGGCGGCGACCAGTTGTGCGGCCGCTTGTAGTGCTCGAGGATGTACTCGCGGTAGAGGTCGTCCATCTCGCCCCCAGCCTACTCAGTCGTCGCCAGACCCATCACTCTTTACTTCGGCGCAATGGTGCTCTAGGATCATGGCCGTCCAGCCGAGCGGCGCCCACCGCGCCGTCGCGAATCGGCTCGACATGCCGTCATCCATCCGCTCGCGGGGACGCGGGCGTGCATGCGGCGAACCGACGGGGGGCGACGCGACCACGCCCCCCGTCGCCTGTTAAGCGCGCCCGCGCACGGCCCGCCGCCGCGGCCTCGACGGGACCCGCGCCGCCCGCTCACAGCCGGAAGATCCGCCGCACCTCGTGGAGGCCCTCGACGAGCGCGTCGACGTCGGCGCGGGTCGTGTGGGCAGCGAAGCTCGCGCGCGTCGTCGCCGGCACGCCGAGCCGGCGCATGAGCGGCTGGGCGCAGTGGTGGCCGGCCCGCACGCACACCTGCCGGCGGCCGAGCACCTCGGCGACGTCGTGCGGGTGGACGCCGTCGAGCGCGAACGAGATGAGCGCGCCGCGGTGCTCGGCCGGCGGGCCGAAGACGCGCAGCCCCGGCACCTCCGCCAGCCGCTCCAGCGCATAGCGGACGAGCGCCTGCTCGTGCGCGTGGACGGCCTCGCGGCCGAGCCCGTCGAGCCACCTGACCGCCGTCCCGAGCGCCGTCGCCTCGATGTACGGCGTCGTGCCGGCCTCGAACTTCCAGGGCAGCTCCTTCCAGGTCGAGGCCTCGAAGTCGACCGAGCCGATCATGTCGCCGCCGGTCAGGAACGGGTCCATCGCCTCCAGCAGCTCGCGCCGGCCGTGCAGCACGCCGATGCCGGTCGGCCCGTACACCTTGTGGCCGGTGAAGCCGTAGAAGTCGGCGCCGATCGCGGCGACGTCGACGGGCCGCTGCGGCACCGCCTGGGCGCCGTCGACGAGCACGACCGCGCCGGCCGCGTGGGCGCGGCGGACGATCTCCTCGACCGGGTTGACGGTGCCGAGCACGTTCGACACGTGCGCGACGGCGACGAGCTTGGGCTCGCGCGCCAGCAGCGCGTCGAGCGAGTCGAGGTCGATCCGCCCGTCCTCGGTCAGCGCGACGTAGGCGAGCCTGGCGCCGACCTCCCGCGCCAGCTGCTGCCACGGGACGATGTTCGCGTGGTGCTCCATCGGCGTGAGCACGATCGTGTCGCCGGCGCCGACGTGGCGCCGGCCCCACGCGTACGCGACGAGGTTGATCGCCTCGGTGACGTTCTTGGTGAAGATCGTCTCGGCCGGCGCGGCGCCGATGAAGCGCGCGATCGTCGCGCGCGCGCCCTCGAAGCGCTCGGTCGCCTCCTGCGCGAGCGCGTAGACGCCGCGGTGGATGTTCGCGTTGTGGAGCCGCAGCGAGCGCTCGATCTCCTCGATCACCGCCGCCGGCTTCTGCGCCGTCGCGCCCGAGTCGAGGTAGACGATGCGGCGGCCGTCGATCTCGCGCTGGAGGATCGGGAACTGCCGCGCGACGGCGGCGGCGTCGAAGGCGGGCGTGACGGCGCTGGAGGTCATGGCGCGGGCGGATGGAGGGCGGCGCGCCTCAGGCGGCGGCGCCGGCCTCCACCTCCTCCTTGATCCAGCCGTAGCCCTTCTCCTCGAGCACCCCGACGAGCTCGGGCCCGCCCTCCTTGACGATCCTGCCCTGGAACATGACGTGGACGTGGCTGGGCCTGACGTAGTGGAGGATGCGCTGGTAGTGGGTGATGATGAGGACGCCCATGTCGTCGCCGGCGACGGCGTTGACGCCGTTGGAGACGACGCGCAGCGCGTCGATGTCGAGGCCGGAGTCGGTCTCGTCGAGGATCGCGAGGTCCGGCCGCTGGAGCGCGAGCTGGAGGATCTCCATGCGCTTCTTCTCGCCGCCCGAGAAGCCCTCGTTGAGGTAGCGGTTGGCGAACTGCCTCGGCACCTCGGTCAGCCTCATCGCCTCCTCGACCGTCCGGCGGAACTCCCTGAGCGAGATCGGCTCCTCGCCGCGCGCCTCGCGATGGGCGTTGATGACGGTGCGCAGGTACTTCGTGACCGTCACGCCCGGCACCGCGACCGGATACTGGAAGGCCATGAAGAGGCCCATCCGCGCCCGCTCGTCGGGCTCGGCCTCGGTGATGTCCTCGCCCTTGAAGATGATCTGGCCGTCCGTGACCTCGAGGTTGGGGTGCCCCATCACGACGTTGGCGAGGGTCGACTTGCCGGACCCGTTCGGGCCCATGAGGGCGTGGATCTCGCCCTTGCCGATCGCGAGGTCGAGACCCTTGAGGATCTCCTTCTCGCCGACGCGGACGTGGAGGTTGCGGATTTCGAGCTCGGCCATGGTCTCCGGGGTCTTGGTGGGGGATCGGGTCAGGCCGCCGGGGTGGCGGTTGCAAGCGTGGCGGACGTGGACGCGTCGCGGCCGGCCGCGGACGGGACGCGCGGGTCCTCGCGGCGGGAGAACTCCACCAGCTCGGCGAGCGTCGTGCCGCTCAGCGCGCGGGCGATGCCGCCCTGGACGCGCAGCCACAGCAGCTTGGTGGCGCAGTGGTGGTCCTCCTCGTGGCGGTGCTCGGCATGGGAGCACAGCACCCGCTCGGTCGTGTCGGTGAAGCACTCCATCGGGGCGATCGCCCCCTCGAGCGCGAGCACGACGTCGTCCATCCTGATCTCCTCGGCCGGTCGCGCGAGCCAGTAGCCGCCGTGGGCGCCGCGCGCGCTCCTCACGAGGCCGGCCCGCTTGAGCCGCGCCACGACCTGCTCGAGGTAGGCGAGCGGGAGGTTCTCCGCGGCGGCGATCACCTTGAGGCTGACGGGCCTGTCCTGCTCCTGGCGACCCAGCTCGACCATCAGGCGCACGCCGTACTCCGCCTTGGAGGAGAAGATCATGGCCAAATCCTACCAGCGGGGTCGGTTAAGCCTCCGTCGGCGCGCTCGGTCATAGTGACGGCTCGTGCATCCCGATCGCGTCCCCAGGTTGGCCGGCCAGTCCGCCGTCGCCGAGATCGTCGAGCTGGCCCGCGCCGGCGGCCGCCTCGGCATCGACACCGAGTTCATGTCCGAGGGCCGCTACCGCGCGCTGCTGTGCCTCGTGCAGGTCGCCGTGCCCGATCCCGCCGCGCCCGACGGCGTCCGCACCGTGCTGCTGGACCCGCTGCGCGAGCTCGACTTCGGCCCGCTGGCGCAGCTGCTCGCCGACCCGGCGATCGAGGTCGTCCTGCACGCCGCCCGCCAGGACGTCGCGATCCTGCGCCGCAGCTGGAGGACGGAGATCGTCAACCTCTTCGACACCCAGGTCGCGGCCGGCTTCGCCGGCTTCGGCGCCCAGACCGGCTACGGCAACCTGCTCGGCGGGGTGCTCGGGCTGCGCGTCGGCAAGACGGCGAGCTACACGCGCTGGGACGCGCGGCCGCTGACCGCCGAGCAGCTCGCCTACGCGCGCGAGGACGTGCTCCACCTGCTCCAGCTGTCGGACGCGCTGCACGAGAAGCTGCGCGCGTCCGGCCGGCTCGAGTGGGCGCGCGAGGAGTGCCGCCGGCTCGAGTCGGCCAGCGACGAGCGCGACCCGGAGACCGCCTACGAGCGGCTGCCGCGCGCCAACCAGCTCGACCCCCGCTCGCGCGCGGTCGCCAAGGAGCTGGCCGCGTGGCGCGAGCGGACCGCCCAGCGGGAGGACAAGCCGGTCGGCTCGATCCTGCCCGACCCGGCGCTCGTCGAGATCGCCAAGCGCAAGCCGTCCGCACCGAGGGACCTGGAGCAGATCCGCGGCCTCCACGGCGGCCACGTGCGCCGCCGCGGCCAGGCGATCGTCGAGGCGGTCGCGCGCGGCTGCGCGGCCGAGCCGATCCCGCGCGAGAGCCGCAGGCCC
>Ga0207874_1003573_pt1 | contig 12641 bp, 16 predicted proteins | sample HigsolmetaAR201D_FD_184833 | JGI IMG/M metagenome (GOLD analysis project Ga0207874, IMG submission 184833) | Ionic liquid and high solid enriched microbial communities from the Joint BioEnergy Institute, USA - AR20-1-D (SPAdes) (version 2) ... | reverse complement strand
ACCGTCGCGATGCTCGCGCGCCTGGCCGAGTACCACAAGCTGAGTAGATCCGCGGTGGTAGACCTCGCCATCCGCGAGCTCGAAAAAAAAATGCGGTAGGGGCTTGCGCGGTATGTACCGCGAGGCTATAGATAGGGGTGTCGGGAGCGCGGGGCTCCCTGAGGAGGATAACGAGATGGCGACGGTGGAGCAGCGGGTCGAGATGGCGAAAAAGGTGGCGGAGATCCTCAACGCTGGCGACCGCTGCAAGGGTCGAGTCTGGACGAGCGAAAAGGGGCACGTCCGCGTGTATGTCAGCCGCGGCCTCTCCCGCGGCCGCCACGACGAGATGGGCTTTATCTCGATCGAGGAAGACGGCTCGCGCAATTACGACGCGATGCAGAAGAACAAGGCCGGCGTCCGCGGCGACGTCGAGGGGGCGCTCTCGTGAGCCTCGAGATCGATCGCGATGCCGTCGATGTGGCTACGGTCCCGTGGCCGTCGCGAGTGACTACGCCCCCCGAGGGGTGGACCTGGGGCCGTCACGTGACGCATGCGACCCGCGGCGACGGGTACTATCTGATCCGAGATCGTGACGGCGCGACGCTGCACGCGGTGATGCGCCCCGACGTCGACACCGTGCCTACCGAGGAAGAGCTGGAGGAGGCGCTATCGCGCTGATAGCGACGTCCGCGCCGGGCTCCTACGGGAGCTCGGAGCGGGCGCCGTGGGCGCCGATAGGAGAATGACCATGACAAAGATTACGACGCGCAACGATGTCCGCACCTGGGTCGCGAACAACAACCCGCACAACTACCTGTGCAGCAACGCCGACGAGGTGGCGGAGCGCATCGTCGACGCGCTCATCGCCGGACCCCACCCGGGCTGGGGGCGGGACTGGAGCGAGTACCTCGACGGGTTCGACTTCGGGTCCGTTGTGGACCCGATCGCGGATGAGGCCGACGACGACGGGGCCGCACCCGGCGACTGGGTGGTCGCCGGCGACGGGGACGACCTCGACCTCGGCCAGATCGTCGAGCTCGTCGGCGACAGGGCCACGGTGGCGTGGGACACTGGCGTGCGAACGTCGCTCGACCTCTCGAGCGGCGACGTCGAGGTGTTCGGCAGCAAGGACGCTGCCGAGGCCCGCTACGAGGAGCGTCGCGCGGCGGAGTGAGCCGCGCGGACCGAGCCTCGCCCCCGTCGACAGTCTCGCCCGGCACCCCTCGGAAAACCGAGGGCCCGGGCTTGAGGCACTGTGAGGCCCAAGGCGGGTCCACGAGCGGGCGGGTGCTCGCGGAAGGAAGGAGGTGCAGTGATGACGACGACGACGTTGAGGAAGGGCGACGTGGTGCGGTGGTGCGACCCGCACGAGGAGTTCCGGGTCGAGCGCGTCTTCGAAGACGGGCGCGCAGGCATCCGACCGCTGTCTGCTTCCAGCGGGAGCTATCTCCACACCGTCGCGACGTGCGAGCTCACCCTCCTCCGTCGGCCCGTGCAGGTGGGTGACGTGCTGCGGGCACGTCTGGATCGGGTCGTGCCTCATCAAGTGATAGCGGTTGATAAGGACGGGTTCAATATCCCGTGGGCCCGCTGGAGTTGGGTCGTGTCTCCTCGACCGGCCGAATATTGGGAGCACGCCGACGGGACTCCCATCGAGCCGCCCGAGGGCAACGGGAGATGAAAGCGTATACGTGGAGGCGGGGGGCCCTCTCGGAGGGCCTCGAGCTCTCCGAGCACGAGCGCTTCGGTCTCGCGCTCGTGCTCGGCGAGCGCGGGCGCGGCCGATGGGAGGAAGTGATTACCCTTGACCGGCGCTCGCCGCCGGTCGTGACCAACGGGCGCGTCCTCGACTGTGAGGCGCGCGCGATCGCGCTGCCCGCCCGCGACGGGCGGCCGGAGCGCAAGTTTGTTGTGCTGACGGCGGCGACGGAGAACCCGTCGTCGTCGAGCGCCCTCGTGCGCGTGTCCACCGAGTGGGTGTACACGCGCGGCAGTCGTGGTTTCATTACGATCCTGCGCGGAGACGTGCAGGTCCTTGCGCGCGGGAACGGTGCGCACGGCATTGCCGGAAACATCGGCGCTTGGGCCGACGTGTTGATCGTCGTCCCACGCGGGGGCGAGATCTATATCCGCCCGGAGGGGGGCGCAAAAACCACAGCCTATCGGCTGTGGGTCGACGCCGATGGGCGCGTTGACAGCGCCACTGACATCGACCGCGAGTGCATGCTCGCGGTCGGATGGTGATGAAGTCCGGCGCGGTCCTCCAATTCCCCGTCGAGGGAGTGGGCAGAGGCGCAAAGGAGAAGAGAGAGATGGCGGGACGACTTTGGATTCTCGGGGCGGCCGACCCCGAGATGGAGGCAATCGAGACTCTCCTCCGCGCGTGCGGAGAGAGGGTCGAACACGCGCTCGTGCGGGGCGAGCGCGTGTCCCCGGCGGAGGCGTACCGCGCGCGCCTCTCGCCGTCCGCTGACCTTCGCGATGTTGCGGAGGTCTACCTCGTCGAGTGCGATCTCGTGGGCAACGAGATCGCGCACATTGACTCGGTGCGCCGAGTCGACCACCACAGGCCCGGCGACCCGGGGTACGGTCAACCGCCGGCGGAGTTTTTGTCGGCGTCGAGTATCGGGCAGGTGATTGAGATCCTGGCGCACACCAGGTCCACATCAAACCTGATGAACTACGACGTGGTTCTCGACAATGCGCAGTGGACGCGCATCGAGGCCCATACCCACCAAGATGATATCTTGGTGTGGGGATGCGACGATGAACGTATCCCTAAGGTGGAGGTTGAGCGCTATTCAGATCTGGGCGACCCACTACCCACAGTGGTTCGGCTGCTGGAACAACCCTGGCCTATGCCGTTCGCTTGGGTGGCCGAGATTGGCGCGTACATCATCAGTACGCCGCGCGGGGGATTTGAGCTCGGCGGCTCGGAGTCTTGGCATGTGGTCCCCCGCGAGCTCGTACTCGCGGCGGCCGCCGACCATTGCCTCGCCGCGGCCTACCGCGGCGAGTGCCCCGGCGTTGATCCCGACGCGCTCATGCGATGGCGCGTCGAGACGCGCGCCAAGCACCAGGGGATCACGGTCGAAGCGCTCCTGTCCCGCATTAACGGAGCGCGGCTCGCGCTCCGTGATGCGGAGCGCGTCTACCTTGGCGGCGGGCAGGACGTCGCCGATCTCCGAGCCCGCGAGGTCCCAGAGTTGCCCGAGGCGGCCGTCCGTGACGGCGCAGCGTACCTCGCTACCGTCGCCGATCGCGACGGCCGGCGTAAGATCGTCCTCGGGGGGCACACGTCTCCCGAGACCGTGAAGGCCTTTCTCGAGACCTGGGCTCCGTCCCAGGGACTCACGGGTCTCTACGGAGATCCGGCCCGCGGATTCGCGGGCGGATACCTGCCATGAGTGGATGCGAGGCGAAGCGCGAACTGCGCCTCCGCGCGCGCGGAGTGGAGGGGTTGTGATGGCAGCACGAAAGACAAGCACAGTACCTACGCGGATCTGGACGTTCCCCTGCCGCGTCACCGACGAGGCGCTCGTGCACGAGATCCTCTGCACGGCTAACCGCTACTACAACGCGCTTGTTGCGATCGAGCGGGCGCGTCATGAGCGGTACCAGGAGATCCGGCGTCGGTACGCTCCCGATCTCGCCGCGCTCGAGGAAGAATGGGAGCGTATCAACGACCGGATCGAAGCGCTCATCCGCGAGCAGAAACGCGCGCGCCAGCAGCACTGGCGCGAGACGGACGGCGAGAAGCGCCGGTTGCTCGACGCGCAGATCGAGGCGCAGATCGCAGCGCTGCGCGCGGAGGCAAAACGCGTATCAGCGGCAGCGAAGAAGCATCGATCTGCGTTCGCTGCGCTGATTGAACCCGGCCGCGCGGAGTACAAGCGGCGCACGACGGAACGCGCGAACGGGGCGGGGCCGACGGTGAAGTCGCGCGTCAATGCGGAGGTGCTCGCCGAGATGCTCGGTGAGCCACAGTGGCCCGACGCGTGGAGGGAGATCGCGCGCTCGGACGACGAGGCCCACAAGGCGACCATCGCCGCGCGTGCGTCGTGCGGACTCGCGACGGGGACATACCGCGCCGTCGAAGAGGCAGTGCAGCGCGCGAAGGCGGACAGCTTGCCGCGTCCGCCTCGGTTCCGTCGCTTCGACGGCCACGGCAAGCTCGCCGTGCAGACGCACAATCTGACCTTCGCGGAAGCGCTCGCAGGGTCTACGAGACTAGCGATCTCGCCGGCGCCGCATCGACCGGACAAGCGCGGCGATCAGAGCCGCATGATGGTCGTGCGCCTTGATCAGACCATCCCGCGCGAGGATCGGCGCGTCGTCGAGATGACGGCCAAGCTGCATCGTCGTCCGCCCGATGACGCGGTTATCAAATGGGCCTCGCTGCTCGTGCGTCGCGTCGGATCACGGACGACCTACGAGTTCCAGCTCACGCTGGAGCATCCGAGCTTCACGGAGCCGAGGCGTCCGGCGGGGACACGCGACGCCGTGCACGTGCGTATCGGCTGGGCACGGGTTGACGGCGGGATACGGGTCGCGCACTGGCCTAGCGGCGATGTCGTGGTGCCCGACGCGATCCTCGGTCAGCACGAGCACGCGGCGAAGATCGAGAGCGCGGCCGATCGTTACTTCGAGCGCGTGAAGAAGCTGCTCCGACGGTGGATGGCGCGTGGTCCCCATCGCCTGACCGCGTGGCATCTCATGCAGTCTGACCAGCGGCGGGCGCTGTTGCGTCGCGCGTGCATCGAGTACGCTGAGTACATGGGGGTCGCGCACGACCGGTGGAGGCAGTGGAAGACCGAACGCCTCGCGCGCAGAGAGGATCTATTCGCTCCCGTGTGCGTCGTGCGGCGTTGGCTGCGCGCACGGGGTGTGGTCGACCAACAGAAGGTCGCCGCATTCTGGCTCTACACGTGGGCGCGGAAGGACGAGCACCTCTCGCAGCTAGCGGCGGACAGCCGAAGACGGTTCCAGAATCGTCGTGACGCGTTCTTCCGAAGGGAGGCGATCCGGATCGCTACCGAGTTCTCATCGGTCACGGTCGACAGTTACTCGATCGCGAAGCTAAAGGAGCTACCTGCGCTCACGATGCCGGGCGACACGCCGCGCGACCAGTCGCAGCACAATGCTCACGCGGCGGCACCTGGACGGTTCCGCGAGATCCTGCTCGAGGTCATGGGGGCGCGCTGCACACCGTGCGAGCGCCCGAGTGATGGCGAGAAGGCGGGGACCGCTCGCACGAAGAAACGCGGGCGATCTGCACGATCGACTGTGGGTGACGCGGGTGAACCGGTGCTGTCGGCGGACCGCTCGCAACACGTGACGCAGCTGCCCGAGATCGGGTAGGTCTTGCTGGACGGGCATCAATGGCTCTGCACCGCCTTGGAGGGTGCAGCGAGCACTCCGACGATCGGCCGTACACCGTCCCATGCGCCGCATCAATGGCTCTGCACCGCCTTGGAGGGTGCAGCTGGGGACGATCGCGCTCGCCGCCGCGCGGCTCGGGATGCATCAATGGCTCTGCACCGCCTTGGAGGGTGCAGCTCGTAGCGAGCTGGAGTCTCAGCGCGGCCGAGCTCGGGCATCAATGGCTCTGCACCGCCTTGGAGGGTGCAGCTACTACCACGGTCACGTCCCCGGGGATCCGTGGCCTGTCCGTGCATCAATGGCTCTGCACCGCCTCGGAGAGTGCAGCAACATGGGCGTGCGCAAGGTGCCGCTGCCCGTCGTGGAGGATCAATGGCTCTGCACCGCCTTGAAGAGTGCAGCCGACGCGTGTAGTGTGCACGATACGCGTCAACGGCGAGCATCAATGGCTCTGCACCACCTTGGAGAGTGCAGCATCGCTGCGCTCGCGGCTCGCGGTGCGTGGGATGGCGTATCAATGGCTCTGCACCGCCTTGGAGAGTGCAGCTCCAGAGTAAGCTGGAACTCGTAGGTCGTCCGTGATCCGAGTATCAATGGCTCTGCACCGCCTTGGAGAGTGCAGCGGTCAGTCAACTGCGGCGGCACTACGGCCAATGTGGCGGTATCAATGGCTCTGCACCGCCTTGGAGAGTGCAGCGACCGCTCCACTGGTCGGTCGCCGCTCCCCGGTCGGGAGGATCAATGGCTCTGCACCGCTTTGGAGAGTGCAGCTTGTGCCCCTGGCCCTCGCCAGATCCCGACTGGCTCGCGGATCAATGGCTCTGCACCGCCTTGGAGAGTGCAGCATGCGGACCTCCGCTTCGCGCGCGTGTCAGCCAGGAGCATCAATGGCTCTGCACCGCCTTGGAGAGTGCAGCGACGCCGCAGCTGCGCATCGTGCGCGACGACGACGCGGGCATCAATTGCTCTGCACCGCCTTGGAGAGTGCAGCCTCTGCCGTGCGTGGATTCGTCGCTGGGCCTACCGGCGCATCAATGGCTCTGCACCGCCTTGGAGAGTGCAGCCGCGTCGCCATCCGTGATCTCGTCCGCCAATACGGCTCGTATCAATGGCTCTGCACCGCCTTGAAGAGTGCAGCTCGGGCTGCTCCTCGGCCTCGTCGTCGTCGTCGTGCGCTTCAATGGCTCTGCACCGCCTTGAAGAGTGCAGCGCCGGTCCCTGGCGCCGTCGCGTCGACGGCGACGAGTATCAATGGCTCTGCACCGCCTTGAAGAGTGCAGCAGCCGCGCCGGGCTCTGGAGCGCCCACGATGTCACGTATCAATGGCTCTGCACCGCCTTGAAGAGTGCAGCGTGCGCGATGGTACGCCGCCGCCGGATGTCGTTCGGCCGGCATCAATGGCTATGCACCGCCTTGGAGAGTGCAGCTTGACGGCGGGGTCGCGCTTCTCCTTGGGGACGACGCATCAATGGCTCTGCACCGCCTTGAAGAGTGCAGCTGGATCGCAGAGCTCGCCGAGCTCGCCGTGCTCGAAACGCATCAATGGCTCTGCACCGCCTTGAAGAGTGCAGCCTCCGATCAAGGATTCGCGAAGGAATCAATGGCTCTGCACCGCCTCGGAGAGTGCAGCAGCAACGCATGAAGGTGAACGCCTATGACCCCGCGCCGGCGGGTGGGGGAACGCTCGCCGGGCTCGCGATTCGACCAAGGAGGTGCGCCGATGAAGTGGCTATTCGCTGTGGCCGCGGTGTTCGGATCTGCCTGCGCCGGGGAGATCGCCCCCGGCGATCTCGTGCTGCGGATCGACGCCCGTGACGAGGAGCTACTCGAGGCTGCCAGGCAGGCGGCGGCCGAGTGGGCGCGATGCGGCGGGGATCGTCGCGTGCTTGTGTCGACCGTCGACGGCGTCCCGCTCCGTCGCGTCGACCCGCGAGACCCCATCCTGCACCGGAACAACGCGCGCGTGCACTTCCTCGACGCGCGCGATCTCGCTCGGCCCGCGTGGATCGTCGTGCGCGGCGACCGGCCCGAGCTCCTACGCCCGCTGGTCGCTCACGAGGTCGGGCACGTGCTGTTGCGCACGCTCGAGCACTCCGGCGAGGGATCGATTATGGCGGGACGACCGGCGCGCCCGAGCGATACCGTGACCGAGCTCGACTGCGCCATGCTACGGCGCCGATGATTCTCGGGTTTGAGGTCGCGGTCTACGTCAGCCGCCGCACCAGTCGGAGGCCCTGCGAATAGTCACGGTACGCCAGCGCGTGCCCCGCGAAGAAGCCTTGGATCGGCCGCGCGTCCGCGCGGTGCCATCCGTAGAGCCCCACCCGTCCCCCGCTGCGCACGACGTCCTTGTGCGTGCCCGCGAGCAGCCGGAACGGCCGATCCCCCACCGCGCGCTCGACAAGCTCCGCGTGCGCGGCGAATTGCGCGACGTCGTCGCCCTTGTTCGGTGCCATCGGTTGCGGCTCGACGCGGAGGTCGGCGGCACGCCAGATCGCGTCCACGAGCTCGGGCGTCGGGAGCTCGCAGCCGCGCGCCGCCGCGATCCGCTGCGCCTCCCCGATGCTAACCGGCGCGATGTACGTCGGCGCGACGAGCCAGCGCACGCCGCCGACGACGAGCTCACGGAGCGGCCGCGCGTGGAAGCGGACGCGGGCGAGATACCAGTCCCACGGGAAGTGCGGGCCCGGATCGACGTGCCCCTTGCCGCCGGAGAGCCCCATCGTGACGTCGACGTGCCCGGTGATGCCTTTCTTCTGCCCCGCGCGGAGGTCCTCGGCTGTGAGCCGCTGGACGGGGATCAGGTAGCGCCGGCAAATGTCGCCGACGATCTGCGCGCTCCGTTCGAGCATCGCGCGGGAGTACGGGTCGGCCCACTGCGCCGCGGTCTGCGTGTGGTACCCAGCGTGCTCGATGCCGATCGAGAACGCATTCACCGGTCCGGCGTGCCACGCGATGTCCTTCTCGCGGACGCTCTGCGTGACGGAGTCGGCATCGACCATATAGTGCCAGCTCGCGCCCTTCGGACCGCCGTCTGCGGCCGGGCGAGCGCCCCACGTCGCGACGTTCTCAGCCGCCGATCGCACTTCGGCGCATTCCGCGGTGTGGATAACGACGAGATCGATCGTCGTTCGCGACGCAGAGGTGTACTGCCTCGTCGGGATGAACTCGAAGCCGAGATCTCCGGACGGCGCCGACGTCGCGCTCGCCACTCCCGCCGCTCCCGCTGCTGCCCACGTCTTCGGGCCGACGATGCCATCGGCGACGAGCGCGTGTTCGTATTGCCACGCCTGCGTCGCCCATTCGGTACGCTGGCCGAAGACGCCGTCGACAGCGATCGGCCACGCCCAGGTCGACGGCCACGAGCGAGTCACGCCGTCGGAGGCGACCCACGTGGTCGGCTTCGCGCCGGCGTTGAGGATCATCTGCCAGGTCGCGACGTCCGCGCCGTAGCTTCCGCGCTTGATGGTCTTCGGAGTCATGAGCACCCTCGCAGGACGAAGAGAACTACCGCGGCGAGCGCGGTGAGGATCGCGATGGCGACGAGGGCGTCGCGGACGTGAGCGGCGTTCATGGCTCGTCCTCCGTAGACGTCGACATCATGTCTGCTCCTTCGCTTGCTCGCAGAGTGCATCGAACATCGCGGCGACGTCGGGCGGGACCATCCCGCAGCCGGCGCAGAGCGGACAGCGCGCGAGCGTCACGATGTCGTCCTCGGCGCTTCGAGCTAGCGCCTTCGCCTCTTCGATCGCCGGTCGCGTCTCGGGCGGAGCCTCCACGTCGCCCGCCGCGACAGGAGCCAGCTTCTCACGCGGGAGAGGCTTGGTGGGCCGGCGATCGTAGGGAGGTCGCCTGTCCGCCATGTCATCTCCGGCGGAGCTCCTCGGCGACCTCGGCGGACGCAGATCGCTCCGGAAGGATGTCAGCGACGCGACGCTGCGCAGACGGAGAGAGCAGGCGAAAGAGCCACGGGAGCACCTGCACGAGCCCCGCGAGGATCGTTGCCTGCGCGTCGCTTATCTCATCCACGGCACGCCCCGGCGAGCAACGGTGCGAGCCGTAGCGCGTCGTCGACGGCCGGCGGCGTCTTCCCGCCCGCGCGTCGCACTGCATCAAGCAGACGCTCGAGCGCGCGCGTGGAGGCCTTCACGGCGCACGCGAGGCGGCCCTCGTCTACGGCCTGCCACGCGTCGATGCCCTCCTCGGCCACGAGCAGAGCCGAGCGGGCTTCGGTCACGATCGCTGCGCAGCCTTCGGCGAGCGTCACGTCTCCCTTCGCCCGAGCGATCGACGCGCACGCCTCGTCGCCGGCGCGCACGCCCTCGGCAACGGAGAGCACGACGCTTCGGGCCTGCTCTCGCGGCGTGTTCGCCGGGGCGCACCCCTGGCCGGTCAGCGCGGTGAGCGCCCCGACGAGGACGACGCCCGCCGAGCCGGCGCCAGCGCCGGTCCCCCCGTTGCCGTTGCCGCCGGTCAGCCAGCGCACGACGAGCGGTAGCGCCGCGCCGAGTCCCGTCGCGAGAGGCAAGGTCACGGCCTCGCCGGCTTTGAGATGAGAGGCGAAACCGAGCGCCGCGACGAGCGCCAGGACGATGATGGTGGCCGCGATGATGCGAAAATGCTGAACACTCATGACCTGCTCCGTGTGCTAGGGTTGATGCATGCGAGCCGGGGTGGTCGCATCTGCTCTGTTGGTCGCGCTGTCCGCGTGCGTAGACCAGGACATCGCGAGGGACGAGGAGTCGCTCCCGTTGGAATGTGACGGTCGATTTCGCGTCGAGGGACTCGACGAGCAGCAGACGCACGATGTGCATGTAGCTGCCAGCCGCTGGAACACGTTCCTTGGGCGCGACTACTTTCGCATCGTCGACGTCGCGTCGTGCAGTGTCCGCGCATACGACCTCTCTGAGTACAGCGACGGACGGGTCGGCCACTGGGAGGCGCCGTGGGGTGCCGTTCTGATCGACCTGGAGCGCGCGGAGGCGTACGGCCGCGCGCGCGGGCCAGGTTTTCAGACCATCGTGATGCACGAGTTCGGGCACTCGATCGGTCTCGGCCACGCACCGGGACACGCCCTCATGAACGGGCCCGACGGCACCACCTCTGAAGACTTCACGGAGGCAGACCGCATCGAGTGCATGCGGGTCGGAGCGTGCTCGTAACCACACCCGGCCGAGTCTCACGTGGATGCCCCTCTCGTCTTCTCGGACAGCTCCGCTAACTCTGCGCGCTTACGGGCGAGCTCCTTGTCGAGCCGCTGTTCCTCCGCGGCCATCGCTGCGAGGCGCTGCTCAGCCAACACGGCGGCATTCACCAACTCTACGTTGCGCTCCGGAGCGGCGGCCCACTGCTCGTACTTGCGCCAGTAGGCCTCTTCGAGGAACGTGAAGACCTCGATCATCTTCGCGTGCTGCTCGGGCGTCAGCTCGCTCTCGTGGATGTCGAGCGGCGGCAGGCGAACGGCGCGCACCTGCCCGTTGCCCACGTGCACGGGAGGCAGCGTGCGGGAGCTGCACTCGAGCGTGACGTGATTCGCCTCTTGCGTAAAGGACCGGATCTCGACAGGCGTGTTGCGGTAATAGGCAGTCGTGCTCATGGGTCACTCGGGGATGTGTGGTCGGCAATCTCGACAGGCGTGTTGCGGTAATAGGCAGCCGTGTTCACGAGTCACTAATCGGGGATGTGGTCGGCAATGGTGACGTAGTTGCTGCCGGTATGAGCGACTACGCCGCCGCCGCCAACAGGGATGTTGACGGTCGACGAGCCGCTGCCTCTATGGATCATGGCACTGATGTTGCCGATGACTCTCACGAAAAAGACGGCTCCTACAACGTCTGGCGCGCTAACGCTGAATGGTCCTTCACCCACCGTGCTCTCCAAGACCAGCAACGGGCACTCGTACTGCGCTGCACTGAGCGTCACCGATGCGGCGGCCGTGGAGACGACCGCCCTCTTGAGGCGGAAGGGCACGCCGTCAGTCGAAGAGCCCCCAATCGGGAGCGCCGTGTTGATGCCACCCGCTGAGGTGATACGCACGGCTCTGGTGCCCCCGCCCAAGAGATCGAGCGTCGTGGCGGTGAGCGTGCAGTTGCCCGTAAAGATCATCTGTGCGCCGACGCCGCGCGCGTGGAAGTCGGTGCTCGTCGAGCCGAACCACCACGCATCACCGGGGCCCCACGAGACGGCGGGCCTGTCGTTGCCGCCGGTCCCTCGGGCAACGATGACGGGCAGCGAGACGTTGTTATTCCATGGCAGTCGCACGAGGCCGGTCGTGGCGACCGTGCCGCCGCCAAGCGCGATGAAGCTGCTCGAACTGCCGACGAGCCCGCCAGAACTGTTGAAGGTCCAGTCCGTCGCCGCGCCGATCGCGCCGCTACTGTTGATCAGCGGGTTGCCCGACGAGCCAGGAAGCACCGTGACGCCCGTGCCGCCCTTGGTGATGGGCAGCGTCCCGGTTGTCATGTTGCTGTTGAGGTTGATTGCGCCCCACGTGATCGTCCCGCTGCCGTCCGTGGTAAGGACCGTGTTCTCGCTGCCGGCCGCGAGCTTGGTGACGGTGATGCCGGCGTTGCTCGCGACGTCCGCGTCCTCCACGAGCTTCGCTGCAACGTCCTCGACGCCATCCACGACGTGACGGAAGCCGGTGCCGGTCGGCACCGTCGCGCCCGCGGGGATGGTCAGGAAGGTGAACCCGTCCTCGCCCTCGTTGACGGCGAGGGCCTTGCCGGCCTGTCCCGAGAGGTCGCTCTCGTCGAGGCCCGTGCCGCCGTTGTCGACCGGCAGTACGCCCGTGACGTACGTAGAGCCGCCCTCGAGGTTGACGGCCTCGGCCGCAGCCTCCTCGGTGCCGTCCGTCACGCGTCGGAAGCCGGTGCCCGTTGGGACGCTCGCGCCTTCCGGGACTGCTCCACCGTCAATGAGCTTTGTTCCCGTCTCGTCATAGACCGCGATGTGCCCCCCGACCCCCGGCTCGACGATCTCGTCCAGCGCGGCCTTGCCGTCGACGACGCGCACGACCTTTCCTTCGTCTGCGCCGCCGTCGTCGATCGCGAGCGCGTCGACGCCGCCGTTGCCGTCGCTGACGAGAAGCTCGCCCTCGTCGCCGGGAAACTCGATCTCCGTCCCGACGCGCTCGACGCGCCATCGGTCGGACGTGTCGTCGTACGCGAGCGCGACGGCGCCGCCCTGCGGGATCGTGATGTCCTTCCCCGTGCCGGTGACGATGCGGTTCGTCGACGTGGAAAGAGCGCTCTCGTTGGCGAGGACGAGCGCGCCGC
>Ga0207874_1003572_pt1 | contig 12641 bp, 10 predicted proteins | sample HigsolmetaAR201D_FD_184833 | JGI IMG/M metagenome (GOLD analysis project Ga0207874, IMG submission 184833) | Ionic liquid and high solid enriched microbial communities from the Joint BioEnergy Institute, USA - AR20-1-D (SPAdes) (version 2) ... | reverse complement strand
TTGACCGGTGATGTCAACGCGGCGCAGAACTGGTCGCCCAATGGCGTCCCCAGCAGCGCAGCCGGCGACACGATGGTGTTCGACGGCTCCGGCTCGGATGATGCGGAGCTGGTCCTGCGGCTGTCCAACAGCGGCAATGTGACCGGCGCCGCGGGCCCGGGCATTCTGGTGCAGATTACCTCACCCAAGGCGATCACGATCGACTCGACGCAGTCACTGCTGCGTTTTGCCAGCGGCACAGCCATCCTCGTCGCAGAAGGTGCCGGCGCGTTTTCTCTGGGCGATGGCGAGGGATCGGCTGTGGCGTATGGTGTCGGCAATGCCAGTGGCCAGACGCATGTTTTCACCAACCATTCGTCCAACCTCGCCACGATCAACAGCGACATCGTGTTCAACGGCGGCGGCGCCGGCACGCATACGCTGCGGTTCAACGGCTCGGGCGACTGGACGGCCCACAATCTCATCCGCAACACGGCCAACCTGTATGAGAGCAACGGCCTGTTCCATATCCACAAGGAAGGCAGCGGCACGCTGACGCTCAGCCACAGCGCCAACGTCTACAGCGGCGATGTCCGCATCGATGGCGGCACGGTGCGCGCAACCAGCGACTGGGCATTGGGATATGGCGGGCAGTACACGGTCGGCCGTGAAGCCGGCAAGACGATCGCCAGCGGCGCGGTCGCGGCAGCGGCGATCGATCTGGCGGGCAACATCACCGTGAACGAGCCGATCGTCCTGGACGGCTCGACGCATGGCGCGTCGCTGATCAACAGCGTCGCCGGCAGCACAGCCACGGTCGACAACGGTATCGCCGCGATCGTGCTGAGCAACGGCGGCTCGGACTATGGCAGCCTCGGCTGGGATAAGGTGACGGCGACGATCACCGGTGGCGGCGGCAGCGGCGCGGCTGTTCGCGTCTGGAAGAGCGGCAACAGCGCTGCCGGTGTCAGCCATGTGCACATGACGGCCCCGGGCAGCGGGTATACCTCGGCTCCAACGGTCGTCCTGAACAACGGCGAAGGCGCCGGCAATGCCGTGGCAACGGCGGTGCTGTCGTCGATCACCCTGTCGGGCACCAACAACTACATCGGCGGTGACGGCAATCTGAACATCGCAGCCGTCATCGGCGAAAGCACGCCCGGCAGCGGGTTCATCAAGATCGGTAACGGCATCACGACGCTGAGCGGCGCCAACACTTACACCGGCCCGACCGTCGTCCGCGAAGGCCGGCTGGTGGTCAGCGGATCGCTCAGTGGCGAAGCCGTCACGGTCGAGAGCGGGGCGATCCTGCAACTGGCCAGCGAGACGGCGCTGTCGTCGTCGACCATCCTGTCGCTGATCTCCCCGCAGGAGGGGAGCATCGTGCTGGATGCGGATCTGACGATCGCGGAGCTTCGCATCGACGGCGAGCTGCTTCCCGGCGGTGTCTACAGTGCGACGACGGCTCCAACCGGGTTCCAGTCGGTGCAGGCTGTGTTTTCCGGTTCGGGCACGTTGACGGTTGTGCCCGAGCCTGCGTCCGTCGGGCTGATGCTGGGCGGACTGATGGTGCTGTCGACGCGGCTTGGCCGCAATCGATAGTGGCTACAGTGTCGTTGAGGAGTCCTGAGCGGCTGCGTTGAACTGAGGGTTGTCATGTTGCGTCTGAAGCAGAGTGTGTCGTTCTGCCTGGGGTTGCTCGCACTGGCGGCGATCGGTTTGGCGCAGCCGCTTCCGTTGTCTTCTGCTCAACTGAGCAAGCAGGGGGGAGGGAGTCTCCGTTACGAGTTTGTGAACGGGGCGATCATTCTCCGCATGGATGATCCCCGCGGCAACGCGGCGCTGTCGATCGCGCCGCCGCGCGGCCAGGCGCATTGGGATCTGTCGCGCGCGGAGGTTCTCGCCTTGGACATCGAGAATCTGTCGCCGAAATCGCAGATGCGCCTCAACATGTTCATCGCCACGGGGACATGGCAGGAGCGCAATCTGCGCGAGGCGACGGTTGGGATCGGCCTGAACCCTGGCGAAAAGCGGACGATCCGCATGCCGTTGCCGCATGAGTGGAAGTATGCCGCGCCGCAGGGCGTGCCGGGCATCCGCACGCTCGACACCAGCCGGATCTCGGCCATCAGCTTCCAGATGCAGTGGCCGTATGAGCCGGCGCGCAAGGACCTGGTCTACTGCCGGCTGAGCAATCTGCGGCTGGAAGGGCCGGTTACGCCCCAACGGCCGGCGTATCTGGATCAGTATTTCCCCTTCATCGATGCCTACGGCCAGTTCATGCACGAAGACTGGCCGGGGAAGGTTCGCTCAGCCGAGGACCTGCGCAAGGCGCATGCAGCCGAGCTGGCGCTTCTGGCTGAGTCCAAGCGGCCGGCGGCGTGGAACCGCTTCGGCGGCTGGGCGGATGGGCCGCAGCTCGAAGCCACTGGCGCCTTCCGTACGGAAAAGTACGAGGGCAAGTGGTACCTGGTCGATCCGGAAGGGCGGTTGTTCTTTTCACACGGGCTGGACGTGATCTCGGCTTACAACGACGCGCTGCGCGTCACAGCCGAGAATCGCAAATGGTTTGCCGAGCTGCCCGATGACGTCACCAATGCCTATCAGCCGACCGAACGCGCCCTGCGCGAGAAGTACGGCACATCGCAGTACCAGTCAGCCTACTTCCGCACGGTTTCCCGGCGGCTTGAGGCATGGGGCATGAACACGATCGGCAACTGGTCTCGCCCGGAGCTGATGGAGCTGGGCACAACGCCATACACGCTGCAACTGACCGACTTCAACTGGCGGATGCCGCGTCTGGCGGCGTCGAAGGTGAAGTTCTACGACGTGTTCGATCCCGCCTATGAGACGTGGATGAAGTCGCTGTTTGCCGAGCAGATGCAGAAGCATCCGATCTATGCCCGGTCGATCAACGACCCGATGTGCATCGGCTACTTCATCGACAATGAGCTGGATTTCGGCAATCGCGGCGGCCGGCCCAGGATCGTCGACGACATCCTGCGCTGCCCGCCCGAGCAGGCCGCCAAGCAGGCGCTGGTCGACGCAATGCGCCAGAAGTACCAGACGATCGAGCGGCTGAACGAGGCCTGGGGCACCAATCACGCAAGCTGGGAAGCCATGCTGCTGGCGACCGATGTGCCGCAGAACAAGGCCTACGAAGCCGACGCGGTCGCGTTCTTCGAGAAGATGGTGGATCGGTACTTCTCGCTGGCCCGCGAGGCGATCAAGTCTGTCGCGCCGCATCGGCTGTACCTTGGCGCGCGTTTCATCAGCACCGATGCGGTGCGACCTGATCTGTACAACGTCGCCGCGCGGCACGTCGATGTGCTGTCGGTGAACATCTACTCGTTCAGCCCGGCTGGGTTTCCGATGGAGGAGTTCCCGGATGTGCCGGTGCTGATCGGCGAGTTTCACTTCGGGCTCCTCCAGCGGGGCATGTTCCGCCCGAGCCTGTGCTGGGCGGGGGCGACGCCGGAGGACCGGGCGCACGCGTACATCCGCTTCATGCAGGGCGCGCTGGTGCATCCGAAGATCGTCGGGGCGCACTACTTCCAGTACCGCGATCAGCCGCTCACCGGCCGCGGCGATGGCGAGGCCTATCAAATCGGCTTTGTCGATGTCACGGACATCCCGTACGAGGAGATGTGGCAAGCCGCCCGGCAGGTCGGCGAGCACATGTACCAGTACCGCCTGAACGGCGTCCTGCGCAACGAAATGACCCCACAGCCTGATGCTCCCTAGCCGTTGGCCGATCGATCCCGTCGAAATGCGGCATCCAGCGCATCCTCCCGCCGTCAGCGGCGGACCGATCGGCTAAGCAGACCATCAGACCCCCCCCTCCCCACTAAGCGGCGGCTGATCCCGGATCAAGCCGCCGCTTGTTGCGCCGGGACCGCAACAGCCTTGAATGCGATCTCGAGGATGAAGCGTCCTGCCGGCGTGTCGAACGGGATCACGATGATCGGCACGCCGCGCGGAAACGCCACACGATGCTGGCCGAGGACGACATTTGGCAGCGACAGCTTGTTTCCCGTGCCGGGCATCTGCGCCTTGGCGCCGCCGGCGACCATGTTGGCGATCTCGCCCAGGGCATCGACGCAGTCCTGGTTCAGTGATTTCAACTGTGTTCCTGAAAGGGCTGACGCGACGGCGATCGCTACCTCCAGCGGAAAGCTCAGCACGGCTGCGCCGGTGACGTTGCCCGAGATGCCGATCGCGGCTGAGACGGCGTACGTCGGCTCGTTGTGCTGGCGCAGGTACGGCTTGCCGGCCTCCAGAGGCAGGTTAACCATCGTGTTGAACACGTCGCGCATCGCGATCAGAAACGGATTAATGTAGTTGACGTCCATGGCGTAGGTCTTGCTTTCAGAACTTGATGGACAAAGCCCGGTTGAATGCCTCCATCGCCGGGTCGGGATAGACGGCACTGTTCAACGGATAGCCTGCAGCCGCATCACCTTCGATCAGCACGATGGCGTGCCTGCCGCCACAATCACCAGACACCAGCTTCAAGGGCCCCTGGAGCATGACCGGGGTGGTTGTCTCCAGACGGCCCAGCCGCAGGACGACGCCGCTGTGCAGCAACAGTTCAACCTGGACCACGGCTGAACGGGTGTCAGCCGACAGGTCGGCGGCGGCTTGTAGCTCTGCCAATGCGGACCGGGCGGCATCCTCCAGCTCGTTGGCCTGATAGAGCAGCTCGGTGACGCGTTCCTTCTCCTGCGGGGTAAGACCTTTCTGATTTCGCACGAGCGGGGCGATGGCGGACTTGAGCTTCTCGAGCTCCGCGGCTTTGACGTCGATCTGCGGTCCACGTGATCGTCCCAGACGGCGCAGGCGCTCGTCGACGCCGGCCTCGATGATCAGCCGGCCGCCAGCCGATCCTGCCACACGGCAACGCATACCTCCGTTGGCAGTAACATGGCTGGCGACAATCGCGCCATCCGACACCACAAGACGGCCACCACAGATCGCGCGGCAATGCGCGATCTGCGTGCCGGCGGTGATGTTCCCGCCGGCTTCAAGATGCGCCTGGCTGGCGAATCGGGTCGTGATCGACCCTTGGGCGATGTATCGGCCCGTTCCATGGCCCACGATGCCGCCAACAACGCTCAAGTTCCCCTGCGCGATCACCTCGGCGGCTTCGATGCAGCCATGTACGGTGATGCTGCCGGCACTGCGAATCCTGGCCTGCGCGCGGATGCTCCCGTGGATGATGACATCCCCAGGCGCATCGATCGCGTCATCGAGGCCGCCAACATCTCCATGGATCTCCAGCGGTGAGATCGCTTCAAGTACTGTGGAATCGGGCGACAGCATGTTTCAGATCCTTTCGCCGAAATATGCGGTTTAGGCAGCCGCCTTCAGTTTCGTGAGCGTCTGCTGGATGCGTTCGATCAGACCCTCGGGCGTGAACGGCTTGACGACGTAGTTGTTCACACCGGCTTTGAGCGCCTCCATGACACGAGCCTTCTCCGCCTCAGTCGTGCACATGATCAACGGCGTGCGGCCATCCTTGGCGCGGATGCGCTGCACCAGCGTGATGCCGTCCATGTTGGGCATGTTCCAGTCAATGAGGATGAGATCGAAACCGTCCGGTACGGAGGCCATTACCGTCAGTGCTTCGATGCCGTCGCCGGCTTCGTGGCATTCGCACTCACCCAGTGAGCTCAGCGCCTTGCGCTGGATGTTCCGCATGGTCTTGGAGTCATCGACCAGTAACACACGCATCTCAGATACCTCCTCTCGGTCAATATCAATCGTGGCAGTCAGTGTGATCCAGCCAACCGGAGCAGCGTGCCGGCGATTCTGCGGAGGCTGACCACCTCCTCGGCTGCGCCGCAGCGGATCGCTTCCATCGGCATGCCAAAGACAACGCAACTGGCTTCGTCCTGGGCGATCGTCCGCGCGCCGGCGTTGCGCATGGCCAGCAGTCCCCTGGCGCCGTCCGCGCCCATGCCGGTGAGGATCGCGCCGATGGCGTTGGCTCCGGCATAGCGGGCGACGGAGTTGAACAGCACCTCGACACTGGGCCGCTGGTGGAAGACCTCCGGTCCATCTTTGATTTCCACAGCATAGCGCGCTCCCGAGCGGCGCAGCAGCATGTGTCGTCCGCCCGGGGCGATCAGCACCCGGCCGGGGATGACCGAATCGCCGTCCACTGCTTCGCGCACCTCCACGGCGCACAGGCTGTTGAGGCGATCGGCAAAAGACGCCGTGAACTTCGCCGGCATGTGCTGCACTACGACCGTGCCGGGCGCGTTGGCGGGAAAGGCCGTCAGCACCTCGGTCAATGCCTGCACGCCGCCGGTCGACGCGCCAATCGCGATGATCTTCTCGGTTGTCTCAGCCATGCTGCATCGGACGGGCGATGCGGCGCCTTCGCGCCGGCGCACAATCGCCCGGCTGGCCAGGCGAACCTTCTCAATCAGGATCGCGCCCAGTTCGGCGAGCACCAGGTCCACATCGTGCTCATCGAGCACCTTCAGCGCCATCAGCCCATTGGCGGCTTCGTGGATCGCGTCGGCCGGGATTCCGGCGAGCTGGATGGCTCGCCGGATCAGCGCTCGCGTGGTCGCGGAGTCGTCGACGATCAGGATCTTGCATCCCATAGCGGTTCCTCATCAAAGCAGTTGTTGCTGTCCGTTTGTTCTGACGATGACCGAGCCGTCGGCGACGTTGAGGTGGAGCGTTCTCGGCTGACTGCCGCCGATGTCCTCAGCATCGACGAACAACCCGTGCTGCCACAGCGCCTTACGGATCGCGGCGTGATTGCGCTTGCCGATGTTGAACAGCGCCGCGTCGTTGAGCATCTGTGCGCCGCCCGCGAGCTTCACCTTCAGCCGACGCTTGTCGGCGCCCTGGCGGATCATCTCCTGCAGCAGGAACTCCAAGCCCGTGTCGGCGAACATCAGCGGGTTCTGGCGGGCTCGATCCGAATCCATGGCCGCGCTCGGAAGCTGGAAATGCAACAGACCAGCCAGACGCGCCGTCGAGTCATACATGCACACCCCGATGCACGACCCCAGCGAGTAGGTGACGAGCACGTCATCCTCGCGGCCGGAGATCTTTGCGTCCGAGATGCCGACAACAATCGTCAAGGTGCACCTCAGGCCTTTGCGTAAACACTCGGCTGCACGTACCGGAAGCGGTGCGTGATACCCGTGAGCGACTCGGAATGGCCCGTGAAAAGCAGGCCGCCTGGCCGCAGGAGCTGGTGGAAGCGTTCAACCAGGTCCTGCTGCGTGGGTTTGTCGAAGTAGATCATCACGTTGCGGCAGAAGATGAAGTCGAATGGGCCGCGGAAGGGCCACTGGTCCATCAGGTTGAGGTACCGGAAGTGCACCACGCGGCGCAGCTCCGGAGTGACCTCGTACATCTTGCTGCCGGCTTCGCGGATCGGACGGAAGTACTTCTGCCGCAGCAGCGGGGGAACACTGTCGACACGCGCCGCGGGATAAATCCCGCGCCGGGCGGCCGCCAGGACGCGCGTGGAGATGTCCGTGGCCAACAGGCGGATATCCCACCCGTCGCCGAGGTCGTCGAGCAGCGTCATGGCCAGCGAGTAGGCCTCTTCGCCGGTCGAGCAGCCTGCGCTCCAGGCCCGCAGGCTGTCGCGATGCTGCCGGTTGGTGCGAAGCTCAGGCAGGATGCGTTCGCGCAGATAGTCGAAATGCACGCTTTCGCGGAAGAAGCTTGTAAGATTCGTGCTCAGGGAGTCGATCAGCGCCGTGAACTCGCGGCCGCTCTCGTCAGACTTCAGGAAGTCGAGATACTCGGAGACCGACGCGAAGTTGCCCATGCGAAGGCGCTTGGCGAGGCGGGCCCGCACCAGGTCTTTTTTGCCGTCGTGCAGGTTTATGCGGCAATGGTCGTAGACCATGTCGCTGATGCGACGGAACTCCTCTTCGGTAATGTGGTGTTCGGTAAGGACGGTGGTCATACGTTCACCTCATCAGACACACGGTCGGTGATAGTGGTACCGGAGACGAGGCTGGACAGATCACGGACGATCAGGTCGAGCTGCCGAGCCTGGGAGGAGAGCTCCTGGCTGGCGGCGGCGGTGTGCTCGGCGCTGATGGCGTTGGCCTGCGTTACGTGGTTCATGCGTTCGACAGCGGCATTGACCTGCTGAATGCCTTGGGCCTGCTCGCCGCTGGCGGCGGCGATCTGGTCGACCAGCGTGTTCACCTGCGTTGTCGCGGAGGTGATGTCCTCGAGGCAGCGGGCGACATGGTCGGTCAGCGACGCGCCGCTACGCGCGGATTCGACGCTGGATTCGATCATCTGTGCGGTATTGCGTGCGGCTTCGGCGCTGTGGATTGCGAGATTGCGGACTTCCTCAGCCACAACGGCCAATCCCTTGCCTGCTTCGCCGGCCCGCGCCGCCTCAACGGCTGCATTGAGCGCCAGCAGGTTGGTCTGGGAAGCGATCTCGTCGATCACCTTGATGATCTTGGCAGTATGGGCCGCGCTGGTCTGGATCTGCTCGATTGCCGGGCCCATTCGCTGCATGGCGGATTGGCCCTGGTCGGCATTCTGCTTGGCTGCGCCGGCAAGGCGGGCGGCGCTGCGCGCGGTGTCGGCGTTACGGAAGGTCATCGCGCTCATGGTGCTAAGCGTGCTGGTGGTTTCCTGGAGCGCCGCAGCCTGCTCGCTGGCGCCCTGGGCCAGCGACTGGCTGGACCCTGCCACCTGTTCAGCGGCGGAGGAAAGCTGCGTCGATCCAGCCGTCAGCAGCGAGACGATCCGCCCGATGCGCCGGCCGATCCGCCGGGCTGTGATGAACCACGCCGCCATCGCCGCCAGCAACGCCGCGCCGCCGACGCACATCAGGATGAGATTGCTGCGATTGCCGATAGTCGCCAGATGGCGGGAGGTGGCATGGAACTCATCCTCCCAGGCCGAGGCACAGATCACCCAGTCCCACGGTTCGTAGTAGGTGACGCGCGCGATCTTCATCCGCGGCGGCTCAGCGGGATTGTTGGTCCAGGGGTACCGGAACTCGTGCACTTGGTTGCCGGCGAGCGTCGTAGCTGTGTTGCAGATGTCCTGGATGAAGAGATTGCCTTCGGCGTCCGTGGCGTTCCAAAGGTTTTCGCCGTCGCGCCGGCCCATGTGGGAGACGACGTAGTGGCCGCGGGTGGAGCCCTTGGCGTTGAGGACGAAAACGTATCCGGTCTGGCCGATTCGGATGCTTGTCAGGGCCTTGTGAAGCGCCTTGAACGCTTCGGTTTCGGGCAGGCCGACATAGAGCATGCCGATGATTTGTCCGCTGGCATCGCGGATCGGCTGATAGCCAGTAGTGTACCAGCCGTCGACAACGTACGCCCGGCCGATGTATGTGCGTCCCGCGCGGACCTCGCGGATGACGGGATTCTGCTGTCCGTCGGGATGGACGGCGGGGATGAACGTGCCCACGGCGCGGTGGCCATCGGCAGTGGTGACGTTGGTGGTAACGCGGAGCATGTCGCCGGCGTCGTTCATCCGCTGAAAGACCGTGCAGCGGCTCCCGGTGAGCCGGAGTACCTCATCGACGATGGCTGACAGCGCAGCGGGGTCGTCGTTGTAGAGGATGTGCGTATCACCGAAGCGCATCTGCGGAAGCTGTATGGCGTGGGTCGCGCGGCTGAACTGATTGGTTGCCTGCCACTCGATGGTGCGTGTCTGATCCAGCGACGCTGCTCCCGTGCGGGCGAGGATGTCGCCAGCCAGCGTGAGATAGGTGCGGACCTGTCGCTGGAGCATCTCGTCATGGCCACGGCACATGGCATGCAGCGTTTGCGTGATGTGATCCAGATCGGTGATGGCCAACGCCTGGCAACCTGCCGCAGCGGCGCGAGTCACCTCGGTGTTCTGCCGGTGCATCACGGCACCGATGAGGAGGACCGGGATCACGGTGAGCGTGACGCCGAGGGTCATCAGCTTTGCCTGCAAGCTCATGCGCATGGCCATGACGAGGCTCCTTCGGGGGTGTGGGGGTCCGTTAGGCCGCGGCATTGAATTGCGAGAAGTCGTTGTTCGACGTCTCGTCGTCATCCAGCGGGATCAGCTTCGCGGGGCTGGCTGAATCGCTGGTGGGTCCGGGCTTGGCAGCGGTCGCGACGGCGACGGGCTTGGGCTTGGAGCGCTCCGTACGCTCGATGCGCGGGCGCAGATGGGGCTCCTGGCTGGCAGCGGCGCCGCGGACGAGGGTGATGAGCTCTCGGACGACGCCTTGGAGCTGCTCGGCCTGGCTGGCGAGTTCCTCGCTGGCCGATGCCGACTCCTCGGCATTGGCAGCCGCGTTCTGCGTGACCTTGTCCATCTGCCGGACGGCGGCGTTGACCTGCTGGATGCCCTGCGCCTGCTCCTTGCTGGCAGCGGCGATTTCGCCGACCAGGTCATTGACCTTGGTGATGGCGCCGGTGATCTCCTCGAGCGTGGTAGCGACCTCGTTGCAGATCGTTACACCGTTGCGGCTGGACTGCACCGACTCCTCGATGAGGGCGGAGGTGTTCTTGGCTGCCTCGGCCGATCGCATCGCCAGATTGCGGACCTCTTCGGCGACGACGGCGAAACCCTTGCCCGCCTCGCCGGCCCGCGCCGCCTCGACGGCTGCATTGAGCGCCAGCAGGTTGGTCTGGAATGCGATTTCGTCGATGACCTTGATGATCTTGGCAGTCTCGCCGGCGCTCTTCTGAATCTCGTCGATCGCCTGGCCCATCTTGCGCATGGCCTGGTTGCCCTTGTCGGCAGCCGACTTGGTATCGTTTGCCAGGGCCGAGGCCTGCTGGGCGGTCTCGGCGTTCTTGCGCGTCATGGAGCTCATCTCCTCCAACGCCGAGGTGGTTTCCTCCAGGGCCGCAGCCTGCTCACTTGCACCCTGAGCCAGCGACTGGCTGGAGGCGGAGACCTGCGTCGAAGCCGAGGCGACCTGCGTCGAGCCCTCGCCCAGTGTCGCAGCCAGGCGATTGAGCAGCTTGTTCACCCCGCGGATGATCAGGAATCCCAGCGACACACCGATCACGATCGAGATTGTGCCCGCCACAACGATGCCGGTTTTTCCCGCGGAAACTGCACTCTTAATCTCGTGGCCGGCGCGCTCGCCATTGCGGCGATTGAAGTCCGAAAGAGTGCTCACAGCCTGCAGATACTTCTCGAATGCGGGCATGACTTCCTGCTCAAGCACGGCAATGGCCTCTGGCGGGTGATGATTCGCTAATCAGGCGGCTTCGGCGGTAGGGGTGAGTGCGTCAGGGCCATCGAGGACCCTGTCGATGTCGAGCAGGATCTTGACGCTCTCGCCGACTTTTCCCATGCCGAGGATGAAGTTGCTGGAGACGCTGTCGCCGAAGGAGGGCGCGTCTTCGATCTGCTCCTGGCTGATGTCCAGCACTTCCTTGACGCGATCGACGATGATGCCGGTATTGTGTGTCCGGCCATCGACGGATGTCTCGACGACGATGATGCACGTCTCGTCGGTCTGCTCCGCCGGTTCCATGGCGAAGCGCGACCTCAGGTCGATAACGCTGATGACCTGTCCGCGGAGGTTGATCACACCTTTGACGTGTCTGGGGGTGCGCGGGACGGCTGTGATCTCCATCGAGCCGATGATTTCGCGCACCTTCAGGATCTCCAGGCCATACTCTTCATGGCCCAGCGCAAAGGTGAGGTACTTGCCGCCACGGGCGGATCTGAGCGGTGCTGTTGTTGCTTCTGTGCTCAAAGTTCACTTCCTTTCTATGTGAACGCGGAACACTACGGCTGATCGCCGGCACGGCCCGCAGCCAGTTCAAGCAGGCCCGGGATGTCGAGAATCAGACTGACGGTGCCGTCACCGAGGATCGCGCCGCCGGAGACTCCCGTTACACGGCCGATGCCGTCGCCCAACGACTTGATCACGACCTGCTGCTGGCCGAGCAGCTCATCCACCAGCAGACATGCGCGGCGCGCGTTGTCGCGGACGATAACGACCAGGCCCTGGGTTGGATCCTCGCTGGCCGGATTCACGCCGAAGAGGCGATGCAGCCGGAACAGGGGCAGCACGCTGCCTCGGACAGTGACCATCTCGCCGCGCTGCTGCACGGTGCTGAGCTGGTCGGGCGTGGGGCGGATGCTCTGCTCGATGCTCGTCGTGGGCAGGATGTACCGGTTCTTGCCGACGCGCGCGACCAAGCCATCGATGACAGCCAGCGTCAGCGGAAGACGGATCGTGAAAACCGAGCCCTGGCCCTCGGTCGTGGTGATGTCGATCCGGCCCCGCAGGGCTTCAATGTTCTTGCGGACGACGTCCATGCCGACGCCGCGACCGGAAACATCGCTGATCTTCTCAGCCGTCGAGAGGCCGGCGTGGAAGATGAGCTTGTAGATCTCGGCATCGGACAACTCCTGACTCGGCTGGACGATGCCGTTGGCTATGGCCTTGCGAAGGATGCGTTCCTTCGACAAGCCGCGGCCGTCGTCCGCGATTTCGATGACGATGCAGCCGGCTTCGTGTCGGGCATGGAGGCGGATCATGCCGGTTGCCGGCTTGCCGGCGGCGATGCGAAGATCCGGCGGCTCGATGCCGTGGTCGGCCGCGTTGCGGACCATGTGGACCAGCGGATCGCCGATGGCGTCGACGACATTGCGGTCCAGCTCCGTCTCGGCACCGCTGATCTCCAGATCGATCTGTTTGC
>Ga0207874_1003571_pt1 | contig 12642 bp, 8 predicted proteins | sample HigsolmetaAR201D_FD_184833 | JGI IMG/M metagenome (GOLD analysis project Ga0207874, IMG submission 184833) | Ionic liquid and high solid enriched microbial communities from the Joint BioEnergy Institute, USA - AR20-1-D (SPAdes) (version 2) ... | reverse complement strand
TCCGTACTTGAGCTCAGCGGCCCGATTCAGGTCATAGGAACGCTCCGCCTGCTCAATCTCGATGCGGGTCTGCTCAAGCTGCTCTCTCAGATCGCGCAGCCGCTGGACAGCCTGTTTTTCAGCCTGCCACCGAGCCTGCAGTTCGCCCGCTTCGCCTTTCAATTGCTCGAGCTCCCGCTCCAGTTTGGCAAGCCGCTCCTTCGAGGCTTCGTCCGTTTCCTTCTTCAGCGCCTCCCGCTCGATTTCGAGCTGCATAATGCGCCTGGTCATCTCATCGACTTCAGCCGGCATCGAATCGATCTCGGTGCGCAGCTTTGCAGCCGCTTCGTCGACCAGGTCAATCGCCTTATCCGGAAGGAAGCGGTCGGAGATGTAGCGGTTCGAAAGTACGGCAGCCGCTACCAGCGCGGAGTCCTTGATCCGCACGCCGTGATGGACCTCATAACGCTCGCGCAATCCGCGGAGGATCGAGATGGTGTCCTCCACCGAAGGCTGATCGACCAGAACGGGCTGGAATCGCCGCTCAAGCGCCGCGTCCTTTTCGATATGTTTCCGATACTCATCGAGCGTCGTTGCGCCGATGCAGTGCAGTTCACCGCGGGCAAGCATCGGCTTCAGCAGGTTGCCCGCATCCATGGCCCCTTCCGCCTTCCCTGCCCCGACTACGGTATGCAGCTCGTCGATGAACAGCACGATCTGGCCCTCGGAGTGCTGAACCTCCTTCAGTACGGCCTTGAGACGCTCTTCGAACTCACCGCGGTACTTTGCGCCTGCAATCAGCGCGCCCAAGTCGAGCGAGACCACCTTTTTGTCCCGCAGGCCGTCGGGAACGTCCCCACGCACGATCCGTTGCGCGAGTCCTTCCACGATTGCTGTCTTACCGACGCCCGGTTCTCCAATCAGAACCGGATTGTTCTTTGTCCGGCGCGACAGCACCTGGATCACGCGGCGGATCTCCTCATCGCGTCCGATTACCGGATCCAGCTTGCCTTGCGCCGCCAGCTCCGTCAGATCCCGCCCGTACTTCTTGAGAGCTTCGTACGTGGCCTCGGGATTCTGGGAGGTGACGCGCTGGCCTCCGCGGACTTCCTGGATCGCCTTCATCAGTCGCTCCCGGGTCAGCTTCATATCCTTGAGAATCCGTCCGGTGGGCCCGCCATCCCCGAGCATCGCAAGCAAGAGGTGCTCGACAGAGATGTAATCATCCTTCAGCCGCTGCGCCTCGAGCTCCGCGTCCGTGAGCAGCCGCTGCAGACGCGGGGTGATGTAGATGCTCTCCGGGGTACCGGAGGGACCGGATACCTTCGGAAGCCGGCTTATCTCTTGTTCCAGGCGACGGTGCAGATCCTCGAGGTTGATGTCCGCTCTGGGAAGGATCGACTGGGCAAGGCCGTCCTCCTGCTCCAGGAGGGCGAGGAACAAGTGCTCAACGTCCACCTGTTGGTTGCCAGCGCGAATGGCACGCGACTGTGCAGCTTGAATGCCCTGCTGCGCCCGTTCGGTGAAGCGATTGATGTCCATCCTTTAGCGTCTCCTTATCAAGTATTATAAGCCAGGCAATATTAGGATGCCAGAGTCTCTCAAAAAGATTCAGCATGTCCACTACCCCTGGCGCTTCGCCTCGTCTTCGTATACAACCCGAAGCACGTGCGCCTCCACGGGACCGTGCTGCTCCTGGTCCTGCTACACGCATCCCCGCCCCGCTGTCTCCTCCCGCCCAATCGAGGAATATTTGGGTAATCGTGCTACGAAGATTCAAGAGGTGCTACGCCGAGCGCGCAGAAATTTCAGAAAGGCGCCGCGGAAAAGAACACCCACAGCTCCGGGCAGGAGGTTTCGTTTTCGTTAGAGAAACTTTGAGCAGACGGAACGCAGACGTTATTAATGCAAGGCAGCGCCCGGCTCAGTTCCGACCGGGCCGGTGGACTGCCGGACCACGAGACGCGGCCTGCAAATCCAATCCCGCGCAAGCGTCGTCTCTTCCCGGGCGATGTTCGCCAGCAGCAGTTCTGCGGCCTTCTCTCCCATTTCCTGGTGGGACCAGTCGATCGTCGTCAGGAATGGATTGGGGTGGTAGGAGCCTTCAATGCATCCTGCGCCGACGATGGAGATATCCCCCGGAACGTCCAGACCGGCCTCGCGGCAAGCCCGGATTGCTCCAATTGCGCTAGGGTCGTTCCCGGCGAACAGCGCGGTGGGACGCTCGCTTCTGGTCAGAAGCTCTCGCATCGCGTGATAGCCGCCGCCGAACTCGAAGTTGCCCTGAACCATGTACTCTTCCCTCACTTCGAGTCCGCTTTCCCGCATGGCCCGTACAAAGCCTTCTTCGCGTAAACGTCCCGTGCTCACCTCGGGTCCCCGAATCATGGCGATGCGTGTGTGTCCCAGTTCGATGAGATGGCGGGTTGCGAGCCAGCCGACGAGGACGTCATCGGTCCGCACGCGCGGGCAGTCGAGGGTGGGAAAGTAGCGGTCGATGAGCGTGAACGGAACTCCGTCACGCAGAAGGCTGGCGTAGACTCCGGCTTCGTAGTCCGGGAACATGCTCGCCACAATCAGGCCGTCCACGCAGCTTCCCAGCAGCATCTCAATCGCGGCGCGCTCTCGAACTGCGTCGGCGTGCGTGTGGCAAAGCATCAACGCGTATCCGCGCCTTTCGATCGTTTCTTCGATGGCGCGAATGATCTCCGGAAAGAAGCTGTGCGAGATGCTCGGAATCACAACCCCGATGATGTTCGATTTCTTCGTAACGAGGGTGCGAGCCCAGCGGTTCGGACGGTAATTGAGCCGCGCCGCATGGCTCAGGACCTTCCTTCGGGTCTCTTCATTGACATCGGGGTGGCCGTTGAGCGCGCGGGAAACGGTCATGGCAGAGATCCCCAGCTCACGCCCGATGTCGGCGATGGTGGCTGCGGATCGATGCCTCTCACTCATGCGATGATTTTCTTGGCGACGACACCGGCTACGTCGGTGAGCCGGAAGTCGCGGCCGCTGTAGCGGTAGGTCAGCCGTTCGTGATCGAGTCCGAGCAAATACAGCACGGTCGCGTGGAAGTCGTGAATGTGCATCCGGTCTTCCACCGCATGGTAACCGATGTCATCGGTCGCGCCGTAGATGAAGCCCGGCTTGACTCCGCCGCCGGCCATCCAGATCGTGTAACCGTAGGGGTTGTGGTCGCGGCCGTTTCCTCCCTGTGAAACCGGCGTTCTGCCGAACTCACCGGCCCAGATCACGAGCGTGTCCTTCAGCATGCCGCGCGATTTCAGGTCTTTGAGAAGGCCCGCAATGGGCTTGTCGACTTCCGCCGCATTCTCCGTGTGCTTCTCGTAAAGATCGCTATGCTGGTCCCACTTATAGCTGTGAGTGCACTGAATGTAGCGGACGCCGCGCTCAGCTAAGCGGCGAGCCAGGAGGCACTGCCATCCGAAGTCGCGGGTGACGGGGTCATCGAGACCGTACAGCTTCTTTGTCGCCTCGGACTCCTGCTGCTCCACCTGAAACGCTTCGGGCGCCTCCATCTGCATTCGGAAGGCCAGCTCGAAGGTTTGAATGCGCGCCTCGAGCTGAGGGTCGTGCTTCCGCATTTCGGCATGCCGCTGGTTGATGTTCCGCAGCATGTCGAGCTCGTAGCGCTGCTCATCGGCGCTCAAGGTCTTCTGAAGGAGATACTCAATCGGCTCCCCCTTCACGTCGTCGACTTTGAGTCCGGCGTGGCCGATCGCCGTTCCTTGATAGGCGCCGGGTAGGAATGCGGAGCTCCAGTTCTTTGCTCCGCCGTGCGACAGAGCGGGCTTGATCGTAATGAATCCCGGAAGATTCTGGTTTTCGGTACCCAGTCCGTAAACCACCCAGGAACCCATGCTCGGACGAACAAATGTGCTGCTGCCTGTGAACGTCTGGAGCAGCGCGGCGCCATGATCCACGCCTTCGCCCACCATAGAGCGGATGATGCACATATCATCCACACAGGTGGCCGTATGCGGGAAGAGGCTGCTGACCGGAATGCCGCTTTGACCGTACTGCTTGAACTCCCACAGTGGCTTCATCAGCGGGCCCGCGGGTTCGTCGGCAAATGCGAGCGGACGCTTGATCGGCAGCGGCTTGCCGTGATCTCTGTACAGCCTCGGCTTCGGATCAAAGGTATCGATGCTCGACGGACCGCCGTGCATGAACAGGAAGATCACGCGTTTGGCCTTGGGCGGAAAGTGAGGGGCCCGCGGAGCCAGCGGGTTATCGACCGCAGCCAGCAAATCGGCCAGTCCAAGGAACCCAAATCCGCAGGCGGCAGCGCGAAGGGCCGCCCGCCGGGACATCGGCTTTTGCGTTTTGTGGAAGTGCTGCAGGATCTTCTCCATTCCGATTCCTAGTCCAGATAGATGAACTCGTTCGATGCAATCAGCACGCGGCTCAGGCTGAACCACGCATCCGCTTCCGTGCGCTTTCCACCAAACTTGCTTTGAAAGCCGCTGATGTAAGAAAGCGCATTATCGATCTCAGCCGCTTCAGGCTCTCGATTCAAAATTCGAAGATAGAGGCTCCTGACTCGCGAGGAGGAGTCGGTCTCTTTCAGAAGAAGACTGGAGAGATTGCGCGACCGCTCCGTAACGAAGTCGCTATTCATCATGAAGAGCGCTTGCGGGGCTACCGTCGTATGCGCCCTGCGTCCAGACGCGGTCGTTGCGTCGCCAAAGTCGAAGAGGTTGAGGAGCGTCGGCAGGTTTGCGCGCCGCAGCGGCAAATAGACCATCCGCCTGCGGTTCGTCTCTGGGCGGAGGCTGAGCCGCGCCTCGCTGTTCTCGGAATCGGTGCCAAAGCCCTGCTGGAGCGTGCCGCCCATCGTCAGGTCGAGAGAGCCATCAATTGCCAGCAAGCCGTCCCGGATCTCCTCGACGGTAAGGCGCCGCCTCGGGAATCGCGAGAAGAGCCGGTTTTCAGGATCCAGCTCCATCGCCTCGTCAGAGATCGCGGTGCTCATCTGGTAAGCGTTGGACAACAGGATCATCCGGTGCATGTGCTTGATCGACCAGCCCTTGTCCACAAACTCGGAAGCGAGGTAATCGAGCAGCTCCGGATGAGAGGGACGGTCCCCCATCTTGCCGAAGTTATCGGGCGTCCGAACAATCCCCTCCCCGAAGTGCCAGAACCAGATCCGGTTCACCATGACTCGCGAGGTCAATGGATGATCCGGACGAGTAAGCCATTGCGCGAGCTCGAGCCGCCCGCTCCCTTTAGTCTGGAGCTCCGGACTCCCTTTGGCGAGAATCAGAGGAACTCCCTTGGGCGCGTCCTCACCGAGGCTGTTGTAGTCGCCGCGAATAAACACTTTCTGCGCTACCGGCTCGCCCTCTTGAACGGCGCACGCCATGTCGGGTTCAGGAGGAGCCGCAGCCTTCATTTGCGCGATTTCCGCACGCAGCTTCTCCACTGCTTCTTTTGCGGCGCCAGCGAGGATCTTGTCGCGCTCACGCCGCGCGACGCCGAACGGACCGTTGAAGTATACCTCCTCGAAGAAGCGATCCTTCGATCCCTCGAACTTCGGCTTCGCAGGCGCGGCCGAACCGTCCTTGAGGCTCTTCCGGAATTCCGCGCGCCACTTCAGCACTTCGGCAGTCCATTCCGCCCGCGTCTTCTCAAATCGCTCCTGATATGCTTTAGCCGTCCGGGCTAACGCATCCGGTGCGGCCTTCTGCCACTCCTGCAGATGCACGCGGCTTTCGTCGCCCGGGTCCAGGTACTTCACCCATTTCTTCAGAATTTCGAGATCCAGCTTGTCTTCGGCTGCAACGGCAGCCGCGTCCTTGCCGTCATGAACCCGCCGGGACGCCACCATATAATCCGCGAGCCGCGGGTACTGCGACGACATCCGCTTCTCGATCTCCTCGTCCGTGATGATTTCGATCTCCAAATTCTTCTGCTCGATCTTCGCCTGATACTTCTCGTAGCGCTCGTATTCTTCTTTCTTCACGAGCGGAGTGAAGAGAAGCTTGGAAACGTGCGACTCGGGGTCGCGGAAGCTCCTCGTGCTGGCGAAAATGGAGATCAACGAATAGTAGTCCTTGGTGAAGAACGGATCGAACTTGTGGTCGTGGCAGCGGGCACAAGCCAGAGTCAGGCCCATGACGCCCTTCGACATGACGTCTAGCTGCTCATCGTAGACGTCGTAGAGCATCTTCTTCTTGTCCTGCTGCGCGAGCGCCTTGGCGCCAAGCGCCAGAAATCCCGTCGCGATAATACCGCGACGATTCGGTTCGCCCGGCGTCGGCGAGGGCATCAGGTCGCCCGCAATCTGCTCCCGGATGAACTGGTCGTACGGAAGATCCTTATTGAAGGCTTCGATTACGTAGTCGCGATAGCGCCAGGCGTACGGGTAGCGGTGATCCTCGTCGTTGCCCGTGGAATCCGCATAACGCGCAACGTCGAGCCAGTGGCGGCCCCACTTCTCGCCATATCGTGGTGATGCGAGCAGCCGTTCCACAACCTTCTCGTACGCGTTCGGCGACTTGTCATTCAGGAAAGCGCGGATCTCCTCGGGCGTCGGGGGAAGTCCCGTGAGGTCGTACGTGACACGCCGCAGCAGCGCCACTTTGCTGGCTGGCGGCGCAGGCTTAAGCCCCTTCTCTTCCAGCTTGGCAAGAATGAACCGATCGACCGGCGTCTTGACCCAGCTCTCGTCCTTTACCGTCGGAAGAGCAGGCTTCTTCACGGGCTGAAACGACCAAAACTTCTTCTCTTCCTCGCTGACTTGCCGCTGGGATTTTTCCGGCCCCTTCGCCGACGCCACGGCCGCGGCGCCAGGCCAAACCGCGCCAGCCTCGACCCATGCCGTCAGCGCCTTCAGCTCCTCCTCCGCGATCTTGCCGGTAGGCGGCATCTTCAACTGCCCCTCGTAGCTCACCACGCGGAGCAGCAGGCTCTTATGAGGATCGTCTGTGTTGATGAGCGGTCCGGTGCCTCCTCCGCGAGCAAAACCCTCGGCCGTCGACAAGTCCAGCCCCGCCGTTTTCACCTTGGCGTTGTGGCAGCCCTGGCAGTTCTTCACCAGGACCGGCCGAACCTTCTTCTCGAAGAACTCCGCCTGCTCCTGGTTCTGCTGAGCCACGAGGCTGGCGGATGTGAGCAACGCTGCGATCGTTAGCGGTACAAGGGGATGCATCACGAGCACCAGTTGACTAAATTGTTAGCGCTAACAGTATCCAAATTAACGTTCGGAGTCAAGCGTATGTCGCGCTTTTTGTGGCGAGCCGTGAAGTGTCCGGATTCAGGCCGCAGAGCGGCCCGATTCAATTCAGTTCGAGCCGGGCTCAGGCCGGCGTACGGGAACGTCCAGCCGAACTTCGCGCATAAACCGCCCGCGCATTTCTCCGAGCCAGTCCCATTCGTAGCGGCGATTGAGATCAATTGTGGCCAGGGCCACAGTGCCATTGGCCTTTGAGGCCGCAATCGTCTCTCCCATTGGATCCAGGATGAGCGACGGCATTCCGTAGCTCGACGCCGCGAGGAAGACGCTGTTTTCAATCGCGCGCGCATGGGTGAGCGTCAGATTGCCGTCCCAAATCGGAAGAAGGATCAGCTCCGCTCCCTTCAATGCGAGCGCACGCGCCGGATCGGTAAACTGCACATCCCAGCAAATCATGATCCCGACGCGGCCAAAGTCGGTCTGGAACACCGGATAGTCGTCACCGGGCGTCAATCCTCCCTCGATCTCCTCCCTCGGGAGGTAGACCTTGCGATACTTGCCGGCGTAGCGGCCTTCGCGGTCCACAAGAATTGCGGTGTTGTAAATGACGGTGCCCTCGCGCTCGTAGACGCCCGCAACGATCCAAGCTTTCCTCTTTTTGGCGAGCTCGCTCAGCGCCTTGGTGGTCGGGCCGCCGGGCACAGCCTCTGCGACGTCGGCGTATTTTGCCCCGGTGGCGACCATTGTCATGCCTTCGGGCAGCAGAATCAGATCGACATTTCCGGGAACCTGTTTCTCGACCATTTCCGTAAACAGGCGGATGTTTTCCTCGCGTCCGCTGCTCTTTGCGGGCCGATAGCGGATCGCGGCAACAGTAACATTGCGTGGCGGCGGTTTTGGAATTTCCTCCAGCCGAATGTCGTCCCACCAGATTGAGCCTGTGCTCGCGTTGTGCAGCCAAAGCTGGATTTGGGCAGACGTTGCTTTGGATGGTGCAGGAGCTGCAACCGTTAGGCGCCGCCAGTCGCCTTCCGCGATGGTCTCCCAGGCATACTCGGGCTGGCCCGCATTGCGCCCGTTCGCATCCGCCCAGGCAAGGCGGCAGAGTACAGCATTCGCCTCGTCACGCAAACCTTCTGCCCGGTACCACACAGTCAATCGGTACCAGGAGCCGGGCTTGATGTTGCCTACTGATTTTTCCCAGCGCCCGCTTGCCCCTGGCACGCCGCCGCCTGATATCGCCAGCGCACCCGGACCGCCTCGGGAATATCGATTATCGACGTGCATCCGCGGCGATAATTCGGCGCGTGGAGTCCAGGTCTTCCAGCCAGCAGGATCGCCACTAAACGAAGATTCTTCGAGCAGTAGCCCTTCACCGAATGCTAGAAGCGCCGTGCAGGCAACCAAAAATGCGAATCGTAGGCCGATTCTCCTCATGACAAGCTTCCTTTGCCTTCAGCTTCGTTCTATAGTACCCCGCAAAATGCGCCGCGGAGGTAGCGCTCAGTTTGTTTGCGGAATGATGTTCAGCTCGGCGAGCCAGTCTTTGAGCCGGTCCGGCCAGGTGTTGACGGGCAGCCGCTTTTGGGTGGGACGAAGCGCGAAACCGTGCGGACCCGTTGCATAGATGTGCATCTCCGTCGGAATCCGCTTCGCCTCAAGTTCCAGGTAGAACTTCACTGTAGGAATCACGTGCGAACGGTCTTCCGTCGTGCACACCATGAAGACAGGAGGAGCGTTATCTGGAATCGGGAAAAGGGGCGGTTCTTCGGGACGCGTTGCGCCGGGCCGGTACCAGGGATAGATCAGTACATTGAAGTCAGGCCGTGAGCTGAAGCGCTCGATCGGGTCTTCGGCATCAGGCCGGCCTGCATCGAATTTGGTGCCGATCATCCCGCCAACCTCCCCGCCCGCGGAAAATCCGATGAAGCCAACGCGAGCGGGATCCACGCCCCATTCGGCGGCACGGCTACGGACGAGCCGAATCGCACGGGCAGCGTCGGCGTGAACATGCTCGGCAAGCGTGTACCTGCTGCCCTCGACCCGCGCCAGCCGGTACTTCAGCACAAAGGCTGCAATTCCCTGATCGTTGAGCCAGTCCGCGACTTCCCAGCCTTCCTTTTCCATGACAAGCTGGCGGTGGCCGCCGCCCGGAGCGACTACCATAGCAGCCCCGGTCGCCTTCTCCTTCGGCGGAAGAAAGACGTAGATCGAGGGATAGTGCGTGACTGTATAGTTCCCGGGAAGCTTGGCATATTTGGCGCTGACAGAGGGCTTCGACACCTCCGGCGCAGTCACACCCTCCGAGCCGGGGGCACCATTTGGCCACAGACGAATTTCCTCGCCTCTTTCGGCGCCGACGCTCAGTCCCGCAATGAAGAGGCAACATAGAAGTCCTGCCCGCATGATGCGCTCCTTTCCCTACACTCCGTGCCTATCGCTCCTCGTGACAGTAAGTACAGTCATTGCTGGCGTTCTTGACACGGTGGCAATTCATGCACCCGGTCATGCTAAGGTCCACTTCGCGAAACAGCGCCTCCCGTTCGGCGACTGGACCATGGCATTCCACGCACGTGTTTCCCGCCGCCAGATGCGCCCGATGGCTAAAGAGCACGTAGGACGGAATGGCATAGACCCGGTTCCACCGGATCGTCCGGTTGCTTTTGGCAAATTCCGCGAGCTTTTGAATCTCGGGACTGTCCGTCTTAACGGCGGAATGACACTGCATGCATACCGAAGCGGGTGCGATCCCCATGGTCTCCCCTGGATCGCGATTTGGATGACACATGGAGCACTTCAGTTTCAAGTTGCCGGCGTGCAGCTTGTGGTTGAACGGAATTGGCTGGGCTGGCGCCGGAGGCGGCTGCGGCGTCTGGGCTGCCGCGGAGAACCAGAGAACTGCAGCAGCCAAGACCAGAATCAGCTTGTTCATCCTCTAAAATTCGCGTTTGCGCAACTGCTCCGCCAGATACTCGGATGCGCGCATCGAGAGAGCAAGAATCGTCAGGGTCGGATTCTGAGATCCGCCTGTTACAAAGCTGCTGCCGTCAACGACGAACAGGTTCTTGATGTCGTGGCTCTGGTTCCACTTGTTGAGCACGCTGGTCTTCGGGTTGTCGCCCATGCGGCAGGTGCCGAGCTCATGGATGCTGTATCCCGGAGGCAGCATCTTCTCCGTCCGGCTGATCACCTCAAATCCGGCCGACTTGCACACTTCCGCCAGCGTTTCAACGGCGTCCTTCGCCATGTTGAACTCATTGTCGGTGTAGCGGCATTTGAACTTAAGGACCGGTATTCCCCAGGCATCGACTTTCGTCTTGTCGATGGTGACGTAATTTTCGTATCGAGGAAGAACCTCTCCCATTGCGGTAGCGGAAAAGCCCGCTCCGCTCGCGCTTCGAAGCTCCTTTTGCAGTTCCTCGCCCCAGCACGGGAAGAACTTGGCATCCGGAGTCGAGCCGGTGTGGAAATCAAACGCGTACCCGCGGATGAAATTCTTCTCCTTGCCGTTGAGATTCCGGAACCGCGGAATGTAGCCTGCGCCGCCTACGAGTCGCCGGCCTCCTTTTCCGTTCCGGGCCTCCGGTACGATCGCGACGACGCTATTGGGAATGTAAAACTGGTCGTGCAGATAGTGTCCGAGGACGCCGCTCGAGTTGGCGATCTTCGAGTTGAGCAGAATGCGCGTACTTTCAAGGCACGATGCGCCGAGGACTACCGCCCGGGCTTTCGCGTGAAATTCGCGGCGCGTCTTGCGATCCACGAAGTGAGCGCCGTTCACGAGCCCCGTATTCCTGTCAACCGTAATCTCCCGGACCACAGCATTCGGAACGATGGTCAGATTGCCCGTTTCAAGTGCTTCCGGCAGCAGCAGATTGAACGAGCTGGCAAGCTGTCCGTTTCCGAGCGCCCGGCGAATCTTCGTAACAGTAATGCCGTGAGGCTTCCCCGCCCTCGCGATTCGAAGCGTGGCCTCGCTGTCGGGCGAGTTATCTTCGACGAACACTCCATCTGGGAGCTGTGGCAGACCTTCTTTTCGGCCCGATACCCGGAAGATCGTCTCGGCCCGGTCGTAATACGGCGCCAAGTCGGCATGGCTGATCGGCCAGTTTTCGCCGAAGCCGTCGTGATCTTTCGCCTTGAATTCATAGTCGCTCAGCCGGAACGACATGCGAGCCCAAAAGAGCGATTTGCCGCCGACCATCCTCACACGGACCCAGTTATAGGGCTCGTCCGGGTCATGCGTGTAGGGATGCTCCGCTTCGTCCGCCCACTGGTTCGCGTTGAACTCGTTTGCCTGAACGATATGCGGATGACGGCCTGGCTTGCCAAATCCGCGGTAAGGCAGTTCATAGACCGGTTTGAGCCCGCGATTTCGCTGTAAATCTACTGCCGGGCCGGCCTCCAGCATCAGGCACTTTACACCCTTCTTTGTCAGGGTATAGGCAGCCATTCCGCCCGAAGCCCCTGAGCCGATGATGAGAACGTCGTAAACCTGCGGAGACATGGATTTCTTACTTTGCTCCTAGTCGAGTGGATACCAGTAAAGGCCGACGGCGGAGGCGCGGCGGCCGCCCGAGGCCGCGCTGGCTGTCGCGTACTCGCGTGAGTTCAGGGTTGCTGTGCGGACATCCTGTTTCGCCGCACGTAAAAACCGGGCCAGCGGATCAGCGGGAGGATCAGGGGTCCACGGTTCACGCAAGGGCGCCAGAAGGGCTGCCGCCTGCGTGCCGTCGACTTCGGAAAAAGCCTTGCCAAATTGCTTCTTTGCCTGCGCGTTGAGCAGGTCCAGCCCCTTCTTATAAAGTTCCTGCCGGTCCGCCGGCGAAGCTCCTATCAGAAAATCCAGAAACTCCGGCGCTCCGGCTTCGATCGCTCCCGGAAGGCCATCCATTGCCGGCATAAGTATTTCCGACAGGCGCCGGAGCGTTGAAAATTGCGCAGCGTTGAAGAAGCGAGGCAGCGGCTGGGCAGCGTCGTCAGCGACGGAGATCTCGAGCTTCGGCAGTTGAGCCGACGCGCCCATCCCCGGAAACGCGGGCGCCTGCGATGCCGCCCCCGGAGAGGCAGCGCGTGGCGCCTGCTGCGCGGCGAGCGCGGTTGCAGCAGGCGCCGCTGCGATTGCCTTGAAAAATCGTCTGCGTCTCATGATTGCATCCTGAAAATAAATGGGGCGATAAACCTCACGACGGCAATATCATATCGGATGTTACACAGGCAACGCCAAAACGCCGCAAATTTGGCCTGAGATTGCGCTAATCTTAAAGACCAAAGTCGAGGCCCGGTAACCTTGGCCCGCTTTTTCGTCATCTGGTATAGTTCAGTTAAACCACGCGTCGTACGGAGAGCACACACATTGGAACAGTCGATACGAAAGGATGGTGTCCAGTGAGTTCGAAACGTGACCCAGAGAGCCAGACCAGGCCGAAAGGAGGATTCTCCCGCCGCAGCCTGCTAAAGACGAT
>Ga0207874_1003570_pt1 | contig 12645 bp, 10 predicted proteins | sample HigsolmetaAR201D_FD_184833 | JGI IMG/M metagenome (GOLD analysis project Ga0207874, IMG submission 184833) | Ionic liquid and high solid enriched microbial communities from the Joint BioEnergy Institute, USA - AR20-1-D (SPAdes) (version 2) ... | reverse complement strand
TAAGGCAAAAATGGTCAAGTTCTGCTCTACCGAAGGCCAATTCGACAGGCTGCTTGCTGCAGGCAGCAAGCAGATCGCAGCTTCGCTGCGATGGCTAAAGACCGAATGGAAGGAAGAGATGTTTAGTAGCCGGAGGCGGACGCGTCAAGCAACGAATGAACGGTCGAGACCTCGCCGCTAGAGCTAAACGCTAAAACAGACAGCTTGCCGAAGGCGCTTGCGACAAGCGAGGCTTGAGATGCAAAAGCGGCTGCCCAGCCAATTGGGTAGCCGCTTCTAGGCTTTAAAAGCGTATCTACAGGATGTAACCGCGCTTGCGAGCGATCTCCTCTTTATGTTTGCGGAAGAGAATATCGCGCTCGGTTCCTCTGATCTCACGACTGTAAGACGCCAGCACCTTCTCGACTTCGGCGTCGATCTCCTCTTCGCGCCGCAGATCGGCAACGATGAAGTCGTAAATGGCTTTCACACGGGCTGCACGACCTGTACCAGGTTTAGCTCCCCTCGGCTCCTTGTAAGCCAACAGGCCTCGTTCAGCCAGTTCGTCGTGTAAACGTTCGGCGATGCGGCGAACTTTATCTTCACTCAGGCGCATGGTTTTTCCCCTGTTGCAAGCCAATAGCGAGTTATGTGTAGTATACCACGCCGCATTCGCGCTTAAGCCGCCTGCCGCAGGTTTTCGTTGCCTTCCTCAATTAAACGGCGCAGCTCGGGCAGATAACTGGGCGAACAGACGCCCAAGCCGCTCAGATAGTGCAGATTTGGCCCGCCCCAACGCTGAATGGTGCGCCCTAGGTCGTCGCGCGAACAGCCGATCAGAGCCGCCGCCTGCTCTTCGCCCATAAAGCCCTCCTCGGCCACCACTCGTTCGAGCTTCTGCCAAGGCGTTAGCACACGGCCCGAAGCGCGCGGGAAGGCCCGTTCGAGCGTGATACTCAAAGCCTCGATCGCCTCGCTCGGCGCTTGTTGATAGCTCACGCTGGGCACACTGGCCTGTTTCAGCAAGCTATTCCAACGCGCCGGAGCCAAAAGCACCACATGCGCTTGGCTGCCCAAGGCCGCCAGATCGCGCACCAAAGCTTCGGTCGTCGCTTTGCCATTGGCGATACAGAGATAGACTCGTTGAGTTCCGCGCATACAGATGAAGTCGGGCACCACCACCGTACCGTCGCTCACCAGCGGCTCGGGATCGCGCCGCAAACGCCAGCCATCGGTGCGGCCCCGCAGGTAAGCGCGGCCCCACTGCTTCTGGAAACGCGCCAAGACATCGTTCTCCCAAGCTTCTTCGCTCCAAGCCGCGCTGTTGGAACGAGCCTCGACACCCAGCACATTTAAAGCGCGCCCATCGAGTTTGCAGGTCGCCAGCTTCTCGCCCATGCGCACCAGCGCCTCGCCCTCTTGCAAGGTGTTGGGGTGGGCCGCCAGCAGGTGTAACATCACTTGCGAAAGGCGTTTGCCCGCCCACAGGCTTTGCGAGCCACCCTTGGCTTGGCCGCTGCTTGTGCCATAGAGCGTCACCTCGAGTTGATCGTCGAATAGCGAAGAGGGCGACGCGATCTCGTAGCGGATCGGGTAGCGATGTGAAAGGTTATGTAAACTACGCACCATTGGCCAGACCGCGCCTCGCAGCTTTAAACGCAACTGATCGGAACGACGCAAGGCGCTCTCTAGGGAATGGTAGTTGTAAAGGGCAATGATGTTGTCGGGCGTTGGGCGTGGTAAGAGGCGCGTCAAGACGGCGTGTTCGGCAGCATCGAGCAGCAGCAAACGTTCGGCCTGTTCGGGCTGCAGCGGCAGACCTTTGCATAGCAAGGCCAAGGCTTCTTTGCGCTGAGCCGGCAGAACCATGCCGCCAAAGTGGGCGTTCGCGATCTCATAGAGACGCGCTCGCAGCGCCATAGGCGTGCTCAGATTATGGCGTCGCAGATCAGCGGCAGGCCCAGCGCCAATGATATCGGCAAAGCTCTGTTGTCGCCAAGCATAAAAACGCCCTAGACAGGCCACCAAACCCCGTGCCAAACGCGGATCACCAAAGAATTCGAGCAGCGTATCGGCCTCGAATTCGCCCCGCTGCCGCCCCAGCATACGTTCATAGTAGCCGATCGCATAACTGATCGATGCTGTAAAGCGGTCGTCTTTGATTTGGTAGGGATAGAGAATGCCAGCGCGGGTTGTTTTCTTAAAATCGCCAGTTCTGAAAGCCATTATCTGCCTCGTATCTCACGTCTAAACCCGTAAAAATTACTTGTATTTCTAGAACTTACGTTCTATCATTGTAGCACTCTGCACCCCACGCGTCAACACATTTTCAAAACAGATGTTCGAAATCTAGGTTGTGCAAAAACAGACTTTTAGCTGCTCCCTTAGTGAAAAAAGCTGAGAAAGAGTTGGGCTAGCGATGAGGAATCTTCATGAAACCGAGCCGATCCGGTGTCAGCTAATTAATCATCCAAATTTTCACATAACACAACTTAGTCTGCTTGTTATTGCAAAAGAGGATATTAGAACAAAAAAGCGCATACAATCATCGTTTCATTTATTTAGCCCTTTATTCCTCTGATAAGCGCTGTTTTCTCTTTTTCGAACAATAGAGCGTCAATACTTCTTATAAAGTAAACTCTCATAATGGAAACGTAATTGCTATTCCTGCTTGACAAAAGGCTCATATGTTCGCTATAATTAAAATGCTACATAAGTTCTAGTAGCACATTTGACCCATTACGACCCATTACTTAGAGCGTGTTTCGCACTGCCGCCGAAACCGGCTGCGGTCAAGAAAGGAATGGACATGCGATCAGCCGACAATCTTTCTCCTCGGCAGGAGCGAATTCTCGCGTACATCCGTGAATTCGTGAATGAGCACGGGTATCCGCCCGCGATCCGCGATATTCAATCCAAGCTCCATATCTCGTCGACTTCGGTTGTGGCCTATAACTTGAAGGCACTCGAAAGCAAGGGTATGATCAAGCGCGAAGGAAATGTCTCGCGTGGAATTCGCCTGCCCTCCAGCGAAAAAGCAACTCCCTACCGCAACTCAAACACCTATCAAGTGCCCCTGCGTGGTGTAATCACCGCTGGTCAGCCATTGCCTGACCCCGAAGATACCTCGACCAGCAACGGCGAAAGCGTTGAGGTGCCGAGTGACATTGCACCCCCCGACAAGCTCAAAGATGTCTATGCCCTCAAGGTTCGCGGCCAATCGATGATTGATGCACTGATCGACGATGGCGATATTGTGCTCTTGCGTTACCAAGAGACCGCAGAAAACGGCCAAATGGTTGCCGCACTTCTGCTCGACGAAAATGCTGTGACCCTCAAGCGTTTCTACAACGAGGGCGAGCGTATTCGCTTACAACCTGCGAATACAACTATGTCACCGATCTATACCACCCCCGACAACGTGCGAATTCAAGGGCGTGTGGTCGGTGTTATCCGCCCGATGTTCTAGACTCTTCGAGTACTCTTAACGCCTGCAGCTCGCTGTAGGCGTTTTTTATTGCCTGCAATCAGAGAAACCCGACTATTTTCATTGTGTGCGAGCTTCCGCACAATCGCGCCAGATCCCTCACACCTCTCTCCCCAGTAACACAAGCCTCTCATAACAAATCCGCTTGCTGTCTTCAGATTACTGCGGCGAGCTCTTTTCCTTCCATTCGTTGCTTGGCGCGTCCGCCTACGGCTACCAACAGCTGGCTCACTACATTCGGCTGCTCGTCCGCCTGCGCCCAAGCGCCCCTAAAAAGCCAAACCACCAAGTAGATCTGATGTCAACTCTGCTGAAGGCCAACACACAACGTGTTGATTTCGTAGCACAACGCTTCCCCAGAAACACAAGCCTCTCACAAACAATTCTCTACAAGACTCAGTGCCTCAGCGCCTCTGTGGTGAATAAAAAGCCTCTCTGGTGAACCAAATATGGTGAAGAGCATGATGTGGTAGTATTGGCTCACATTGGAGCCGTACCCATCAGTAGGAATGAACTATGCTTGAGCCATGGCAGTGGGCGCTAGCTGGCCTAGCCGCCTTTTTAGTTGGACTATCAAAAACCGGGGTGCCGGGTCTGGGCATTCTTAGCGTGGTCTTGTTCGCAAATGCACTTCCACCGCTCGAATCAGTAGGTATCGCTTTGATCGTACTGATCTCGGGCGATGTTGTAGCGGTGTCGAGCTATCGGCGCGAGGCGAACTGGTCACTGGTCTTTAAGCTGATGCCTTGGGCGATTATAGGCATTTTGATCGGCGTCGCGACGATCTACTACTTCAAAGACGCCGATTTCAAGGTCATCATCGGCTGGCTGATCTTGGGCCTTGTGCTGCTGCACGTCTATCGTCGCCGCACAGCCAAGGGCAACGCGCCCGAGCATTTGCCGCTTTGGGCCTCGCGCCTGATCGGGGTTGGCGCTGGCTTTACGACCATGGTTGCCAATGCCGCTGGTCCCTTGATGACGATCTATCTGCTCTCGCAGCGGCTCGATAAGCGTGCCTTTATCGGCACGACAGCTTGGTACTTCTTCGTCTTAAACCTCTTCAAAGTGCCGTGGAGTATCTGGCTCGGCATGATCGTGCCTTCGTCGGTGGCGATTCTATTGCCGCTGATCTGCTGTTCGGTGATGGGCGCACTGATCGGCCGTTGGGTGCTGATGCGCATCAACCAACAGCTCTTCGAATATATCGCGCTGATCTTGGCGGTTATAGCAGGTCTGCGCTTGATCTTTGGCTAGTGCGAACGAAAGGGAGGCGATTGGCATCGCCTCCCTCGTTTTTTATTGCTTAAAGATACTGGTGCGCAGATTAAGATTGGTGCCGCAACGCCGACAATGGCCGTTATTGACATTGACCATGCGGGTGCTTCCATTGTTGCGCGTAATAACCTCGTTGCCACAATTGGGACAACGAGTAGCTTGGTTGCTCTCAGGGCCGTAAACAAAATGCAGGCCCGCTTCCAAGCCGATCCGACGGGCACGAATAACGGCTGCCGCCGAGTCTGCTCCTGCATCGCCTGGCAAGACATGCCAAGGTGTGCTAGGGCCAAGTGAATCGCGGATCCAAGCCACCATAGCGCGCAATTCGTCGGGGTTGGTATTAACGCCGTGATGCAAGCGCGTGGTCACTTCGATATGACAGTTCCACTTCTCTTTGGCCTGAATCGCCATATCGAGAATACCCCGCCAGTTTTCAACCCCAGTCAGCCGCTCGTAAGCGGCATCTCCAAAAGCGCGCAGTTCGAGACTGAGCCCATCTAGATAGAGCCCGATCTCTTCGAGCACTTCCGGCGTGAAGAAGCCTGAAGTGACGATCGCGGTATAACGGCTGGTAGCGCGACTCTGCTGCAAAACATCGAGCAGATAATCAAACGAGACAGCCGGCTCACTGTAAGCCCAAACGACCCCTCGACAGAGCTGCTTCAGGGCGAAAGCCGCAGCCCGATCGGCTGTGAGCTCGCGCCGTTTAGCTGGATCGTCGGGCAGGAGGGTGTACTGACCACGTCCTTGATCTGCCGGAAAGGCGGTGCCCCAACTGCCGAGCGAAAAGACCAGCGAGTCAGGAAAGAAGTGCCAGAGACGGTGCGCTTCTATTGGCCCGACCGCAGCCGCGCTGATTAGGGAATGGCTATGGTCGACAATAGCGCCCTCGGAAGCACTGCGTACCTGACACTTACCCCATTCGCCTTCGGCTAAGATACAACGCCATTGGCAAGCATTGCACTGGACATGGGCTTCGTCTGTTGGTTGTGCAAGAGTTGAGAGATGCATGAGCACAAAGCTCCTGAGCAGTGGCGCATTGCCGCATGGTTGTGCAGATCTATTGCGCCAAGAAGTGTATGATGCTCATGTTATTGTACAACTTTTGTAGCAAAATGAACAAGCAGGTAGTAGATTTGAATAACGAAATGTTATATGAACAAGCTGGGCCTCTATGCTGAAGCCCAGCTAACCTTTTTAAATCAGCTCTTTGATCTTGGCTAAACGCTCGCCAGCCTGTTCGATCGTGCTCAGCTCTTTGGCGAAGCAGAAGCGAACCAACAGAGGTGCGCTGCTCGGATCGCTATAGAAGGCCGAAGGAGGAATGGCGGCCACACCGATCTCGTTGATCAGCCAGCGGCAGAAGGAGACATCGTTGGCATGTCCGGTTGCGCTGATATCGGCCATCAGGAAGTAGGAGCCACGCGAAGGCAGAGTCGGCAGCCCAGCTTTATGCAGCACTTCGGTCAACAAGCTGCGGCGGGCGCTGTATTCGCTGCGCAATTCGGCATAATACCCGAGCTCTTCGGCTTTGTTGAGCGCAACGGCGGCGGCCTGCTGGAAGGGCGTCGCCGTCGCGAAGGTCAGCCACTGGTGAATCTGGCGAATCGCGAAGCTGAGCGGCTGCGGCCCAACGGCATAGCCGATCTTCCAACCGGTGAGGCTAAAAGTCTTGCCCGTGCTGTTGATCGTCAGGGTGCGCTCCCACATATTGGGCAAGGTCGCGATCGGAATGTGCTGAAAGCCATCGAAGGTCAGCTGATCGTAAACCTCATCGGCGATCACGATCACATCGTGCTCTTGGCAGAGCTGAGCGATATACTCCAGCTCGCTGCGAGTAAAGACTTTGCCGGTCGGATTGTGAGGCGTGTTGATCATCAGCAGCTTGGTGCGCTCGTTAAAGGCGGCCCGTAGCTCTTCGGGGTCAAACCACCAATCGGCCTGTTCGGGCGCGGCATCCGGCTTGGGCGGGTAGAGCTTCACAAAGCGCGGAATACCGCCAGCGATCACGACATCGGGGCCGTAGGCGTCGTAAGCAGGTTCGAAGATGATCACTTCGTCGCCGGGATCGACGAGGGCCAAGATCGCTCCGGCCAAGGCCTCGGTTGCGCCGCTGGTCACAGTAACTTCAGTGGCGGGATCGACGCTGTGCCAGCCATTGCGCTGCCAGTGGTCGGCTACCGCTTGGCGCAGGCTAGGCAAACCGAGCGCCGGTGCGTACTGGTTGAGATCAGCCGCGATCGCATCGGCAGCCGCCTGTTTGATCCAATTCGGGCCAGCGAAATCAGGGAAGCCTTGCCCCAAATTAATCGCCTTATGCGCGACAGCTAAGGCGCTCATTTCTGTAAAGATAGATGTTCCAAAACCTTGTGCGCGACGGGCTAACAGACTGCCGCTCATGGCAATGTACTCCTCGGTCTTTCGTAGCAAAGAGGGTTTGATAATGCTGTTCATCATACCACAAGCTGCTTGGATAGTTGATAAAGAAAGTCGTCATTTTACAGGTTTCTTGATATGGAAACAGAAGAATCTGCTCGCTGCTGTTCGCGGCACGCGCAAAGGGGAAAAGTTTCATAACGATAAACTAGGGGTTTTGCTCTAGCCAAACGACTCATTTCTGGCTACACTTGAATAGTGATACTACATCCGCTTAAAAACGTGCATTCTGGCAACGTGGAGCCACAAAAAGCGAGAAAAGAATAAGTTCCACTCTGCCGAAGACCAAAAGAAAGAGAGTTATCGGATTTGGTATACCAGAAGATCGCCTGTGTCTAGGCGCTGCGAGAGTGATGCTGAACGATGATTGTTAGCACAGTGCCCTAGCTAGGCCAAATGAATATGCTATAATCTGACGTATATTGTTTTTCATGTGGAGGCAGATTGTGTTTGAACAATTGCAGCGACGATGGCTCTTCCCCGCTCTAGTCGCTACGTTGTCGTTTGCCATAGACCAAGTTACCAAAACCTGGATTCTTGATAATCTTGGCAGCGAACCAGGGCAACGCGTTATTCCGCTGCTTGGCAACTGGCTGCGCTTTATTTATGTGCAGAATACCGGTGTAGCCTTCGGAATGTTCCAAAATGGTTCGCAATTTTTTATTCTCACCTCGTTGATCATCTGCATTGGCGCCATCTATGCCTACGCCTTTCAATTGCCGAACCATAGCCGCTGGATCCAACTTAGCTTGGGCCTGATCATCGGCGGCGCTTTGGGCAATGTGATCGACCGCATCATCTACGGTCACGTGGTCGACTTTGTGAGCGTGGGCAGCTTCCCTGTGTTTAATGTCGCCGATAGCTGCATTTGTGTGGGCGTCGCGATTATGGCGATCTATCTCTTGATCACAGATCAGCCACCCGAGCCGCGTCCTACCCCCCGCGATGATACGCTACTCAATTCGCTTTTGATGCAAGACAGCTTGCCAAACGAAGAGCGGCGCGAATCCTGATAGTTAGAGATCATGACAGACGAACTTTGGGAAAACGACGAAGCGGACGCTGAAGGCGAGGGCGCAGCGTCCGTTCCTGTGTTACTGCAAGTCGATGATGATGCGGTCGGCGAACGGCTCGACCGTTTTGTTGTGGCCGCCCTGCCCGAGCTATCGCGCTCCTTTGTGAGCAACCTGATTCGCGATGGGCACATTAGAGTCAATGGCAAAGCCGCCAAGCCAGGCCAAGCCTTGCGGCGCGGCGAACAAGTCGCCATTGTGCTACCGGCGCCCAAACCGAGCGAGCTGCAGCCCGAGGACCTCCCGCTCGAGGTAGTGTACGAAGATAACGATGTGGTTGTGATCAACAAGGCGGCCGGAATGGTGGTGCATCCCTCGGCGGGGCACAGTAGCGGCACCTTGGTGAACGCCCTGCTCTACCGCTACCCCGACATGCAAGTCGGCAACGATCTGCGCCCAGGCATCGTGCATCGTCTCGACCGCGACACCTCGGGCCTGATGGTGGTGGTGCGCAACGACCGAGCACGCGCCTACATCACCGAGCAGCAGCAGGCGCGCAGTATGCACAAAGCCTACTTGGTCATGGTCGAAGGCCACTTAAAAGAGCCAGAGGGCACGATCGATGCGCCGATCGGCCGTCACCCAAGCGACCGTTTGCGCCAAGCGATCGTCTCGAACGGGCGACATGCTGTAACCCACTACCGTGTGCTCGAAGAGATCGGCAACTACTCCTTGGTCGAAGCGCGGCTCGAAACCGGACGCACCCACCAGATCCGCGTCCACTTCGCCCATATGCAACGCCATGTTGTGGGCGATCCGCTCTATGGCTTGCGCCGACCACGGGCCAGCTTCGGCTTGCAGCGCCAATTTCTGCACTCGTACCAGCTCGGCTTCCGCCTGCCCTCGACCAGCGAATGGCAGCAATGGAGCGTGCCCCTGCCCGCCGACCTGCAACAGGCTCTCGAGCGCATTCGAGCTAGCGCCCGCGTATAAACACAAAAACGAGCGTGGAGCGATCTGCTCCACGCTCTTGCTCTTCTCTCTCCCAATTCGACACCTTCAAGCAATACTTCGTGCTGGCGTTGAGGTCTCTTCCCTCCATGCGCTCCTTGGCGCGTCCGCCTACGGCTACCAACATCCCGCCCGCCCATTCAGCGGGCCGAGCCGCCTTCGGCGGCGCAGAACCTCGCGTATCTTCGCTTTCCTCACTGCTCGTTGTTTAACACCAAATCCGTTTAAAGACGTGCGCTCTTGGAACGCAGAAAGCAAAACCGAGGAAAAAAAGGGTCAAATTCCACTCTACCGAAGGCCAAAACGAAAGAACGTAATCAGATTTAGCATTCCATCGAAAGTGATATAGACAGGGAGCGTGAGGCAGATCGCTTCACGCTCCCTGTTTCTCTATCTCATACGCTCGATCTACTTCAACAAGTAGTCATCGCGGATATAACCCACTTCGCCGCTCTCGGGCAGCCTCACCTTCCACCAAAGCACGCCGGCTGCATCGAGTTGTTTTGACAGCAAGCTCACCTGCCTGCCTTCTTCCAAGGCCATATGCGAAGGAGCATTCTCGAACGGCTCCAGACGATAGCGCACACCCAGACCTCCGGTGTTGCCCACTACACGCTTGCCGAAATCAAGCCTAGCGTTCTGGCTGGTCGTTCGCTCTGCGTGGCCGCCCTTGGGAAGCGGCTTGAGCATATTAGAATCAACCAGACCCTGTGGGTGCATCTGCGGTTGTGTGTGCGGCTGGGCTGGGAACTCCTGCTGCTTGTTTGGAACTTGCTTCTGCGCTGTGCCATCAAGCGTTGCGAAGAAGTGAATACAAGCCGTGCTAAAACAGAGCAGAACAGCCACAAGTAGCACCAGATGCACGAAATTCCTCGGCGTGAAGATGAATTTGAGGGTCTGAAGCAAGCCCTCCTGGAATAGAGCGGCCACGCGCTGGCGGCGTTGGCGCCGTTCCAGCGTCTTCAGATAGCCAGTGATGAGATCGAGAACATCGTCGTAATATGAGATTTGGCCGTTCAAGCGAGCTTTGAGCGAAGCCTCGCGCAAGTTGGCGCGATAGGCTTCCAAAATCTCCTTGTGCTGGCGAATGAGGTCGGCGATCTGTCTTACATAGTACGCTTCGTTGGAGGCCTGTGCTGCTCGTTCCACGTCTGATCTCCTCAATCTTCGAAATCTCATATTGGGTCGCTCTCTTGATAGAAGTATCCCACGACGTTGTGACAAGAAGTGTCACAAATAGACGGACATTCCTATCCAACAGAAAAGTCGTCGTTTCTCGGGCAAGTTCATGAGATTTAATCAAGCGACACGTACGGAACTGGGCAATGTAAAGCACTAGAAGGCATCTGTTGAGATGCACTCTAGCCCAATAGTGCCTATACAGGCACCGCATCTCTCTTCTAACAAGAAGAGATGCAGGTTGAGAGCTTTTTTCTGCATGTTTTGAGGTAACTACACAAAGATCTACCGGCTCGTTTTGGGAATAAGCCAGTATCTCCTTACAGAAACGTTCGCTACTTCAATTGAGGCGAGCTTGAAGCTGAGGAGGAGGAAGACGTAGATTACAAAATTCTCAGCGTCCTTCGTACTTCCTAGGATAGCATATTGATTAGGGCACAAATGTGGTCGTTAGCACTGTAAACAAGACAATTTAGATGAATTTTTATTCATATCATCGTAGGAGTAAGCCTAGGAATCCACGATTACAATGCCCTTAGCTATTATAATACCACCATTCAAGCTCTAGATGAACAAACTTTCATATTTGAGACCCTATTTCATGCTTCGCGTGCTGATATGAAAATTCCAGTTACAGGAAGCGGTCAGCATTCACGCGACACGTATAATGCCGCCCACTGAGGATTTTCACTAGTTGTTCTCAGCGCCCCGCGCTGGTGCTTAACCCATACCAAATCCGTTCAAAGACTTGTGTTCTTTCGACGAAGGAAAACCAAAACTGGGGAAAGAGTTGTGCGAAACTTCGCGCGATAGCGCGAAATTTCGCACAACAAAAAATAGTCAAGTTCCGCTCTGCCGAAGGCCAAATAAAAAGTGATCTATCGGATTTGGTATCATTCGGCGCAATCGTTGTGTTGGGGGCGGCCTCGACACACAGGCAGATGCGACCTCGGGTGGCGGGCGGGATGTTGGTAGCCGTAGGCGGACGCGGTTTGAGCCTTGTTTGGGGTAAAGAGCTCTCCGCCAAAGTGCAAAAAAACACAAGTCTGTACATTTAGCAATGACCGTCATTTTTGCGCTTTGTGAGCCAATAAACATACTACGTTTGACTCAGAAATTGTCGCATGCTATTATGAACGGCGTCCTCGTCCGTGAGAAAGGATGGCAGTCCTTGCTTAACAGTAAGCCTACGGGCACCTCTTTCTAAGTCTCTGCGCTTTCGGATGCGCGCCGTAGCCAGCTTTCTCTTGCTGGTTTACGCCTCTGCTGTCTGCCAGCTTGGCAGATGGTTGTATGCTGTTGTCTTCCAGCCAAGCACCTCTTTGCGAATGGCCTAAGCGCAGAGTATTTCCGCGGTCTTTTCAGTTTTGGCCTACAACAACAACATATTGTGAGGAAAACTATGCCAGCGATTCTGGTCGATGGGCTGTGCAAAACGTACCGTTCGTTTCGCAAAGCTCCAGGTTTGATGGGCGCAGTGCGCAGTTTGATTTGGCGCGAGCATGTGCTGCGAGAGGCAGTTCGCGATATCTCGTTTGTGATCGAAGAGGGCGAAGTAGTCGGCTTTTTAGGGCCAAACGGCGCGGGCAAGACCACAACCTTGAAGATGCTGAGCGGCATTTTGCACCCCAGCAAAGGCAGAGCTGAAGTGCTCGGCTTTACACCCAGCCAGCGAGCCTTCGCTTATCTACGCCAAATCTCGATGGTGATGGGCCAAAAGAGCATGCTCTGGCACGAGATTCCAACCTACGACACGCTCTTGGTGCATAAAGAGATCTATCGCCTCGACGATGGCAGCTTCCGACGCAACCTCGATGAATTGGTCGAGCTGTTAGCGGTCGAAGATCTATTGCGGGTTCCAGTGCGCAATCTGTCGCTCGGAGAGCGCATGAAGATGGAACTGCTCGCGGCCTTGCTGCATCAACCCAGAGTGCTCTTCCTCGACGAACCAACGATCGGCCTCGATGTGGTGTCGCAAGCGCGATTGCGCGGCTTTTTACGCGAGCTGAACCGCAAATTTGGCACAACCATTATGCTGACCAGCCACTACATGGACGACATCCAAGCGCTCTGTCAACGAGTTTTGCTGATCGACCATGGTCAACTGCGCTTCGATGGCAGCCTCAACGAGCTAGTGATGCAGAGCAGCCCCTACAAACTGCTCAATGTGACCTTCGCCAACACACCGCCTTCCAGCCAAGCGCTCGCCACGCTCGACCCGAGGATCAGCCAACGCCCCAGCGACGACCCCTTACGCCTCAACCT
>Ga0207874_1003568_pt1 | contig 12652 bp, 13 predicted proteins | sample HigsolmetaAR201D_FD_184833 | JGI IMG/M metagenome (GOLD analysis project Ga0207874, IMG submission 184833) | Ionic liquid and high solid enriched microbial communities from the Joint BioEnergy Institute, USA - AR20-1-D (SPAdes) (version 2) ... | reverse complement strand
ACATCGATGCCGCGCCGTACGCGAAGAGCGATCGGACGTATGTGCCCGTGCGCTTCTTCGCCGAGATCATCGGGCTGGATGTCGCCTGGATCCAGGATCAGAAGCTGGTGATCCTGCGCCACAAGGTCGATTGAGGCGGCGACGGGATCGGCTCAGGATGTCAGCGAACGGATGAACATCAGGAAGAACCAAGGAAGAACAAATCAAGACCGCTTGTGACAGTCTGGTCATCCCCGGTTGCTGAGGGATGGGCCAGGCTGTACAAGCGGTCTGCTTGTGCTTGTGGGATTATGCGGATCGATCATTCCAGGTCATTCGTTACACACCGGAGCCAGATCAGGACCGGAGCCTGTCCAGGTCATGCTCGTGCCTGACGGTGTCAGATCAGAACAACAGCAAGAGCAGGATTACGATGAGCAACACGCCTCCGAATATCGATGCATACCAGATGAGCGCTTTGCGGTTAATAGGTGCTTCTTCCTTCTTGTAGCGTTGAACATAGGACTGCTTCTTCTTAACCATCATCATCACCCACTATTTCAGACATAATAAACCCCCTGATGATAGAAATTATATAAGCTAACCGGGATGATTGCAAACGAATCACCTTTCTTTTTGCCGAGGAACGAGATAAACTGTTTTGAAGGGTATCTGAATGCAGAGGAGGATGCAGCACATGTTGTACGAGAAGCTCCTGAAGCCGGTCCTGTTCAGGATGGATCCGGAGAAGGCGCATCACCTGACGATCGGCGGGCTGAGGACTCTCCAGAACGTGCCCGGGGTGCGCGGTCTCCTGGGCGCGGCCTATTCGTCCCCGTCGGCCCCCGAGCTTGCCCAGACATTATGGAACATACCGTTTGCGAATCCGATCGGACTTGCGGCTGGTCTGGACAAGAACGGAGAGGCGGCGGGAGCCTTGTCCCGTCTGGGGTTCGGGTTTATCGAGGTGGGCACGGTGACTCCCCGGCCGCAGCCGGGCAACGACAGGCCGAGGCTGTTCCGCTTGCCTGAAGATGAGGCGCTCATCAACCGGATGGGCTTCAACAACCACGGCGCGGAAGCGATGCGCAGCAATCTGGAGGCGTCAGGTTCGAGGCCGATCCCGATCGCCGTCAACATCGGCAAGAACAAGACGACTCCCAATGAGGAGGCCGTCCAAGACTATCGCACCTGCATGCGCATATTATATGATATCGGCGATTTCTTCGTCGTTAACATCAGCTCGCCCAATACGCCGAATCTACGCAATCTGCAGCACGGCGATGACCTTCACGTCCTGCTCTCCGGCATCATCGAGGAGCGGAACCTGCAAGCGTCGGAACGGGGGGCAGCGCCGAAGCCGGTGCTGGTCAAGATCGCCCCGGACATGACGGAAGAGGAACTGAGAAGCAGTGTCGAGATCATCAAGTCCAGCGGCGTAGCGGGGATCATCGCGACCAACACGACGATCACGCGTCACGATCTTCGCAGCCGTCACCGGGAGGAAACCGGCGGACTCAGCGGCAAGCCGCTGCACAGGCTGTCGCTTGGCGTGGTCAGGCAGGTCTATCGGCTGACGGAAGGTCGGCTTCCCATCGTGGCATCGGGCGGGGTCTTTACGGGAGACGACGCGTATGAGATGATTCGTGCAGGGGCCAGCCTGGTCGAGATCTATACCGGCATGATCTATCGCGGTCCCGGAGTGAACCGATCGATTAACCGAAGGCTGCTGGAGCTGCTGCGCAAGGATGGATATACGCATATTACCCAGGCGGTCGGAGCTGATGCGTAAACGTTCCATGAAACGGAGGAATCAGCATGGACGGAAGAGACTGGAGCATATTTCTCCTGCCTTACGAACAGGCTGTGGAAGAATTGAAGATCAAGTTCAAGGCTTTGCGAGCGGAGCTCAAGATGAGGGAGGAGCTTGCGCCGATTGAATTTGTCACCGGCAGAGTGAAGCGGATCTCAAGCATACTGGCCAAGGCCAAGTCGCTTGGCGTGCCGCATGACCAACTGGAGACCGGCATCGAGGATATCGCCGGCATCCGCATCATGTGCCAGTTCGTGGAGGACATACACCGAGTGGCGGAGATCATCCGTCAGCGAAGCGATATGCAGGTGCTGTACGAGAAGGATTATATCACCAACAAGAAAGAGAGCGGCTATCGCAGCTATCATCTCATCGTGCGCTATCCGGTGCAGACGGCGCTGGGCGTCAAACAGGTGCTGGCGGAGATCCAGATTCGCACGCTGGCGATGAATTTCTGGGCGACGATCGAGCATTCCCTCAACTACAAGTACAAGGAGGAGCTGCCCGAGGAGGTGCAGCTCAGGCTGCGCAGAGCCGCCGAAGCCGCTTATGTGCTCGATCAGGAAATGTCGAGCATACGCCATGAGATTATGTCAGCGCAGAAAGAATTCGAGGCGAATTCCAATCTCGTATCGAGGCTGCTGAGCAATATCCAGGAATTATATTTCTATCATCGCATTCGCGAAGCGGTCCAGTTCCAGCTTCGCTTCAATGAACTGTGGGATAAGGAAGATATTTGGGGGCTGCGCATGCTGGCCAATGAGCTGGAGGAAGCTCTGGCCAGGGCGAAGCGGAGCGAGTGATCGGAAGGGAAGCACCCATGCCCGGAGTACGGGCGGACGGTAGAAAGGACAATCCGATCTTCATGGAGGTGAGAAGCGATCAATCAATCGGACAAGCAGTTGCGGATCGACAGGATATTGAGCCATCTGGGTCTGGCCACTCGCTCGGAGGCGAAGAAACTGGCCAGAGCCGGTCAGATCCGGGTGAACGGTGAAGTGATCAGGGACAGCGGGGCGAAGGTGAATCCGGAGACGGATGTCCTCGAGGTTCGCGGGGAACGGGTGCTGTACAGGCAGCATATCTACCTGATGATGAACAAGCCGGCAGGCTTCGTCTCGGCCACGGAGGATCTGCGCGAACGGACGGTGCTGGATCTGCTGGGCGAGGAGCATCGGGCCTTCGAGCCGTTCCCGGTCGGCAGGCTGGACAAGGATACGGAAGGGCTGCTCCTGCTCACGAACGACGGCCAGCTGGCGCACCGCCTCCTGTCGCCCAGGAAGCATGTGCCGAAGCTGTATTATGCAGAGATCGACGGGTTGGTCGATCAGCGGGATGTGGAGCGATTCCGTCAGGGTGTGGAGCTGGACGACGGCTATGTGACGATGCCCGCTGTGCTGACCATATTGGAAGCTGCTCCCACCGATAGAGGAGGGCGCTCGAGGATCGAGGTGCAGCTTCACGAGGGCAAGTACCACCAGGTGAAGCGCATGTTTGCCGCCGTGGGCAAAAGAGTCGTTTACCTGAAGCGCGTGGCCATGGGCGGTCTGAAGCTGGACCCCGCTCTGGCGCCCGGGAGATACAGAGAATTGACAGAGACAGAGCTTGCGACATTAACGGAGGGAACTGGAGATGAGCATCAGACTGATCGCGCTTGATGTGGATGGGACTTTGCTGAACGATGACCATCAACTGAGCGCCAACAATATTCGCACGCTGCGTCGCGCGGCGGAGCAAGGCATCAAGATCGTGCTGTGCACGGGCCGCGGCTCGATGAGCGCCAAGCCGATCATGGACGAGCTGGGCCTGGAGGGCGTCATGATCACGCATAACGGGGCGGCGGTCACCGACACGAACGGTAACGTGCTGCATGAATTTACGTTCCACGTGCGGGAAGTGGAAGATCTGATCCGATATTGCCGGGAACACGGCATTCACTATGATCTGAACACCTCTACCAGGATGCTTCTCGATCAGATGCCGGCGGATGCCAGGAAGATGTACGACGCCTTTATGGCCGAGCCGGAGATGGTGGAGGATGTGCTTCAGGTGAACGACCCGCTCGTGAAGATCTGCATCTTCGGCAGCGATGAGCAGATGGATCAGGTGGAACGGGATTGGCCGGACGATCAGCAGGCGCTTCGGTTCCTCCGCAGCGGCGATTGCTTCGTCGATGTGATGCGACCGGATGTCAGCAAGGGCATCGCACTGATGAAGCTGGCGGAGATCTGGCAAGTGGACCGGTCGGAGATCCTGGCGATGGGCAATTACTACAACGACATCGAGATGCTGCGTTTCGCCGGGATCGGCATCGCCGTGGCCAACTCCCCGGATGAGGTGAAGCAGGCGGCTGACGAGGTGACGGTGTCGAACAACGAAGATGCCGTGCATGTGGCGCTCAGCAAGCATCTGCCCTTGATCAGGGTGTGACGCCAGGCTGGCGACGCCTGGCATGATCGACATCTGGAAGTGTAAGGCTCGCGATGGCGCTCCTGGCAGACGTGCGTTCGGCTGAAGGGACAACTGCTGGTGTGCGATCGGTGAGCGGATCGGAGCGTCCCGATTCGGAGCCCCTCCATCTGCGCGTGGATAGAATGCGGTACACAGGAAACGCTAAGACCGTTACCTGTATCACATCCAAGAGCGTGGAGGGAAGTGCGATGTCCACAGTATCGATTCGCCCTGATATGCGAACCCCGGGAGGCGAAGTCAGCGATATCGTGTTGAACGGCCGCTATGCCGGAGAGATCACGCTGGTCTACCGCGAGGGCAGCCGGTTGTCGGGCGCTGTCCAGCTGGAGAAGACGGTCCTGACTCCTTCCGACAAGAGGAAGGTTCTGAGTCATGTGCAGGAATACATCAATTCGCTCGCAGCAGCGATCGACGCCGCTGACTGTGAGGTGATCGTCACCTACAGCGCGTTTGATCAAGTGATCGCGATGGAACACAACATCGGCGAGATCGAGTCGTTCATCGATGAGCCCGAGGCTGAGGATGACTGGGACGACTATGAAGCCGATTATGTCGATGATGATGCGAGCCTGTCCGATTACGACCCGGATCAGTCGGGGGACTCGCTGGAGATGGTGGGCACCGCCTCGGGGCGCAGCGCCGCTCGGAAGGGGGCGGGACAGGACAGCCGTACCCGGACAGGAGCGGGCGAAGGCGGAGACCGGAGCGGCCAGCAGGACGATGAGGAGGATCTGCAGGCGGCGGAAGCCTCGGATCTGACCGCCGGTTCGCGATCCGGGAGAGACAGAAACGAGCCGTACGAGCTGGTCATCACGGGCGAACATGGCAATTCGGTGGAATACCATATCTATGCCAGAGATCGCCATTGGCTGGCGGAAGCCTTCGTCACGATGTACGGCAGCGACTGCATCGGCGAGATCAACTGGATGGTCGAACCGACTCCCGGACAGATCGAACGGTCGGTGGAGCTGCTCGTCTCCGACTTCGACGAGGATCTCGTCGACACGTTCAAACTGGACGTCAAGCACAACGGTGAGCTGCTGGAGATCTACGAGCTGGAGCATGAGGATCTCATGAACCGTATGGATGCGGGGCACAGCGGGCAGGATGATGACGAATTCTCCGTTCATCTCGTGCGCGATGACGGCGATACGCTCACCTACGACATCTACTCCAGCCGGAACGGACCGCTGCCGATCGGTACGGCGACGATCGACATCAGCCAGCGCAAGCTGACCGGCTACATGGACTTCCGGGAGATGAACAGCGAGCGGGATCACGAGCAGATCGCCTCCTTGCTCATGCGGGAGCTGGACAAGGAGAAGGATTATGAGTCGTTCAACCTGACCGTCCTCTACAAGAATCGGCCAATCGACGAATTGCTGTTCGAGAATGCGCCCGTGCAATAACGGACACGATCGACAGGGAATGACAAACCGCCTGATGGGGCAGTTGTTGTTCCTTTTTTATATGGACATATGGACAGCGTCAAGGGTGCATCGGTTGTCGCACGCAGGAAGAGGTTGCCGAATATTGACATTGACTGGCATAAGGGTATGATGAAAGTAACATGTCAGAATGGCCGGGGGTGTGATGCGATGAAGTTGACGCTTGACGAGATCAATCATATCCTGTTCCTGTCCCAGGTGGCGACGGACAACAACCGATTGCACATGCTGCGGGAGATCATCCAGTGCCTCGTCTACATCGTCAAGGCGCGAGGCGAGATCGAGGTGCCCGACGAAGTGGGCGCCCATGTGCGGGAGATCATCGCCCGCATCGAAGGGGAGCTGCGCGAGGATACGGAGAGGCTGCGGGAGATTCACCGCAACCTCGATCAGTTCGGGCGGCGCAGCCCCTTCGGATAATGGTTCTTCAGCACGCCTCCGCTCGCCTTGCCCCAGCCCAGCGGGAAGCCGTCCACGGTGACGAGGGTCCAGCCCTTGAGCTGGCCGGGCACGCTCAGCGTCTCGCCGCGCAAGTAAGCCGAGGTCTCCGCGCTGTCCGCCGCATGATCGACGCAAGTCCGCGCGTCCTCCCGCCGGATGGCCAGCGCCAGCGCATGGGACGGCTCGAAGCGGTTCTTGCGAACGGTGCCGAGGTGCAGCCCGGGGCGCGGGACCTTCAGTCCGGCGAGCATGGCGCTGCTCATCCTGCCGCCGGCCGTGGGCAGCCAGTACAGCTGCTCGCCGAACAGGAGCGGCTCGCCGTCAGGCAGCGTGAAGGACGGGGACAGCGTGGCCTCGGCGAAGGCTTCGAACAGGGCCATCGCTTCCTGGAGCGCCTTCCCGACCTGTCCGGACGGCTTCGGGCGGCGCCGGGTCCTGCCTCCATGATCGGCTTCGCCCATGACGACCGCTTGCTGCGCCTTGTCTGCTTCATCTGCTTCATCCGCACCCCCATGCTGCAGCACCGCAACGAAATGGCCCTCCCCTCTCCGCTCATGCGGCCAGAAGCGCTCCATCCGCACGAGTGACAGCTCGGGACAGGCGGCGATGAGCCAGGCGATGGTCTCTTCATTCTCTTCCTCATTAAATGTGCATGTCGAATAGGCGAGCGTTCCGCCAGGCTTCAGCATGCGGACGGCATCGCGCAGGATATCCCGCTGGCGAGCGGCGCAATTGGCCACCTGAGCCTCGCTCCACTCGCCGATCGTTTCCGGCTCCTTGCGGAACATGCCTTCACCTGAGCAGGGCGCGTCGACCATGATCCGGTCGAAGAAATGCGGGAAACGCTGCGCCAGATGGCCAGGCGATGCGTTGGTCACCACCGCATTGCGGATGCCCATCCGCTCGATGTTCTCGGAGAGGATCGAGGCGCGCGCGGGATGAATCTCATTGCTGATCAGAAGCCCTTGTCCCTGCAGGTGATCGGCGATCTGCGTGGACTTGCCGCCCGGCGCGGCGGCCAGGTCGAGCACGATGTCGCCGGGCCTTGAGTCAAGCAGCTCTGCGGCAGACATCGCCGACGGCTCCTGGATATAATAAACGCCCGCGGCGTGGAAGGGATGACGGCCCGGCCTGGTCTCTTCGTTGTAATAGTACCCGGACGGACACCACGCCACCGGCTCCAGCTGAAACAGGGCGCGAAGCTGATCGCAGGCCGGTGACTGCGGCGTGAGCTTGCGCGTGTTGAGCCGCAGGCCCCAGGCGCGCGGCTCTTCGTAGCTCGCGATGAATGATTCGAAGCGGTCGCCGAGCATGCGCTTCATGCGACGCAGATAATCCTCTGGCAGTTGGATCGTCATATGAGCCTCCCATTGGCAGGAATCGTGTATGTCATGACAGGTTGATGCGGATCAACGAATGGCCTGGTTCTTGATGAAGACCGACAGAGCCAATAATATTAATGGCAGAAAATTGTCCGCTTCACAAGCCTGGTTCGAATCGCCGCGTCAAGTTGTCGCCATTTTGCCGCGCATGCTATAATAATATCTGACTTTTCATGCCTGGATGCAAGTGTCATTGGCGATGCGCAGGAACGGGGCTGGCTGAATCCCGTGGAAGGATGGCATGGAGCTGCGCATGGGCGATTGGATCATAGATGAGAATCTGACGAAAGGGTGTAGCTGCATGAGCTTTAACATACCTGAGAAGGTGCAGATCCTGGGGAAGGATATCGAACAGCACCAGCTGAAATACCATGACAAACGGGTTCTCGTCTCCAAGGAGTTCACGTTTGACAGTGCCCATCATCTTCATTGCTACGAGGGCAAATGCAAGAGCTTGCATGGACACACCTACAAGCTTCAGGTCGTCATGAGCGGCAAGGTCGATTTTCGCGGGATCTCCATCGATTTTGGAGACATCAAGCGGATCACGAAGGAAGCGGTGATCGACAAGCTGGATCACAAGTATCTGAACGAAGTGCTGCCTCCGATGAACACCACGGCCGAGAACATGGTGGTCTGGATGTACGAACAGATCAAGGGTCAGCTTCAGGATGAAGGTCTGTACCCGAATATAGAACTTGAGGAAGTGCGACTGTGGGAGACGCCGACGAGCTATGCCGCAGTGACCAAAGCACTAATGGAGGAATAATCGATGTTGAAGCATGCGGATGACAACTCGATGTCTGCAGACGAGCGGTGGGCCGACATCCGCATTCCTATGGTCGACATTTACGAGACGGTCGAAGGCGAAGGCACGCGCGCCGGTTATCCGACCGTCTTTGTCCGTTTGTATGGCTGCAATCTGCGTTGTGCATGGTGCGATACGACATACAGCTATCCGCCGCATGAGGCGGACTCGGTCATGACGATCGGCGAGATCATGGAGCGGACAGCAGGCTACAAGTCCAGACATGTATGCCTGACGGGCGGCGAGCCCCTGATGTATGGCGAGCGCTCGCAGGCGCTGCTGCAGGCGCTGGCGGATTCGGGCCGATATGTGGATATCCACGTGGAGACCAATGGCGCCATTCACCTGAAGCCGTTCATGACGAGTGTGGAATCGCCGCTTGTGCGCTATATTATGGATTATAAATTGCCGGATTCGGGCGAGCACGAGCGGATGATCGCGGACAACCTGGCGCTGCTTCGCGAGCAGGACGAGCTGAAGTTCGTCATCGCCACGGAGCGGGATTTCGAAGCGGCGAAGCGAGTGCTGGACGAGCATCCGATCCGCGCGACGATCCTGTTCAGCCCGGTGTGGGAGACGATGCCGCCGGCGAAGCTGGTGGAGCTGATGCTGCGGGACGGGCTGTCGCAGGTGAAGCTGAACATGCAGATGCACAAGGTCATCTGGGATCCGGGGATGCGTCGGGTGTAGGGCTCGGCGTGTTGGCAGTGGGCAAGCGCATTTAGTTGTGCAAGATATAAACCAGAGTGAAATTCCTGAGAGCATGTAAAGGCAGGTAGATGCAGAAATGACCAAACAGGAGAGAGCCGTCGTCATCCTGAGCGGCGGTTTGGACAGCACGACATGTATGGGGATCGCCAGGGATCAGGGGTATGATCTGTATCCGATCACCTTTGACTACGGGCAGCGTCATCGCAATGAGCTGAACAATGCGCGTGCGGTTGCCGCGCATTATGGCGTGGGCGACAGGCACAAGATCATCTCGCTTTCGTTCCTGCGGGAGATCGGCGGCAGCGCCTTGACCGACCATTCGATTGATGTGCCGGTGGCGGAGTCTTACCAGGAGGAGATTCCGGTGACTTATGTACCTGGCCGGAATCTGCTGTTCCTGTCGATCGCCGCTTCCTTCGCGGAGGTCATCGGCGCCTCGACGATCTTCATCGGCGTCAATGCGCTCGATTACAGCGGCTATCCCGATTGCCGTCCGGAGTTTATCGCCAAGGCCGAGGACACGATCCGTTATGCGACGAAGGTCGGAGTGACGGGCAAGCCGATTCGCATCGCGGCTCCGCTCATTCATATGACGAAGGCGGACATCATCCGCGAGGGCCTGAGGCTCGGCGTGCCTTATGAGCTGACGACCTCTTGCTACAACGGCGGCGAGGTTGCGTGCGGCGTGTGCGACAGCTGCCGTCTGCGGCTGAAGGGCTTCGCGGAAGCGGGCGCGACGGACCCGATCGCCTACAAGTCGCATGCCTGAAGCGGGTCGGTACAGGCGCTGACGGCAGCTGCGGCTCGGGTGAGTGCGGCTGAGGTCAAGCGTTTGTATGATAAATCGTACAAAAGAGTGGCGAGGGCGCCTTGGGGGCGAGCGTTTTGTATGAAAAATCGTACAAAAGTGTGGCGTGGTCGCCGGGAAGTCGAGTGTTTTGTATGAAAAATCGTACATTAGTGTGGTTCGGTCCACTAGCGTTGCATCGAGCAAATCGAAATGTTGGGATGTTACAGCAATAACAACATTATGCAAATGTTTCCATCCGTCTTTTTCTCCGTAAGGGCTAAGTGTTGGGTGTGGTCCCAACACCCAACGCATTATCCCATAAAATGTCAGTTATTCCTTTTTGCCGTCCATTTATACCAAAATGAGTTTCGGCTTCATCGATACCCTCGGTACCTTTGGCGGTCGTCCGGTTCGTTTCGGACGCCCTTTCGAAGTTCGTTTCGGCTTCCGCCACAATGCTTCCATCAAGCTGCTCCACGGATGATCCGCGTGAATGCATATGAGCCGTAACAGTTGCCACATGGTTTGCTTGCATTGCAGTCGCAACCGAATCAGTAAGCATAACGAGTATGCGATGAGGGCAATGTACATCTGGTTCCAGATCGCTTCTACCGTGTACCCGTGGGGCTTCACCAATCGAATGTGTTGTTTGACCCATTTGAAAAACAATTCGATCTGCCAACGGTTTTTGTAGACTTCCGCGATCTGATGCGCCGACAAATCCCATCGGTTGGTGACCAACCGATACAACCGACCTTTCTCATCCGTAAATTCAATCAGCCGCAGTTTCGTTGAAAGGTTCGGCAACATCACATCCGCATCTCGGACAAAGCCTTTTTTCCGTTTGGGCAATTCCCGTTCCTTCACAATCGGAAGGCGGCTTTTTTCCTTGACCCGGGCCACAAACTTGATGCGGTTCTCCGTCCAATACTGAAAGTGGTCATACACCTGGTAGCCCCGATCCATCACGTACGTCGCGTCGGGATCCACGGTGAAGTGCATCGCAACTTCATGGTCCGCCACATCTTTTGTCGTAGCGACGATTTTGTGTGGATACATCGTATCCTTATCCACGATCACCAAAGATGTGTGCATTTTGACGCCATGATTGGACCTGGAGCAGTATGCCCATTTGGAAAGGATCGACGGTAAAGTGAGTTCTGTGGCATCCAACAGTTCCAATTTGCCGATCTTTGCAGAGAGCCCTGGCTTGTGTTGTGTGAGTTCCTTGATTTGGCTCTGCAGCGACAAGAACACGTTTTGCAATTGTTCTGTGGGCAGCTGCCTCATCTTCCGTGAGAGTTGGGCAGGACTGATCGATTCAAGCTGCAGCATTTCTTGCAAATGCTTATTCGCTTCCAGGTATTCAGCAATCTCATAATACGAGTGGCGTTGCTGTAATTGGGCTTCCACGAACAGGAGGATGGATGAACCGACAAACAGCTTTTGAGCCCGGTAATCGAGCACTTTGTCACGAGATGTGGAGACACGTAATAAATTTAGGCATTGACAAATGACACTCTGATTGGGTATGGTTACGTTATCCATAGGATAATCTCCTTTGTTGAGGGCGTTATGGATAACGCGTTGTGTTGCAACCTCAACAATAGGAGATTTTTTTTGTGTTGTCCACGAAATTCCATCAAGAATTAACAAAAATAGTAATTTATACAATGAAAAATTGTTATGAAAAACTCGATGCAACGCTAGTGCTAGATCCGACGGTTTTGTATGAAATATCATACACTTTGCCCGGTTTCAGCGTCCGAACCAACGGTTTTGTATGAAATTTCATACACTTCGACCGATTTCAGCGTCCGAACCAACGGTTTTGTATGAAATTTCATACACTTTGGCCAATTCCTGCCTCAGATCCGACGGTTTTGTATGAAATTTCATACACTTCGGCCGTTTTCGGCGTCCGACCATCGTCATGTGCCTGTGCGCGTGCTTGTCCGTTTTCTACAGTTTCCGATACCGACGATCAACAGACCCAGCTGTACGCGGGTTGAACCAGGCGAAGACGAATATTAACATGGGCGTCACCCTGATCGCGTTGTCGCTGATCCTGATCCTGACCTGCGAAGCCAACTGGCTGCGGGCGATCATCGGCGCGATCTTCCTGCTCATGGGATTGTTCAACCTGTTCGCGGGCATTCGCAACAGACGCATTTTCCTGAATATCGGGGCGAAACAGGAGGAGCGCATATAGTACGCCTTGCCCCGATGAACGTCAACCCGGCAAACTCCCGACATACCCCTCATCCTTGACGGGCTGAAACGAAAAGTCAAACGTACTCAAAGTGCGACGAACATGGCAAGTGCGCCAGTTTCATGCGCACGTCCACGTTTTGGCGCTGGCGTTCCTGAAATGATGTATCCAATAGTTCATTGAGAAACGACGGATAGGTGCTCAGGGCGGTTTGAAGCTTCCCGGCACCTTCAGATCCCTCACGCTGAACCGCCATTGACCCCCATATCCTACTTCATCATAGCCACAAAACCTTCTCGGCTGACTTTCCGCACCTCAAACCGATATTTGGCCAGACGATCTGTCCACGGAAAAGATCGAAGAGATCCAAGATGTTCTTGTGCCAATTTTCCGATCGTCCACCATTAAAGGAAATTTATATATTTTGAGTTAAATAATTGAATATTTTTACGTCTTTAATTATGAGACGTCCATCATTGTTTGCACCAATCATTGAGAAAAAACTTGAAGAGAGGTGTTGCGCTTTGAAAATGCGTTGATATTATCACATATGTTATCGTCAGTTGCTCTTGAGTATGAAAAGCAACTGACGATAA
>Ga0207874_1003556_pt1 | contig 12680 bp, 10 predicted proteins | sample HigsolmetaAR201D_FD_184833 | JGI IMG/M metagenome (GOLD analysis project Ga0207874, IMG submission 184833) | Ionic liquid and high solid enriched microbial communities from the Joint BioEnergy Institute, USA - AR20-1-D (SPAdes) (version 2) ... | reverse complement strand
CCCTCGCTCGCCGGCGGCGGCATTCTCCCCCCTGCCCTATCGTTGCCGCTTGAACTGGCGGGGCCGCTTCTGGCAGGATGGTGTCGGCGCGGCGTTTGTCCTGCGCCGCGATCTCCCCCCAGTTGCCACCCCTGCCCTGCCCACCAGGACTGCCCCCTATGAATGCTGCTCAGGAGTTGCGCCTCAAGATTCGCTCCGGTCAGTTCACCGGCCCCACCGCTGGCCAGGCGCCGGGGTTTGCCCAGACCAACGTGGTGATTCTGCCTGCCGAATATGCCGACGATTTTGAGGCGTTCTGCCGGGCCAACTCGCAGGCGTGTCCGCTAATCGAACGCGGTGAGGTGGGAGCCTGGCAACTTCGCTCGGCCTCGGGCAGCGACATCCGCACCGACGTACCGCGCTACCGGGTGTTTCGCCACGGCGTGGCAGAAGCCGAGCAGCCCACCGATATCCGTCACCTGTGGCGCGACGACATGGTGGTCTTTCTGCTGGGCTGCTCGTTCACGTTCGAACAGGCGCTGCTGAAGGCGGGGCTGCCGGTGCGGCACATCGAAGAAGGCCGCAACGTGTCGATGTACAAGACCAATATCCCGTGCACGTCGGCGGGCCCGTTCGCCGGCCCGCTGGTGGTCAGCATGCGACCGCTGATGCCTGAGCAGGTACCGGTGGCAGTCGAGGTCAGTGGGCGGTTCACCACCATGCACGGAGAACCTGTCCACTGGGGCGATCCGGCAAAGATCGGCATCGCCGACATCAACCGCCCCGACTTTGGCGACGCCGTGACCATCAAGCCGGGTGAAGTTCCCGTGTTCTGGGCCTGTGGTGTCACCCCACAACTGGCCCTGGAAGCCGCCCGCTGCGACCTGGCCATCACCCACAGCCCCGGCTGCATGTTCGTGACCGATCTGCCCACCGAGTGAAGCCGGCGGGCAGCCGCAGTTCAACCAGGGCAGCGCTCACTGCCGGAGCATGGACGCCATACGCGCAACGGGTAACGGTTGCGCGCACGATGCGCGCAGGATCGATTGCGCCGCTTCTATTAGTCGCACGGTTTCTGTACGCATTGCGTGCGGCCTCTGTTCGACGCGGTGCGATGACGCGCAAGATCTGCCGAGCCGCGCCCCCCCATCCGGTTTGTCAGCATATAAAACCGACATAACCGTTTCGATCGTTATGACAACCGCTCACCAGGGGGTATGTTGTCCACCGTAAGCTTTGTGTATCTTTTCCTGAACGGCGCGAGAGCTAGAATTCCGCATCGTTTTTTGGATTGACGCTTCTGGCTCTTACGCTGCTGGCAAAGCATGACGGCCGCAACCATTCACCGTGTGATGGTTTTCTTGCAGACGTTCTGGCGGAGACTGCGCCGCCCGTCGGTGTGGATCACGCTGGCCGTGTTGGCAGGCGGAGTGTGGTACTTCTGGCCGCGGACGGGTCTGGGCCAGCGCGTGGCCAACGAGACGGTCCGCTTTCCGCAAAGCGCGCCCAGCGGCACCCAGTGGAAGATCGTCAACGCGTTTCCGCACCTCAAGTTCTTTGAGCCCACCTGCGTGGTCGCGGCCAAGGACGGCAGCAACCGGCTGTTCGTGCTTGAACGCCGCGGCACCATCCAGGTGGTGCAGAACGATCCCAATACCCGCGAAAAACGCCTGTTTCTCGATGTGTTCGACGACATCGCTCGTGCCCCGTACGAGGACGACGGCGCGCTGGGCATGGTCTTGCACCCCGAGTTCGGCCAGCCGGATTCGCCCAACCGCGGCTACTTCTATGTCTTCTACACGGCCAACGTCGATGGCCAGCGGCATGATCGCCTGGCCCGGTTCACCGTGCCCGACGGTTCCGACGTGGCCGATCCCAACAGCCGCCTGGTCCTGATCGACCAGGTGGACCGCGACATCTGGCACAACGGCGGCGCGCTGGTATTTGGTCCCGACGGCTTTCTGTATGTGGGCGTCGGCGACGAGGGCGGCAACGCCCCCGATGAGTTCGCCAACGGTCAGCGGATTGATAAAAATCTGTTCTGCGGCATCTTGAGGATTGACGTCGATCAACGCGGCGGCGATATCAGTCACCCGATCCGTCGTCAGCCTCAAAACGGCCGCACGGCTCATTACTATATTCCCAACGATAATCCCTTCGTGGGCCAGGAGAACGTTTTAGAGGAGTTCTGGGCCACGGGGCTGCGCAACCCGCACCGGATCGCGTTCGATCCCGTCACCGGCAAGCTCTGGGTGGGCGACGTCGGCCAGCAGTTCCGCGAAGAGGTCAATATCGCCTTCCCCGGCAGCAACCATCAATGGAGCTACCGCGAAGGCAACCTGGTGATGGATGAAAGTTGGCTCAAAGGCCAGAAGCCGGCCAACTTCCACGGCATCGAAGCGCCGCCGGTCTGGGAGTACCCGCACCTGCACGGCAACAATTGCGTGATCGGCGGGTTGGTGTACCGCGGCAGCAAGTATCCCGAACTGTACGGCAAGTACATCTTCGGCGATAACGGCAGCGGCCGCGTGTGGGCGCTCACGCAAGCGGAAGACGGCCAGGTTTCCGTCGAAGAACTGGTCAACATGCCGTACGCCAGCAAGACCGGGCTGGCTTCGTTTGGCGAAGACGCCGACGGCGAACTCTTCATCGTCGTCCTGGGCGATGCCAACCGCGACGACGGCACCATCTTCCGCCTGGAACGCGATCCCGATGGCCGCTCGACTGCCTTGCCGGAACGGCTCTCGGAAACCGGAATCTTCACCGATCTGAAAACGCTCACGCCGGCGCCTGGTGTTTATCCCTACGGCGTCAACATGCCGCTGTGGTCCGATGGTGCGGCCAAGCAGCGCTGGATCATGCTGCCGGGCAACGGCCGCGATCCCGATCCGCGTGCCGACCGCATCGAGTTCCGCCGTACGGGTTCATGGCAGTTCCCGCCCGGCACGGTGCTGGTCAAGCAGTTTGATCTGCCGATCGACGAGCGCGACCCGGGCCTCGTGCGCCGCCTCGAAACTCGCGTGTTGGTCACCACGCACGATGGCGCTTACGGCTTCACGTACAAGTGGAACGAGGAAGGCACCGAGGCCTTCCTGCTCGAGGGCGGCGAAGTGATGCCGATCCCGATCACCACCGCCGATGGCAATCAGCGCACGCAGCTCTGGCAGTTCCCCAGCCAGGCGGAATGCCTGGTCTGCCACAATAAACAGGCCGGCTTCGTGCTGGGCGTGAATACGCAGCAGCTCAACGGACTGTACCACTATCCCAACGGCGTCGTGGCCAATCAGCTTGCCGAGTGGTCGCGGGCAGGCATGTTCACCCAGCCGCTATCGGCGGAGCAAATCGCCGATGCGCCGCGGCTGGTCAACCTGCATGATCCGTCGGCGCCGCTCGAACACCGCGTGATGAGCTACCTGGATGCCAACTGCTCGCATTGCCACCGGCCTGGCGGCGTGCGGGCAAACTTCGACGCCCGATTTGAAACACCGCTGGAACACAAGAATCTGATCCTGGGCAAGCTCAACACCGACCATGGCCAGGCTGGTGCGATGATCGTGCGGCCGCAAGATCCGTCGCGATCGGTATTGGTGCAACGGCTGCTCGATGGTAACAAGCGGATGCCGACCTTGGGCGTGCTACGCCGCGATACCGACGCCATCGCCGCCATCAGCCAATGGATCGACAGCCTGCCGATCCCGCCCGACTTGAAACCGGTTAACGAACCGGAGGAGCCGGGGTCCAACCAAGCTGAAGCCGAGGCCCCCATCGAAGCGCCGCCTGTCGAAACGGCGGCCGCAGCGCAGCCGGCCGACTCGACCATTGCGCCGACGACTCCGGCCACGGAACCGCTGGCGGCCCAGTAGCGGGCCAACCGCTCCCTGCGCAACGTTGTTCGGCTTCGCCCCCCCTGCCCTCGCTCGTACTGTTCACCGTTTTTGCCGCCATGCAGTTTGTGGTCTTATTGATCGGAATGGCCGCCCTGGTTTGGGGCGGCATCCTGCTGCATCGCGGCGGGCTGCTGGCGGGCTGCCTGCTGATTCTGACCGCCGGTAGCTGCTTCGGCCATCCGTTCTGGAACATGCCGGTGGGGCCGGCCCCGCTGACATTCGATCGCTTGCTGCTGGCGGCAACCGTCGGTCAGTATCTTTTGCTGCGCAAGTTTGGTGCCACGGACGACAAGCCAACCGGCCCGGCCGAATGGCTCCTGTTGGCGTTCATCGGCGTGCTGGTCTTCAGCACCTTCACCCACAACTGGCAGGTGGAGAACAAGCAGCCGGCAGCGTTGCTCGTGTTCTTCTGGATCATGCCGCTGGCCCTGTACTGGGTGGCGCGCAACATGAAGCTCACCGAGCAAAGCCTGTGGTGGATCTGGGGCGCGCTGAGCGCCTTTGGCGTCTATCTGGCCATCACCGCCATCGGCGAAGTGCGCGAAATGTGGTGGCTGGTCTGGCCGCGATATATCCGCTCTCCGGAGTTTGAAGAATACTTCGGGCGTGGCCGCGGGCCGTTCCTCAACCCGACCGGGGCCGGCATTTACCTCACCGCGTGCCTGGCGGCGACCTGGATGTGGTGGCCGCGTTTCGGCCGCTGGGGCAAGCTGGGCCTGGTGCTGCTGAACCTGCTGATCGGCGCCGGCTGCTACTTCACCCTCACGCGCAGCGTTTGGATGGGTGTGGCCCTGACGGCAATGATCGTGGTGGGCTTTAACCTGCCGCGGATCTGGCGATGGCCGGTGGTCGGCATGGCCACGCTGGCAGGCATCCTGGTGGCGGTGATCTTTTGGGACAGCCTGCTCTCGTTCAAACGCGACAAGAACGTCAGCGCCCAAGACGTGGCCGACTCGGCTTCGCTGCGGCCGATCTTTGTGGCCGTCGCTTGGGAGATGTTCTGCGACCGGCCGATCCTGGGCTGCGGCTTCGGCCAGTACAAGTACCAGCACAAGTACTATCTGAGCGAACGCAAGTACGGTTTGAACCTCGAAAAAGCCCGGCCCTACGGCCAGCACAACACGTTCCTGGCCCTGCTGACGCAGACGGGCCTGATGGGAGCCGGGTTGTTCGTTACACTGCTGATCGCCTGGTCGCGCCAGGCCTGGGGACTGTGGCGGAACCTGCATCTGGCTCCGGCCGCGCGCCAGTGGGGGCTGTTCTTTCTTGCGTTCATGGCCTCGTACGTGATCAACGGCATGTTCCACGACACCTCGCCGATCCCTAACCTCAACATGCTGCTGATGTTCTTCGGAGCCATCACCAGCAGCCTGGCGGCGATGGCGACCATGCCGCGAGGCGAGCAGGCCTCGCAATCTGCCGAAGCGAATAGCGAAGAGCAGCCCCAGTTGGCCACCGCGGGCGTGTAACGCGGCATATCTGGCAGGTTGACTGGCCGGCATTTTCTGGCTTGCGAACGGGCGTTGGGCGTCGCACATGCCGCCGCTTGCAATTGCTCCAGACCGCCCCTAGCATCGTAGGCAATTCGTTTGGCCCTAACGTTTGCTTGTGTCGCTGGCTGCCTTCGCCCGCCCCTTGTGCCAGCCAACTCCAGGAACCGCACCTGCCATGTTGATCTTCGACGCGCACCTTGACTTGAGCATGAACGCCCTGGAGTGGAACCGGGACATCACCCGCCCCGTGGCCGAGGTTCGCCGCCGCGAAGCCGGGCGCAACGACAAAGTGGACCGCGGCAAGAACACCGTGTGCCTGCCCGACATGCGGCGGGGCCAGGTCGGGTTGTGCGTGGCAACGCAGATTGCCCGCTACGTAAAGCCGGGCAATCCGCTCCCTGGCTGGCACAGCCCCGAAATCGCCTATGCCATGACGCAAGGCCAGTTGGCCTGGTACCAGGCGATGGTCGAAGCCGGCGAGATGGTCCACATCACCGACGCCGACGGCCTGCGTCGCCACGTGGAGCTGTGGCAGAACAATCCGCCGGCCAATGCTCCGATCGGCTTCATCCTCAGCCTGGAAGGTGCCGACTCCATCCGCTCGCCCGAACTGTTGCAGCGGCACTGGGACCAGGGGCTGCGAGCGATCGGCCCGGCCCACTATGGTCCCGGCACCTACGCGCAGGGCACGCATGCCGAGGGCGGCATCGGCGAAGCCGGCAAGAAGCTGCTCCGCGAGATGGAGCGGATCGGCTTCATCCTCGACGCCACGCACCTGTGCGACGACAGCTTCTGGGAAGCCCTGGATAACTTCGGCGGTCCGGTTTGGGCGAGCCATTCCAACTGCCGCGCCCTGGTGCCCGACACGCGGCAATTCGCCGACGACCAAATCAAAGCCTTGATCGAGCGCGGCGCCGTGATTGGCGCTGCCCTCGATGCCTGGATGATGGTGCCCGGCTGGATTCGCGGGAAAACCACGCCGCAGGAAGCCGGCGTGCGCCTGGAGCACATGATCGATCACATCGACCACGTGTGCCAACTGGCCGGCAACAGCCTGCACAGCGGGATTGGAACAGACCTCGACGGCGGCTTTGGCCTGGAACAGTCGCCCAGCGACCTGGATACCATCGCCGACTTGCAGCGGATCCCCGAAATGCTCTCGGCCCGCGGCTACAAGGACGAGGATATCAAGAACATCTGCCACCGCAACTGGATCCGATTCCTGCTCAACGCCTGGGAAAAGTAGCTAGCGGTCAAGCCGCCGTGCCGCGGAGCGGGCCGCAACCCGCCCAGGGCTAGGAATCCATCGTAAGCACCACGCGGAATCGGGCTTTGCCACTCAGCATGCGTTCGAGTGCATCGGCGGCACGCTCCAATGGGCAAAACTCGTTCATAGACTGTACGCCGGCCTCGCTGCTGAAGGCGAGCGTCTCCTCGGCATCGATCGAGGTGCCGGAGTACCAGCCTTCAATGGCACGCCGGGCCGATAACAGCGCCACCGACGAAGCTGCAATCGCTTCGTCCGATGCCCCCAACACCATCAGCCGGCCCAGCGGTGCCAGGCCGCCGATCGTGGCCGCCATGGCCGAGCCGCTGGTCACGGTGGCGAGAATGGCCTGCGCGCCGCCCAGTTTGGCAAGTTCCTTCGCGGGATCGCTTGCCTGGCTGTCGATGTAATAGGCCGCACCGAGTTGCCGGGCGAGCGGTTCCTTGTCCTGTCCCCGAGCAATCGCCACCACCCGATAGCCCATCTTCGCGGCGTACTGCACGCCCAAGTGGCCCAGCCCACCGACGCCCAGGATGCCGACCAGGTCGCCCGGTCGAGCACCACAATGCCGCAGCGCGTTGAACGTGGTCAGCCCTGCGCACATCAGCGGGGCTGCCTCGCGCGGCGTAAGCCCATCGGGCAAGCGCGCCAAGCCTTTCGCCGGTGCGATCATGTAATCCGCATAGCCACCATCGAAGGTGGCTCCGGTAACCTGCACGCCCGTCTGGCAGGCGAAGAACTGCGCCCGGCGGCACGGATCGCAGTCGCCGCAATGCCAGGCGTGCCAACCAACGCCCACGCGCATTCCTTCGGTCCAGCGAGCCGGTACGTCGGGGCCCACCTGGTCGATGACGCCAATCACTTCGTGCCCCGGCACGCGGGGATATTCAATGCCCGGCAAGTGCCCATCCCTCACCATGGCATCGCTATGACAGATGCCGCAGGCCTGCACTTTGATTCGCACCTGCCCTGGCCCCGGCTCAGGTATCGGACGTTCGCCCAATTCAAGGGGACCGCCCCGCCGAGCAATCTGAACGACGCGCATCGTCGACATCGCTGTATCTCCTGAACGGAAGAAACCAGAAACGCGATCGGGGCGTGCGATCGGCAGCATGCGAACAGGGCCTGCGGCGGCACACAAGAGATTTCAGTCCCCGCCCCCATTTCCTTGAGCGGTGGTGGAAAGGCTACCGGCCGCGCACCTTTCATGAGTTGCGGAGCTTGCCGCTTTCAGAGCGATCGTCGATCTCGGGCGATTCGGCGTCAGAGGCCGCGTGCAAATCGAGCGTTACCGGACTGTACTCGCCCAGCACGCGCATCGCGGCGGCAATATCCTCGGGATCAGCCCGCATCAAAACGAGAATCCGGCCTTCATCCAGATGGCTTTCGTATCGCTTGGCTTCGCTGTGCGGGACGCCCCAACCGACCATCGCTCCGACCAGCCCGCCAACGATTCCACCCGTCAGCGCCGCGGCGGGGCCGGCAATCAGCACGGCGCCCAAGCCCAAGGTCAGAAAGCCCACGGTTCCGGCAAATAGGCCGATCAGTCCGCCGATGCCGGCTCCCAGCGCGGCGTCGTGCTCTGAGCTGTCGCCGCGTTCCATGGTCTTCTTGAGCGTGTCCAGGTCGTGTTTGCTGCGCACCATGGCCGAAACCTCGGCGGCCTCCGGTACCTGGCGGCGTACCGCTTCTACCCCGCGCCGGGCATCTTCCGCTGTTTCAAACACGGCCACCAAGGTTGCTCGCTTTTCGGGATAGTGCGTCATCGGTTTCGCTTTCGTTTTAAAAATGGGTATCAGAATCCAATGGGTGTCAGAATCCATCGCCACCGGTCAATCATTCGCCGGTGTTGAGAAGCAAGGTTGGCGGAGCGATCTGCCAAGGTGTTGCCGTAATTGAGCACGGTTAGTCGGCCACGCCGCGATCCCGCTGGAACGCCTCTTGAATCCACGTATCGACGGCCATGTTCTGCTTGCGCACTTCCACCACCAGGTGCAGGCCGGCCTCGGTGAGCTTCTGTACGCGATCGTGCAAAGCCGTTTCGGCTTCCTGGCGAACGTCGGCCTGACCGGCCACGGTATGCAACTGCTTATGGAGCCGCTGCAGGTGCGCCACGTTCTCGGCGTCGCTCTCGCGAATCTCGTTCACGCGCGGCTCCAAGGCCGGATCCTGGCCGAGCATGGTGTCGAACTGTTGTTGCCGCAGCGGCGGCAGGTCATCTCGCAGCACATGGAGTAATGCCTCGGCAGCCTGCTCCACCTTGGCCGCCCAATCGGCCATTTCGCCGGAAGCAAACGGAGTGGAAAGCGACTCCTCGAAAGCGATCACGCGTTCCTTCAGCAAGCCGTTAATTTCCGCCGGGGTCATCAACATGGGCGAGCACTCCACCAGGGGAAGACTGCAAGAACCTGCGCCGCTGAGAACGGGCCTTCGCGCATCGCAGGTGCCCCGCGAGCCTCCTACGCGTCATCCAACCAGAGTAGCTGCACAAGAAAGCCAAGAAACAAGCGGGAACAACCGTCCGTGACGGGTTCAGGTCAGCAAAGCGTATGCCGGGCCCCCGGCCGCGGCAATAAGCTACGGTTGATAGAGAAGTTGCATCAGCAGCGAACAAGCCAGCCGCCGGCATATTGGCTGATCAGACCGATCACCTCGCGTTCACTTGGCGCCCGTCGCGCCACCACAGTCGGCAAGGATACGCAGCGCCCCGCTGCCGCCGCGGACCTGATGCAGCGCAGCCACGGGAGTGTCATCATTTTGATGACATTCCGCCCAAGCTTCGGCATGCCTATCGAGCAACGCAACCACCTTGTACGAAACACCTTACGAACTCTGCCGCAGGTCGTAGCAGGGCTGAGGTACTGGCCTTGCCTATAGCTACGGGCGGAACAGCCCCCCGTCCTAGAAGAGGTCACCAAGCATGCACGTCCTGTCTCAATCTCGCCGTGAAGGAACCTCTGCCCGGCTGCCTTGGTCCTCAGCCCGGAAAGAACCGCCGTACCGTTGGGCCTCGGTTTGGATTCTGTTGACGGCCTTATTGGCTGCGTCGCTATTCAACCCGGCCGCCGTCGTGCCCTCGGAGCGTTACGCCAAAAGCTCGGCACGAGTGATGGTCGAGAACCGTACCTCGGACGCCTTGCCGGTCGAGCTGCAAGGCCTCGGTTCGCGGCAGTCGCAAGCCGACGTGCTGCCGCCGGGCGTGTGCCGGATGTATCGGCTCGATTGCCCTGCCCAAAAGACGGCCGTGTGGCTGCGGCAGCCGGCTGGCTCCTGGACAGCGAAATGCCTGCTGGATAGCGGCTACCACTACGTGATCGAAAGCCCCGGCATGGTCCGGCAAGTGGGCCCGATCCCCAATTAGATCGCACCGCCAACAACAAGAACGGCGGAAGCGTTAGTGGCAGCAGTGAACCTTGGTCACGTCGTATCCACACTCGGCTGCCAACACGCCCAGGGCCGCGGCCAACTCGACCTGGGCCCGCTTCCAGGCCAGGAAGCGTTTCATCTGTTCCTGTTCCAGTTGGAACACCCGTAGCTCGGCCTGGCTGACATCCAGCGGCATGCCCCGGCCTAGCCGCCGCAGTTCGTTGAGATCGTCGAGCGTGCGTTTTGCCTCGTCTACTTGTTTGGCCGCCAACAGCACCTGCTGAGCACGCACTTCCAGGGCCGTCAGATGTGCCTGGATCTCGGCCGAGATCTGTTCTTCGCGTTCGCGCAGCAGGCGGCGCAGTTGGCCGTCGCGGATGGCCAACTCGTCCTCATCGTGCAGTCCGATGAGTTTGCAAAGCTGCGACTGCTTGCCGGGCGCGATCCCCAGCGTGGGGTCAGCCTGCTGCAAGACGCCCCGGGCAATCGGCAGCGTCTCGTCGGACAACTCCGCGCGCATGACGCGCAAGATGCCCAGCTCCGCCCGCATGCTTAGGCCAGTGGCCAGCACCTCGGCAACGGGCGGCACCTGCGGCTGAAGTTCCAAACCCAGGTCCGGCCAAATGGCGTACGGTTGCTGGTCGCCCAGGCCGAGCCGGTAATAGAGCGCGCGGTTGAGGCCATCGACCGTGACCACCAAATCGGCCAGTTGCTGCTGGAGTTCAAGCCGCCGGCTGCGCAGTTCCTGCACCGTGCCGTTGAGCAGCACACCTTGATCGGCCAGTTGCTCCACGTCGTGAAGGGTGCGATCGATCACTTCCAGGCTGCGGCAAGCCGCGTAGCGGGCGGCCTCGGCTTCGGCCAGGTCGTAGTACCGCAGCAAGGCTTCCTTGGCAGACTCGTTGCGAAGCTGAACTTCGCGCAGCCGCCGCAACCGCCGCTGGAGCGAGCCGGCATCGCCCTGCGTACACAAACAGCGCGCATCGGCCGTGGCCGAAATCCAGTTCTCCATTTGTAGTAGCGCCGGCGCGGTCGCATTGGCCACCGCCAGGCATTGGCACTCGCGCTCGGTCAGTGCCCGGTACAAAACGCCATCGGCCCCCGGGCATGCCGGCGGCAGAACCGGCGGCTGGTCGGGCAACTGCACCGACCATTCTTCGCGGGCGATGAGCCGCTGCTCGGCCGGCACGCGGCCGGGGCTGGCGACCGTGCCATGTTGTGTCGCATGGTGCGCGCAGGCCGAGAGCCCGGCCAGCAGCACAGCGACGAACAGACACACGGCGCGCAGCATCGATCTCCCCAATCTGATCGGTGGTCTATCACTGCTAGTTATCGAAGGGGCGGCAGACCGGGCTGCAACATTTCCAACGCAAGAAGCGATTGCAGCGATAGAATTGCTAGCAGCGATTGAATTATGCATGCCCCTTAGCAACGAGCACATTGCCACGCCCTGTAACGCCAACTTTCACCAATCCAGTTGGTGCGATTGAGCAGCTGTGCGACGGACGCCGATAGGGTCAGGCGCATCCCGCTGAATCACCTCATGCCATAAAGGCTGGTTGCCGAACGAGTTTCGTAGGCCGGCTTATTCCACTAGAATGACGATCAACGAGTGACCCATGGCATCGGCAGAACAGGTCAAAGCGCTCCTGAAAAGTTACTCTGAGGGGGATGGTGAACACTTCGTTTCCGTCGCCCTGCAGATCGCAGCTAGCGTTGCGCGCACAGGGAAGGGAAAATTCGCCCAGGAACTCAGAGAGCTTATCGATGAGATCAAGCGGAAGCAGGCCGCTGGAAAGATCGGTGGCGCAGTCCCAATAGCGAAACCAACCGGCGAGCTCGCCGGCCTGCTAACCGTCAGTTACCCCAAGACTCGACTGACGGAAATGGTGCTGGCAGAAGAAACCCGGAAACCGCTTGAACGTACAATCCGCGAATATCGCCAGCAAGAAAGGTTGCGCGAACACGGCCTGTCTGCCCGACGGAAACTCTTGCTGATCGGCCCCCCGGGCTGTGGGAAAACAATGACAGCGTCGGCATTGGCCGGCGAGCTTCATCTGCCACTATTTTCGGTTCAGCTACACGGCTTGATCACAAAGTTCATGGGGGAGACTGCCGCAAAACTCCACATGATCTTTGAAGCGATGACGCTCACCCGCGGTGTTTACTTTTTCGACGAGTTTGACGCAATCGGCGCTGATCGAGGCGTGAAGAACGACGTGGGCGAAATCCGCCGCGTTCTTAACTCATTCCTTCAGTTCCTGGAACAGGACGATTCTGACAGCATTATTCTTGCTGCAACAAACTATGTGGCAATGCTCGACGAAGCACTGTTCCGGCGGTTCGATGATGTGATAAGCTACTTCCGACCGTCAGATCGGCAAATTGACCACCTTGTGCAAAATCGGCTACAGCGTTTCCTGGCGAAGCGTATCACATGGCGTCAAATTCGTGAAGCAGCTATCGGCTTGAGTCACGCCGAAATCGCGCGCGCCTGTGATGACGCTGCAAAAGAGCACATCCTAAACGGGAAGCAGCAGATCACCACAGCCGCCCTGGTTCGCGTCCTGAAAGAACGCCATCGACCTTACAGGGTTGATGACCACAATTGTTGCCTCGACGAGTGATTTTCATGGCGACTCTCCGACACCTTTTTCCAGCCAATACCGCAACCACTGAGCAGTACTC
>Ga0207874_1003537_pt1 | contig 12767 bp, 19 predicted proteins | sample HigsolmetaAR201D_FD_184833 | JGI IMG/M metagenome (GOLD analysis project Ga0207874, IMG submission 184833) | Ionic liquid and high solid enriched microbial communities from the Joint BioEnergy Institute, USA - AR20-1-D (SPAdes) (version 2) ... | reverse complement strand
AGCAGACAATGCGCGCCCCAGACGGCTCGCAGGTCATCCGCCTGGTGTTGAATGCTGTCGCGGACGACCTCGCGCACGGCGGCAAGACGGCCGCGGCGATCAAGGGCCGGTTCGGACTGCGGGAGGCCGTGTAATGGGCGGGCCTCGCTGCCGAATCCTAGATCATCCCGACCGGGAGATCATCGACGCCGAGCTGGCCTCGTCGCGCAGCGTGGCCGCGGTGGCGCGCAAGTGGGGCTTCCCGCGCAAGACGCTCGACGACTACAAGCGCCGACACCTCCCGCCGGAACGTATCGCGGTGTTGCGCGGCCTTGCCCCGTCGGAACTCGACGCCGACATCGAGCGCCTTGTCGCCACCGGCGGCGAACGGGCGGTCATCGGCATGGCCCGCGTGGCGGTGAAGTGCGAGGAGATGGCCGAGCGGTGCGAGAAGCTCGGCGACTTCCGCAACGGCGCCACCTACCGGAACCTGCAGATCAAGGCCCAGATCGAGCAGGCCAAGTGGGCGAACCTGTACCCCAAGGGCGCGCGCACGGTGAACAACAACGTGGTGCTGTCGAATGGCGAGGCGCTGTTCCGCATCTTCGACAAGATCCTCGACACGGCGCAGACCTTGCCCGACGCGCGCCGCATGTTTGCTGCCGAGTTGCGCCAGCTGAGCGCGCCGATCGATGGGGAGGCCACCCATGCGTAACGAGGCCGAGCGTCGCTACCTCAAGGCCAAGGAATGGAAGTACGACCCGGTGCAGATGATGCGGGACGCTGGCTTCGAGCCCGACCCGCACCAGGTCGAGCTGTTGGAGTGCAATGACGACCAGACGCTTGTCCTGTGGCCGCGGCAGTCGGGCAAGTCGCAGACGTGCGCGGTCAAGGTACTGCACCGGGCGTGCTTCGACCCGGGCGACATCGTGATCCTCGCTGGCGAGAAGCAGGGGCAGGCGCAGGAAATCTATGAGCGCGCGTTCGAAATGCACGGCACGCTCGCGAAGATCGGCGATCTGCCGCCCGTCGAGCGGTCCGACAACGTGCTCAAGTTCGGCAACGGATCGCGCGTTCTGGCGCTTCCCTCGACGGTCGATTCGATCCGCGGGTACTCGGCGAAGCTGGTGCTGATCGACGAGGCCGCCTTCACCGGTGACGACACGCTCGCCAAGGTCGCGCCCATGCTGTCGGCAACCAACGGCCAGCTCATTTGCGCGTCGACGCCCAACGGCGCGCGCGGCTGGTTCTATGACGCATGGACCGGCGGCTCGCCGGCATGGCGCCGGCTCAAGGTCACCATCGACCAACTGCCGCGGCTGACCGCGCGCGAACTCAAGCGCCAGCGCGAGCTGCTGACCCCGAACCAGTTTCGCCAGGAGTTCGGGCTTGAGTTTTTGGATATGGACCTGCAGTTCTACTCGACGGAGACGATCGAGGCGGCGCTGTGCGACGACATCGTGCCGCTGTTCGAGCGCGACTGCTTGCTGGAGGCCGCATGAGCTTGACCGTGACCAAGGTCGACTACTTCACCGGCATCGACATCGGCCAAGTCGCCGACTCGACGGCTTACGCGGTGATCGAACGGCATCGCGCCGTCGCAGACCTCGAAAACCTGCATGAAGGCTGGCACGAGCGCGCCAAGAAGGAGGCTCGGGAAACGCCGACGCGGCTCGACCTGGTCTGGGCTGATCGCATCCCGCTGGGTGTGCCATACCCCGCCCAGGTCGAGATCCTCCGCGACGTCCTGCTGCGGCCGCAGCTGCGCGGCTGCGCGGTGTACCTCGACGCGACGGGTGTCGGACTTGGTCCGTACCAGATGCTCAAGCAGGCCGGCATCCGCAACATGCACGGCATCAAGATCACCGGCTCGACGGGCCCGGCCAAGCAGACCCCCGATGGATGGAACGTCGGCAAGCTTGAGCTGGTGAGCGCTCTGCAGATCGAGATGCAGACCGGGCGCCTTCGCATCGGAAGCCGGATCCCGCACGCCGCGACGCTGGTGCGCGAGCTCAAGGAGTTCCGCAGCCGCCAGAACGCGTCCGGGCACCTGACCTTCAACGCGCGCGAGGGCCAGCACGACGACCTGGTACTCGCACTCTCCTATGCGGTGTTCGGGGCGCTGCGCCCGACGCCGGTGACCAATTTCCCGATCAGGTGGGCAGCATGAGCACGACCGATTACAAGCATCCCGAATACGTACGCATGCTGCCGCTCTGGCAGCAGGTTCGCGACACGTGCGCCGGTTCGCACGCCGTCAAGGCACGCCGCGAAGCGTACCTCCCGAACCCGAGCGAAGACCCGAACAGCACCGAGGGGCGCCGGCGCTACCAGAGCTACCTGCATCGCGCGGTCTACCTCAATGCCACTGGCCGCACCCTGCGGGGGCTGGTCGGCGTGGCGTTCTCGAACTGGCCACGATTCGTGTTGCCGAGGGGTGCCGAGTACCTGGCTGACGACGTGAACGGCTCTGGCGTGGGCCTGGTCAATCAGGCGCAGTCGGCACTGGCCGACGTCCTGCAGACCGGACGCGGTGGCCTCCTGGCCGACTGCAGTAGTCGCGACGAGACGGAGCAGCTCCGCCCGCGCACGCAGGCCGAAGCCGAGGCCGAAGGCTGGCGCGTGACGCTGAACTACTACGCGGCCGAGCGCATCCTGACGTGGGAAGTCCAGGGCGACCGCCTCACGCGCCTGGTGCTGCAGGAAACGCACGCCAAGTACGAAGGTGGGGAAGTCGAGTACATCCCGCAGTTGCGCGAGCTGGTCATGGAGGGCGGCAAGCAGGTGGTGCACATCTGGCGCCAGTTCTCCGACAAGGGCAAGTTCATCAAGGTGGCGACCTACAAGACCTCGCTGCCGTCGATCACCTTCCACTTCATCGGCGCGGAGAACAATGACCCGTGGCCGGACACGCCGCCCCTCCTGGACCTGTCCGACCTGAACCTCGCGCACTACCGCAACTCCGCCGACTACGAAGAGAGCGCCTTCCTCATGGGCCAGCCGATGCTGGCGATCACCGGCGTGACGGATGAATGGGTCAAGGAGAGGGGCGCGGTGTACGTGGGCTCTCGCGCGCCGCTGGCGTTGCCTACCGGAGGCGACGCGAAGTTCCTGCAGGTGCAGCCGAACACGCTGGCCAAGGAAGCCATGCAGGACAAGGAGCGCATGATGGCCATGATGGGCGCGCGCCTGCTGGCGCCGACCGCCGCGCCCATGACGGCGACACAGAGCGCGTCGGAGACCAAGGCGGCCTATTCGGTGCTGTCGAACGTGTGCGACAACCTGAGCGAGGCCTACCGCGCCGCGCTGGGATCGGTCGCCCGCATGTTGAACCCCTACTCGCCGGACCAGGTCGACTTCGCGATCGACACCCGGTTCAACGACCTCATGCTGGATGCCAACGCGATCCGCGAGACCGTGGCAGCGTGGCAGGCCGGGCTGGTGCCGCAGTCCGACGCCTGGGCGACCCTGCGCCGGCTTGGTGTCGTCGACCAGGGCAAGACCGACGACCAGCTGCGCGCCGAGATCGACGCGCAGGGCCCGGCGCTGGACCTGGACGCAGCGTGACATGGCGCTGATCGTCGAGACCGGCGAGGGGCTGCCCGGCGCTGAATCCTTCGCGTCCGTGGCCGACGCCGACGCCTACCTGGGCGACCGGGGGCATACCGCTTGGGCAGCGCTGGCCGAGCCGGCAAAGGAAGCGGCGCTCCGGTTGGCCACGGACTACCTGGAAGCCGTCTATGGCCCGCTGTGGCTGTCTGAGCGGCGCACCGAAGCGCAGGGGCTGTCCTGGCCCCGCGTGGGCTGGCCGGGCGTCCCGGCGCCCGTGCGCAACGCCTGCGTCGAGCTGGCGCTTCGTGCGGCGGCGGGGCCGCTGATGCCGGACCAGGGGCCTGCCGTGCAGTCGGAACAGGTGGGGCCGCTCCTGGTGGCCTACCAGGACGGCGCGCGGCAGGGCGTGCGGTATGTGCTGGTCGACAAGATGCTGGCGCCCTACCTGAGCGCCAACAAGCTGCGGAGGGCGTGACATGGCCGCATCGCTCCATGACCAGGTGACGCGCCGGCAGGTGTTCCTCGAACGCTACAAGGCCGAGGAGCTCCGGCGGCTGGACGCGTTCCTCCGCGACATCGACCGGGCGCTCAGGGAGCGCCTGGGCCGCGCCGGGACTGCTTTCCAGCGGGATCGGATCGAAGGCCTGCTGACCGAGGTCGGCACCCTCATGGAGGCTATCCAGCGGCCGTACCAGCGCGACCTGTTCGACCGCCTGCGCGAACTGGCGACGCACGAGGCCGACCTCGAGGCGCGCTCCCTGGCCGGCCTGCCGCTTTTCCAGCCGACGGTGCCACCGCCGGCGCAACTCCATGCCGCGGTGTTCGCCGCGCCCCTGGGCGCTCGGGGCGCGGGTGGCGGCCTGCTGCTTGAGGCCTTCGTCTCACGGTGGGCTGAGAATGACCGCGAGCGCGTGATCGGCGCCATCCGTCGCGGCGCCTTCGAAGGACGTACGACGGACCAGATCATCCGCGACATCCGCGGTACTCAGGCGCGGCGGTTCCAGGACGGGATCCTGGCCGTCAACCGGCGCGCCGCCGCGACGGTGGTGCGCACGGCCGTGCAGCACGTGGCCACGCAGGCCCGCATGGAGACCCTGCAGGCCAATGCCGACATCCTGCGCGGCTACGAGTGGTCCGCCACGCTCGACGGCCGGACCGGTCAGATTTGCCGCTCGCTGGACGGCCGTGTCTTCGAGCTCGGCAAGGGCCCGCTCCCGCCGGCGCACCCGAACTGCCGGAGCTCGATCGTCCCGGTCACCAAGAGTTTCCGCGAGCTGGGGATCGACGCGGACGACTTGCCGCCCGGCATGCGTTCCAGCGTCGACGGACCGGTCGACGGCACGCTGACGTACTACGAATGGCTCAAGCGCCAGCCGCGGGCGTTCGTCGAGGAGGCGCTCGGCCCGACCCGCGCGCGCCTGTTCCTCAAGGGCGGCATCGATGCGGAGGAGTTCGCCAGGTTGCAGCTCGACCGGAACTTCCAGCCGCTGACGCTCGAAGAGCTGCGCCGGCTCATCCCGCACGTGTTCGAGCGGGCGGGGGTGTAGGCCGCAGGGCGTGGCCTGCCATGGCCGCCGGGGGTGGGATCGGGCGCAGGGCGGTGTAGGGGAACCCCGCGCGCAGAATGCAGTCCCTGTGCAGTCCCGCAGAAACGAAAAACCCGGCTCGATGGCCGGGTTTCTCGCAAGTGCCTGATCTTCTAGGCCTTTTTTGGTGGGCGGTGTAGGGATCGAACCTACGACCCTTGCCGTGTGAAGGCGAAAAACGGCCCTTGTCTATCAATGAGGTAGACGCAACCCCTTGAAATATAAGGCGCTCAACCCCGCCACTCCCCGCCGAAAGGTGATAAAGTGCAGTCCAGATGCAGTCCAGGATCGCACGCGATGGCCGGAAGGAAGAACGATGACGGGGCACTGAGCGCGCAGCTGGCGCGGGTGCTTGAGGGGTTCAAAGGGAGCGAGCGCATCGAGGCTGACCTCGGCCTCAAGGGCTTCATGGATAGGCTGCTGGAGGCGCTCAAAGACCCGGCGAACCGCCCCGACACCGCGAAGCGCGTATGGGACACGAAGACTACCAAGCTGTGCCTCCGCGTCCGCGAGAGCGGCGCGGCTGCTTTCTATGTGCAGTGGTCGCGCACCGGCTCTGCAAAGTTGGGAACCCCCCGGGACGGGCTGACTGTGGAAAGGGCCCGCATCCGGGCCCTGGCTCAGCTCGTGTCTGCCAACGATGCGAAGGACGGCATTCCCGAGATGGTCCGCCAGAAGCGCGAGGCGATCGCTGAGGCGCGTCGGACCATCTTCACCGTGGCCGACGCCGGCAGGGAGTACGTGCGCTCGCTGCGGCGGGACAAGCGCACGGCCGCCGCCGCCGACGCAGAGCGTCGCTTCGAGCGCGTCCTCTACCACGACCCGCTGGGGGCGATCGAGTTCGCTTCCCTGACGCTGGCCGACGTCGAAGCCTGGCGCGATCGCATGGAGGCCGGAATCATCCCGAACCTGCCGGCGAAGCGGGGCAGGCCGGCCGTGGCCAAGCCCATGTCCCCGGCGTCCTTCAAGCGGACGCTCACGACACTCAAGGCCGCGCTCAACGCGGCGCTCGACAGCGACGACAACCTGCCGGAGACGCTCTCGCGCGCCTGGAGCAAGGTGAAGCCGGAGGCCGGCGCCGACCGCCGCCGCGACCTGTACCTGACGCGCGAGCAGCGGCGCGCGCTGCTTGACGCCTGTGCGGACGGACTGCGCGACTTGGTGGAGTGCGTGATCCTGACGGGTTGCCGACCAGGCGACCCCGCGCGCATGCGCCGCAGCGACTACCAGGTGCGCAACGGCCGCGGCTTCGCGACGTTCCGGACCAAAGGGCACGAGCGCTGCGTCCCTCTGTCACCGCAAGCGCAGGCGCTCTTCGACCGGCTGGCCAAGGACAAGCTCCCGACCGCATACCTGTTCACCAAGGACAACGGCCACCCGTGGGCTGCGCATGACTGGCGCGATGCCTTCAAGGAGGCTGTCCAAGCGGCAGGGCTACCGCCGGAGACGGTGCTTTACACCCTGCGGCATAGCTGGATCACGGATGCGATCACCGGAGGCATCGACCTGCTGACTGTCGCCAAGCTGGCCGGCACGTCACTGGCCATGATCGAGAAGCACTACGGGCACCTGGTCGAGGATCGAGTCCCTGACCAGCTGGCGGCCATCCAGATGATGTAAGCGGCCGCACGGGGCGTTGCCGCGCCCCGCCGGCCTTCCACAACCGAAGAGGAGACCTTCGACCATGGCAACTGTGAGTGTAATCCGCGAGGGACTGAACGACCTTGGCGCGCGTCTGGAAGATGCCCGCACCGTGCTGGACCTCATGACCGACGTGGAGCCGGGGCCAAGCGCCGAGGCGCAGCAGCTGCACCGCGGGGCCTTGACTGCCTTCCGCCTGGTCGTCGATGCGATCCAGGCGCTCGAGGCCGTGGAGTCTGCGGCATGAGCGCGCAGATCATCGCGTTCCCGGCCGCCGCCATCGTGCGCCAGCCGCCGTCGCTCGAGTCCGCCCGCACGCTCGCGGAGCGCCGGCAGCTGATCGGACCGCTGACCGTCGCCGAGCAGATGGACCTGGAAGCCCGGCTGGCAGACGACCTCATGATGGCCATCATGTCGCGCAACGCGCGGAGCTTGCGCCCGGAAATGCACCCCAGGGCCCTCTGTCCGGGGTTCGGGCAGCGTGGCGAGTTGACGGATGACCGCTACCTGGGCAGCGCCGAGGAACAGCACCTGGCCGCCCTCAAGCGAGTGCAGGCGCGGCTCGCGTGGCTGATCGGTCGCCTCGAGCGCAAGCGCGGCGCGGGAGGGCGCGCATGACCGGGAAGCCGGACAAGGGCAAGGGCGCCCCTGCGGGGGCGTCGGGTAGGGGGAGGCGCTGATATGGCGAAGATCCCCGTGCGCGTTCGTGGCGGAGGAATTGAAGCGCTGATCGACGTTCTCGAAGCGGGCCAGGCAGACCCCGACGACCAGAAGTTCGCGGCTCAACTGCTCAGATTGGCGGGCCCATCCAGGCATAGCGAATCGAACGTGCATGCTGTCCGCAAATGGCACATCTACTGGCAAGTCAGGTCCTACCTCGACGGCGGGACGTCGCTGAACGCTGCTTGCAAGCTCGTGGCCGCCGAGCATGCCAAGGCATCGAAAGACGCCCCGCGGATCGAATCGGCATACGCATACGAGCACGAAGGCGGCCGGCCTCGCACGTTGAGCTGGACTCGCATCAAGGCGCTCTACGAAGAAGCACGGGACCTGTCGGCAGACCTCGACAGGTGGATTGAAGAAAACGAAGGTTTCAATCCAGCCGACTGACGGACGCTGCACCCTAACGGCCATCGCGGCCGATGTCCCAACAGGGTGCAGACGATGTCCCACCGAGCGGTCTCCAAGCGCCGGATCGTCAATCCGCTTATCCGCCAAGCGGTTGAAGCCGGAGAGTTCATTCCGCTGAGCCAGTGGCTCCGCGAGCGCGGCATGAGCCGCAGCAGCTTCTATCGACACCCCGAGATTCCGACCGTCAAGGATGGCCGGCGGGTCTACGTCGCTCGCGCCTATGAGGTGCGCAAGTGAGCCGCCCGTGCACTCCGCGCGAGGCGCCGGCCGACGCGCTCGCCTACAACCTCGACCAGGCAGCCGCCCGCCTGGGCATCGGCAAGACGATGCTCGAGGAGCTGGTCGCGGCCGGCCAGATCAAGTCCTTCCGCGTCGGGCGCCGCCGGCTGGTCAGCCGCGCCGCGCTGGAAGCCTTCATTGCCCGACAGGAGAGAAAGGCCGCATGAAGCTGCATCCGCCTCACGGCTGCCACTCGCTGACCGAACTGCGCGCGATCGCGATGTCGGCGCAGGGGCGCGTCCGCCTGCAGAACATGCTGAGCGAGTACCAGGCCCGGCGCGCGCTCCTGCCCCGCCATGACCAGGTCACCCACGACATCGCGGCCGCGCGCGTTCGCCACGCCCTGGCCGAGCACGAGCGCAGGCCCGCACCGCCGCCCAGCGGTGGCCATCGGCAGGGGACGCGCGCCGCATGAGCCGTCCCGCAGTCGTCCTGTTCGATCGGTACTCCAGCGACCGCGACTTCTCGGAAGTCAGCCAGCTCGCGCTGCGCGCGTGGCCGGCGATCCTCGCGCGGCCGGATGTTGCGCCAGAGGCGGCGGCCGAGATGGCCTATCGCGCCGCAGCGGCGATGCTGGAGGAAGTCCGCCAGGCCGAGGGCGCCTATGACCTGCGGCTGTACCAGGCGGAGGGCGGCGACGCGTGAGTGCGGCGGAGTACATCGGGCTGATTGGCCCTGTCGCCCGTGAGCTGCTGGGCGAGCCGAATGCCAAGCTGTCGAGCAGGACGGAACTGCGCTTTGGCACGCATGGGAGCCTGTCCGTCGACCTCGAGAAGGGCGTCTGGTACGACCACGAGGCCGAGGATGGTGGTGGCGTGCTGGCGCTGGTGACGCGCGAGACGGGCCGGCAGGACGGCAAGGCATGGCTGGTGGAGCGCGGCTACCTGTCCGCGGACGCGCCTCGCTCCGAGTCGCCAGCGGCCGTCTATGACTACTGCGACGAGAACGGCGAGATCCTGTTCCAGGTCGTGCGCAAGCCGGGCCACGTCTTCTTGCAGCGCCGTCCTGACGGTGCCGGCGGCTGGGTGTGGAACGTGCGCGGCGTGCGGCAGGTGCCGTACCGGTTGCCCGAGCTCCTGGCCGCGGCCGAAGACGAGCTGGTGTTCGTCGTCGAGGGCGAGAAGGACGTGGACAACCTGCGCGCGCTCGGGTTCGTGGCCACCTGCAATGCGGGAGGCGCGATGAAGTGGCGCGCCTGCCATGCCGAGCCGCTGCAAGGCCGGGACGTTGTCATCCTGCCGGACAATGACGACAAGGGCCGCGAGCACGCCGAGCAGGTGCGGGCGAGCCTGGCCGGTGTTGCCCGCTCCGTGCGCGTCCTGGAGTTGCCGGGCCTGCCGCACAAGGGCGACGTGTCGGACTGGATCGCGGCCGGCGGTACCCGCGCCGGCCTGTTGGCCCTGTTGTCGGATCCGGAGGTGCCGGCAAGCCCGCTGCGCCCGGTCGACCTGGCCGGCGTCATGGCGCGCACCCGCCGGGAATGGCCGCACGTGGTCGAGTTCTACTTCCCGCGCCGGGTAGTCACGCTCCTGGGTGGCCATGGTGGCGTGGGCAAGTCGATGCTCGCCCTGATCTTCGCCGCGCACGTCGCCGCCGGCCGCCCGTGGGGCGACCTGGCCGTGCAGCAGGGTGTGGCCGTGTTCCTGAGCTTCGAGGACGAGGCGGAGGTCGTGCTCGACCGCCTGCGCGATGTCATCGAGGCGTACGAACTCCCGCCCGCGGAGGTGCTGGCCAACCTGCGCATCTTCGACGGGTCGGACGCCGCCACCGAGCTGGCGATCGAGCAACCGGATGGCACGGGCATCGACTTCACGCCCATGATGGGCGCGGTGGCCGAGGCCGTGCGCGGCGCCGCCCTGGTCGTAATCGACAACTCGTCCGACACGTTCGGCGCGAACGAGAACGTCCGGCGGCAGGTCAAGGCGTTCATCCGGCGACTCTCGCAAGAGGCCCGGGCAAACGACTCGGCCGTCGTGCTGCTCGCCCATATCGACAAGGCCGCGGCCAAGTGGGGCGGCAAGGGCAACAACTTCTCCGGCTCGACCGCCTGGCACAACAGTGTCCGCTCGCGCCTGGCGCTGGTCGAGACGGACAACGGCATTGAACTGCTGCACGAGAAGGCCAACTACGGCCCCCGGCGCGAGCCGGTCACGCTCATGTGCGGTCCCAGAGGCGTGCTGCAGATGGTCGCACCAGAGGCCGCCAGGGCCGCGCGCACGCTGGCCAAGTCGCTGGTCGCCAAGTCTGACGGGGAGGCCGTGCTGCGGCTCCTGGGCGCACTGCTGGCCGATGGGGTCACCGTTCCGACTGCCGAGTCGGGATCGCGAACCGCCTACCACGTCCTGGTCCGCGCACCCGAGTGCCCGGACGAGTTCCGCACGCCGGCGGGCAAGGAGCGCGTGAAGGCGGCGATCCAGGCCCTCGAGCGTGACGGACGCATCGTGCGGGAGACGTACCGGAAGCCGGACCGGAAGGACGGCGAGCGGTGGGCATTGCCGCACTTTCCACCCGCGGAGGGCGCCTGAATGCGGCCTCCTGCGTGCGGTCATATATCCCCCTTATACCCCCTGCGCATATTGCCGCGCTTGGGCGCGCGGCGCGGCAATGCTGCGAACGGCCCATTGCCGCACATGACCGCACATTGCCGCATTGCCGCAGGCCGGCCGGCGGGTCGACGCTCCCGCCGCATCCCGTCTCCGCCCTCCGTGAGACTGGAGGCGGAACCGCATGGAACGAAGCCGCCGGCACGGACCTTTGCCCTTTGAGGGCGTGAAACATGCACCTGTGAAACACCACAACATGCTGATTTATCAAGGAAAATATGCTATGATCGCATCGCCTTCTGAGACGCTGGACTGCACATGGACTGCACCCGCCAACGAAACCGCCCTCACCAGGGCCACGACCGCCAAGAATCGGCGGGGACTGGTGCGCCATGACTGAGCCCGCCAAGTACGTCGCCCAGTACCTGGAGCGCCCCGAGGGCGCACCCGACCCGCTCGACGCAAAGGCGCACCAGGAGCGCGCGGCCTTCCTGCGGGAGGATCCGGACCTGCAGAGCGCGGGCTTCAACCTGCGCACCGGCATGCTGTCGCAGACGTTCCCCGTCATCGCGTTCGGCCGCTGGGAGCAACCCGAAGGGCTCGACGACGACACCGACCTGGCCGTGCTGCGCAACCTGCACGAGCGCGCCGTCAGCGAGTGGCGAGAGATGGCGCAGACGCTGGTCACCATCTACGCCGACCCCGACCCCAGCCTCAATGAGGCCGGGCGCCTCAAGATCGCCGCCCGGGTGATCAAGCCCAGGCTCGACCAGCTGGCCGAGGTGGCCGCCGAGCAGCTCGCCAAGGTCGACCAGGCCGTGCAGGCCGAGGAGGCGGCCATCGCCGCCGCCCTCCGTCCCACCGATCCGGCGGCCGCCGCGCTGCACGCGGACATCCGGGCCCACTGGAAGGCCGCCAAGACCGGGGGCGAGCGGAACCAGCTGATCCTCGGGATCCTGCAGGGCTCGATCGACGACGACACCCTGGCGGCCCTCGCCACCGCACCGGCCTACCTGTCCGGCATGACCGCCGACCTGCACGCCAAGGCCCGCGCCCTCCTGGCGCAGCGCCGCGCGCCCGACCGCGTGCGCCGCGTCGAGGCCCTGCGCCTGGGGAAGGCCCGGGCCCTGCAAGCACTGTCCGCCCTGGACAGCACCGCCAACCGCCTCATCGACTTCCGCAAGGCTGCGGCCCTCGCGGAGAAGGAACGCCGCTATGCATGACGACCTCTACCCCTACTCCGGCCTGAGCGCCGAGTGCGCGAGCCGCAAGGCCATGGAACTGGTCAAGCGGTGCGCCGCCGGCCGCATGGGCTGGATGGCGCTCGCCGGCGAGCTGCGCAAGCTCGAGGTCGTCGCCCGCACGGCGCCCGTATTGGCGGAGCAGGAGCGGCGGCATGTCTCGTGATCGCCCCCAGAAGGTCACGCCGCACCAGCTGTCCGGCATGCAGGCGCTCATGGACGTCCTGAGCCGCCTGCCGACCGATCAAATCCTCCTGTACGTCGAGGTCGGCCTGTTGGGCGACGACGGCGAGATCGTGCCCGTGCGCACCACACTGACGACGATGCACTGACATGGAAACCGCCTCCCTAATCCTCAAGGTCGATAGCCGGAGCGCGAAGTCGGCCAGCGCCGACCTCGACAGGCTGACCGATGCCAGCGGAAAGGCCGAGCGCGCCACTGACGGGCTGTCGCGCGCCTGGCGCGCGGCGGCCGGCGTCCTGAGTGCGGCCGCCGTGGCGCGCGTCACCCGCGCCTACCTCGACGCGGCCGACACCACGGCCAACATGGCCGCCCGGCTGCGGCTGGCCACCAAGTCGCAGGAGGAGTTCACCGCCGCGCAGGAGGCCACGTTCCGCATCGCCCAGAGCGCCGGCACCGAGCTGGAGGGCGTGGTCAACCTCTACGGCCGCCTGGCGCAGTCGTCCACCCAGCTGGGCCTGTCGCAGGCGCAGGTGGCGCAGCTGACCGAGACGGTCACGCAGGCCTTCATCGTGTCCGGTGCCACCTCGCAGGAGGCAGCCGGCGGTATTCGCCAGCTGACGCAGGCGCTGGC
>Ga0207874_1003531_pt1 | contig 12784 bp, 10 predicted proteins | sample HigsolmetaAR201D_FD_184833 | JGI IMG/M metagenome (GOLD analysis project Ga0207874, IMG submission 184833) | Ionic liquid and high solid enriched microbial communities from the Joint BioEnergy Institute, USA - AR20-1-D (SPAdes) (version 2) ... | reverse complement strand
GGCCTCTCGCGCCAGTTGCCGGGCGGACGTCTTATCTCCGAGCATCGCGAGGAGTTCCTTGCTGGGGCCGATGAACGTGATCCCTGCCTTCTCGCACGCTTCAGCCAGTCCTGGATTTTCCGAGAGGAAGCCGTAGCCGGGATGAATGGCGTCAACACCTTTCTCAACCGCCAGGGCCAGGATCTCTTCGTAGTCCAGGTAAGCCTGTACGGGGCCTTTTCCATGGCCAATTTCATAGGCCTCGTCCGCTTTGAACCGGTGCAGGCTCAACCGGTCTTCCTGGGAATAGACAGCGACAGTACGCAGCCCGAGCTCATTGGCTGCACGAAAGATCCTGATCGCGATCTCACCGCGATTCAATGCGAGTAACTTCTTCATACGGGTGTAGAGGGAGCCGCGCCACCAGGCGGGTAAACTTTCAGGATAACACTATCGCGCCTGCGGCCATGCGGTGCGGGTTTTTCCTTCAAACCAAGGAACTTCCGGCCGCCTCCGGGCGTATTGGTTCTTCGAGGTGTCGTACATGCTTAAGAAGGCCCTGACGGTAATGCTTGCCCCGGCCATCGTGTTCCTGGCCGGATGTGACATCGAGGCGTTAGTCGACTCCAGCCGCTACAAGGAAGATTTCTCCTACTCCTATCCCCTAGAGCCGGGCGGGAAAGTGTCGGTCGAGAGTTTTAACGGATCTATCGAAATCTTCTCCTGGGAGAAGGACGTTGTCCAGATAACCGGCACTAAGTTCGCCTCCACCCAGGGGCTGCTCGACAGCATTAAGATTGACGTCGTTGCAACGGATACCTCCGTCCGCATTCGCACCTCGCGGCCCTTTGAACGGCGCGGCAGCATGGGGGCGAAGTATGTCATCCGGGTTCCGGCGAAGACCGAACTGGAGCGTGTGATCACCTCAAACGGGACCATCCGGGTCGAGGCCATCGAAGGGCCTGTGCGCCTCCGGACGACGAATGGCGGAATCCGGGTCTTCGGGGTGCAGGGACCGCTGGAAGCGACGACCACGAACGCGGGCGTCGACGTCCAGGAGCTGAATGGAAGCGCCACGTTGCGAACCACGAATGGCGCGATCAAGGCCGACGGAGTCCGCGGATTTTTCGAGGCGAGCACGTCGAACGGCGGGATCGAGGCCCGTCTTGTGGAAACGGAAGGAGGGCGCCCGGTCAAGGCCGATACCTCAAACGGCAACATCGATCTCAGCATCGAGTCCTTCAAAGGAAACGATGTGATCGCTACTACCTCCAATGCGTCCATTACTGTGCGATTGCCCCGCGACGCGGCCGCGAATGTGCGGGCCTCCACCTCCAATGCATTCATCAAAACGGATTTCGAGGTCGCGACAAGCGGCTCCATCTCGAAGAACCACCTTCAGGGCACCATCAATGGCGGCGGCCCTAGACTCGATCTGAGCACATCCAATGGATCGATCCACATTGTGAGGATGGACAGCAAATGAAAAGCGGGCCCCGAAGGCCCGCATCTGTCGTCAAGCTGCCGAGGTCCGGAGGCAGAAGTCTGCCCACGGAAAACTAGGAGGTGGAAAGAGACTTCAGTTTCTCCCGCTGCTCCCGGAGCACTGCCTTACGGCTGAGCTTGATCTTGTTGCCTTCGAGCGCCAGCACCTTCACCAGAATCTGGTCCCCTTCCTTCAGCTCGTCCTTCACGTTCTTGATCCGGTTCTCCGAGATTTCGCTGATGTGCAGGAGACCGTCGGTACCCGGGAAGATTTCCACGAAGGCGCCGAAATCGACGATACGGACGACTTTGCCAAGGTAAGTCTTGCCGACCTCCGCTACGGCGGCGATATCGGTGACCATCTGAATCGCGCGGTTTGCCGATTCGCTGTCGGCGGCGAAGATGTTCACCTTGCCGTCGTCCTCGACATCGATTTTCACGCCGGTCGTGTCTACGATGTTGCGGATCACCTTGCCGCCGGGTCCGATCAGCTCTCGAATCTTGTCAACCGGGATGGTAAGCGTGTAGATGCGCGGCGCATGAGGCGACAGCTTCGCGCGAGGCTCGCGGATCGTCTCGAGCATCTTGTCGAGAATGAACAGGCGCGCCCGGCGGGCCTGCTCCAGGGCCTCCCGCATCAGTTCGGTGGTGACATTCGGGACCTTGATGTCCATCTGCAGGGCAGTGATGCCGTCCCGCGTACCGGCCACCTTGAAGTCCATGTCGCCGTAGTGGTCTTCGGCTCCGGCGATGTCTGTGAGGATGGCGTAGTCGTCGCCTTCTTTCACCAGTCCCATGGCGATACCGGCCACCGGGGCGGTGATGGGAACACCGGCGTCCATCAGAGAGAGCGTCGCTCCGCAGACACTCGCCATCGAGCTCGATCCGTTCGATTCAAGGATGTCGCTGACGACGCGCAGCGTATACGGGAACGTCTTCTCGTCGGGAATCACCGGCGCGATTGCCCGCTCCGCCAGAGCCCCGTGCCCGATTTCACGCCGCCCGGGACCTCGCATGAAGCCCACTTCGCCGACCGAGAACGGCGGGAAGTTGTAGTGCAGCATGAAGCGCTTTGAAAGCTCGTTCGGATCCAGGAGTTCGATCCTCTGTTCGTCCTCCTTCGTGCCGAGCGTGGTTGTAACCAGCGCCTGGGTCTCGCCTCTGGTAAACAGAGCGGAGCCGTGAGTACGAGGAAGCAGACCGACCTCGCAGGTGATGGGGCGAATCTCGTCGAAGGCCCGCCCGTCCGGGCGGCGGCGATCCTTCAGCATCTCATCGCGGAAGATGCGCTCTTTCAGCATGTCGAAGAGCTTGCCCGCTTCTTCGCGCAATTCTTCGCTGACGGATTCGACAGCCTGCTTCTTCAGCTCGGCAACCTTGTGGTAGCTCTCGAGCTTCTTGTACTTCTCCGTGTTGAGGGCGTCGCTGAGGGATTCGCGGTATTCCGCCGAAATCTTGTCGTACAGCTCCTGATTAATGGGCGGCGGCGTGAATTCCCACTTTGTCTTGCCGGCTTTCTGCACCAGCTCGCGGATGCCTGCGATGATCTTCTTGCAGCACTGGTGGCCGTAGTCGATGGCGTCGACGGCCTCTGCTTCCGAGGCGCCATTGCCGCCGGCTTCCACCATCACAATACCGTCTTCGGTGCCCGCCACCACGATGTTCAGCTTGGAGTCTTTGACTTCCGCATAGGTGGGATTCGGCACAAGCTTCCCATTGAGCAGCGCGACGCGAACGCCGCCCAGAAGGTGGTGGAACGGGATGTCGGAAATTGCCAGAGCGGCAGCTGCCCCGACGATTGCCAGAATACCGGGATCGCGCTCCGGATCAGCCGAGAGCACCATCGCGATGATCTGAGTCTCGTTGGCGAAGCCTTCCGGGAACAGAGGACGGATGGGTCGGTCAATCAGACGGCTCGTAAGAATTTCTTTTTCGGAAGGGCGGCCTTCGCGCTTGATGAAGCCGCCGGGAAACCGTCCCGCGGCATAAGTGTACTCCCGGTAGTCCACAGTGAGCGGGAAGAAACTGACTCCCGGCTTAGGCTCCTCTGCAGCGCAAGCGGTCACCAGGACCACTGAGTCGCCGGAGCGAACGACAACAGCGCCGTTTGCCTGCTTTGCTATTTTTCCTGTTTCGAGAGTGATCGTTAGACCGTCCAGGTCAACGTCTACGGTGTGAATCATGTCTTTCCTCCAATCGCGGCCAAGACGACATTCCATCCTGCTTGCGATTGCGCAGTATCAACTTCTGGCCGTACCGGGCGACTTATTCCGCTGCCGGCGCGGCTTGGCCCGATCAAGGAGACTGGAGTGAATCGCGTGGGGATGCCGCTGCAGATCTGATGCCGGTGCAAGTAAGCAACTTGCACCGCACGGCGTCGCCGGCGGGTTTGAACCGGGGCGGTGTCCAGGAGTTCCCAGGGTAGGACGATGGACAACGTCGGGCTCTCGCCCGCTCGGAGTTCCAGCTTCAGCCTAGCGCCGGATACCCAGACTCTGGATGAGGTTCCGATACCTCTCCACGTCATGGGTCTTCAGGTAGTTCAAAAGACGGCGCCGCCGAGCCACCAAGCTCAACAAGCCCCGCCGGGAATGGTGATCTTTCCGATGCGTCTTAAAATGCTCAGTGAGCTGAGCAATGCGCGAACTCAGAATTGCAACCTGAACCTCTGGCGACCCCGTGTCAGTCTTATGTATACGGTACTTCGAGATCACCTGCCTTTTCACATCTGTCGCCAGCGCCATGCCAGACTAGATACTCCTCGTCTTACCTTAATCTCTCTTTCTTTCTATACCCCAAATAGAATAGCAGAGTCTCCGGGCGGACTGCAAAGCAATAGCAAGGGAGTCCGTACCTAGGACTTCGTTTACGGGGCACTAAAAGGAACTCGTTTCTTCATAATGCCACATCCGTCAAGCGGAATGAAGGCGGGCAGGTTCGAGAACCGCTAAACTGAAGCTATGATCGCCTTTCGCCAGCAATTCATGATCGGTTGTGCGGCTATAGCCGCTGCGCTCCTCTCCTACAACTTGTACGTTATGTTGCTGCAGCTTCCGGATGAGGCGTTTCAGGGGGCGATCTTCCGCATCATCTTCTTCCACGTTCCTGCCGCATGGACAGCGTTCGTATGCGCTTTTGTTGCACTGGCCGCCAGCGTTCTATATCTGGTCCGGCGCAACTTGCGCTACGACGACTTGGCCGTCGCGGCGACGGAAGTGGGGCTGGCCTTCGGGGCGGTGAACCTGATTACCGGCATGATCTGGGCGCGCATCATCTGGGGAATCTGGTGGACCTGGGATGCCCGCCTGACGTCGATGCTGATTCTGTGGCTGGCCTATGCCGGGTACATGATGCTACGCAAGGCGATCGAAGATCCGACGCAGCGCGCCCGGATTGCGGCGGTCCTCTCCATCTTCATCTTTGTGGATGTTCCGATCGTCGTTTTCTCCATCAAGTGGTGGCGTACGCAACACCCGCAGCCTGTGGTCTGGGGCGGCGGCAGCATGGATCCGGACTATTACCGGGTTCTGTTCCTAAACTGGATTCCATTCCTGCTGATCGCCGTGGTGCTGGTCCTGATCCGGCTGCGCCAGGAGACCCAGCAGCGCGAGATCGACGCCATGCGCCGCATCGCCCACGCCTACTAGCACGCGGCCGAGCCAGTTTTCCTGGAAGTCCGGCTGTTCTGTTATTTCCAGCGGCCAAGGCCGTCGATGATGATCCCCGTGAGGTCGGAGATCAACAGGAGCCCGGGATTGTCCGGCGAGTAGTCGGTCTTCGGCATATCGTCCACGGTGATTGCCAGGACGATCCGTCCTCCGGGCGTCTCGATAATCCCGACGTCGCTGCGCAGCCGGTCCAGCGAGCCGGACTTGCTCGCGACCCAGGCGTCAGGCAGGCGGCGGCCAATGCCGTCCTTGTACTGCTGGCGCTTCAAGACTTCGAGCATTTCCCTGGAAGCTGCCGGGCTCACCACTTCCCCTTTTGCCAGCTTTTCGAGCAGGATTCCCATTTCGCGAGGCGTGCTGACGCCAATGCCGAATCTGCGGTTGCTTTCCATCAGACCGGCCTTGCTGAAGCCCGTCGGGACCGGCTTCAGGTTGTTTCGGTCCCCGAGGACTTTTCGCAAAGACCGGGTCCGATGGAGCCCTAGCTTGTCCATTTCGGCGTTGACGAAATCCGCCGTGAAGCGGTCGAGCAGCAGGTTCGTTGCCGTGTTGTCGCTGACGACAATCATGAGGTTCATCAGCCCGCGTAAGGGGAGTTTCGTGCCGCCGGGGAACTCGCGGATGACGCCGGAGCCTGAGACCTTATCCTCATCGCGAAGCGTCAGCATCTCATCCCAGCTCGCCTTACCCGCCTCGATTGCCGAGAATACGGCCACCATGATGGGGAGCTTGATGGTACTGGCTGTTCGCACCGGCTCATTGGCGCGCAGTTCGAAGCTCTTACCCGTATCGATATTCTTGGCAAAGAGGCTTACTGTGCCCTGAAAGGAGGCGACAGCGGAGCGGATCCGCTCCTCCATGAGTTTCGCCGGGTCGGCGGAAACCGCCTGCGGAGCGATCAGTCCGAGCCCGGGCCCTTTCGCAACAGCACAATGCGCGGCGAGTGCGAACAGGACGTAGAAGGAAGGCTTCATTCTGCCATTCTAAGACCGCCCATAGGCAGCCCGCGTGTAACAACCAGACAGGGTGCGCAGACGCGGAGCGCCTGTCTTAATTGCTATCCTAAGCGCGAGTATGGAATGGCGGCCGTTCGGATGGACAGACGAGCAGGTTGCAGTTGTGGGGCAGGGCACATGGAAGTTGCCGCGCGGCCGTCGGTCCGTTCAAGCTCTCCGCCTCGGGCTCGATCTCGGCATGACGCACGTCGATGCCGCCGAGATGTATGCCAATGAAGAAGTTGTTGGAGAGGCAATCGCGGGGCGGCGGAAGGAAGTCTTCCTGGCCAGCAAGGTGCTGCCGTCTCACGCTTCGCGCACGGGGACACGCAACGCGTGTGAGCAGAGCTTGCGCCGTCTCGGAACCGATCATCTGGACCTCTATCTTCTCCACTGGCGCGGAAGCATTCCGATTGAAGAGACAATGGCCGCGATGGAAGACCTCGTCGAGAGGGGACTGACCCGTTACATCGGTGTGAGCAATTTCGATGTGCACGAGCTCGAGGAAGCGCAGAGGGCCCTGACAAAGCAGAAGATCGTCTCGAACCAGGTACTCTATCACCTCGAAGACCGGGGCATCGAACGAAAGCTCATCCCCTACTGTGCAAAACACGGGATTGCTATTGTCGCTTACAGCCCGTTCGGCCACGACTCGTTTCCGGGGCCGCACACTCCCGGCGGCCGTCTTCTGAAGCAAATTGGAGCGCGATACGGCAAGACTCCGCATCAGGTCGCTTTGCGCTTCCTGACCCGCTACGACAACGTCTTCGTGATCCCGAAGGCAGCCAGGACCGAACACGTGATCGAAAACAGCGGGGGTGTGGGATGGCAGTTGTCGAAGGAGGATATTGCTCTGATCGATGAGGCCTTTCCCGCACCGGACCACGATGTCCCGCTGGGCATGATTTAGGAGGCGACTATTCCGATTCGGCGTATGAAACTTCCTGGGCTCATTGTTTGCGTGCTCATCGCTGGTGTTCTGCTGATGCAGCCGCAGACAGCCACTCGCGCAGACGACAGTGAAGGCTACGCCCCGCCCGCGCGGATTGCGCTGCTCGATTCAAAGCAGGTGGACGAGAGCAGCGGGTTGGCCGCATCCCGAAGGAACCCCGGACTGTTTTGGACCCACAACGACGGCAATGACGGCCGGATCTTTCTATTCGATCGAAAAGGCGCGATCGCGGGCTCCTGGCGCCTGCCGCGTCTGCCGCTATGGGATATCGAGGATATGTCGCTAGGACCCTGTCAGGGGCGTCCCTGCCTCTATTTGGGAGACATTGGCGATAACAGACGGCAAAGAGAGGCGATCGCCGTCTACCGCGTTCCGGAACCGAAGCCCGGGGAAAATCTCGGCGCAGTGGAGACTTTCCGGCTGCGCTACCCGGACGGGGCCCACGACGCCGAAGCGCTGCTTGTTCATCCGGTCACCGGCGATGTGTATATCGTCACGAAGGCCCGCGGCGAGGATTCGGAAACACTGGTCTTCAAAGCCAAAGCGCCGTTGAGACACGAAGGAGTCACAACCCTGCAAAGGGTTGCTTCGCTGCGGTTCCCCGACGAATCTGCAATCACGCTCATATTGGGACGGGTGACCGGAGGCGACATTTCCCCGGACGGAAGGCGGGTGATCTTGTGCGACTACTTCAGGGGATGGGAGTATCGATTGTCCGCGCGGGCGTCCTTTGATGAGATATGGAGCACGACGCCTGTGGCAGTGCCTCTCGGCGATCGGCGCCAGGGCGAAGGCGTCGCTTATAGTCTGGACAGCAAAGCGATCCTGGCGACCAGCGAGGGCTTACCCATGCCGCTGTGGGAAATCGTTCGCCGCGGGCATTCGGGGGAGTAGGCGTCAGGCGGGAAGGCGGCGTTCTTCGCCGCCCTCCCCATGGGGTGCTACGCGGAATCCCACATCTCCTGCCAGGTCACCTCTCGCCGTTTTTCGCAAGCCATCCTGCCAAGGATTGCGGTGAGAGTGCTCTCGGCGGCGTCTTTCGCCATGCTAAAGGGCTTTTTATCAGCGATGCTCTTGAAAAAGGCCTCGACGGCGTCGTTGGTGATCTCCCGTTTTGACTCCGTCTTGACCCAGTCACGCTTGCCAGCCTCGAACACGCTCAGATAGTTCCTGGAGGTTTCCAGCGCTCCGAGAGTGCCAATGAACTGCTCCTTGACATCCCAGTAAGGACTCGGGGGCAGTTGGGTGCCGAGCAGCCAGCCCTTCAGGCCGTTCGGATACTCGTAGATCACGTTCGCGTGATCGGTGTTATCGCCCCATTTCCGGGCCTTTCGGCCTCCCTCGCCGGTCGCTTTCAACGGGTGCGCCTGCGCAAACCAGTTCAACACGTCGAGACCGTGGCAGTCCTGCTCAACGATGAAGTCGCCGGAGGTTTCCTTGAAATGATGCCAGAGCCGGTTTTTCTTGTGCTCCTCTGGCATCGGAGGCGGCGTAAACGGCCGGAAGGCGTTGCCGCCCCAGATCCAGTAGCTGAGCATAAGATTCAGCTCCCCGATCTGGCCCGTGCGCAGCATGTTCTCCGCCTTCAGATACTCGGGACTAAAGCGCTGCTGGTAGCCGAAGGCGATCGTCTTGGATTTGTCTGCCCGTTCGGCGGCCCGCATCAGGCGCTTCACGCCCGCCACATCCGCGCCCGCCGGCTTTTCGCAGTAGATGTGTTTCCTGGCGTTGACCGCAGCCTCAAAATGCTCGGGGTGCAGATAGACGGGTGTGGCGATCAGGACGGCATCAATATCGGTCTGCGCCAGCAGCTCCTTGTAGTCCTTGTACGCCTTCACCTTGTCCGCGCCGGGGATCTGCGTCTTCGCCAGATCAATTCGATCCGGGTACAGGTCACAGATCGCACCGAGGCGGGCTTGCGGGACCTTGGTCATCAACGTGCCGACATAGCGCCCGCGTCCTCCAGTCCCGATAATGCCAAAAGAGATGGCGGAATTCGCCTGCGAGCCAAACACCGTCTGGGGTTTCAGTATCAAAAGATTAGCGGCGGCGCCCGCCAGAGCTCCCCGCCTTGTCACATCCGCCATAAGTCTTCTCCTTCGCTAAGACGCCTTACCTACTGCATCCAGTTCGACACCGGTCTCCGTCCAGCGGCCGGTTCGCGCCGACTCCAGCACCGCGTCGCAAACCCTTTGGGTCTGCAGCGCGTTGCGAAAGTCCGGCTGGGTTGGCTTTCCACTCTCGATCCCCATTACAAAGTCGGCCAAAGCATTCAGAAATGTGTGCTCGTAGCCGATACAGGTTCCCGGCACCCAATAGTGGCTCATATAAGGGTGCTCGGAGTTCGTTGTGTGGATCTTGCGCCAGCCGGTGAGATGAGACTCCACCTTCTTGCCGGACTGGAGCTGCTTGTACTCAAAGAACTGCAGGTATTCCGGCTCTTCGAGATCGAAATAGACGCTGCCTTCCGCGCCGTTCAATTCGAACGTGTTGAAGTTCTTGCGTCCTCTTGCATAGCGCGTGGATTCGAAGGTGCCCATCGAGCCGTTAGCGAACTCCGCCAGGAACATGCAGGCATCGTCGATCTGGACAGGTTCCACCTTCCCCGTGACAGCGTGCTTGCGCTCCTTGACGAACGTTTGTGTCTTCGCGACGACCCGCGTGATCGGGCCGTTCAGCCACATCGCGGTATCAATCGAATGCGCGAGCAGATCGCCCGTAACGCCCGAACCTGCGACGCTCGCGTCGAGCCGCCAGAGCGCGGCGCCGCCTTGCGGCACGTCCGGAGAGATGGTCCAGTCCTGGAGGTAGGTTGCCCGGTAGTGGAACGGCTGTCCGATACGCCCTTCGTCGACGATCTGCTTGGCGAGAGCGATGGCCGGCACGCGGCGGTAGTTGAACCACACCATGTTGGGGACGCCGGCGGCCTCCACGGCCTTCGTCATCTCTTCCGCCTGCTCCACGTTCATCGCGAGCGGCTTCTCGCAGAGCACCATCTTCCCGTTCTTGGCCGCGGCCAGCGCAATCTCGTAATGAGTGTCATTGGGAGACCCGATATCGACAAGGTCGATATCCGGAGCTTCCACTACTTTGCGCCAGTCTGTCTCCACCCGCTCGTAGCCCCAGATTTCCGCAAAGGCTTTCGCCTTCTCGGCATTCCTGGCGCATACTGCCTTGAGCACGGGCCGGTGCTGAACCGGGAAGAAATCGTTGAGGCGCTTGTACGCATTCGAATGGGCGCGCCCCATGAACCCATATCCGATCATTCCGACGCGAAGTTCCTTTGCCATGTCTGTCCTCTCTAGGCGACGGCATCCTGCGACGCCTGGCCGTACTTGGCAATCAGCTCATCCAGCTTCTTCTTGCACGTTTCCGTTGCGGCCCAGGCGTCCGGCCAGAAGCAGAGATCGATGGTCCACCAGTCATGCGGCAGACGGCTCGCTTTCACCAGCTCCGGCATGATCTCGTCAAAGTTCAGGACTCCGAGACCGAAGGGCGGGTGGGAGGAAGTCTCGTCCTCTCCGTTCGCGTCTTTATGACAGGTGTTATCCGAATCGATCAGGTGGATGTGCTTGATGCGCCCGTCCAGCTTGCGGATAAACTCGATCTGGCTCGCCATGACTTCCTTCTCGCCCTCCTGACGCGCGCCCACAACGGCGCACATCTGGCCGTGGCAGGTGTCGTACATCAGCCCGAAGTTCGGCTTGTCGACAGCGTCATGCACGCGAATGATATCGCTGGGCTTGTTGAAGGCAAAGCCGGGCTCGAATTCCCACACCATCGTTAATCCATAATCGGCGGCGATATCGGCGCAGGTCTTCCAGGTGTTGACCACCCTGTCGAACGCGGTCTTGTAGTCAACTTCGCGGAGGATCGTAGGAGGCTGGACGCAGTCAACGCGAATGCCCGGGATGCCCAGGTCGGCGGCGAACTCTGCGTTCTTTCGGAACTCGGCGATGTACTTGCTCTGATCGTCCGTGTTGATCAGCTTTTCGCCCCAAAGGTTCGCTGCGATGCCGCTAAAGCCAAGGCCTCGCTCTTTCATCTTTGCTTTGAGCTCAGCGCGCTGCGACTTCTCCGGCAACGCCCCTGCCCAGCCCTCGTTTGAGCCGTTCGGATTGCCTGGATTCGGATGCGGCGGGAACGCTCCCAATTCAACACCGTCATACCCGAGCTCCTTCAGCCGGTCGCACACGGTGTCGAAGCCGATCGGGTTCGCTGCGTAGGGGCCGATCGTGTAAGCCCATGTGCCGATAGAACTGCGCTTGCTCATCTCGATGTCCTTTCCTTTTTCGTTAGGTTTTCGAAGAGAAATAGTCCACTTTTTCCGGCGCAGACGAAATCGAGGTCTCCATCGCCGTCCAGATCTGCAACGGGGATCTGCATGCCTCCGCCTGCCCGGGAGCCGTATTCGACCACGTGGCGGATCCACTCCACCTTACCGGCGGAGTTCTTACGGTATTCGTACCAGTAGACGCCCAGGGGCTCGCGCCCGCCCGGGTCATGCCCGTTGTGCGCGTGGTAGCGCTTCCCGGTCAGCAGGTCTTTTCGGCCGTCTCCGTTCAGGTCCACCATCGTCAGGGCGTGAGCCTGTGACCAGGAGTCGTCGATGAGATGCTTCACCCACTTGCCTTCGGCGCCCTGCTCCAGCCAGAAGATGCCGTAGTCGTGAGCATTGCTGGTGACGATGTCGGCTTTCCCGTCTTCATTGATATCCACTACATGGAGGAAGCTCAGGTGTGCCTTCTCATCCCAGTCCGGATGATGCTTCCATTCGCCTTTCCTCGGATCCGCGGGAGCCTCGAACCAGCCCTTTGGCGTAAGGATGTCGGTTCGTCCATCTCCGTTGATGTCGCCCGCGCCGATCCCATGTCCATAGCTTTGCGGGCTTACGACATGCTTCACCCATGTGCCGTCCTTCACTTCGTACCAAGCGAGGGGAAATTTGGCGTCGCCCGACTGCGGCAGCAGTTCCCGCGCGTTACCGTCGTTGTCGATATCGATGAGCAGGGCGAATTCGTTCGGAAATCCTTTATCGATTTCCTGCTCCACCCATGCCATCTTTGTCTTGCCCGGATTCTTCCACCAGGCGATCTTCTTCGCGAACCAGCTCACCGTGACGACATCCGGATATCCGTCGTCGTTTACGTCGACAATCAGGTCGCTGAAGGCGTCAACGTAATTGTTCGTGAAGCTAATCTCGCGGAACTTGCGTTTCGTCCAGGATGGATTTTCGTACCAGTTCTCGCCTGACACGATATCCAGACGGCCGTCCCGATTGATGTCTGCCAGGGCGCACGTTTCATTGGCCCCTGCGTCGAGCATCTGCATGCGGAACGGAATTTCGGGCGGACGTCCCCCAGCCCACGTCGCTGCAGCAATGAGCAGCGCGACGCCGAACCGGCGCATCATTTCAGCTCCTTAATGCGAATGTTCCGGAAGAAGACCTGCATGGCCGGGCCACGGTGCAACTGAAGCGCAAGGATGCCTTCCAGCTTTGCGGAATCGTGCAACTCGGCGGTCAGGAGGCCGTTCACTCGTACCTGAATATGATCTCCCTTGCAGGTCACTTCCATCTGATTCCAGTCGTTTGGCTTGACGACAGTCTCGGCTTTTCCCTTCCAGCCGTTCACCATGACGCCGCGCGTGCCTAGCTCGTCGTAAATGCTGCCCCACCAGTTGCCCTCAGCCATATCTGCCTGGTA
>Ga0207874_1003528_pt1 | contig 12799 bp, 15 predicted proteins | sample HigsolmetaAR201D_FD_184833 | JGI IMG/M metagenome (GOLD analysis project Ga0207874, IMG submission 184833) | Ionic liquid and high solid enriched microbial communities from the Joint BioEnergy Institute, USA - AR20-1-D (SPAdes) (version 2) ... | reverse complement strand
AATACAATCAATCGTTTTTCTATTGACTTTGTAGCGAGACTTCGATACACTATGTATTGAAGGTTCGGTACACGAAAGGTTGTTTGAAGATGAAAGAACAGTTACATGCAGTTGAGGCAGGGCAGGGGGCGGCAGCGCTCGAGCGCGGGCAGCTCGTCAAGGTTCACGCCAACACCGGCGAGATGGGCGGCGTTATTTCCGTCGTCTGCTCGGATGAGGCGCTGGTGAAGGCCTACGACCGCAGCGTCGGCGTTTGGGTGACGGCATGGTGGCCCATTGAGCGCATTGAGCCGATGGTGACCGGCATGACAGCCGCAGAGTCGCGGGAAATCGCCCGTGGGCTGCTGGAGCAGGGGAAGCTGCTGCGCAAGCCGCAGGCGGCGACCGCCACGAGTTACGCAGAAGTCGCCGCCTAAGGAGCAAGCGGAGCGCCGCACAGCCGCCAAGCCAAAGCGGCGCTCTACTTATAGGAGATTATAGCAATGCTTGATGAACACAGACCCGTTATCGGCAAGATCGTAAGCGAAATGATTTCGCCTGAACTGGCCAAGCTCGTGAACCGGGCGGCTATTCGGCTGATGATGGAAACAACCAGTAACAAGGTTGTATCGACGCAGGACGCCGATATCGCCGCGCAATCGATCATTGATGCACTCGCGGACCTGCTCACCCAGAGCGACGATACCAACGCCGTGGCCGACTCTGGTCACCCTGAAGATTGCGCCCACCTGACACCGGACGAGCTGCGCAACAGCACGTATGTGCTCGAATGGCTAAGCAGCGAGGAGTACGTCAAGCCGCACAATGCAATTAGGGGCCGGCGCGACCGCATGTTGAACCGTGCCAACGAGGAATATCAGCGGTTGGTTGCGGCAGGGGCGAACCCTAAGACAGCCTTTAGCAGGGCGTGGGGCACGATGATGAATGAGGAATTTCCCGGCGAGACACCGGCAGGGGAGGGCGCGTAACATGGCTAAGACCAACCTCAAGAGCCGCGCATGCTTCGGCATTGGGCCGTACCTGGCAGAAATCGCCCAGGATGGCGGGCACTCTATCCTGACAGACGATTACTACTGGAAGCACATTCGCAAGCCACTTCTCAAGCGCCTCCGCAAGGGGGCGGTCGCCTGCGCACCGGACGTCGACACGTTCGCAGAGGATCCGCAAGGCGCAATCCAGCAAGCCTACGAGTCACTGATCCTCGACGTCATTCATACGCTCGGCGACGAGCTGGGCGCGCTGGTGATCATGGTAAGGGATCCCGACGATGAATAAGTTCCTGCTTATGTTCCTGCTCGGGCTGGTTGTCGGCTGGTCGCTTCGGCGGCCAACCGGCAGCGCCTTGCGCGAGCGGTATCACGCCGTCAAGCGCTCTGAGCCGACCGGGCCTACAGACTTCGGCGTCGATCTGGAGGGACTGTGATGAGGCGCTGGCGTGTCACAGTCCACCCGCTGGCGGTCGATGAGCTGCGCACGATGAAAGCAGAGCGACCGGACGAATTTGAGGAAGTCGAGGAAGTGATGCGCTACCTGGCGCTTGAGCCGGACCCACGCCGCCCGCGTCACTGCCGATTGAACGTCGAGCCGCTGAAATGGGATGCACCGGGTTGGTACCGCGTGCGCTCATTTCGACTGAACCTGCGCGTGATTTACCGTGTGCTCGAGCAGCGCGGCGGTACAATCGTAGAGATACACCAGTTCGGCAAGCTCGCCAGGAACGGCGAAGGCGCGTTACAGATCATGCAGGCAAGCGAACGGGCGAGCGCCTACGGCAGTCCGTTACGCGAGCGTCGAAAGAAGGCAAGCTGACACTTGGCAGGCGTCCGGATATACCGCACTCGGCACGGCTTTTACATCGGCGTGGATCCACTCAAACTCGACGAGTTGGCCGCCGGCACGGCGTTTACGATCGTGCTGCCGCCGGAACCGGACGCCTGGACCGAGCTTGAGCGCGTCTGGCGCCGTGAGCGCTGGCGCGTGGTGATGGCCGCCGATGGCCAACACAAGGGGTATGAGCTCGTCGACTCGGCGCCGCTCGACGCCGAGCAGATCGCGTATTTCGAATCGTTGGAGTAGGGCAGGGGCGGCGGCATCGTCGCCCTTGTTGTTTTAGGGGGGAGTAATGGGCAGGCAACAAGACGAAATAAGCAAAATGTCGAAGAACGAACTAGAGCGAGAAGTAAGACATCTGCGCTCTCTACTGGAGCAATCTAAGGTAAGCATTGATGATCTGGAAATTGTACAGTCTGGCTCGAAAGCTGCCTTGGAAACGGCTATGCGTCAGCGTGACCAATATAAGCGGGAACGAGACCTAACTCGAGCAGAGTTAGAACATTTTCAGCAGCTTATCTTTAGCGAGATGATGGAAAAACAGAGCGACAAGACCATAGTTGGCGCCACGATCATGACGCGAGAAGCTGGGGAGAATCGAATTAGCGTGCGTCTCGTTCATCCTCAGGAATATAGTGGCACTACCGAAGAAGCTATAGGCGAACTACTTCCGCAGATTATTTTCGCCCTGGCCCGTATCCCTTCACCTCAGGAGATCGGCAAACAAGCTATTGATGGCATTAGCGACGGACAACTGCTGCTAATCATGGAGAATTTAGCACGAGCATATAACCAAGATCCCGAGAACTTCCAACAGGCACGACGCGCTAAATTCGAAGAGGTTTGGACCTATCTTGAGGAGAACTACCCAAATGAATACGACCGTTTCACGGTCCAAGACCAGTTCAACAAGATAGTGAAACGGACCTTCGACAGATTAAACCAGAGACGTGAAACCCTGAGTGTCGACCTTGATGATTTCCGACAACTTTTGTCTTAGGCGTGAAGGACGAAAACGAGTAAGCTGAAAGGTGAGTGTTGGTAAAGCGCTCTCGTTTTAAGAACGCGGCGACGCTCGTTGCAAGGATCGGTAAATTGTCGTAGCGTATGAAAGAGCAGAATGCTCACCGAAAACCGCGCACGAAAATGTGTTCTAGATGCCGCTCAAATGAGCGAAGCGCGGTATAATGGATCCAACCTGATGGGGTCTAAAACAAAAAGGCGCCCCGGTGGTGTGAACACCGAGCGCCCTCTGTAAGGGGCCCCATTCTCCGGCCAACCAGTTGCGCGGCACAACCGGGGATAGGGCAATAGGTGAAACGATGATTGGCTATGTTGTAACCTACAGTCTAGATTGTACACGAAATGATTTCGTGTGTCACGCTAGATTGTTGTATCCCTACCAGGCGGCTGGCCTCACCAGCTGGCCGCCTGGTGCCGCGCATCCTTATCGATCAAAGGGCGCGGCATGGAAGAAGACCCCCGAACATTACGCCTAACCACAAATGACACGCTCCATTTCCTGAGCACGCTGTATCAGGACACGCCAGGGGGATGGCTTGAACTGCGGTTCATAGCACCCAAGGGCAGTGCGTTGCGCTCGCCTCTTGTCGAATGGTTCCCCATGCCACTCGACAACCCGCAGGCGCTGCTGCGTGCCATCACTACGCGCAATCAGGCAGGCTACAACGTCCATTTTGGCGTTGCCCTTCGGCGCCAGCGGAAAGACAAGGGCGCTGGCAAGAAAGAGGATGCACTCTATCTGACAGCGCTCTGGGCTGAAACCGACGCCAAGGATTTCGGCGGCGATCTCGAGGCGGCACGCCAGGCCATTGAGCGTCATAACCCGACCGTCATTATCTTTACCGGCGGCGGCTGGCACGGCTACTGGCTGCTCGAGGCTCTGCTCGAAATCACCGACGGCAACCGCGCCGATATCGAGCGCACATTGAAGGGACTGGCCAAGGCCACCGGTGGCGACCGGGCAGTTGCCGAAATCGCGCGTGTGATGCGCCTGCCGGGCACGATCAATACCAAGCCAGAGCGCAATAATGCCCGCTGCGAAGTCGTGAGCGTGACAGATCGCCGCTACAGCTTCGGCGAACTGTATCTCGACTACGCGCCGCTGATTCCTGACCCCAAGCCGAAAGTGCAGGCGGCACTGGAAACAGATGGTGACGAGCTGCGCAGGGCGCTCTTTTGCATCCCGCCGGACGTCATCGACTACAACGAGTGGCTCGCCGTGCTGGCCGCCCTGCGTCACGAGCTGGGGGCATCAGAAGCAGTTGCGCTGGCGGAGCAGTGGACCGGTCACTGCAGCAAGCCGGGCGAAGTCGCGGCAAAAATCAAGTCCTTCGAAAAAGGCTACAGTGGAACACCGGCAACCGCCGGCACGATCTTCCATCTGGCACGGCAGTACGGTTACGCGCCGCCGCAGCGCGAGCCGCGCGAAAAGCCCGTCAAGCTGAGCTATGACGAACGCCCGGTGCTCCCCGAGCCGACACCCGAGCCGCTCACGTTGCGCGCGTACGCGCCGTATATGTTCGTCTGCCCTGAATACGCGCTGATTCACTTGCATACGATGACTGCCGGCATTGCCGATGACTTCACCGCCGCGCAACTGGCGGAAATCATGGGCTGCAGTAAGGACAAGGCCCAGCGCATGATTAACGTTGCCCTCGAATGGGAGCTGGTGGGGGAGGGCGCCGCAAAATTAAAGACAATAGATACACCCCCAGATTCTATTCTCTTTAATTCTGCGGCGCGGCATTACCACCTTACGCCAAAGCGTGGTTATGACATGGTGCTCAGGGAACTACCACACCGTGTCTTGGCTGTACTTGAAGCGCCCGAGCCGGGGCGTGTCGGTAAAGATGAGGCGGCAGAGACAGGCCTGAATGCAGCGCTTGCCGAGCAGATTGAAGTCACCACCGCTGTAATTGCCGACACTGATGAGGCGCTAGAAGTGAGCGCCCGCGCTGAGCGGCGGGCGTGGGAGCTGGCGCGCGAAATCGAACGCCTGGCGGAGTATGACGACACCCCATTCACGCCTGATACATTGCCCGGCAGTGTGCGTGAGCTGCGCACGATGCTTATCGAGGCGCTGATTGCCACGAAACCGGATGGTGTCTGGCGGCACTACGATTTCGTGCCCCTTGTAGGCGTCAAGCGCGACAGTATCTCTTACCTGATTGCCAAGTCGAGCAAGATTGCACCTGCTCCAAACCCTGTTTTCCGCGACTTCCCGATTGAAGGTGAAGACAAGCATAAGGCGGTCCGGGCGCGGTGCCGTGAGCATCACGGCGCGCCCGTGGCATGGCTCGACGCCAGGGGAGAGGTCATCAGCCCATTCTCGCGTGACGTGCCTAAGAACGCTGCCGGCATTAAGTTGAACTGTGGCAAGACCTATGTGAAGCGTGACCCGGCAACGGTGACCGCCGAGCCTGTTGACGCCCCAGCGCCTGATGAAACGCCCGTGACCGAACCCGAACCGGTTGACGAAGAAAAGCAGGCCCAGCGCCGCGCACAACTGCAGGTTCTGCCTCGTTTGCGCGGTTGCCTCGAGGCGCGCGGGTGGCGTCATTTCCCCGGCCCTTATGGCTATTGGGAACGTGACGACAAGTCCTATCCAAACACGTGGGAAGGCATTGTTGAGGCATTGCTAACCGATTACGAGTGGGCCGCTGAGCAGGCTAAGCAAATCGATATCGCCACCGACCCGCTGTTTGAGACCGCTCTTGAACTTGGCGCGGTCATCAAACCTGTCGAGATGAAAAGCCCGTTCATCCGAATTCGGATGAACGGGAACAATGGACGCTGCCCAAAATCGCCGACGCGGCGGGCGTGAAACAGAACCCTCAATCAGATTTGATTGAGGGTTGGACGAGGGATGTACTCCCGTTCATCCAAATTTGGATGAACGGGAACAGTAGACAAATCCGCGCAACCGCTATCGAAAACCTGTGCTACACTTTAGTTATGAGAATAAACATTCTCGAAACTAACAAGGGGAGAGCAGGCTATGACACGCGATTGCGACGTTTGCGACGGCAACGACTGGCGACAGGAATTACACCCGTGGGTGACGGGCGGCTTGCCTGGTTGCCGGTTTGCCGGCTATGCGGCTGTATCGATGAAACCAGCGCTTACGTGGCCTGCTGCTTCCCGCCGCCTGATGAGCACGAAACAGAACAGGACCGCGCCCATGTCTGAAATTGTCCCAACTGGCCCCGGCGCGCTGGCCCCCGGCGCTGCGCTGCAACCGGACCAGAACCCCGCCGTTGTCTATCTCGAAACGCTCAACAGCGCCGCCAGTAAGCGCGCCATGCGGGCGGCTCTGAACGCGATAGCGGACCTGTTAGAGCCGCGCTATATGGAGCAGTTCGAGGCGGGCGATAAACGCGCCAGTGAGCGCTACAGGCTCATTCCGTGGCATTTGCTGCGCTACCAGCACACCGCCGCCATACGAGCGCGCCTGGTCGAGTCGGACCGCGCCCCGGCAACCGTGAATAAATTCCTGTGTGCTTTGCGTGGCGCGCTGCGTGAGGCGTGGAAGCTGGGCCTGATGCCGGCAGACGAATACCAGCAGGCGCGCGCCATCCGGAGTATCGACATTGACACACTGCCGAGCGGACGCGATATCGGCTACGGTGAAGTGCAGGCGCTGGCGGCCGTCTGTAAGCGGGATAACAGCCCGGCAGGCAAACGTGACCTTGCCATGCTGGCGCTCTTGTACGCGGGAGGCCTGCGCCGGGCGGAGCTGGTCAAACTCGACCTTGCCGACGTTCAGCCCGATAACGGCAGGATTGCCATTCGAGGGAGCAAGCGCCGTAAGGACCGCACGCTGTACGTCACCGGCGGCGCGCTCACAAGTCTTGAGCGCTGGCTTGCTGTACGAGGAACGGATAGCGGACCGCTGTTTGTCCGCATTCGTAAGGGCGGCAAGCTGACAGGCGAGCGGCTCACGACGCAAGCCGTGTATACCATCCTGAACCGGCGCGCCCGCGCTGCTGGCGTCGAGCCCTTTTCGCCGCACGATTTCAGGCGCACGTTCGCCGGTACGATGCTCGACAACGGCGTCGATATCGCCACTGTCGCCAATATCATGGGCCACGGCGATGTCAACACCACACGGCGCTATGACAGGCGGCCCGAGGAAGTGAAGCGCCAGGCGGCGTCAAAAGTCCACTTTCCCGGCTGATAACTGGAATATTGAACCCCTAAAAAAAAGAGCCGCCCCAGCAAGGCGGCTTTTTGCTTGCGCGCCTCCTATCCTTTTTTTGATACACCCCGGCGGCGCCATTCTCCGCGTTTTCCGTGTATCAAAAAAAGATACCCCGTGAGCAGCGCTTATTCGCTTGTCATTGCAGCGGGCGTTTGAGCAGGTAGCTTGTAGCGCCGCCCTGCCGTGATACCACATCGAACGGAAGCGGCGCATCTCCCATAAGATATAGTCTATACGATCTGGGCATAGCGTATCTCGGGCAGTACAGATAACAAGAAAGGCCTGGGGATATCCCAGGCCTTCGCTTCCTACAGGGGCACGATTGTGAGCCGGTTGATAAACGCCGTATCAGACAGTCGTCCGCGGCACCACGCTAACAGGTCGTCAGTGTCAGCAACCAATATACCGGCTGCAGCGCCTGCCCGGGTTCCGGCGATCAAGGACACCGAATCGACATCAAGCTCCTGAGCGTCAATCGTCACGCCCACGGCGAAGTAGATGTCGAGCCATTCTTCGAGGAAGCCTGCATCCGTAGTCTCCGTTGTGCGATAGGCAATCAGCACAGCGCGCTCACCGCCATTTGGTCGCCCATTGACTACTTCAGCGCTGATGATGTTTCGGTCACTAGCAAACATCGTCAGGCCATTCCGGATCGTCCTGCTGTCTGCCGTGTCGTTAAGCGTCTGCGACGTTGCAGGCACCGGAGTCCGCGTAGGTTGTGGGCGCGGCGTTGGTGTACGAGTTGGCGTCGGTGTTGCCGTTGGCCTTGCCGTCCGCAGTTGCACAAGGCTACTGTGGATATACGCGATATCTCCATCCAGCTCAATTTCATACCAGATCGTGTTTCCGCTAACCGCGCTACCCTCAACTTCATCTACAACGTCAACGATGGTATCGGGACGAAGCGACGTCACGACGCTGGCACTGGTCGATGGTTCTGACCTGACGTTGACGGCCTGACTCGCGACAACCGTGTAGAACTGTTCTGTAGAGGTTCCACTCTGAGATGGCCTGGTAGGAGTCGACTGTAGTGCTCGGCACTCACTGGCCGTGAAACTCAGTCGCGTACCATTCCAATCGTCAAACGTCCACTTTGTATAATCAACAGCGGTGCGGCCGTCATCCAGAATAGCAGTAAACTCAACAGCCTCGGTGCCGAGCACCTGCACAACAACCGTGCGCAACCGTTGCGCCATTTGCTGTGTGGTACTTCCGGACGCAACGCAAACCTCAAGGCCGACGATGTTGTCAAGCACAGACACAGACTGCAGTGACTGAACGCCTGTTACTGTGGATAGCTCGCGTGTTAGCGTGTTGACAAGATCTCCCTGAGCGAAAATAGGTGAAGCCAAAGTCAGACAAAGAAAGAGCAATACTGCTACGGACAGCCTTCTCATTAGTTCGATGAACCTTTCTGCGACGTGAGTACCATGTGCCGATGGCGAAGCCAAAATCCCGGCTTCGCCATCGGTTCAAGGAAATAATAATAAACTGAGGGAAAAGAAAAAGGCCCACGTACTAGGGGCCTTTTTCTGCGTTTATTACTCGCTGGCTTCTCGAGCTTCCGCGATCCGCTGTCTGCCTTTCTCGAGCCCTTCGTAGACGCGCTGCTCGCCCTCTTCCGACCAGTTCGGTACTTGCCCTTTCAAGGTTTCTGCAAGGTGTTCAGCGTTCGACGAGAACAGTTCCAGGTTCTCCGGTCGGTTGTCGGACTTGTCGCCGTTGATATGATGAACAACCTCCTCCGGTTCAAGATAGCGACCGAGCTTAGCTTCCATCACGAGGCGATGTTCGCGAACATAGCCAGCGCTGTTGGCATGCGGATGATCGGGTTTGTAGACCAGGATGTATCCGTACTTGTCACGAATACGTCCTCCCTTCCAGTCTCGGTGCTTCTCTCCAGGCTGAGCCCCGCGCTTGGCCAACAGTGACGACTCTCCCCGCTAAAGCGGGAAGCTTGTCCCTGGCGCTACGCCGTTGAGGGCGCATCCGAGACGATTGGCCGGCTTCCTCCCCCGCTTTTAAGCGGGGGCCTCCGCCGGGATTTGCTGTGAAGGACCAGTTGCACGAGCCAACCGTGGTCGGCTGTCTGCTGAATATGGGCGACCGGCAGACGATTGAAGAAGTCTGTTTTGTCGCCGGATTACTGCCGACGGATTTCAGTAACCGAGAACTCGGTACGGCGTACGGGTTCATCCTGCAGGCGTACGAAGAGAATATCACGCCCAACCCGGAAACCGTCTTCACCCTGAGCAGGCAGACGCTGCCGCTCGAGTGGCTGCGGGAACTCAGCAACACCCCATTCCTGCTCCCCGAAGAACTCCTGAGCCACGCCCGCATGATCGTGCGTCAGGCCGAAGTCCGGGAAACGACCAAGACGCTGGTCGGCGGCTTGGAAGCAATCCAGTCTAACCGCGACATCGACGAGGTGCGCGACGAGCTCATGCACCGTCTCGCCAGGAACCGTGGTGGCGCAACGCTGAATAGTTCCATCGCCGCGATCTTCGAGCGGCATAAGACGCATCGCGGAAACCTGTACGTCACGCCAACCCATCTGCCGTGGCTGGATGACTGGTTGAAAGGCGGTCTTCGTTCCCGAAGGTTCATTGCCATCGCCGGTCCCCAGGGAGGCCGAAAATCGACCTGGGCGAGAAACATCGCTCTGTACGCGGCGAGGGACGTCTACAAACGGCCTCGGGACACGGTCGCGATTGCGTGGCTGGCCTACGAGAACGATCAGGTGATTTCGGCCTACGACTTCGCGGCCATGTGCGCGGTCGAGTGGCTGGCCGAGAACGGCCACTGGAACGCCAAGGCAGGCTCGAAACTGATCCGCGAGATGATGGACGCCGAAAGCCTGAGTTACGCGGTCGAAGAAAACGTGCTTGACTCGTGGCCTGACCTCGCCCGCCAAGCCGCCGAAGTCGGCATGGAACGTGCCCAATCGTTACCGATTGAGATTTATGACGCCGGAGAAGAAACCGGCGCACTGACCAACCGTCTCGCCATGCACCGGCTGATTAACAGCCACAAGTGGTCTAACGAAGGCAAGCACTGTATCTATATCGTCGACTACGCTCAGTTGGTGCGCGAGAACGGCAGGCTGTTCGAGGACATGGAGGTTCTGGCTCGTGACTGCCTGCAACTGGTCCGGCGCTTGAACTGCACCCTGATCCTGCTCTCTCAATTCAACGAAGAGTACAACAAGGATCTGGCTAAAGGGCAGGTCGGCAAGGGTTATCAGGGCATCAAAGGCGGCGGCGACATCAAGGCGGGGGTGCATAACCTCATGACCGTCGAATACAACGACGAGATCTCTCCCGACCAGTTACACGTCAAGTCCGGCAAAGCCCGCCGCGGCAAGACCACGACCAGCAAAATCTACACCATCGAACCCACGTCAGGTTTGGTGCTTGTCCGCTAGGGAAATCCTTCCGGAGTATAATTAAGTCAACTACTCCCCGCTAAAGCGGGAAGCTTGTCCCTGGCGCTACGCCGTTGAGGGCGCATCCGAGACGATTGGCCGGTTGACGGCGGCCCGCCAGCCCGAAGACTGGCGCAAGTTGACGGAGGTTAATCCGACAGTGGAGATTTTACGCGGGCGCTGGTTCCCGCCCGCAACCTCATATCGCCAGGTTGTTAAGGTGCAAGCCGTTGCTCCGAATGACACCGTACTCTCGGAGTGTCTTGCCCGGTACGGCGGGCGACCTGTGTCTATTTTTGCACGTTTGTGCTTCTAGCGAAAGGAGGATCCGGCTTCCTCACCCCGCTGAAGCGGGGTGTCTCCGCCGGGATTTTCTATGAACGACAACCCACTGTTCTGGAATGAGGACGATCCCTTCGAGTACTTCATCAACTGGGATTTGCAGAATCTTGAGATTGAAGACGACATCATCCGGCGGGAACGCCTCAGGCCGCAGATCGAAAGCGCCCTGAACGAACTCCTGCGCGTCAGAGACGCGGGAGCCTTGTTCGAGGGCGTCATGACCGACGACCAGCGGATCACGCAGGAACTGCTGACTGACATGATCTACGAACTGTTTAAGCAGGACTACCGCTATCACGCGCCGAAAGAGCGGATTGCGCTCACCATCGCCTGGGCATGGTGGGTGCTTCTCAAAATCGACAGCACCATCGTACGGCGTACCGATGACAGTAAATGACGAGCGCAGGCGCGTACGCGCCAGACTGCTGGCAAAAAGTCCGAAGGACAAAAACGGACATGCCCTTTGCTGGCGCTGTAAAGCCCGTCGCGCGACGGACATGCATGAGATAGTCAACCGTGCCGTGACCGTCGGGAACGAGCAAGCAAGGGCCCTGTCGTTTGAAGAAGGGCTATGCCTGATGCTGTGCAGACCGTGTCACGACGAAGCGCCGACCAGAAGCGTGGAGCGCGAACTGTGGCTGATTTTATACGAACGATATGGTGAGGATGTGGTGCGTACGGCGTACGCGAAAGTGCAGGACGCCATGCGCGGCACCCTCGCTTTTGACCTTCCGGAACCCAACTGACGACGAGGGAGAACAAGAGTGAGTGACGCCAAGCTGCACGCGACACTGCTGAAGTCATTAGAGAAGATCGACGTGCGGGTGATCCGGCCCGAACCCGTACGTCGTACGCCGACACGGATCCTGTCTCTGGACACCGTGTTTCATGGTGGCCTTCCCGAAGGCCGGATTGTTGAGATATTCGGGGAAGCCAATTTCGGGAAGAGCACCACCGCTCTTCTGATTGCACGCCAGTACATGAATCAGGGGCTGCGGGTTGCCCTGCTCGACAGCGAGAAGACTTTTGACGTGGAATACGCCGAGCGTTTCGGTATGGACGTCCATGCGCTGGACGAGAACGGCGTGCCGCTGCTGGACGTGTTTCAGGCGACCACCGCCGAACAGTGGCTGGACACCATCCGCGAACTGCTGAATTCAAGGCTGTATCAACTGATCATCGTCGACACGCTGGCGGGTTTTGTGCCACGCGTCGAATACGAGAGTTCGATTGACAAAGGCACGATGGGCGTCTTTCCCCGACTGATGGCCCGCTTTATGTGTGTCACCGGCCCGCTCATGGGCAACGGGCAGGCGACGGTGCTGCTGCTCAATCAGGTGCGGCTGGACATCGGCAACGCCAACCCCTACACCGGAGCGCCGATCACGACGCCCGGAGGCATGGCGGTCAAACACGCGCCGTCGATCCGGATTCAGTTGATGAAACCGCAGGACAAGCGCGTCGGAGACAAGATTGTCGGCGTGGTCTTCCGCTACAAGATCGTGAAAAGCAAGCTGTTCACGCCTGACGTGAAAGCCGTCCACGAACTGCATATCGTGATCGACGAAGAGAATCAGGTCCACGAAGTCGACACGTCCTACGAGCTGTTACAGGCGGGCAGGAACCTCGGCCTGATCGTGGGCAAGGACGGCAGGCCGTGGGAAAGCAGGGTCGCCTTCTTTGAAGGCGTGAATTTAGGCAACGGCGAAAAGCAGATTCTCGAATTTCTGGATGAGCCGAGCGACATACGAAGCAGGCTCGAGCAGCGGATTTGTCAACTACTCCCGACTAAAGCCGGGAGCTTGTAAGTCGATACCGCTAGGCGGTACTGCCTACGATTGGCCGGTTGACGGCGGCCCGGCGGGATATTTCAACCGCCGCGAAGTGGTCAGCGTGGCCGACGCAGCCACACTCCACACAGGAGAAGGTGCTTTGATCGGGACGGTTCCGTTTGTCGATACAGCCGCAAGCCGGACAGG
>Ga0207874_1003526_pt1 | contig 12801 bp, 11 predicted proteins | sample HigsolmetaAR201D_FD_184833 | JGI IMG/M metagenome (GOLD analysis project Ga0207874, IMG submission 184833) | Ionic liquid and high solid enriched microbial communities from the Joint BioEnergy Institute, USA - AR20-1-D (SPAdes) (version 2) ... | reverse complement strand
GCTCGTCCGGGCCCTGCGGCGCCGGGGCCTGATCGTGGCCGTGCGCAAGCCCGTCCAGTCCTACGACCCCGACGACGACCCGACCGAGACCGACGCCGCGCTGCTGGCCCACGCCGCCGGCGACCACCCGGCCATCGTCTGCCCCCGTCACCGCTGGTACCCGGCGGCGATGGCCCCGCCCATGGCGGCCGCGGCGCTCGGCCGGCCGGGGTTCACGATCGCCGACCTCGTGGACGAGCTGGCCTGGCCGCCGGCCGTCGGCGTCGGGCTGGTCGAGACCGCCGGCGGGGTGCGCTCGCCGCTGGCGGACGACGGCGACGCCGTCACCCTGGCCGAGGCGCTCGACCCGGAGCACGTCGTGCTGGTGGCCGACGCCGGCCTCGGCGTCGTCAACGCCGTGCGGCTCGCGGCCGCCCCGTTCGGGCGGCGGCCGCTGACGGTCGTGCTCAACCGCTTCGACCCCGACGACGAGCTGCACCTGCGCAACCTCGAGTGGCTGGTCGAGCGGGACGGCTACGAGGTCGTGACCGACCCCGAGGACCTGGTCGCGCCCATCGTCGGCTGGCCGTCGTGACCCCGGCGGCCGGCGCCCCGGCCGTCGGTCAGTCGTCCCGCCCGGCCCGGGCCATGGCCCGCTGCGCCTCGCGGGCGGCGTCGCGCTCGGCCAGCACCCGGCGCTTGTCGTAGGTCTTGCGGCCCCGGGCCAGGGCCAGCTCGACCTTGGCGATGCCGTTCTTGAAGTAGATCGACAGCGGCACGAGGGTGAGGTGCTGCTCGTCGACCATCTGGCGCAGGCGGTCGATCTCGGACCGGTGGAGCAGCAGCTTGCGCCGCCGCTCGGGCTCGTGGCCGCTGTGGCGCTGCGAGTGCTCGTAGACGCCGATGTGCATCGACTCCAGCCAGGCCTCGCCGTCCTCGATGCGCGCGTAGGCGTCGCCGAGCTGCACGCGCGCCTCGCGCAGCGACTTGACCTCGCTGCCGCGCAGGACGAGGCCGGCCTCGATGGTCTCGAGGATGTCGTAGTTGCGCCGCGCCCGTCGGTTGCTGGCGATGAGCTGGGTGCCGGGCGGAGTCTTCGTGCGGGCCATAGGAGGACGGGTCAGGGTACCGCCGGTCGGCGCCGACCGCCCCCGGGGCTAGCCTGCCGGCCGTGCTGTCGCTGACCGAGGACGTCTGGCACGAGGTGGTGGGCCACGCCTACGGCGGTCTGCCGGACGAGGCGTGCGGCCTGCTGGCCGGCGAGCCGGGCTCGGACACGGCCACCGTGTTCTACCCGTGCCGCAACGCCGCCGCGTCCAGCCGCGTCTACACGGTCGACCCCCGCGACCACCTGCGGGCCGACCGCGACGCCGAGGGCCGGGGCCTCGAGATCATCGGTGTCGTGCACAGCCACACCCACACCGAGGCCTACCCGTCGCCCACCGACGTGGCCCAGGCGCCGGTGCCGTCGTGGCACTACGTCATCGTGTCGCTGAAGCGGGAGTCGCCGGTCCTCCGCTCGTACCGCATCGTCGACGGCGAGATCACCGAGGAGCCCGTGCGGCTCGTCGACGCCACCGCCGCGGGGTAGGCGCCCCCGCCCCCTCGTCGGTAGATTGCCGACTGCGCAACTCGGAATTTCCGCCCGCCGACCTCCGGGACCTCGCCGTGGCCGTCCACTCCTCGATCCTCGAACTGATCGGCAACACCCCGATGCTCGACGTCAGCGCGCTCAGCCCCAACCCGGGCGTGCGCATCCTGGCGAAGCTCGAGGGGCAGAACCCCGCCGGGTCGGTGAAGGACCGCGTCGCCCTGCGCATGGTCGAGGAGGCCGAGGCCGACGGCACGCTCACCCCCGGGAAGAGGATCATCGAGCCGTCCTCGGGCAACACGGGCATCGCCCTGTCGATGATCGCCCGCATCAAGGGCTACCCGATCACGATCGTCATGCCCGAGAACGTGTCGGTCGAGCGCCGCCAGGCGCTGGAGGTGTGGGGCGCCGAGATCATCACCACGCCCGGGGCCGAGGGGTCGAACGGCGCCGTCCGCCACGCCCGCGAGCTGGCCGACGAGCACCCCGAGTGGGCCTTCCTCTACCAGTACGCCAACGAGGCCAACCCCCGGGCCCACTACGAGGGCACGGGCCCGGAGATCTGGCGGGACTGCCCCGAGGTCACGCACTTCGTCGCCGGGCTCGGCACCACCGGCACGTTGATGGGCGTCGGGCGCTACCTCAAGGAGCAGAACCCCGACGTCAAGGTGGTGGCCATCGAGCCGCCGCTCGGCGAGCGGGTCGAGGGCCTGCGGAACCTGGACGAGGGCTACATCCCGCCCATCTACGAGAAGTGGGGCGGGCCCGACCTGCTCGACCGCAAGCGCATCGTCCGGCCCCGGGAGTCGATCGAGTGGACCCGCCGGCTCACCGACGTCGGGGTGTTCTCCGGCATCTCCGGCGGGGCGGCCATGGCCGGCGCGGCCCGGGTGGCCGGCGAGATCGACACCGGCACGATCGTCGTCGTCCTCGCGGACGGCGGGTGGAAGTACCTGTCCACCGGGGCCTGGACCGGCGACATCGACGAGGTCGCCGAGCTGGCCGAGCGGCTGATCGTCTTCTGACCTCGGGGACCGGCCGGCGGCGGGGGAGGGGAGCGGCGGCGTGAAGGTGCGCATCGGCTTCGGGCTCGGCACGCAGACGCCGGCCGGCGACGCCGAGCGGTTCCCGGCGCTGGTCGACGGGCTCGAGCGGCGGGGCTTCGACTCGCTGTGGCTCAGCGAGCGCCTCACCGGCCCGGCGCCGGACCCGTTGGTGGGCCTGGCCGTCGCCGCCGGGCGCACCCGGCGGTTGAAGCTGGGCACGAGCGTGCTCGTCCTCCCCGGCCGCAACCCGGTCGTCGTGGCCAAGGAGCTCGCCAGCCTCGACCGCCTGTCCGGCGGCCGCCTGCTGCCGGCCGTCGGTCTCGGCGCGCCGGTGCCGGCGGAGCACCGGGCCTTCGGCGTCGACCGGCGGGCCCGGGCCGGGCTCTTCGACGAGGCGCTCACGCTGATCCGCCGGCTGTGGACCGAGGACGACGTCCACCACGACGGCGAGCACTTCCGGGTCGAGGGGGTCACCCTGCGGCCCAAGCCGGTCCAGGACCACGTCGACGTGTGGCTGGGCGGTACGTCGCCGTCCGAGCTGCGGCGGACCGGCCGGCTGGGCGACGGCTGGCTGCCGTCGTTCACCGTGCCCGCCGAGGTCGAGGCGGGGTGGGCGACGATCACCGCCGTGGCCGCCGAGCACGGCCGCACGATCGACCCCGAGCACCTCGGCGTGCTCGTCCCCTACGTGCGGGGCGAGCTGCCGCCGGCGGTGGCCGCCGTGGTCAGCTCCCGCCGCCCCGATTTCGATCCCCGGGACGTCGTGCCCTCCGGCGTCGACGGCCTGCGGCGCCAGCTGCAGCGGTTCGTCGCCGTCGGGGCGTCGAAGTTCGTCGTCGTGCCCGTCGAGGAGCCGCCCGACTGGGACGCCGAGCTGGACGAGCTGGCCGCCGAGGTCCTCCCCCTCGAGACCTGACCCGCCGTTTCACCGGTGCGCCCCCGGCCCCGCCCCCAGGCGTTCCGGCGTGCTTCAGCAGCGCATGCCCGCGTGAGCGCCACCGGAACGGGGGAGGCGCGCGCCGGCCACCCCGCCCCGCCCGTACCGGCGTCCGTCACCACCGCATCGCTGCGTGAGAGGCGCCAGATGTGGGTGGGATCGGCGCCCAGGTGCTCGGCCCCCCGAGGGCCCGCCGTTCTGGCGTCTCGCAGCCGCACGAGCGCACGTGAGGGACGGCAGGACGGGTGAGGGGCGGCCCCCGCCGGCGCCGGGCGTCGGGCGGGTCAGAGGTTGGTCACGATCAGGACGACGCCGAAGGCGGCGAAGAGGAGGGCCGAGCCGACGCGGGTCGCCCGCTCGGGGAGGCTGGCGCCGAAGGCCCGGCCCAGCAGCACGCCGAGGACGCCGGAGAGGACGATGCCCACGGTCGCTCCGATCCACACCAGGACCGGGTTGCCCTGGGCGGCCAGGGTGGCGGTGGCCAGCATCGTCTTGTCGCCCAGCTCGGCGACGAACATCGCCGCCGACACCGACAGCAGGATCGACCGCCCGCTCGCCGCCGCGCCGGCCTCCTCGTCCTCGGCCTCGCCCCGCCACAGCGTCCAGGCGGCGAAGCCCAGGAAGAGCAGCCCGCCGCCCAGCCCGATGGCCCGGGTCGGCAGCGTCGCGCCGAGCAGGCCGCCGACGACCACCGACAGCAGGTTGGTCGCCATGTAGGCGAGGGTGACGCCGGCCAGCACGGGGGCGAGGCGGTGGCGGGCGCCGAAGCCGAGCGCCACGAGCTGGGTCTTGTCGCCGAGCTCGGCGACGAACACCAGGGCCAGGGCGGCGAAGAGTGCGTCCAACGTGCCTCGTCCTCCGGTCCGGTCCGTCCGGACCGGGGCACGCGGACCTCGACCCGGACGGCGTCGTGCGTCCGATGTCGAAGGTCTCGCCCACCCGCGGGTGCGGGCCGACCGCCCGGGCGGGTATCCGCCAGCGTGTCGAACGGCCGTCGAGGGGCTACTCCCCTTCCGAGCCGCCCACTCTACGACGGGCGCCCCGGGATCGGCCAGCCCGACGCCTAACCTGCCGGGGGTGGACCGACCGCACGCAGGCGACCTGCGCGTCACCGTGCTGGGCTCGTCCGGCACCTACCCCGGCCCGGGCCAGGCGTGCAGCGGCTACCTCGTCCGCTCGCCGTCGGCGACGCTGATCGTCGACCTCGGCTCGGGGACGCTGGCGGCGTTGCAGCGGCACGTGGCCATCGCCGACCTCGACGCCGTCGTCCTCTCGCACGAGCACCCCGACCACTGGCTCGACCTGCCGATCCTGCGCAACGCCATGCGCTACGTGCTCGACCTCGCCGACCTGCCGGTCTACGGGACGGCCGGCACGCTGGCCGCCGCCCGGGTGCTCATCGGCCAGCTCGAGCCGACGCTGCGCTGGCACACGGTCGACGAGAGCTCGCGCGTGACGGTCGGCGACCTGTCCCTGCGCTTCAGCCGCACCGACCACCCGGTCGAGACGCTGGCCGTACGGGTCGACGGCGCCGGCCGCTCGCTGCTCTACAGCGCCGACACCGGCCCGGCCTGGGACGGCCACGGGGTCGGCGGCGGCGTCGACGCCTTCCTGTGCGAGGCCTCGTTCCCGCCCGAGGCCGAGAACCGCCATCAGCACCTGTCCGCCCGCCAGGCGGGGGCGCTGGCCACGGCCGTCGGCGCCGCCCGGCTGGTGCTCACCCACGTGACGCCGGGGGTCGACCCGGCCGACCAGCGGCGCCGGGCGGCCGCCGCCTTCGACGGCCCGATCGAGCTGGCCGCCCCGGGGACGACCTTCACCGTCTGACCGGCGGGAGCCGCCCGGACGCCCGGGGCGCTCCGCCCTGCGGCGGCGCGGGCCCGCTGGTTACGGTGCTGGCGATGCGACCCGACGGACGAGCACCCGACGAGCTGCGGCCGGTCACCTTCGAGCGCGACTTCACCGAGATGGCGGCCGGCTCGTGCCTGGTCAGCTTCGGGCGGACCCGTGTGCTGTGCACGGCCTCGATCGACGAGGAGGTGCCCCGCTGGATGCGGGGCAACGGCACGGGCTGGGTCACCGCCGAGTACTCGATGCTCCCCGGCTCGTCGCCCGAGCGGGTGCGGCGCGAGGTGCGCGACGGCCGGCCGTCGGGCCGCACCCAGGAGATCCAGCGGCTGATCGGGCGGGCCCTGCGGTCGGTGTGCGACATGGAGCGGCTGGGCGAGCGGCAGGTCATCGTCGACTGCGACGTGCTGCAGGCCGACGGCGGCACCCGCACGGCCGCCATCTGCGGTGGCTACGTCGCCCTGCACGACGCGCTCACCCGGCTGGTGGCGCAGGGGGTCGTCGAGGAGCACCCGCTGACCGCGTTCTGCGCCGCGGTCTCGGTCGGCGTCGTGCGGGGCGAGCCGGTGCTCGACCTGCCCTACGAGGAGGACTCGACGGCCGAGGTCGACATGAACCTCGTCATGACCTCGGAGGGCCGCTACGTCGAGGTGCAGGGCACGGCCGAGGGCCACCCGTTCGGGCGGGCCGAGCTGGACCGGATGCTGGCCCTCGGCGAGAAGGGCATCGCCCGGATCATCGCCCTCCAGCAGCAGGTCGTCGCCGAGCCGCCGCCCTTCCGGCCGGTCGTCGCGCCGCCGGAACCGGAGCCGTGAGCGCCCGCATCTTCCTGGCCACCGGCAACCCCCACAAGGTCGAGGAGGTCCAGCACATCCTCGGCCCGGCCTGGCGGGTCGAGGGCCGGGACCCCGGGGTCGAGGAGACGGGCGAGACCTTCGAGGAGAACGCCCTGATCAAGGCCCGGGCGGTGGCCGCGGCGACGGGCGAGGTGGCGATCGCCGACGACTCCGGCATCGAGATCGACGCCCTCGGGGGCGCGCCCGGCGTCCGCTCCGCCCGGTGGGCGGCCGAGGGCGACTGGATCCCCCGGGTGCTGCGGGAGCTCGAGGGCGTGCCCGACGAGCGGCGCACCTGCCGCTACGTCTGCGCCGCGGCGGTCGTGTGGCCCGGGCCGGCCCCCCGGGAGATGGTCGTGCGGGGCACCGTCGAGGGCGTCGTGGCGCACGCGCCGCGGGGCACGGGCGGCTTCGGCTACGACCCGATCATGGTCCCGGTCGAGGGCGACGGCCGGACCTTCGCCGAGATGACCCCGGCGGAGAAGCACGCGCTCAGCCACCGGGGCCGGGCCTTCCGGGAGCTGGCCCGCCACCTGGTCGACTGATCGGGTGCGGGCGCCCGGGCCCGTCAGCCCCGGGCGCCGGCCAGGTGCTGGCGCAGCACGTAGTGGAGGATGCCGCCGTGCTGGTAGTAGGCGGCCTCGGTCGGCGTGTCGATGCGGGCGACGACCGGCACGGCGATCGTCCGCCCGTCCTCGGTGGTGACCTCGACCTCGAGCCGGGCGCCGATCAGCGAGGCCGGGTCGGCGCCGGCCAGGCCCCGCACGGCGAAGGTGGCGCCGCGGGCCACGTCGGGGTCGACCCCGGCGTCGGCGAGCGAGCCCTCGGCGAGCTGCAGGGGCAGCACGCCCATGCCGATGAGGTTGGAGCGGTGGATGCGCTCGAAGCTCTCGGCGATCACCGCCCGGACGCCGAGCAGCGCCGTGCCCTTGGCCGCCCAGTCCCGGGACGACCCCGATCCGTACTCCTTGCCCGCCAGCACGACGAGCGGGACGCCCTCGGACCGGTAGCGCTCGGCGGCCTCGTAGATCGTCATCTGCTCGCCCGAGGGCGCGTGCACGGTGACGCCGCCCTCGGTGCCGGGGGCGAGCTTGTTGCGGATGCGCACGTTGGCGAACGTGCCCCGGATCATCACCTCGTGGTTGCCCCGCCGCGAGCCGTAGGAGTTGAAGTCGGCCGGCTCGACGCCCTGGGAGATCAGCCACCGCCCGGCCGGGCTGTCGGGGTGGATGGCCCCGGCGGGGGAGATGTGGTCGGTCGTCACGCTGTCGCCCAGGTAGGCGAGCGGGCGGGCGCCCTCGATGTCGGTCAGCGGGGGCGGGTCGTCCGGCATGCCGTCGAAGTACGGCGGCCGGCGGACGTAGGTCGAGGTGTCCGACCACTCGTAGGCGCCGCCCTCGGGGACCGGGAGGCTGCGCCACATGTCGTCGCCCTCGAACACGTGGCCGTAGGCCTCGCGGAACATCTCCGAGGCCAGCGACCGCTCGATGACCTCGTTGACCTCGGCCGAGGAGGGCCAGATGTCCCGCAGGTAGACCGGCGTGCCGTCGGGCGCGGTGGCGAGGGGCTCGGTCATCGGGTCGAGGTCCATCGTCCCGGCGATGGCGTAGGCCACGACGAGCGGCGGGGAGGCCAGGTAGTTCATCCGCACGTCGGGGTTGATGCGGCCCTCGAAGTTGCGGTTCCCGGACAGCACCGACACGAGCGCCAGGCCGTGCTCGCGGACCGCCTCGGCGATCGGCGGCGGCAGCGGCCCCGAGTTGCCGATGCAGGTCGTGCAGCCGAAGCCGACGACGTCGAAGCCGAGCTTGGCGAGGTCGGGCAGCAGGCCCGCCCGCTCGAGGTAGTCGACGACCACCTTGGAGCCGGGCGCGAGGGACGTCTTCACCCACGGCTTGCGGGTCAGCCCCCGCTCGGCCGCCTTCCGGGCCACGAGGCCGGCGGCCACCATCACCTGCGGGTTCGAGGTGTTGGTGCAGCTGGTGATGGCGGCGATGGCGATGTGGCCGTGGTCGAGCTCGACCTCGACCTCCTCGTCGAGGCCGGAGGTGGCGTCGAGCCGCACCCGGACCCGCTTGTGGGGGCGCTCCTCCTCGGGCGCGCAGCCCCCGGCGGTGGCGGGCTCGCCGCCGCCGTGCGCGTCGGCCGCACCGTCGAGCGCCGCCGAGGGCGGGTCGCTGGCCGGGAACGACTGGGCGTCCTCCAGGTCGTAGCCGCCGATCGACACCGGCGTGGCTCCGGCACCCGCCGTCGCCTCCTCGGGCAGCGACTCGACGAGCGCCGCCGCGAAGCACCGCTTGGCGTCCCGCAGGGGCACGCGGTCCTGGGGGCGCGACGGGCCGGCGATCGACGGCTCGACGGTGGACAGGTCGAGCTCGAGCGTCTCGGTGAAGGTCGGCTCGACCGCGGGGTCGTGCCAGAGGCCCTGCTCCTTGGCGTAGGCCTCGACCAGCGCCACGAGGTCGTCGGGCCGGCCGGTGAAGCGCAGGTAGCGCAGGGTCTCGTCATCGATCGGGAAGATCGTGACGGTCGAGCCGTACTCGGGCGACATGTTGCCGATCGTCGCCCGGTTCTCGAGCGGCACGTTGGCCACGCCGGGGCCGTAGAACTCGACGAAGCGCCCGACGACGCCGTGCTCGCGGAGCATGTTGGTGACCGTGAGGACGAGGTCGGTGGCGGTCGAGCCCTCCGGCAGCTCGCCCGACAGCCGGAAGCCGACGACCTCGGGGACGAGCATGGAGATCGGCTGGCCGAGCAGCGCCGCCTCGGCCTCGATGCCGCCGACGCCCCAGCCGAGCACGCCGAGCCCGTTGACCATCGGCGTGTGCGAGTCGGTGCCGACCAGCGTGTCGGGGAAGGCCACGCCGTCGCGGACGGTGACGACGGTGGCGAGGTACTCGAGGTTGACCTGGTGGCAGATGCCGGTGGCCGGCGGCACGACCGAGAAGCGCCCGAAGGCCTGCTGGCCCCAGCGCAGGAACTGGTAGCGCTCGAGGTTGCGCTCGTAGTCGCGCTCGGCGTTGCGGGCCAGCGCGTCCGGCCGGCCGAACACGTCGACCTGCACCGAGTGGTCGATGACGAGGTCCGCGGGGATGAGCGGGTCGAGGGTGTCGGGGTCGCCGCCCCGCTCGGCGACGGCGTGGCGCATGGCCGCGAGGTCGACGACCGCGGGCACGCCGGTGAAGTCCTGCATCAGCACCCGGGCCGGCAGGAAGGAGATCTCCCGGGCCTCGCCCCGGCCGCCCGACCAGCGGGCCAGCGCCTCGACGTCGTCGTCGGTGACCCGTACGCCGTCGTTGTGGCGCAGCAGGTTCTCGAGCAGGACCTTCAGCGAGTACGGGAGGTGCGAGACGTCCGTGCCGAGCGCGCTCAGGCGGTGGATCTCGTAGCGCTCACCGCCGACCTCGAGGGTTCCACGAACGTCGATCGCAGGCATGTCTGACCTCCGGGGCGTGTCGGTCCGCTCGCACCGTAGCGACTACCCCGCCGGATCCGCGCCGACCCCCGCGACGCGTCCCGGCGGTGTCGCGGCGCGCCGGCGGCGGCGCCGGAGCGCGACGAGCGCGGTGGCCAGGCCGGCGGCGGCCAGCGCCTCGACGACGAGGCCGATCGGGCGCTCGTTCTGGATGCGGGAGTGGAACCGGTCGACGGCGGCGGGGAAGGGGGAGCGGCCGAGGAAGTGGCGACCGGGCTTGTCCATGTCGATGAGGCACGCCCCGGCGATGCCGGCGGCCACCGAGGGGCGGGCGAGCGCCGGCACGGCGGCGGCCAGCGCCAGCCCGCTGACGCCGAGGCCGACGGTGCCGTCGACGCGGGCCACCCGCACGAAGTCGTCCCAGCCGACGCGCTCGTCGCCCCAGTGGAGCACCCGGTCCATCGCCACGTGCGAGGCGAGCCCGGCGACGAAGGCCGCGCCCGGGTGGGGGACCACGAGGCCGATGAGCGCCCCGGCGAGCGCGTGGTTGGTGATGAACATCGCCGGCGGACACTAGGCGCGGCCCGCCCGGGGTCGCGCCGGCGGCGGGGTCCCGCCCGTCAGTCGGGGCGGCGGGCCCGGCTGGGCGCGACCCGGGGCGGCTCGTTCGGCTGCTTCGGGTAGACGGGCGGCCAGGGCGCGTCCATCAGACCGGCCGCCATGTCGCGCTCGTGCATCTCGAGGAGCGGCTCCAGCGGCTGCGGGTGCGCGGCCATGCCGGCCCACGGGTCGCCGAGGCGGCAGAGGCGCGCCGGCACCGTGGCGATGGTGAGCTCGTCGGGGTCGACGTCGGGCAGCTCGTCCCAGGTCAGGGGCGTCGACACCTGGGCGCCCACCCGGGCCCGGACCGACCAGGCGCCGAAGACGGTCTTGTGGGGGGCGTTCTGGTTGTAGTCGACGAAGACCCGCCGCCCGCGCTCCTCCTTCCACCACGCGGCGGTGACGAGGTCGGGCCGGCGCCGCTCCAGCTCGCGGGCGACGGCGACCGCGGCCGCCCGCACCTGGTAGGAGGTCCAGCGGGGCTCGAGCCGTACGTAGACGTGCAGCCCTCGGCTGGCCGTCGTCTTGGGGTGGGCGGTGATGCCGTGCTCGTCGAGCAGGGCCCGCAGCTCGACGGCCGCCTCGACCGCCTCGGCGAAGCCGGTGCCGGGCTGGGGGTCGAGGTCGAGCCGCAGCTCGTCGACGTGGTCGGCGTCCGCGGTGTCGGCCCGGTAGGGCCAGACGTGGAAGCCGAGGCAGCCGAGGTTGACCGCCCAGAGCAGGTGGGCGACGTCCGCGGCGACGAGGGCCCGGGACGGCGTGCCGTTCACGGTCTCGACGACCGTCGTCTGCAGCCAGTCGGGGACGTTGTCGGGCACCCGCTTCTGGAAGAACGACGGCCCGCCCACCCCCTCGGGGAAGCGCTGCATGAGCGTCGGCCGCCCCTGCATCGCCCGCATGATCGGCTCCTCGACGGCCAGGTAGTAGCGGACGAGGTCGAGCTTGGTCTCGCCGCGCCGGGGGAAGAACACCTTGCCCGGGCTCGTGATGCGGACCTCCCGCCCGGCGGCGGTGACCGTGACCTCGTCGGACGCCACGCCGGCACGGTAGCGCCGCGCGGCGCGCCCGGCGCGGCCGCACCGCCCGTTGACGCGCGTCACCAGGGTGGCGGTAGCCTCACGCACAGTGTTCGCACGGCCGCCGTACGAAGCTTCCGCTGCCCTCACCCGAGGGCGACCGCACGAGGAGGTCCCGGCTCCCTAGTGTCTGTGCCGTGCCGCGGCGCCGCTGTGGGAAGGACGGTCACGTGCCAGGGTCGGACGGGGTGACGGGCGCTCGCCGCCGTGCGCGGTGGTCGGTCGGGGTCGTCGTGGCGGCCCTGCTCGTCGGCGCCGCCGCGACCCCGGTCGACGCCCAGGAGGGCGGCGGGGAGCCGGCCACCGCGCGCCCGCCCGCCGACAACGTCTTCCCCGTCGCGCTACCCCACGAGGTCGGCTTCAGTGACTCGTGGCACGCCTGCCGGGACGGCTGCCGGCGCCGGCACAAGGGCGTCGACATCATGGCGGCGCAGGGTGCGCCGCTCGTGGCCGTCGAGTCCGGTGTCATCGCCAAGGTCCAGGACGTCGACGAGGGGCTCGGCGGGCTGACGGTCTGGCTGCGGGGCGACTCGGGCGTCGCCTACTACTACGCCCACAACTCGGCCAACCTCGTGGTCGAGGGCCAGCGGGTCGTCCGGGGGCAGCCCATCGCCCGCGTCGGCCGCACGGGCAACGCCCGCACGACGCCCCCGCACGTCCACTTCCAGGTCAACGTCTGCGGCGAGCTGTCCAGCGCCGAGCCCTGCACGGTCAACCCGTTCCCCTACGTGCGGCGCTGGGTGCAGGTGCCCGTCGACGGCGGGCCCGACGGCGTCGGCTGGTACCGGCCGGACGCGGCCACCTTCGGCCGGCGCACCGAGGTCGGCTCGCCGCTGCCCGACCTCGTCCACCCCGACGTCGCCGGCGACGAGGTGCCGGTGGCCGGCGACTGGGACGGCGACGGCCGCGACTCGCTCGGCGTCTACCGCCGGTCGGACGCCACCTTCCGCCTGCTCGACGACGAGGGCCGGCCCATCGAGCCCATCCCCTTCGGCGAGCCCGGGCGCACCGACGTCTGGCCGGTGGCCGGCGACTTCGACGGCGACGGCCGTGACACCGTCGGCCTCTACCGCCGGGCCGACGCGACGTTCGTCGTGCTGGTCAGCGGGGGCGGGGCCTCCGCGCCGGTCGCGGTCGGTGACCCCGGCCGCGACGACACGTTCCCGGTCGTGGGCGACTGGGACGGCGACGGCCGCGACGCGGTGGGCGTCTACCGCCAGGCCGACGGCGTCGTCGCCCGGGTCGACGACGACGGCACGCCGCTGCCGCCCACCCGGGCCGCCGCCTGGGGCCCCGAGGTCCTGCCGGTGGCCGGGGACTGGGACGGCGACGGCCGCGACGACGTCGCCGTGCTGCGCCGCGACACGGGCACCTTCGAGCTGCCCGGCGGCGACCCGGAGGCGCCGGGTGGCATCCGGGTGGTCGAGGTCGGCGCCCTGCCCGGCGCGCTGCCGGTCGCCGGTGACTGGAACG
>Ga0207874_1003518_pt1 | contig 12813 bp, 6 predicted proteins | sample HigsolmetaAR201D_FD_184833 | JGI IMG/M metagenome (GOLD analysis project Ga0207874, IMG submission 184833) | Ionic liquid and high solid enriched microbial communities from the Joint BioEnergy Institute, USA - AR20-1-D (SPAdes) (version 2) ... | reverse complement strand
TCAATTTCGATCAGCGAATCGGCCAGCCCACTCCGATGGATCTCGGACTTGGGTACGAATCGTCCGCGCGGGAAGGCGCAGGAACGCCCTTTTTCAACCTAAGCGGCTATTCACCGGTTGGGGGAGCGATCACCGGACCTCGTCATTCATTCCAGAACACGTACGAGATCGAGGATACGGTCTCCTGGTTTTACAAACGCCACTCTCTGAAGTTCGGCGCGAGCTATCGCAAGCTGCAAATCAACGCGACGTACGTGATCGCGCCCAACGCATTCTATGTTTACTCCAGCACGTTCCCGACAAGCGATGCATTTGCCAATTTTCTGCTGGGAAGACCTGTGACTTTCTATCAAGGCATCGGCGACTTTCATCGCGGACTGCGTAACTGGGGAACAGCGGCTTTCGCGCAGGACGAATGGCGCGTCAGCAGCCGCTTTACGTTGAACCTGGGCCTGCGCTGGGAGATCATCAACCCCAATACCGAGGTCCGCAACCGGCTGACGGCGTTCGTTCCAGGGCAGCAATCGCAGGTGTATCCGGATGCTCCGAGAGGAATCCTCGTGCCCGGCGATCCCGGGATTCATGAGGGTATCGCAGCAACGGAGTACAAGGCGTTGATGCCTCGTGTCGGCTTTGCCTTCGATCCTTCCGGCGCAGGCAAATGGTCCATTCGCGGCGCATACGGCATTTTCTACGATCCATTTTCCAATGGAGCGAACTTGGCCACCCAGGCGCCGATCAGTTCCGTTCCGTGGGGCCAATTCTTCCAGATCACTGGGACAAACGTGCCATTCGTTAACCCGTATGCCAACATTCCGAAACCTCCGCGTGAGACCTTTCTATCCCCGACGGTCGCCGTTGTGCTGGACCATACGGCAAGACCTCCGTATGCGCAGGACTGGAACTTTTCGATCCAGCGCTCGTTGTTTAAAGACTATTTGCTCGAAGTGAGATATGCGGGGACAAAAGGCACGCACCTTCCGAGGAACGTGGATGCCAACCCCGCTGTGTATGGACCTGGAGCCACCGCGGCGAACGCAGATCGAAGGCGGATTTACGCAGGTTGCCCTGCGACACCGGATCCCTGCCGGCTGGCAACGGTCGCCATGCTGAAGTACATCACCAACTCGTCGTACAACGCTGGGCAAATCAGTCTCTCTCGTCGGTACGCCGCGGGATTTGGGTTCAATGTCAGCTACTGGTTCTCGAAGTCACTCGACTACTTGTCTTCCGCCACCCTGGCCGGTGCTTCATCACAGACTCTTGCAGGCGAGAACGATCTTGCCCAGAACCCCTTTAATCTGGCAGCCGAGCGCGGCCCGTCGCTGTTCGACGCTACGCACCGGTTCGTCGGCAGCGGGAGCTGGCAGTTGTCTTTTGCAAAGCGGAGCCGGGGACTCACGGCGGTCCTCTTGCGCGGATGGCAGTTGAACACGATCGTCACGGTGAATTCGGGGACACCGTTTACCGTCTTCGACAGCGCGAATGTTGCTCTCCAGCCGACAGCCCCGCCAATCACCGGCTACTTCGCGAGCCGCCCTGACGCTGTTGCAAACGCGGAACGGGGTCCTCGCACGCTGAATCAGTGGGTGCCACGATCCGCGTTCCGGCGTCTCGATCCTGTCACCGAAGCCGGTAACTTCGGGAATTTGGGCCGTAACACGGAACGAGGTCCCGCTTTTGCAAACATCGACGTTTCGATGCTGAAGGATTTTATCATCTCCGAACGGACGCGGCTCCAGTTCAGAGCGGAGAGCTTCAACGTGGCGAACCACGCGAATTTTGGTTTGCCGGTCGCGGATATCGCTTCTCCGAACTTTGGCCGGATCGTGCATGCCGGCCGGCCTCGTCTGATGCAGTTTGCGTTGAAGCTGTTGTTCTAATACTCGAGGGCGGCGATACGAGGGGCCGTGCATGTCGGGCCTGCGGCCGCCGCCAGAGGAGGCCAAGACGATGCCACACGTTGACCTGCCAGATTTACCCGGCATTCGGGCACTCTTTGTTGCCTATCCTGAGACGGGGAGAGTTCTCTCTGAACTCGCACAGGTTCTCCTGCATGAGCCCCGAGCCTTGTCGAGAGCGGATCGCGAACTGATCGCGACTCATGTGTCGTATCTGAATGATTGCTTGTACTGCCAGTCGTCGCATCAGGCGATCGCGACGCACCATCTCGACGGCGACGCGGCACTGGCGGAAAGGGTGAAGGTCGACCCTGAGAATGCCCCTATTCCGGAGAAACTGAAGGCCTTGATTGCAATTGCCGCACAGGTACAACGGGGCGGAAAACACGTGCGTCCAGAACACGTGCTCCGCGCCAGGAATGCCGGCGCTAGCGATCAGGAGATCCATGACGCAGTGCTGATCGCGGCGGTGTTCTGCATGTATAACCGGTACGTGGACGGATTGGCGACAATGGCGCCATCCGATCCCAACGGGTATCTTGAACGGGCCGAACCGGTGGCGAAGCATGGTTACGTCTGGAACTTGCAGCGTGTGTTGGGTTCTGCCGCCTCCGGAAAGGAATAGCGGCAGCACCCCGGTGTGACCGCATTCGGCGGGCTTTCACGGTCCGCGTGCGAGAGACCGGCAATCGGGCCGCTCCGCGCCGGATGCCACCTCCGGACGCGAAAATGCCATACTGTATCGCATTGCGATATGAGCGGAACGGAGCCGTTCTCCCCGTCCGTCGAACTCGCCCGCGAGCTTGTCATTCGGCACGGTTGGAACGCCACTTCCTATCAGATCCTCAACCCCGGCATCGAGCACTGGTTCTCCCCGCGGCATCAGGCGGTGGTTGGATACACGCGGCGTGCCGACCGGCTGTTGGTGGCGGGAGCGCCCGTCTGCGCGGGGGAGGCGCTGGCCGCTGTGTGCGAGGAGTTTGAAGCCTCCGCGCGCCAGCAAGGACGCCGTGTCTGTTACGTATGCGCGGAGGAGCGGCTCCGAGCGCTATTTGCCCGGTCCCCTCATCATGCCACCGTGGCCTTGGGAGCTCAGCCAGCCTGGAATCCGCTCAACTGGCCAGAGGTAGTTCGAAACCGTCCTTCTCTGAGGGCGCAACTACGCCGTGCTGTAAATAAAGGAGTCGTCGTGGAGCCCGTCAGCCCGGCACGGGCCGCAACAGACGCGGCGTTGCGCCGGATCTTGCTCGAATGGGTCGCCGGCAGGCCCCTTCCGCCACTGCATTTCCTCGTGGAACCCAATGTGCTGGACGGCGTACTGACGGATCGCCTGATCCTGACCGCGCGGCGTCGCGGGGTACCGGTTGCATTCCTCGTCGCATCCCCGGCGAAGGCAAGAGCAGGATACCTCATTGAACTCCTCGCTCGGTCGTCCAGCGCTCCAAACGGGGTCAGCGAACTGCTGATCCACACCGCGATGCGCCGGCTCGCTGCGGAAGGCTGCCGGTACGTCACGCTCGGACTCGTTGCCCTGGCGCATGCGGCGGACGAAGCCATTCGGCGGAACCCGCGATGGCTGCGAACGCTCATGTACTATGCCCGCGCGCACGCGAACCGGTTTTACAACTTTCGCGGGCTTGAGCAGTTCCGGGTGAAAATGTCGCCGGAGTGCTGGGACACGATCTACGCCATCTCCAACGAACCGCGATTCTCTCCTCGGACCTTGTACGCCGTGGGAGGAGCCTTTTCCGGCATTCCTCCCTGGGCCGCGATTACGCTCGGGCTCGCAAAAGCGGCCCGTCAGGAATTGCGAAGGGTGTTCAAGCGGCGTGCCGGAAACGGCATGTAAGCCGTTGGTCGCCCCGCTGCTTTACCGCGCTGGAGGTTCAGCGTTCTTGAGGATCTTGTCCAGACCTTCGAGCGCGCGGTCGACTTCCTTCTCCGTCAGGATGTAGGGCGGCAGCATGCGGACGACCGTCTCATGCGTCACGTTGATCAGCAGTCCTTCCTCCTGGGCCGCTGCAACCAGCTGCTTGCAGGGGAAGTCCAGCTCCATCCCGATCATGAGCCCGTGCCCTCGAACTTCCTTAATGAAGGGATATTTCCCTGCCAGAGTTCGCAGGCCGCTGCGGAAGTAGTCGCCCACTCTCCGAATCGAGGGAAGCAGATCGGGCAGGATCTCGCAGAACTCGATGGCCACGCGGCAGGCAAGCGCATTTCCGCCGAACGTGGTGCCGTGCATTCCCGGCGCGATGGCGGCTGCCGCTTTCTCGTTCATCATGATCGCGCCGAGCGGCAGACCGCAGGAGATCGGCTTGGCGATCGTCAGGACGTCCGGCATCACGGCTGGCTCGGTAAGCTGGTAGGCGAACCACGTTCCCGGACGGCCCACGCCGCTCTGGATCTCGTCGAAGATCAGGAGGGCGTTGTAGCGGTCCGCCAGCTCCCTCGCCTTTCGCATGAAAGACTCGCTAACGGGAAGGACGCCACCTTCACCCTGAATCGACTCGATCACAATGCCGGCGGTCCGCTCGCCCACAGCCGCCTCCAGGCCTGCCTCATCCTGCCTGGCCACAAATTTGACGCCTGCGAGCAGCGGCTCGAACGGCTCGCGATACTTCGGCTGACCGGTGATCGACAGCGCGCCCATCGTACGGCCGTGGAAGGAATTTTCGAGAGCGACCAGTTCGTACTTTTCCGGGTCGATCTTTCTTCCGTGGGAGCGCGCGATCTTGATCGCGCCTTCCATCGCCTCGGCGCCCGAGTTGCAGAAGAAGACGCGCTGAAGGCCGCTTGCGTCCGCGAGGTGCTTGGCAAGCGGACCCTGAAACTCGTGGTAGTACAGATTGGAGCTGTGGACCAGAAGGCCAGCCTGCTCCCGAATGACGGACGTGATCCTGGGATGCGCATGTCCCAGGGCGTTGACGCCGATTCCGCTTAGCAGATCGAGGTACGCCCTACCCTCCAGGTCGTACAGCCAGCAGCCTTCGCCGCGCGTCAGCACAAGCGGGTAGCGCGCGTAGTTCTGTAACAGGTACTTGTGCTCGAGGTCAATGACCTGCTGCGCGGCAGACGCCTGCTGTTGTGTTTCAGTGGGACCGGTCATTTCTTCATTCTAGACAGTCCTGGTCAGGCAGCCGAAGCTGCCTGCAACCGGTCCTTTTTGCTTTGCTCCGCACGCAGCCAGCGGTCCACCGCCTCGGCGGCTTTGCGTCCTTCCGAAATGGCCCATACCACCAAAGATTGGCCTCGACGCATATCACCGGCTGCGAAGACGCCCGGCACGCTCGACATGTAGTTTTCGTCGCATTTCACGTTGCCGCGCGCGTCGAGCTCGACGCCCAGCTGTTCCAGCATTCCGCTGCGGACCGGACCAGTGAAGCCCATCGCGAGAAGTACGAGATCGACGTCAAACGTCATCTCCGTGTTCGGAATCGGCTCAAAGCGGGGCGGCGGACCGAGACGGACGGCATGCAGCTTGCGGACATGCCCGTTCTCGTCGCCGGTGAAGGCAGTGGTGCCGATGCTCCATTCCCTGATGCCGCCTTCCTCGTGCGAGCTCTCCGTGCGCAACTGCAAGGGCCAGAGCGGCCACGGCGTGTTCGGGGAACGCTCCTCCGGCGGCTTCGGCATGATTTCAAACTGGTATACCGATTTTGCCTTCTGACGGTGCGAAGTTCCGAGGCAGTCGGCGCCTGTGTCGCCGCCGCCGATAATGATGACGTTCTTGCCGGTGGCGAGGATCGCTTCTGACTCCGGGATGGTGTCGCCGGCCACACGGCGGTTCGCCTGGGGCAGAAACTCCATCGCAAAGTGGATGCCCTTCAGTTCGCGGCCTGGCACGCGCAAGTCTCTCGGCTGCTCCGCTCCGCCAGCCAGCACGATCGCGTCGAACTCTTTGCGAAGGTCTTCAACCGGGACGTTCTGTCCGACGTGCGCCTTTGTTACGAACTTCACCCCTTCGGCCGTCATCTGCTCCAGACGCCGGTCGATCAGGTGCTTCTCCATCTTGAAGTCCGGGATGCCGTAGCGGAGGAGTCCGCCGATGCGGTCTGCCTTCTCGAAGACGGTGACCTCGTGGCCAGCGCGCCGCAATTGCTGCGCAGCGGCGAGACCTGCGGGCCCTGATCCGACAATGGCCACCCGTTTCCCGGTCAACACCTGCGGAGGCTGAGGTACGATCCAGCCCTCTTTGAAGGCGTGGTCAATGATGCTCCTCTCGATCAGCTTGATGGCAACCGGAGGCTCATTGATGCCGAGGACGCAGGCCGCCTCACACGGCGCCGGGCAGACGCGGCCGGTGAACTCCGGAAAATTGTTTGTGGAGTGGAGAACGCGAATCGCGTCGCGCCAGCGGTCGCGATAAACCAGATCGTTCCAATCCGGGATGATGTTATTGAGCGGGCACCCGGAATGGCAGAAGGGGACACCGCAATCCATGCATCGCGCGCCCTGCGTCCGCACCTTCTCTTCGGGAAACGGCTGGTAAATCTCAAACCAATCGTTAATCCGTTCCGCTACCGGACGCCGGCTCGGCACTTCCCGGCGATACTCAAGAAAACCTGTAACCTTACCCATGAACCACCTGCCTGGCCTCAGGAGGATTTGAAAGCGGAGCGGCCACGCGCATCGCCGCCGGTTGGATACCCAAAACCCGTTTGTACTCCTGAGGAAATACCTTTACGAACCGGGGCAGTACCGTGTACCAGTTGTCGAGAACCCATTTCGCCTTGGGGCTGCCCGTCAGCTCCGCGTGACGCCGGATGAGTTCGTGCAACTGGGTAACGTCGTTTGGTTCGACCACCGGTTCGAGATCCACGCCGCCCAAATTGCAGCGGGCGGTTGCAAAGTCACCCGCCTCGTCGAGGACGTAGGCAATGCCGCCGGACATGCCAGCTGCGAAGTTCCTGCCCGTCTTGCCAAGCACGACGACAAGGCCTTTCGTCATATACTCGCAGCCGTGGTCGCCGACGCCTTCCACCACCGCGGTCGCGCCGGAATTGCGGACAGCGAACCGCTCGCCAGCGACGCCGTTGAAGAAGGCTTCGCCGCTGGTTGCTCCGTAAAGGACCACGTTCCCGATGAGGATGTTTTCTTCAGGAACGAAGCTGGAAGCGCGCGGGGGATAGACGACGAGCTTGCCGCCCGATAGACCCTTGCCGACATAGTCGTTGGCATCGCCCTCCAAGGTCATCGTTACGCCCTTGGAGAGAAAAGCGCCGAAGCTCTGTCCAGCCGAACCCGTGAAGTGGATCCGGATCGTGTCATCGGGAAGGCCAGCCGAGCCGTATCTCCGGGCAATTTCGCCGCTAAGCATGGCGCCGACGGTCCGGTGGATATTCCGGATCGGCATCTTGATCTCCACCTTCTTCTGCGATTCCAGGGCCTCCTTGGCGTGCTCGATCAGCTTGTGGTCGAGGGCCTGCTCAAGGCCGTGGTCCTGCGGAATCAGGCAGCGGCGGCCGACCTTTGCCGGAACCTCCGGGTTATAGAGGATGGCGGAGAGATCCAGACCTTTTGCCTTCCAGTGATCCACAGCATCGCGCATTTCGAGCTTGTCCACGCGGCCCACCATCTCGTCGACCGTGCGGAAGCCCAGGCGCGACATGATCTCACGCAGCTCTTCCGCCACGAAGAAGAAGTAGTTGATGACATGCTCCGGCGTGCCGCGGAACTTCGCGCGCAGCGCCGGATCCTGTGTGGCGATGCCGACAGGACAGGTATTCAGATGGCACTTGCGCATCATGATGCAGCCCATCGTGATGAGCGGCGCGGTTGAGAACCCGAACTCCTCGGCCCCGAGAAGAGCCGCGATGGCCACATCGCGCCCTGTTTGCAGCTTTCCGTCCGTTTGCACGCGGATGCGGCTGCGCAAATCGTTCAGGACCAGCACTTGCTGGGTTTCTGCCAAGCCCAGCTCCCAGGGGATGCCGGCGTGTTTGATCGAAGTCAGCGGAGAAGCTCCCGTGCCGCCTGTGTCTCCGCTGATCAGAACGAGGTCGGCGTGAGCTTTCGCGACGCCCGCCGCGACCGTGCCGACTCCAACTTCCGCCACGAGTTTTACGGAAATCCGCGCCTGCGGATTGACATTCTTCAGGTCGTAGATGAGCTGCGCCAGATCCTCAATGGAGTAAATGTCGTGGTGCGGAGGCGGAGAGATGAGCCCGACGCCCGGAATCGAATGCCGGACACGGGCGATGACCTCGTCCACCTTATGGCCCGGAAGCTGTCCGCCCTCGCCAGGCTTGGCGCCTTGGGCGATCTTGATCTGGAGCTCGTCCGCATTGACCAGGTAGTTGGTCGTGACTCCGAAGCGTCCCGACGCCACCTGCTTAATCGCGCTCCGCCGGGAATCGCCGTTTGGATCGGGACGGAAGCGCTCTTCGTCTTCACCGCCCTCGCCCGTATTCGACTTTCCGCCGATCCGGTTCATCGCGATCGCCAGCGTCTCGTGCGCTTCCTTGCTGATGGAGCCGAACGACATGGCCCCGGTGGCGAACCGCTTGACAATCTCGCTGGCCGGCTCCACTTCCTCGAGCGGAATCGGCTTCGGAGCTTCCTTGAACTTCATCAGGCCCCGCAGCGTGCAGAGCTGCTGGCTCTGGTTGTTGATCAGCTCCGCATACTCGCGATAGGTCTCGTAGCTCGACTTCTGCACGGCGTGCTGCAGCTTGCTCACCGTTTGCGGATTCAGCAGGTGATATTCGCCGCGTGCCCGGAAATGGTAGTTCCCGCCCGGATCAAGCTCGGTCTCGTTTTCGGATGGAGGCCGGAAGGCGTAATCGTGCTTCAGCTTGGCTTCACGAGCGAGCACATCCAACCCGACGCCTTCGACGCGGGATACTGTGCCCGTAAAGTATTTCTCCACCAGGTCCTTGTTCAGCCCGATTGCCTCGAACACCTGCGCGCCGCGATAGCTTTGCAGGGTTGAGATGCCCATTTTCGAAAAGACCTTCAGCAGGCCTTTGTTGATGGCTTTCTTGTAGTTCTGCAGAGCCTTTTCAAAGGTGATGCCTTCGGGCAGCAAGCCCCGGAGGGCCAGATTATCCAGCGTCTCAATCGCCAGGTAGGGATTGACGGCGCTCGCGCCATAGCCGATCAGGAGGCAGAAATGCATGACCTCGCGCGGCTCGCCGGATTCGATAATCAGCGCTACCTGCGTGCGCGTGCCCTCGCGAATCAGGTGATTGTGGACCGCTGTCAGCGCAAGAAGACTTGGTATCGGCGCCGAGTCCCGATCGACGCCGCGGTCGGACAGAATCAGGACCGAGTAACCGTTCTTGATCGCTAGCGACGCCCGGCGGCAGAGGCTGTCGAGCGCCCGCTCCAGTTCCTTTTCGCCGCCCCGTACGAAATACAGCATCGGCAGCGTCGTCGCCAGAAAATCTCCCTGCGAGACACGGCGGATCTTCTCGAGGTCGCGGTTGGTCAGGATCGGATGAGGCAGCTTCAGGGTGTGGCAGTGCCGCGGCGTTTCATCCAGGATGTTGCGCTCGGTGCCAATGTAGCTGGTGAGCGACATGACCAGCTCCTCACGGATCGGATCGATCGCTGGGTTGGTCACCTGGGCAAAGAGCTGCTTGAAGTAATTAAACAGAGGCTGCGGCTTGTCGGAGAGGCACGCCAGGGGCGTGTCGGTGCCCATGGACCCGACCGGCTCTTCTCCCTTAACAGCCATGGGCGTCAGCAACATCCGGATATCTTCGTCGGTGTAGCCGAACGCGCGCTGCCGCTGAAGAATCGTGTCATGATCGGTCTCGTACTGCCGCGGCGGCTCGGGAAGATCCTCGAGGCGGATCTGGTTTTCCTGAAGCCACTGGCGGTACGGCTGCCGTGACCACAGGCTCTGCTTCAATTCCTCGTCGGGAATGATGCGGCCTTGCACCGTGTCGACCAGCAGCATCTTTCCAGGCTGGAGGCGTCCCTTCAGCTTCACGTCCTCCGGCTTTACGGGGAGAACGCCAGTTTCCGACGCCATGATCAGCATGTCGTTGCGGGTGACCAGATAACGGGCAGGCCGGAGGCCGTTCCGGTCAAGAGTCGCTCCGATGACTCGACCGTCGGTGAATGCGACTGCGGCCGGGCCATCCCAGGGCTCCATCAGGGAAGCGTGGTATTCGTAGAAAGCCCGCTTGTCGGGATGCATCGTCGTATCCGCATCCCACGCTTCCGGTATCAGCATCGCCATCACGTGAGGCAGGCTGCGGCCGGCCAGAGTGAGCAGCTCGACGGTGTTGTCCAGCATCGCCGAGTCGGATACGCCCGGCGTAATGATCGGGAAGAGCTTCTTAATGTCTTTGAAGTACGGCGAGGAGAGAACGCTCTGCCGGGCGTACATCCAGTTGGCATTCCCTTTGACGGTATTGATCTCGCCGTTGTGGCAGATGTAGCGGAACGGATGCGCCAGCTGCCAGGTCGGGAACGTATTGGTCGAAAACCGCTGGTGGACCAGGCAAAGGGCGCTCACTACGTCCGGGTCCGTCAGTTCGTTGTAGAACTCGGCGATCTGTGGGGCCAGCAGCAGGCCCTTGTAAACGATGGTGCGCGCGGAGAGGGAGGGGAGGTAGAAGAAGTCCTTGTCGCGCACATCGGACTGGGCGATTTCGTTTTCCGCCCGCTTGCGAACCACGTAAAGACGCCGCTCCAGCTCGTCTTCCGTCATTCCCGGCGCGCCGCCTACGAATACCTGTTCAATGTAGGGCTGTGAAGCGCGAGCAACGCGCCCGATCGCATCCGCGTTCACGGGCGTATCGCGCCAACCCAGCAGGGTCAGACCTTCTTCCCGGATGATCCGCTCCAGAATGCCTTCGCAAATGAGCCGCTGCTGCGGCTCAACAGGAAGGAACACCATGCCAACGCCGTACTGGCCGGCTGGCGGAAGCTGGAAGCCAAGCTTTGCGCACTCCTTTTCGAAAAACCGGTGAGGGATCTGGATCAGGATGCCCGCTCCGTCTCCCGTTTCCGGATCACAGCCGCATGCTCCCCGGTGGGTCAGGTTGATGAGGATCTGAATGCCCTTGAGGATGATGTCGTGAGATCGCTGGCCGTTGATATTAACGACAAAACCAATGCCGCAGGCATCACGTTCCGTACTTGGGTGATACAAGCCTTGGGCTTTGGGTAAGCCATTCGCCGGAGAATCGGAAGAAAAACGGACTTGGTTCATTGCCTTCGTTGAAGTATAGGGTACACGATTACTATTAGTCAATCCAAAATATTAGCATTGACATAATTAGAAGAACTTATGATACTCTAGAGGCCGGTGACGTTCGAGCAACTGAACCTCTTCCGAGATATCGTGCAAACCCGCAGCGTGACCCGCGCTGCGGCGCAGAATGGCGTCAGCCAGTCAGCGGCCAGCCAGACTCTCCAGGAGCTGGAAAAGGTGCTGGAAGTGCAGCTTGTGGATCGTTCGACGCGGCCGCTGGCCGTAACGCCTGCCGGGCGGTTGTTCTATGAAATGTGCCGGGACGTCCTCCGCCGCAAAGCCCAGTTTGAAGCCGACTTGCAGTCAGTGAAGGGGCAGGCGGAGGGGCTGGTGCGTGTCGCCTCGATCTACTCGGTGGGCATCTATGAAATGTCCGCGCTCGAAGAGGAGTTCCGGCGGCGATGCCCGCAGGCCTCGATTTCCGTCGATTACCTTCGGCCCGAGAAGGTGTATGAAGCAGTGCAGTCGGACCGGGCGGACTTAGGGATTGTGAGCTACCCGGAAGCCACCCGGGAGATTGCGTTCATTCCTTGGCGCCAGGAAGAGATGGTCTTGGGGGTAAAGCCCTCGCATCCTTTGTCGCGCAGGAGTTCGGTGGCGGCGCAGGACTTGCACGGAGAAGACTTTATCGGCTTCGACGAGGAGCTGCCGATACGCCGCCACGTCGACCGCTTCCTGCGGGAGCAGGGCGTGCAGGTCCACATCACTCTCCATTTCGACAATATCCAGAGCCTGAAAGAAGCGATTGCGCTCGGATACGGGGTCAGCATCCTGCCTAAGCGCATGATGCTTGCCGACATTGCCCAAGGCCGCCTTGTCGCTGTCCCCCTGCAGGCGGAACTGTACCGGCCGCTCGGAATCATTCATCGCCGCCGGCGGAAGTTCCATCCCGCCGCCGCGCGCTTCCTGGAGCTGCTGCAAGAATCCGCGCAAGTCGCGAGTGAATACTCGGTTACGGGAACCGCCGAGAAGTCGTAGGTTCGGTCTGCTGGTTGAATACCACTCATGGGGTCTGCGATTCTAGCCTCATGATGAGGTTTTCGCGGCGGAATCTATTCCTGCAGACGGCCGGAGCAATTGCGGCACAGTCTGTGGCCCTTCCCCAGTCCACTCCCCAGCCCGGACGCATCCGGCTGGCTGTCTCGACATACTCCTGGTGGCACTTCCGGACCGAGAAATATCCAATTGAATCCGTAATCGAACATGCCGCTCGGCTCGGATTCGACGGCGTCGAAATCCTGCACCGCCAAATGCGGGATGAAACGCCAGCCTACGTCAACAACTTGAAGCGCCTGGCCTTCCGAAATGGACTCGCTCTCCCCATGCTCTCCATCCATCAGGATTTCGTGCACCCCGAAGCCGAAGAGCGGAAGCGGCATATCAATCACACCCGGCGCTGCATCGAGTTGGCTGCCAATCTGGGCATTCCCTGCGTGCGCCTCAATTCAGGCAGATGGAAAACGATCAAGTCGTTCGATGACCTCATGAAAGTCAAAGGGGATGAGCCGCCTCTTCCCGGGTATACGAACGAGGACGCTTTCCGCTGGTGCGTTGAGTCGATCGAGCAGTGCCTGCCCCACGCGGAACGTGAGGGCGTGATCCTGGCGCTCGAGAATCATTGGGGGCTCACTACCAGCCCTGACATGCTTCTTCGCATTTACAAGGCCGTGAACTCGCCGTGGCTGTGCATCAATCTCGATACGG
>Ga0207874_1003508_pt1 | contig 12859 bp, 20 predicted proteins | sample HigsolmetaAR201D_FD_184833 | JGI IMG/M metagenome (GOLD analysis project Ga0207874, IMG submission 184833) | Ionic liquid and high solid enriched microbial communities from the Joint BioEnergy Institute, USA - AR20-1-D (SPAdes) (version 2) ... | reverse complement strand
GACCCTGGCGGCCACGGGAAGCCTCAGGATCACTGGCGCACTCGATGTGACCCTCGGGGCACTCGTGCTGCAGGCGGTCGGCAGCCTCGACGGCTACGACAGCGGCTATTACATCGACGGGCGGACCCAGGTCCTGCTCACCAATCCCTATGCAGCCATCACCGTGTACAGCACAGGCGCAGGCGCGTACCACGAGATCGCGGCTGTGCGCGAGATCAACTAGAGCAGGGCGACGGGAGCGACATGAGTGTCAGTGACGGCGATCCGATCTCCATCGTAGATGTGCTGAAGCAGTTATGGGTCGCACTCCTGACGGTGCTCGCATGGGTCGGCAAGCGGCATATGGACGAGGATCGCCAGAACCACAAGGCTCTGTCTGCTCGCATAGAGAGTCTGGAGAAGGATCGCGCTGAAAAGGACGACATCAACCGTATCCATCAGCGCATCGACGAGCTCGCCGATGCGATGCATCGGGGACACCGCGAGATCCTGCAGACATTGCTCGAGCGACGAAACGGATCCCGATGACGACACCGGTGATGAAACGGGGGCGATCATGAGGCTCAGCAACCACTTTCACCTGGAGGAGTTCCTGCGCTCCGAGACGGCCGCGCGCATGGGCCGCGAGATCGAGATCGAGGATTCGCGGATCGTCGAGCATCTGACGTACCTCTGCGTGCACGTGCTTGAGCCGCTGCGGGAGATCCTTGACCGGCCGATCGTCATTACCTCCGGTTATCGGCCGCAGTGGCTGAACCGCTTAATCGGCGGATCACCGAACTCGGAGCACATGGACGGACGAGCGGCGGACATCGTCGTGCCGGGCTTCACGCCGTTCTTCGTGTGCAAGACGGCGGAGATCAAGCAGATCCCGTTCAATCAGTGCATCCACGAGTTTCCCCCGCGCGGTTGGTGTCACATCTCGGTGCCCAAGCCAGGAGAACCACCGCGGCGCGAATGTCTCACAGCTACGAAGGTGGCCGGGAAAACGGTCTATCGCCCGGGGATCGTCCATGCCTAAGAAGGGGCAACCACTCTCCGCAGCTGCACGAGCGAAGCTCTCAGCCGCACGTAAGGGGCAAGCGTTCACGACTGGCTACCACTTCACGCCAGCCCAGCGCGCGAACATGCGGGCGGCGAAGCTGCGCCTCTTCGCTAGGTCTCCTGAGCATCTCGAGCGTCTGCGTGCCATGGCATTGAAGAATGGCGCTCGGCGGGCGCTCCCTCCCGAGGAGAAGCGCCGCCGCGCCAAGCTGCGCAACGGAACCAAGCACATGCTGCGGCGGCTGATGACGCTATCGCGCCGACGAAAGGATCGACGCACGGAAGAGCTGCTCGGCTACTCGAAGAAGCAGCTGTTGACCTGGCTCGAGAGTCAACTTCCCCCAGGTGCGCGATGGGATTCGGGGGATTGGCCCATCGACACATCGCCGAAACTGCGGTACGTGGCATGAATGGCAATCGGTACGCGAGCCGGAAGTTCCTGCTCGCGCTGATGTTCGCTCTCGCGCTGATCGCGGGCCTGTTCACCGGCCATATCTCGGGCGGCGAGTTCATCAGCGGCATGACGATCATCACGGGCCTGTACGCGGCCGCGGACGTCACGCAGGACCAACTGTCCATGCGCGCGCCCGCACGCTCGCCAGAGCCGCCGGCGCTGGGGATCGGATGATGATGTGGGGCGCGATCGCCACCGGCCTGTCCTGGGCTCGCGCGTTCCCCGGCCCCGTACTGCTCACGGGCATCATCGGGATTGCGGTCGGGGCGGTGCCGACCTGGCTCATCGCCCGCGGCGTGTATGCGGGTACGATCGCGGACCTGCGCGTCGAGCTCGCGGAGCTCCGTGAGAGCCATGCCGCCGAGACGGCGCGCCGGATAGAGCAGGGCGCCCGGGAGATTGCTGCCGCAGAGGCACGGCTCCGGGCGCAATCCGAGGCCATTACAGCGGCGCTCGCCGCGGCGGTCCCTCAGGTCCGCTCGAGCGTCAACCGCCTGCGTGCGCTACAGGAGGCGCTCCCCGATGACTTTGCGTGCCGTCGCCTGCCTCTGCCTGCTGAGTACACTCGCAGCCTGTCACTCCCGGCGGAGTGACCCGCCGCCCGAGATCATCCGCATCCCGCAGTACGTGCCGCTGCCGGCCGGCTGCAGCCAGATCCCGCCGCTGGCGATCGAGGACGGCGCGACGACCGAGGAGCTCGAGCGGGTGCTCTACGAGCACATCCTGCAGCTGCGCGCGCAGATCCGCGCCTGCCGGACCACACCGGCGGTCACGCACGACTAGGGCCGCCGAAATGGCAGCACCTTTTCCTGCCGCTCACGCCACCGTCGCACGGCTTCGCGCGTCTCAGGCCGCCAGTACGCCTCGTGCATCGCGACGTACTCAATGTGCCAGCACCACGACCAGCGCATCTTGGGGCTCGCCCGAAAGGCGTCGCAGTCACAGTCCCAGTGGCCGCCCCCAGGATACTCGTGATGCCTGACCCGGTGGCCGTCGACGATGCGCTCGGTCGTGCGCTCCATGCTCGCCATCGTGCCGCTGCGGGCGCCCGACCGTCCATGCAGTCCTCGCGAGTGCTGACTACTGGATGGGCTCGATCAGCGTCGGGTCGTCGTTCTTCGGGCTGTTGACCCGCGGGCTGACCTTCCAAGCCACCATCAGATCGTCGGGGTAAGGGCGCAGCGCCGCTCGGGCGTCATCCCCCGTGCCCGTCAGCCATGCCTCGCGCTCCTCGCGGGCGAGAATCGCCGGCATGCGGTGCTTCGTATTGTGGATCTCGCTCATCAGCCTGTTCGCCGGCAGCGTGATGATCGTGCACGACTCGACCGCCGTGTCATCCTCGCGCACCGAGCGGTCCCACAGCCCGGCGAAGCCGAATATCTCCTGGTCGGCAAGCGTGATATAGAACGGCTGCTTACGGCCATCGCCGCCGACGTGCCACTCGTAGAAGCCGCTCGCGGGTAGGATGCACCGCTGACCGCGTTTCCACGGGCCGCGCCAAGCCGGCCCGCTCCCGACCTTCTCGATTGTGGCGTTGATGGTCGCGTACTTCGGCGTCTCTCCGCGCGCGAAAAACGGGATGAGGCCCCAGCGCATCATCGCCGCCTCGCGCTCACCACCTGCAATGCGCACGACGGGCACATCCTGGCTCGGCGCAACGTTGTAGCGATCACCGAGGGGCCAGCGGCCGCGTTCGACGAGGAACTCGCGGTGAATGTCGTCGAGCATCTTGGTGACGTACCGGCCGCACATGGCGGGATCGTATCCGGCGCCGGGCCAGCCACACCAGGGCGTCGATGAGCTCGTCGATCGGCTCGCGCATGCCTCACAGCATGATGGTGGGCGCCGCGCTCGACAGCCGGAAAATCCGGTGCGATCGCTGAGTAAAGCGAGATCCGGTCCGCATATCGTCGATGTCCTACAGGCTGAACCACCGCCGTCCTACACGTCGAGCTTGTAGCGCGGCCAGATTCGCCTATACTGCGCTCGCCGGGAGTGCGTCACAGTGCACGGCGGGGCTTCGGCCCCGCCCGGCGTCAACCCTCTACCGCCAGCCTTCCTTCGGCACCTTCACGATGCCGTAACCGTCGACTCTCCCTGTCGGCCCTTTTCGAACCGCATCTTCGATCAGCTTGTAGCAACGGTCTTCGTTGCGTGCGTATTTGCGCCACACTGCGCCTGCTACCATGTCGGCCAACTGAATTCCGACGCTCATGTGCGATGGCGCGAAGAACAGGGTCTCAATGAAGCTGTTGTAGCGGGACGTGTACATGCCGGGCCCTGCGAGCAGCCTGTGATGCAGGGCGCGCAGGGCGTGGTCGCCGTCGGCCCCGCGATGATCGGCGACAACGATCCCGCACTGCTGGCTGCCGGTGAGCCTGCTCATGTCCTGCAGAAAGTACTGGAACCTCTCGCTCAGGACCTTGTACGTGAAGGCGTACACATCATCGGCAGTTGTCACCGACGGCATCTCGTAGATCGCCTCCGAGGAAGCGATCGCAGCAATGACCTTGATCGATTTGATCCCGGTGATGATGTTGAGACACTCCGTGCGGATCCGGTCCCTTTCTGCGAACGGTCGCCCCTTCAACGGATTCTCGTCGTCGTCGTTGTTCGGCGCGAAGTAGCGCCATTTGAGCTCGCCCATCACGTGATGACGCGTTTTTACGCCTTGGAGGCGGTCCCGCACGGTGCGCCACTCCCCGACCGGAATGATTACACCGCCTAGCACGAAGTAGCGGTCTGCGCCGAGAGGCCGCGCCGGAGGCGTCCCCGACTCGTCGACGAACAGGATGTACATGGTCCCTCCCTGTGGAGGGCCGAACTATACCGGGTATGAGGAGTTGGGCTGCTTTCGGCCGCGACGTCGACCTCACAATCCCGTCCAGAATCGCGCCCAATTATCCTTACAGATCTGGCACTTACGTCGGCTGATGTTGCGCAAATTCTGGACGCTGAACCGACCTGAAAGTTGTTTGCCATCAGATACTTGCGCGCGTCAGAGCGGCAGTCTACGAACCAGGTGGTCGGAGGTTCGAATCCTTCCGGGCGCGCCAACTTACGCTCGGCGAGTGTCCAGAATTCTGCGCAGTGTCCAGAATTCGTCATTCGACGGGCCTCGCTCGGGTGAGCGTCCGCTTGTACACGCGTTTTGTCGTCTCGGCACTCGCGTGACCGAGCAGAGCCGCGGCTTCCTCTACGCTCGCCTTGTCGGAGGCAGCCTTGGCGCGCAGGTCATGGAATGTAAATCGCTGGCCACCCTGCGCGACATAGCGGCCCATCAGTCGCTGCCACATCGCGGAGAATCCACGCGCGGTGTATCGCCCGCCAGTACGCGGCTGGCGGATGATGTATTCGCGCGGAATCTGCGGCGCCATACGCATCGCGCGATCAATCACCTCGCGCAGCGCCGGCGTCCACTCCACGAGCACTCCAGTTCCAGTCTTCCCCTGCCGGAACACAATGCCGTGGTCGGTGAGCTGCTCGCGGCGCAGCGACAGCAGGTCCTCGCGACGCTGGCCGGTGAGGCGCGCCAGATCCATCGCGATCTGAATCCGCTCATTCGCCATCGCACGCACCGCATGGAATTCCTCATCCGTCACGTAGCGCGTGCGACGGCTGCGCTGGAGCCTGCCCAGCGCTCGCACAGGATTCACCGTAGCGACACCCCAGCGAATTGCGTGCACGAACACATGCCCTAAAAGGCTGATCTCGTGACGGGCCGCGACCGGAGCAGGCCTGCCGTTGTCGGTGACACGCTCCTCGAGATACCGATAGAGCATTGGCACGCTGATTCGGTCGGGCAGCATGTGCCCGCACCAGCGCTTCAGGCGCTCGAGCTGACGCGCCTGATCGGCGCGTGTCTGTGCAGAGCGCTTGAGTGGCAGGACGCGCGTTCGGTACCGGTCGATGACATCGCCCATCGTCCGACCGCTCCAGTCAGATCCAACAATCTGACCATAGCGCGCAAGCGCTTCAGCGAGATCGTCGCCGAGCGGAATCCATTTCCGCTCGACTGGGCTATCGAAGTAGTATCTGCCGCGCCGCAGATACATTCTGCGCGGCAGATGCGTATCACGCCTGCGCCTGCGACCCACGGAGTGCCTCCCAATCCGGTTCGTCGTTCTTCGCGTACGCGCCGCCGACCAGCTTGCGCGCAACCTCCGAAACGGCCACTACCGGCTCACCGAGCCCGTTCACGGTAAAGCGATAGCCGTGCCGACGCAACCAGCGGACCTGAGCGCTCGGCCGGACATATCCGGTGAGGCGCGAGATTTCCGCGCGACTCAGAAACATTCGAGCCTCCGCTCCCTCGCTCCAATTCCCTCCGGCAATTCACGCGTTCCGACGCGTCCTCCGGTGCTCTGCCGCATTCGGACATGTCGTGAAGTGCGACACGTGACGCGACAGATCGAGCTGGTGCACGGCGTCGGTCGGCTGCGTCGTGGCCGCGTCCACCGGCATGCGCTTGCCGGCCTTCGTGCGAAACCACACGATCAGCGCGCCGCAGGACCGACACTGCGTCTCAAACGGGTGATGCCGGTAGCTCGTCGGGAGGTTCATGCTGCGCGCTCCTCGAGTTGCGTGGCCGTGTCCTCCAGCCGCCGCGCCACTCTGAGCGCGACGGCGATCGGCCGCACCCAGATCGGTGTCGCTCCGAGCACGAACGTCTCGCCGCTCCATGCGAGGAGGAGCGTCGTGCCGATGGCGCCCGCGATTGCCGCGGCGGCGTCCGCAGGCACAGCGTTTCCGATGCGCTCGCGCCAGGCGCTGTCGGAGAGCCCGTCGAGCTCGAGCTGTTCCTCGGGATCGACGAGGCTCTGCAGGGCGGCGAGCTCGAGCGTCGTGAATGGGCGATGCCACGTCCCATCGAGGCTCCGGATCACCGCGACGAGGCGCTGGTCAGGCGCGGGCAGTTGAGAGATCGGCACGTCCGTCGGGTTCGGTTGCGCCCGCGGGTCCGCAACGTTGTGGAAGCCGTTATCGTGCCGCGCGCTGCCGATGACGGCGTATGCCGGAGAGTTCCACGGCACGACGCCGTAGTGTCCGGCCGTGAGATAGTGATCGCCGCGGGTGCGGTCCAGGCCGGGCCGTGGATCGGCCACCGAGAGCGCGCTGCCCTGGACATGGGATCCGCCCGTCACGGTGGCGGCCGGTCGATCCCACTCGACCACCTTGAGCTTGTTCCGATGCGAGTTCGCGTTGTACGTCGTGCGCGGATCGGCAACCGCGATCCCGCCGGCAGACGGATGCCCGCCGCCCGTGACGGCACGTCCCACCTCGTGCCACCGCACGACGCGGTAGACGTTGCGGAAGGGCAGCTCGCGCGGCATGCGCGGGTCGGCCACGGAGAAGGGACCTTGACCGGGCCACATCTGCCCGGTGACCGTGGCGGCCGGATCTCTCCAGCCCTTCACGCCGAGTTGCACCGACTTCGCGTGCCCGTCGAAGCGCGGGTCGGCCACCGAGAATGCACCGGTCGAGGCACGGGCATTGCCGGTCACGGTGTTCGCGGGTCCATCCCACCGCGTGACACCGTACGGGCCGGCGTGATAGTCCGCCTCCGGCGCGATCGCGTAGTCCGCGAGGAAGCCGTTCTCGACGCGCAGCCGCTGCAGCGAGCGCCAGTCGGAGCCCGCCTCGACGAAGGCGAGCCGCACCCAGGTCCGCCACTGCAGATTCGGCACTCGATGCATCGGGCCTGCGCGCTCATCGCCGGGCAGGAGCATCCGGCCGAGCACGGCGCCGACCGGGCGCAGCTCGCGCTTCTGAGGCTCGTACAGGAACGGCGGGACTTTCTCGGCGTGACGCGCGACGAGGAGGAATCGCTTCCGGCTCTGTGCGAGGCCGCCGAGCTCGCCGCAATCGTGCGTCGTTTCGGCGACCGCGTAGCCGTACGAGGAGAGCAGCGGCTCGATCCGGTCGAGGAGCGGCCGGCCCCGCGTGGCGATGCGCGGGACGTTCTCGAGCAGGATGAACTCGACCGGATCGTCCTTGTATGCCTCGAGCGCGAGCCAGATGCCGCGGAGCGTCAGCGCGTTGAGCGCCTGATACTTCGCAGACAGCGAACGCGTCTCGGACAGCAGCCCCGAGAAGCCCTTGCACGGCGGGCTCAGGAACAAGATGTGCGGTCGCTCACCGCCGAATGCGCGATGAATGTCGGTGGGCTGCGCCTCGCGCCAGTCGGCCGGCGGCTCGCGGCCATGGAAGGCGACGTACTGCTCGCGTGAGAAGAGATCGAGCACCGTGCCGGGTACACCGGCGAGCCGCCCGAAGTCGCGCACAGAGGCCGGATCGACGTCGATGCCGCCGATGCAGCGGAAGCGCGCAACGCGTGCACCGACGCGCGCCTGCCCGCGGTTGAAGCCGCGCGCGCCGCCACCGAGGCCGCAGAATAGGTGCGCGTGGCGGATTTCGACGAGTTCGCTCATACCGCACCCGCCGCGAGGCTCTTCTCGGACCAGACACGCACGCCCGGGATGTTCGTGTCGCCCTTCATCGCGCGCACGACGGCGCCGAGCTTCTTCTCGTCGACCATCAGGTACTCGCGCGGCACCGCGGCCGGATCCGTCACCTCGAACTTCCAGACCTCGCGCGTGGCGACGCCCGTGACCTTCGGCGGCTCCCGATGGATGACCGGCGCAACGACGGCCGCTGCGCGCTGCTCCAGATCCGCGGCCTTCTCAACCTTGCCGGAAGCGGCCGCTTTCTGCGCCTGGGCGGCGAGGCGCTCGCGCTCCTTGCGCGCGGCCTCCTCGGCACGGCGCTGCTCCTCGCGCCAGATCCGCTCCTGCTCGTCCTGATAGGCGATCATCGCGCGCTTGATGCGCCGCTCGGCGTCCTCGAGCTGCGCTTCGGGCCCGCGGAAGAAGTCCATGATCGCCTTCTTCGCGGCGTCGAGCGGCTGCGTCATGCTCTTGCGCAACTTCTCGAGGCGATCCTTCGCCGCCTTGATCCGCTTGAGGTCCTCGCCAGCGTGGAGGTACTCGCCCTGCGTCTTCACGCTGTACGCGACGCCGAGCGCGGCGAGCTCCTGGGTCTGTCGGGTGAGCTCCCGGACCTCGGGATTCGTTGAGGGGTCAGGCTGCACGGGTTTTCTCCCTGAATCGATGGCAGTTGAGGGCCGACTGGAAGATCGACCAGTCGGAGGGGTCAGTGAGCGCGTGGACCTTGTAGCCGCGCGGGAACTCGGGATTGAGCTGGACGCAGTAGCGCGGCCGCGGGCTCGCCTTCACGCCAGCCATGGCGTCGTACGCCTGCGCGTACGCGGCCGTCTGTGGGCCCACGGTGCGCGGCAGCTGCCCGCTCTTGATGTCGATGATGGGACGCGCGCGCTTCCATTCGGCGAGCACGTCGAGCGTGCCGGCGTAGCCGAGCGCGCGGTGGGCGACCTGGTGCTCGGAGAGAATCACGACGGCGCCGGAGTCATCGAGAAACCGTGCCCATCCTTCGACGTAGGGCACGAGCGCAGGGTCCAGGCTCTCCCAATCGAGCGCCTCCTGGTTGTACAGGTGGCAGGCCGCGTGCACGTTCGAGCCGAACTCGCGCGAGGCCTCGAGCACATCCGGTGGCACGCCGCGCCAGTCCTCGAGGATCTCGAGGACCTGCGTGACGCTCGGCACGATCCGCCCGTCGAGGCGGTACGTGTGCGTGGCCGGATCGAACTCGAGGCTCATATGCTCGGGCGCTCAGGCGTTCTCGGCGACGGCGGCGATCCAGCGCAGGGCATCGTCGACCTTGCCGAACGGGAGCTCGCCGATCGCGGCGATGCCGAACTTGTCGAGGAATTCCTTTTCGGGAATGCCGGCATCGTCGAGCCGCGCAGCGATGAGTTTTACCTGGCGCTCCGAGCAGAAGCCGGTCATGCGGCCGCCGTTACCGTTCCGGCTCGCACGCGGCGCTTGGGTCTGCGGCTTCGCCTGCGGCCGCTGCTGCGGCTGCTCGGGGTCGTGCCGCTCTTCGCCGGCGACCGAGGCGCGCAGGTCCTCGGGCATGTCCTCAAGGTCCTGGGTGAAGATGTCGGAGGCGGCCGTGACGTTGATCGTCATCGCGACCTGCGCTCGCTTGCAGGCCATCTTGAGCACGGTGTTCGCGATGTCCGCGGGCTCGGTGCGGACCTGCATGCGCTTCCAGACGCCGTTCTGGCTGCGCTGGTATTTCACGCGGCGGCGATCCTCGGGCGTCTCTTCGAACTCTTCCTCGCAGACCGCGTTGCGCCACTTGTACTTTTCCTCGTTCGAGGAGGCCTCGCCGAGGCCTTCGCCGAGCACGACACCGGTGCCCTGGTGAGTCCCAACGCACACGACTCTGTAGCGGATGCAGTCGGAGTCGGAGAGGTCCGTAATGCGATAGCTCGGGGCGATGTGAAAGGCCATGCACAGCACTTCCGCGCCAGGCTTGAAGAGCGTCTTCTTCTCGCCGGCGCCCGGGATCTTTCCGTAGTGGACGCCGTCCTTCATCACGGCGCGCATCACTTCCTGGATCCGGCGCACGTGCACCTTCATTTCGGCAGCGGACAGCACGGTCCGGCCGCCCGGTTCGACAACTGCGACTTCGGTACTCATCGGGATGGCCTCATGGGGAATGGGATGACGGTGGCTCGCGGCTCGAGCGCGGCGGCGAGCGCTTCGACCTTACGCGTAATCCTGCGCTGTACGTTCTCACCAACACGCCGGCGCCATTCCAGTTCGAGTCGCTGGTCGGCAATCTCCTGCTCGCGGCGCTGCTGCTCCCAGCGCTGTTCGCGTGTGCGCCGATCGGAGTAGTCCTGAATGCGGATGCGGATCATGCCGAGCCCTCCGCACGCGTCAGGATTCCGGCGACGGCGAGCTGCTCGTCGGCGTCTTCGAGCTGGTCGAGCAGGTCGACGATCGCCTCCTGCTCGGTCGCGCCGTAGCCGACCGGTGCGCCTGGCTCATAGTCCGCGGTCACTGCGCGCCAGTCATGGCGGCGGTCTGGAATCGGTGGCGGATCGTAGTGCGTGCGGATCATGCAGTCCTCCCGTCGCCAGCGCGGTACTCACGCAGGCTGCGCAGCGCGGAGAGCGCGCGCCGCTGAGCGGCCCGCGCAAGGGCAATTTCGTTCGCCGCGTAGGCGCGCTGGCCCCGCGCGGCGTAATCGCGCGCGGCCTGCAGGTGGAGGTCGCGGTAGGCGCGATCGGCGCCGAGGTAGTACAGCAGCACGGACTCAGTAGTGTTGAGGGCGTCGCGCAGCGCCATTACAGCCCCTCCACCGCCGCGATGGCCTCGAGCTCGCCGAAGCGCAGCGCCTCGCGCTGCGTCTCGCGCTCGATCTCGCGGCGCTCACACTCGGCGGTCACGTCGCAGTAGATCGCCTGCCGCGCCTGACGGCGCAGCGCATCGACGATCACCGCGCCGATGCCCGCAAGGATGTATTCAGGGCGCTCGTCGACCGCCGGCAGCATGTCGGCGATGCGCCGCGCGAGCGCCTCGGCGTCGTCGCCGTTCACGGCGTCCGCGAGCACCGTGTAGTCCTCGCGGAGTACCGTGGCGACGTCGGCATCGGTCAGCTCGAGCTGACCCGCATGGGCGTAGCAGGGGTTCGGCTCGGCATCGGCGATCCGCTCAATGAGGGATTGGTAGTCAGCGTGTGACATGGTGGCCCTCCCGTGTGTTGAGCGCAGACTATCACCGAACGGTGACTATCGTCAACACCGAATGGTGATGGCGGAGCCGACGTGACGTTATGTGAGGCCGGTCCCGGCTTCGAGCGGGATGACGCGACGCAGTAGTGGTGATATGTGAAGGAGATCAATGCTGAAGCTCGCAAAGTGCGGCAGTCTGATCGCGCTAACAGGGAGGCGGAGAGCGTGCTTCGACGGATAGTGTTGCTCGTGTGCTGTGTGAGCGTGGCCGCATGCCAACAGCAACAGAATGCAGCTGCGGACCAGCCGGCGCAGATGAATCAGCTTACAGAGAGACTTGAGGCGCTGGAGACGCAGCAGCGCCAGCTAAGCGATCAGATAAGGCAACTAAACCTGAAAGTCTCAATCGTTCAGGCGCGGCAGCAGCTGTATCAGGAAGCTACGTTTGATCCATCGGCCGACGAAGGTTATGCACGTGTGGATACAGATCTTGGCCCGGTCGTGATGGTACTCGAGAACGTTGAAGCCTATGTCGGTGGCAGTCGAGTAACGCTGAGGGTCGGGAATCTCACATCAGCGACGTTTCAAGGGATGAAGTTCCAGGTCACCTGGGGACCGAAGGCCCCGAAGGCGCCAGCGGAAGACGCGGACGACGCATGGAAGAAATACTGGGCGGCCTACGCGCAATGGCAGGAATCGGAGCAATCGAAAGAAGCTGAGGTTGCGGAGGCAATGCAAGCCGGAGCGTGGAGCCGAGCGAAAATTACACTGCCTGGGGTCCCGCCATCAGAGCTCGGCTACTTGCGGATCCGCGCATCGATTAATGAGATCGCGTTGCTGCGGCCCTCGCGCTGAAGCTCACCGATCCTGGCGTCGGTAATCGTCCAGCCATATCACGTTACTCGCCAGCAGCTCGTCGCTGCCGGCTTTTCCGCTGCGAGGGGATACTGCCAGACTCAAAGGCCAGAATCATCCCCTCGACCACCTCTTCGATTCGTCGTTGCTGTTGTGGCGTGAGGCGGGTCCATCGCTCATACGCGAACCTGAAAGGCCACTGTGGCGCGGCCGTGGTCCGCGGGTCTGATGGCGCATCATCAGACCTGTCAAAGTATCCAGGCTCCAGCCCAAGCTCGCTCTCCAGCTTCCTGGCGAGCTTTTCCCCGAAGGACTTTCGTCCCGCGAATAGATCGCTGAAGAACGTCGGCTGACGGCCCACTCTGCGGGCCAGCGCCGAGATATTTCCGCTGAACTGCCGCTCGATATAGCGCCGCAGCCGCTTGCGCCTGACGTCCTGGATGTCCACCAGGACGATTTCATCTCTTTTACATCGTTTGGTGAATTCCCCGGAAGGTGTTGAATTACATATCACCGTCTGGTGATAATCTCGGGCATGGACCTGAAGACCTACCTGCAAAGTCTGTCCGGCCCCGATCGCGAGATCTTCGCGTCCAAGTGCAAGACCTCCGTCGGCCATCTGCGCAACATCGCCTACGGATACCGCCCGTGCGGCGAGTCGCTAGCCATCGACATCGAGCGGGAGAGCGGCGGCAAGGTCCGCTGCGAAGAGCTCCGGCCTGATGTCGATTGGGCGTACCTGCGCGGTACTGCGCCAGCGCGGAAAGTGACGTCTGGAGGCCGGGCATGAGCCTGCCGCTCAAAGACTTCCGCCTCGGCATCACCGAGTCCATCGACATCTGGCTCGAGGCGGTCGCAACGGCGACCGGCACCGACAAGGCGGCCGTGGCGCGCGAGGTGCT
>Ga0207874_1003507_pt1 | contig 12863 bp, 12 predicted proteins | sample HigsolmetaAR201D_FD_184833 | JGI IMG/M metagenome (GOLD analysis project Ga0207874, IMG submission 184833) | Ionic liquid and high solid enriched microbial communities from the Joint BioEnergy Institute, USA - AR20-1-D (SPAdes) (version 2) ... | reverse complement strand
GGTGTGGAAGGGGAGGGAGTATAGGGTGGAGGGGTAAGCTTGGGGCAACCTTCGCGGTAGGGCCACCTTACCGGGTCGAGCACGAGCACGAGCACGTGCACGTGCACGAGTACGGGGCCACCTTCGCGGTTTGGCCACCTTCCTCGGTCGAGCACGAGCACGGGGTAACCTTCGCGGCCAGGCCACCTCACCGGGTCGAGCACGAGTACGAGTACGAGTACGAGAATGCGTGCGGCGGGCGCGGGGATGCGAAGCGCCGGCCGTCCGCCGTAATGGGCGGAACGGCCGGCGCGGTTGGGAATTCGCTCCTCGCTCGCGCGCGGTCAGTCGTCCGCGAACTCGACCTGGACCCGGTGCGGGATCAGCCCCGCCTCGTGGCCGCGGTCCAGGAAGAGCTGGACGGCACGGCGCCCGTCCTCCCCGTAGTCCAGCGTGCGGGCGTTGACGTACATGCCGACGAATTCGTCGGTCTGCGCGCTGTCCATCCCCCGGGCGAACTCGGAGGCGTAGCCCAGCGCCTCGGCGCGGTTCGCGAGCCCGTACGCGATCGACTCCCGGAGCAGCCGCGAGATGCGCGTGATCAGCTCCTTCCCCAGGTCGCGGCGGATGATGTTGCCGCCGAGCGGGAGCGGCAGCCCGCCGGTCTGCTCCGCCCACCACTGGCCCAGGTCCGCGACCAGATGCAGGCCGTCCTGCGCGTACGTGAGCTGCCCCTCGTGGATCAGGAGGCCGGCGTCGGCGTTGCCCGCGGCCACGTACTGCGGGATCTGGTCGAACGGCACGACCTCCGTCTCCACGTACGGCGCGAACAGCTTGAGGGCCAGGAACGCGGAGGTGAGCGTACCGGGCACCGCGATCTTCCGGCCGCGCAGGTCCTCGGGCGAGTACGGCTCCCGCGCGACGATCCGCGGCCCATACCCCTCGCCCATGGACGCGCCGTGCGGGAGGAGGACGTACTGGTCCGCGAGATACGCGTACGCGTGGATCGACGCGGCCGTGACCTCCAGCTCGCCCGCCAGCGCCCGGCGGTTCAACGTCTCGATGTCCTGGAGCTCGTGCACGAACTCCAGGTCCCCCGTGTCGACCTTGCCCGTGGCCAGGCCGTAGAACATGAACGCGTCGTCGGAGTCCGGGGAGTGCGCGACGCGGATGATTCGTTTCATGGCGAAATTTCCGTAACGGTCGAAGGTTTTCCTCTTACCGTGACGGATCTTACCCGCCGGGGGCGGCGGTGTCAAATCGGAAGACGGTTCCCGGGGCGGGACCGGCACGCGGCCGGCTGGAACCGCGGGGGTCGGGGTGAGCGCGGAGGGTCGCTCACGCGACGTCGCCTCACGCCGCGCGCGGCATCTCCCGCGGCCCCGCGCCGGGTTCGCCCCGCTCCTGAAGACGCCGGCGGACCGTGAGCCCGGAGACGATCAGGAGGAAGCCCTTGATGAGGGCGAAGATCCCGATCGCGAGGAGCAACGCGTCGAGCCCTTCCGGGAAGAACAGCACGTAGATCGCGAACAGCACGGAGATGATCCCGGTGGCCAGGAGGGCCCACTCGCCCTCGACCTCGCGGCGGAGCGAGAGCGCGGCGATGATCCGGAACACGCCGATCACCAGCGCCCACGCCACGAGCAGGTAGAGGAACGCGATGGCGGTGATCGCGGGGAAGAAGATCGCGAGCAGGCCGATCACGATGCCGGCCAGCCCGTAGAGGACCGGGGCCCCGCGAGACGCCGGGCGCCGCCGGGCGAACGCCCACATGAGCGCGGCGAGCCCGTCCAGCACCGCGAAGACGCCGAACACGACCGCCGCGGCCGTGAGCGTGGCGAGGGGCGCGAAGAGGAAGAGGAGGCCGAACAGGATCGCGATCACGCCCTGCGCCACCAACGCGCCCCAGCTCCGTGCGAGTACTCTGGCCATGGTCCTTCGCTCCAGGTCGAGTCTACCGGAGGGTTGGAGCGCAAGGGGCGTTCCGGGGCGGTGAACGTTCGGGGCTTCAGAGCGTTGTGCCGGGGCGTGGGTAGCGGCGCGGGGCGGACCACTCACAGCGCCGAACTGCCCGCGACGGTACGTGCATGGCATCCCGGCCTCCGGGCGCATTGCGCACGCCACACCGATCGTCGTTCTGACCGAACCGCACGGGACGGCGGTCGATCCCGCCGGCGGTCACCGACGCTTGGACCCCGAAGTCCCCGGGACAGCCGATCCCGTCCCCGCGTCTCGGCTCGCGGCGACGCGAATGCACCGTGGCGCTCAGCGGCCCCGGGAGGGACCACCGGCTGCTGGCCGTTGGGAAGCAGCCAGTCCCGCCCATACGCTTTGCCAGGGGACCCCGGCAGCCAGGTGGCCGGCTCGCTCTCAATGGCGTCACGACCGCCGTGTGCTCCGCCTGGCAAAGCGTCTGGACGACCGGGCTGGTTTCGGTTGCTGGGCCGAGTCCTGTTCCTCACAGTCCGGAGCCGCCACGAACGTCGTCATCCGGTGCGGGTACACATGGACATGTCCCTCGACACCTCCACGCTCCGCGCCGGGATCGTGGCCGAGGCCCGGCGGCTCGGATTCGACCTCGTCGGCATCACCACGCTCCGGGAGAGCGACCACGGCGCGTTCTTCCGTGCATGGCTGGACGACGGCCGGCACGGGGAGATGACGTGGCTCGCCCGGCCGGACGCCGTCGAACGGCGCCTGGACCCGAGGTCGGCGTGGCCCGAGCTGCGGTCGGCCATCGTCGTCGCCCGCGGCTACGGCTCGGGAGGCGACGACGGCGCGGCTGCCGACCCGGAGCGCGGGATCATCGCCCGCTACGCCCGCGGCCGGGACTACCACAAGGTCCTGAAGAAGGACCTGCTCGCCCTGGTGCGCTGGATCGAGGGCGAGACCGGGCGTGCGCTGCCCGCGGCCAGGGCGTACGTGGACACCGGCCCGGTGCTGGAGCGGGAGCTCGCCCGCCGCGCCGGGCTCGGCTGGTTCGGGCGCAACACCATGATCATCAACCCGCGCCTGGGCTCGTACTTGTTCCTGGGCGCCCTCCTCGTCGAACTGGAGCTGGAGCCGGACCCGCCGTTCGAAGCGGACCGCTGCGGTTCCTGCAACGCGTGCGTGGAGGCGTGCCCGACCGGCGCGCTGCTCGGCAGGGACGCGGACGGCGCGCCCGTCATCGACGCCACCCGATGCATCTCCTACCTGACCATCGAGCACCGCGGGCCGATCCCGCGGGAGCTCAGGCCGGCGATCGGGAACCGGGTCTTCGGTTGCGACATCTGTCAGGAGGTCTGCCCCTGGAACCGCCGATTCGCGCCGGCCACCGCGGACCCCGCGTTCGCGGCACGAGGGCCGGGCGAGCCGCCGCCCGGGGTCGAACGCTTGCCGTCCGACGGGTGGCACCCGGGGACGGCCACGCCTTCCTTGATCGATCTCATGTCCATGGATGAGGCCGGCTGGGAGGCCTTCTCCCGCGGGTCGGCGCTCCGCCGCGCGGGGCGGGCGGGGTTCCGGCGCAACGTGGCCGTGGCCCTCGGTAACTGGGGCGACGAGGCGGCGGTGCCGGCGCTGACGTCAGGGCTGTCCGACCCCGACCCCCTCGTCCGGGCGCACGCGGCGTGGGCGCTGGGACGGATCGGATCCGCCTCGGCCGTGGCCGCGCTGACCGAGGCGCTGGCCGCAGAGACGGATGAGGCCGTGATCGAGGAGATCGAGGCCGCGTTGACGGAAGCACCCTCGGCCTGACGGAGCGGCCGCGCGGGCCCCGCCAGCCAGAGCGCGGCCTCTCCACCGGCGCTCGAGGGTCAACGCGGACCGGCACGATCACGCCCGGTGCGCACACGATCGCTGCGCTCGTTCGCACGGGGCTCAAGGCCATCGGGACGGTCCCAGGGGCGTCGCCGTGCTCACGAATCACACGGGGTGACCTCGACCTCCTCGATGACGCGGATCGGCAGCGTCGTCCGCGGGATGGCAACCGCCTGGACCGGGTAGGTGAAGGCAGCCGCGACGGCACAGCCCGCGCCGGGAACGAGCGTCTGTACGGTGACCTCGATCCGGTCCGCGTAGCCGTGAACGGCGGACACATCGATGGTGAACCCGCCCGATTGCGTTCGCCGGCGGCAACCAGGAGCACCATGCTCCGGCCGAAGTCGACGGCCGCGGCTTCCGACGGAGCTCCGGGGATGCGATCCAGGGCCTCCCGCCAGGGCACACTGTCCGTGATCACCAGCCGCTCGACAGAGGTGAAGTCGCTGTACTGCTGGTCCAGCAGCACCACAGACTCAATGGTCGAGCTTTCGACGCGAAATGCCTCGACCGGATCGGAACCCGACGGTGCGCACGCCGCGAGCGGTGCGGCGAGACAGAGGATACGGGCGGCCTGGCCGACAATGTTGGCCGGGCCGCGACTCACCACGACTCCGAGACGGGATTCCCGTCGGATGTCGCACCGACCTCCGGAATCGGGACCTCTGGTCGTCGAAGGAGAGGAGCGATCGCTGGTGATCGGAAATCGATCGCGAAATTCGCCCCGGCCGACGCGATGCACGATCGCACGACGTGCTCGCCGCCACACTCGCGGCGTCCACGACTTTCAACGCACTGAACCCGACCAGTAGGACGCACGACCGTGCTGACTCGGCCGAGACACCCTTCCCTGGGTACCTGCTCGGCGGCAATCGAGGGCGGCGCCAACGAAGATCGACCCGCGCCGGGTGTCCTCCGGTCATCGCGGCATCCCGAGCGGCGATTCGCCACAGCATTGCGCCGCACGGTCACCGCCATGGAACCGCGCCGGTTCTCCGTCCGACCTCTCAGCGGCGCTCCGGTGTCCCGGTGTGCTGAGCAAGCATGCCCGGCGCCTTCCCCACGGTTACCGGGAGAGCCTTGCCGATAGCAGAAAGAGACACGGACGGGACCGCTCTTCGGTCTTCCGGAAATCATCGCCAAAGATCCATATGGCGTCACCTCGGCCGCCGGTCGTATCGTCGTCACCGGATCGGACCTGGCTTCCGGATGGACGGTCGACGGCCATGCTCATTCGGCGCGCGGTCAGTTCGGGAGAGACCCACGTCCGGGTCTACAGCGTGGACTCCGATGCGGATCGGCCCACCGGGAGTTGACTCCATGGAGCCCTCTCAGTACGCCCACCTGTTCGCCGCCACGCAGGTCCTGGTACTGGTCTGGATCGGGTTCGAGGCGCGGGCGAGGGGGAAGTCGCCGTGGCGGATCGTACCGCTCGTGGCCTCCTGCCGTGGCCGGTGGGCGTCTTCGCGTGGTTCTACGTCCGCCCCGACAAGCGCTGAGGTCCCGGGTACGCCTCCCGGAGCCCGTGCACCGGCACCGGATAGAGTCGGGGATTGGGTCCTCGAGGCCCTGGTTCGATGCCGAATTCGGCAGACCGGCGGCCCGATCTCAATGTCCGGCAGTTGTGGGTGCGGGGGCCACTCCCCGGGGCGCGACGAGGGGGCGGAGCCCTGCGCGAAGCTCCTCGTGTTCGCGGCACAGGTACGCCCGTAGGGAACCGGACGGGCTGCCGGTCCGTGGGTTGCCTCATTCGCGCCGCCATCAATTCGGTTATTATACTGAATTATGGTGCGATCAGGGTGTTCAGCCGAATCGCGTGCGTTCCTGGCGGTCATTGGGGACATCCAGGGTTCGCGGCACATGGCCGACCGGGCCGCGTTCCAACGCCACCTGCTCGGGACGTTGCGGCGCCTGAACCGCGAGCTCGGAAGGAAACGGCTGCCGGCGGGCTTCCGCATCACCGCTGGCGACGAGATCCAGGGCTTGCTCGCCGACCCCGCGGACCTCGTCGAGGTGACGAGAGAACTCGCCGAAGAACTCCATCCCGTGCGACTGGTGTTCGGCGCGGGGTGGGGCCCCCTCACCACGGACCTGGTGGCGGACGTCGCGGCTCTGGACGGCCCGTGCTTCCATGCGGCGAGGCGCAGTATAGCGGAGGCCGCCCGGCGCGGGAGGTGGGGGCAGGTCGAGGGCTTCGGCGAAGTCGAGGACGAGGCCGTGTCCGCCTTGTTCTACCTGATCGGCGTGCTACGGGACGACTGGACCCCGACGCAGCTCAAGTACGCCCGGGCGGCTCGCGGACGGTTGCAGAAAGAGGTGGCCCGGCAATTCGGCGTGAGTCCCTCGGTGGTGAGCGAGAGCCTCAAGGCCGCCCGATTCGACGCCGTGGTCGCCGGCGAGCGCGCGCTACGGCGGCTTCTCGCCAAATTCGCCGGAATGACCGAATCGACTATAGAATCGGCAACAAGACCGAATTGAGCGCGCGGTGAACGAGCCGATCATGGATCCGACGTCGGGGTTGCTGCTCGCGCTCCTCTTCGCCGGCCACGTCGTGGGGGATTTCCTGCTGCAGACCCGGCGGATGGCGGAGCGGAAGACGCGACCCGGCCCCCTCATCGTCCACGGGGTGCGCGTTGCGGCGGCCCAGGCGCTCCTCCTCCTACCGTTCCTGACCTGGCGTGTGGTCCTGGTGCTCGCCGGGGTGACGCTTTCCCGCGGTCTGATCGATGCCTTCACGGCCCGAATCCGCCGCCGGGCGCGTAGCACGCGCTCGCTCGTCGTGTTCGTCGTGGACCAGGCGCTGCACGTTGCCGTGTTGTTCGCCGCGTGGTCGGTCCTGGCCCCGCACGTCATTGGGCCGCGGTGGATCCCGGCCGGGGCAATCTCCCTCGCGACCGGAGCGGCTATCCTGATCGCGGCGTACATCTTCAGCTGGAACGGTGGATCGGCGATCGTTCGGGGGGTGCTGGCGCTCGTCCGGCTGGCGGATGACGCCGACGTGTCCGCAGGGGCCCGTTCCGCCAGGGTCGCCGGTACCGGCCACCTGATCGGCGCGCTGGAGCGTTTCCTCGCGCTCACGCTCGTCCTGTTGGGCCAGTGGGGTGCGCTGGGCTTCATTATCGCCGCGAAATCCATCGCGCGGTTCAAGGAACTGGAGAACCGGGAATTCGCGGAGTACTACCTGGTCGGCACGCTCACCAGCATCATCGTCGCAATGACGACGGGCCTGCTCGTGCGGACTTTGCTCGCAGGTAGCCAGTGACCTCCACACATGCCGCTGGAGCATGAGAGAAGTCTCAGTCGCGGATCGCGTTCGGGACCGTTCATTTCGCGTACGTCGTTCTCCCCCTGCAGTTCGCCTCTCTGTCCAGCGCGGTCTCGCCGCCCTGGCCGGGGTGGCCGTCGCGCTCCTGCTCGTGCCCGGCGCGCTCGCGGCGCAGGCGGACGCGGTGGTGCGGGGGCGCGTGGTCGACCAGGCCGGGGACCCCCTCGCCGACGCGGTGGTCGAGGTCGTGGGCGGCTATCGGAGCGTGGTGACGGGGGCGGACGGCCGCTTCGAGCTCCGGCTGCCGTCCTCGGACGGGGCGCGGTTCGCCTGGCGCGCGCACGAGCAGGTCATCCCGGAGGCGGGGGAGGTCGACTTCGTCGAGCTCAATTGGGCCAACGACTACCTGCCCGAGGAATCGAGCGGAAACGGGCTCGCGTACGAGGACCTGGAGCCGCGCGACACGTACGAGCTGGAGATCGAGACGGAAGGCGTCGTGCTGCGTGGCCGCACGACGATTCCGGAGATCTTCACGGTGAGCGTTCGCGTGCAGGACGGCCACCGGATCGCGGTCTGGCCGCGCGTTCGGGGCGCGGGCGGCTATCTGGTCAGCGCCGAGGGGCACGACCCCGAGCTCCAGAGGGATACGACTTACCTCATTCCGGCGGATGTACCCGCGGGCGCGCGGGTCGGTGTCCGGGCGCCGGATGAGAACCTGTTCCGCTACCTGGCGGACGACCGCGTGAGCCGGGCCGGCATCGACCGCGGCTATGGTGTGTTCGGCGCGGTCGTGTGGGCGGACGCCGTCGTTCCGGCGCGGCCCTGAGTCGCGCGTTCGTCGCCGCGAAAGCGATCGACCGATCGTGGATCGACGACCGTACGATCCCGGTTGCTGGCGAACCCCGCAATCCACCCACCTGGAGATCACCGTCGCCCCCGCCCGCCTCATGCCGTAGGCCAGCACCGGGATCGTCTCGGACGGCGGTGCACCGCAATGCGCGCTGGCGGTCGGATGCCTCTGGCGCGCTGGCGGCGTGATAGACCCTGGGGCGTTCTTGGGGGGAGGCACCGGCCTCACGTGTCCAATGGGAACCGGGGCAGCGCTTCGGCCTGGATTCCGGTTCGAGGAGGGCAGACCGCCGGAGTCGGGAGATGGCGTGTCGGATCAAACCTCGGCGGGTTCCTTATCTTCGGGAAAAGGGATTACCCGAAGAGGTCCTGCCGACCATCGCGGGCGCCGCTTTCGTTGGTGGCGGGACCGTCCGGCGCCCTCTCCACGGCTCCGTTCTCGCGCCCCAGGAATCTCTGGTCGCTCCGAGCCTGGTGGATGCTCCGTGCGCCCTGCCGGGTGACGCGGCCGCCCCGGACCCGGTAGGTCGGGCCGCATTCGCATCGGCGCGGACATCGGCACGACGGCTGCGGGTGCCCGCGGACGGTATCATGGCGACGAGGCCGGCGACAGCGACGTCGCATCAGCGATCAGACGACGAGTGGCGGTCGGAACGAACTCGCGCGACAGCTCCGGGTCTGCGGCATAGAGAGGAGCCACTTCCACCGCCCTGCGCGCTGCATGCAGGGCCCGACACTTCAGACGCAGGGGGATCCTTCCATGAGACCTCGCCCCCGCAGCTCCCTCGGTGTTCGTTGCGCCGCGTGCATGCTCGCCTCCTTCCTCCTCGGTTGCGGCGAAACCAGCCGGCTGTTGCAACCGGACGACGAGAACTCGCGGCGCAACGAATTGAGCGCCGAGGGGCAGGCGTTCGTGCTCGCGATGAGCGCAATGAACGGCGTCGTGGAGTTCCAGAAAGTGCTCGACGCTACCGTGCCGGCGCCCATCCTGTGGATCGCCCTCCGGGACAACGTCTGGACCTACGGTCTCGCCGGCGGCGACTGCGCGCCGTGGGTCTCGGATGAGACGGACTCGGACCACGATGGGATCCCCGACGACCTGGTGGCGACGTTCACGGCGCAGAACTGCACGCTGCGGTTCGGACAGCAGACCGCGTCCGTGACCGGGTCCCTGCGCGTGCAGGATCTCCAGGGCATGTGGGCGCTCCGGCTCACCTACGACGACGTCCGCATCACCATGTCGGTCGCCGACAGGACGACCACCATCACCATGGACGGGGTGGCCGAGGTGCATTTGAACGAGGAGGAGGCGAGGACGTTGAACCGGGTGACGACCGGGGTGATCGAGAGCTCGCCGGCAGGTACCTCGACGATACGCCTCGCCAACGACTTCACGACCCGGTTCACGCCCTCCGGTGGCAGGACCATGAGCCCGATCGTGGCGCGCCCTCCTGGCAGGTTCGCGATGAGCGGGACCATGGAGCTCAGCGTCTCGGCCACCGGGTCGGCGCCCCTGCCGTCCGGGCTGGGGAGGGGTTCGTACACGGTGGAGCTCTCGACGCCGGATGCGCTGGTGTACACCGGAATCTGCACGCCGGTGGAGCTCTTCTTCAGCGGCGGGACGATCCAGATGCTCGTTCGGGGCGCGGCGGGCGCGGACATTGTCGCGGACTGGCCGGCGTGTTCTTCCGGCGGGCCGCGGATCAGGCAGTGAGGGCGCGCCGGTCGCGATCGCGACGCCGCTCGGGAGCACGTCCGTGATCGCCTGAGGGCAAGCCGATCCTGGCGTCGAGGCAGGGGCAGCCGAGCCGGGGCCTCAGGGTCCAGCGCCGGGACTCGGACAACCGCGGGGAGCCCGTTTATCCTTCGATTCTGGCACCGTGGAGGTGCACGGCCTCGGGGCCGTGTAGCTCATTGAGACGACCACCCGTCGGTGCGGGCCGGAGACCACTGCACCGGCGGATGCATGGACTCCGGGCGCGCCGGGCGTCCCCCGCGCCACGGGTGAGCGCGTCCGTCCATTGCCGTGGGCTGGCCTGTCGTGATCGCCCCTCGCCCGTGTCCTGGTAGTGATCCTCCCTGGCCGTGACCTCGGAGCGGCCGGGTGACCCCATCACGCGGCCGGGGTGGAGCTCGCCTGCCGGCCATTCGTCGCCGCCGGTTCGATCGTTCTTCGTGAACGGTCGTCACGACATGCACAAGGCCGCCATCGGGTATCGGCGCCGGGGGCATATCGCCCGACGCTGAGATCGCGAGACCCTTCCCGATGTTGGCGGTGGCTCGCTGCCTGGCCATGGTCTACGTCGATGGCCGGGAAGGTGTGAATTCCTGACGGGTGATGGGCACGACCTGACCGGTTACAGGGTCGGGGTGGGATGCCGAACATTACCGACGTGAGCTTCCGCACGCTCTGCATCCGTATCCCATTGAAATCGGGGGAGCCGCAATGTCGACGAATCGTGGCATCGCGGAGCTCGCGATCCTGATCTGCGCTGCAGTATTCGCTTCCCGCAAGGACAGCTCGTCGCCCACGGATGGCGCGGACGAGGTCGCCACGGTGGAGATCACCGGCGCGCCGTCGACGATGATGGTGGGAAGCACGGCCCAGCTCAGCGCCGTGGCGAAGGACCACCGGGGCAGGGTACTGAGCGGCCGGCAGGCGGCGTGGGCGAGCTCGGCTCCGGCAGTGGCGAGCGTGAACGAGTCCGGGCTGGTCACGGCGGTATCCGCAGGCACGGCGACCATCTCGGTACTGATCGACGGCCGCGGCGCGTCGGTCACGATCACGGTGAACAACCCGATGCCGGCGCTCCACGCACTCGAGCCGGCGCAGGTCACGGCCGGGGGATCGGGGTTCGAGCTGACGGTGCGGGGGATGGGCTTCGTGGAGGGCTCGGTCGTGCGGTGGAACGGGTCGAACCGCCAGACCACCTATGTGAGCGAGACGGAGCTGCGGGCAGCGATCCCGGCGGCGGACATTTCGCAGCCCGGCCAGGCGGAGGTGACGGTGAGCAACCGGGCGCCTGGCGGCGGAGTGTCGAACGCGCTGGTGCTCACGATCGCCCCGGTGCCGAAGCCGGAACCGGCGATTCTGGCGCTGGACCCGTCGAGCGTTTTCGCGGCGAGCGGAGCGCAGACGTTGACCGTTCGGGGCGTGGGATTCGTGGAGAGTTCGGTCGTGCGCTGGAACGGCGCGGACAGGCCGACCACGTACGTGAGCGAGACCGAGCTCCGGGCGGACATCTCGGCAGCGGACGAGGCGCAGGTGGGCGAGGCGCAGGTCGAGGTGTTCAACCCGGCGCCCGGCGGCGGCCTGTCGAACGCTTTGCCGTTCACGATCGTCGCTCGGCCGAGCACGGTCGTGCCACGTATCGCCCTCGGCCGCCACCACACCTGCGGGGTGTCAGAGGCCAGAAGGGCGTATTACTGGGATGCGGGGAGCAACGGACGGCTCGGGCATGGGGACTTGGCGCATGCCGCCGTGCCCGTGCCCGTGTTCGGCGGAATGACGTTCATCCAGGTGACCGCCGGGCCGGACGACACGTGTGGGATCACCGCGGACGGCCGCGCGTTCTGTTCGGGCAACAACCTCTTCGGCCAACTCGGTACCGGCAACCAGGTATGGAGTGCGGTGCCGGTGCTCATCCTTCCTGCCCTTCAGCGCTCGGGTCCATGAATTTCCCGCAGCCGTCCCTTATCGAACACAAGTACGAAAGGTGTATTACGGTAGCCGGCAATAAGTCCAACTCGCTCGGCCGCGCGGGCCACAGATACATCAAGCGGAAACTCCAGGTCAGCCCGCCGCATTACTGCCATCGCATCTTCGACTCTGTCCTTCTTGACTAGTGGTGCACCGACCAGCCGGAGACCTCGTTGGGTGGCTTCGTTTTCCCAATGTCGAAGGAAATCGTATGACTCGACGCAGTCCATGGGCTGAAACACGAGGATCGCTGTTCGTTCGTTACGCGTTGTGCTGTGGAGTTTTCCTGCTCGGTTCATTTGTATAACATCGTGCCATCGGACTGCATTATGCACAATAGCCATATATAGCACCCGATTTCCTTGGACACCGCTTTGGGGTAGAAGAGGGGGTCCAGAGGAGATTGGAGGCATGTTGACGGAACGGCAGTTGAACGGCTCGGGGGAGCTGCCCGAGCGCTGGAGTGCGAAGCGGAAGACGGAGATCGTGCTGCGGCTCCTGCGGGGCGAAGACCTTGGGCAGATCAGTCGAGAGATCCAGGTTGCGCCGCAGGTGATCGAGGAGTGGCGGCGGGCCTTCCTCGCCGGGGCCGAGGCAGGGCTCAAGAAGCGCGGCGGAGATCCGCTGGAGAGCGAACTGGTCCGCACCCGGGCCAAGCTGGGCGAGACGCTCATGCGACTGGAGCTCGCAGAGATGCTCCTGGAAAAAAGGGGATACATGGACGACCTGAAGAGGCTCAGGCGGTCCGAGAACTCGTAAGCCCCACGACGGGCAAGCGCTATCCGCTCACCCTGATCTGCTCGGTCTGGAGGGTGGCACGCTCGACGCTCCGGGAAGTGCCCGCCCGGCGGGGGCCCAAGCCGACCCTCTCGGACGAGCTGCTCCTCGAGGAGATCCGGACCGTGCTGGAGGACAGCCCCTTCTACTCGGAGGGGCACCGGAAGGTGAGGGCCCATCTTCGGAAGAAGGGCTTCCGCGTGGGCAAGAACCGGGTGCTTCGCGTCATGCGGGAGAACGGCCTCTTGGCCCCGGTGCGGCGCAAGAACGAGCGAGGAGACCCGACGCACAGCGGGACCATCCGCACCGACCGCCCGGACGAGATGTGGGGCACCGACGCCACGCGCTTCTGGACCGAGGAGGACGGCTGGTGCTGGTTCTTCGGAGCGGTGGACCACTGCACGACCGAGGTCGTAGGCCACCATGTGGCCAAGAAGGGGGACCGCTGGGCCGCGCTGGAGCCCATCCGAGAGGGTGTGAGAGCGCATTTCG
>Ga0207874_1003493_pt1 | contig 12915 bp, 7 predicted proteins | sample HigsolmetaAR201D_FD_184833 | JGI IMG/M metagenome (GOLD analysis project Ga0207874, IMG submission 184833) | Ionic liquid and high solid enriched microbial communities from the Joint BioEnergy Institute, USA - AR20-1-D (SPAdes) (version 2) ... | reverse complement strand
CTCAGGTGGCCTCGGTAGAACCAGAGGTCAAGCAGCGCCCCCGTCAGGCGCAGCTGCCCCTCCGCGTCGCCGGTCTTCTGGAACCAGCTCAGGGCCGCCCGCAAGTTGTCGTGGTCGGCTTCGATCTGCTGCAACTCGGCAGGCGTCGCCGGCATGAAGGCGCTCGGGAAGAATCGCTCCGCGAAATCCAGGAAGTAGCGAGCGTGCGCCGCCCGAGCCGCCGCCTCTTCCCCACTCGCCACCAGCTGCTCGACGCCGTATTCCCGAATCGTCTCCAGCATCAGGTAGCGCGGCTCCCCACCGCGGTCCAACGGCCGGATCAGACTCTTGTCCAGAAGGGCAGTCAACCCATCGAGGATGGAGAGGGAGACGTGAGCGCGTCCGCCTTCCGCCGCAGCCCCATCCAGCTGCCCGGCCACGGCCTCGGCAGCTTCCAGGGTGAAGCCACCGGCGAAGACGGCCAGCCGGCGGAAGAGGGCTTGCTCCTCAGGAGTCAGCAAGTCGTAGCTCCAGGCGATCGCGTCGTGCATCGTCTGGAGGCGAACCGGGGCATCGCGCGGCCCTTCGCGCAAGAGCGGAAGCCGATGCCCAAGGCGATCGAGCAATGCTTGCGGCGGGAGGTGGCGTAGCCGCGCGGCCGCCAGCTCAATCGCGAGCGGCAGTCCATCGAGCGAGCGCACGATCTCGGCAATCGTCGCCGCGTTCGAGAGATCGAGCGTGAATCCCGGCCGAACCGCCTGCGCGCGCTCGATGAAGAGCCGCACGGCCTCGCTGCCCGCGAGATCATCGAGCGCGATGGCACGGCGCGGCGTGGGCAGCGCGAGCGGCGGCACCGGGAACTCGTACTCGCCCGAGAGGCGCAAGACCTGCCGGCTGGTAGCCAGCACGGTGAGTCCAGGGCACTGCGTCAACAGTGTCGCGATATCTGGCCCGGCCTCGATGATCTGCTCGAGATTGTCCAGCAGCAGCAGGATTTGCCGGTCGTGCAGCGCGCCAACGACGCTCTGCAGCAGCGAGCGGTCGCTGCTCTCCGCGAGATTGAATGTCTGCGCGATCGTCGGGATGACGAGCGCCGGGTCTCGAATTGCGGCCAGCGGCACGAACGCGACGCCATCGACGAAGTCGTCGGCGACCCGACGCGCCGCTTCCAGCGCGAGCCGCGTCTTCCCGATGCCCCCGGGCCCGGTCAGCGTGACGAGGCGGATGTCCGACCGGGCCAGCAACGACACGAGCTGCGAGACCTCGCGCTCGCGGCCGACCAAAGAGGTAAGCATCGCGGGGAGCGGCGAACGCGGTAGTGGGATCCGGTCGCTCCGCTCGGCCGCGGTCACCACGCCGTTGGCGTGCGCCCGGATTGTCTCCTCGGCCATACCGCCCCCAAATCACACGCGGGCAGAAGAGCGTGCCATCATCATAGAGCCCTGAAACCCGGTCGACTAGTCCCAATTTGAACTGATTCGAGAGGTTTCGCGTTCGCGAGCAGCGACAGAGATTGCCTCCTACCGCCACGCTGATCCGTCCGGAAAATCCGGGCAATGGTTGGGCGCGCCACTACCCTTACTCGTACTCATCATTCCATGCGAAAGGGCTATGACTAGCTGCCTATTGCGCACTTCCTCGTTTCGCAGGACACGCGCTTCCCACTCCGCACTAGGATGAGCCCGACTGGGCCCGGTCACTCTCATGTGTCGCGCTGCCCGCGCCCCAGCGCACGACAGCGCGAGGGAACTCGCTGTTCGCCGGCTCGCGCGAATCGGCTTTGCCGAGCGCGCGCTGGAGGGAACCAACATGGCAGTCGAGCTCGAGATTCAGGACGGCAATCCCTGGTGGCTCAGTCCAGATGTTTGGGTGGTGCCCGGCCCTGACCCCACCGGACCGCCGGGCACGCCCATCGCCGGACAAACGGCATTTCTCTGGGCGCGTGTTCGCAACAACGGCAGGACGCGCGTCGACAACGCGACCGTCAGGTTCTATTGGGCGAACCCTGCCGTCGGCTTCGACCGCACCACCGCGACATTCGTCGGCAGCGCGAATGTCACGCTCAACGGCGGGCAGGTCGAGGACGTGCTCTGCCTGGCTCCTTGGCAGGTGGTCTGGATCAACGACGGCCACGAGTGCATTCTGGCCGAGGTCTTTCACCCCTCCGATCCGCTACCCCCGGGACCGGCGTTCAATGTGCCAACCGATCGCCACGTCGCCCAGCGCAATTTGAGCGTGGTGATGGCGGTGAAAGGATTCTTTCACTTTGCCTTCGAAGTCCATAACCCTACCCGCCAGCCGCGCGTCTACCGAGTCTTCGCCGAGCCGGGAGAGGTCGAGCAGGTCAAGCCGCTCGTTCCCACGCTCGGGCGGGACTTCCGGCTGCCGCCGCAGGGCAAGCTCGCCGAGTTCGGCTTCGTCGAGGCCACCTGCCCCGAACCGGAGTCGATCGCCCAGGCCAGACCCGAGGCCCCGAAGTTCGAGCTGCAACCTGGCGGGCGAACCGGGTTCAGCCTAGTCGGCCGGATTGAGGGCGGCGGCGCGCTGATCCACGTCTCGCAAGAGGCGGACGGGCAGATCGTCGGCGGACTGAGCGTCCTGGCAATTTCCGCGGAGGGGCGATAACGATGGCGTCCATCACCGTTCCCAATCGGCCATTCGCGACCGACATCATTACCGGTCTGGCGCTGCCGGATGGCATCTTCGTGTCAACGCTTGGCAAGCAGCGCATCAACGCGCAATTCAAGAACGTCGGCTCCGCGCAGATCGCTTCAGCGAGCATCTACGTCGAGAGCGTCTCCCATCCCGGCATCGTCGTGACGCCGCGCACCTATACCGTGTCGAATTTTGAGGCGGGCGCGACTCGTACCCTCTCCTGGGAAGCCGATTTCAGCGGCGCTCCGGCCGGCGTCCACTACGTCAGCTTCATCGAGGAAGATGCCACCGGCCGTAACCGGACCATCAAGAAGATCTTCGTCACCAGCATCGCATTCGACCCCACGACTACGACCTTTACCGCCACAACGCCAGAAGGGGCGATTACCGTCGGGCTCCTCGATCTCGTCGGGCCGAAGGGCGCGTGTTGCCCGACCCCGAAGAAGCCGGACCTCGTTCGGGCTCAATCTGGCGAGCGTAATCTCATCGAGCAGGTGGCTCGTTACTTCACTGACCACCGACCCGACTTTCCCTTCTGCATGCCCGGCTACCTGCTCCACGACCTCGAGGTGGCGATCACCCCGACCCCGCCATTCGATGGGCAGTACAGCGATCTTCCATTCCAAGACCCTTGGTGGAAGGTCGTCCTCTGTGTTCTCGCAGTCATTCTGCTCGTCGCCGCCGCAATTGCCGAAGCCGAGGGCGGCAGTGGCACCATTACCGTCGGCGGCGGTAGCACCGAAACCGGCAGCCCGGTCGGCGACTGTTGCGGAGTGCGGGCCGGAGGAGGCGGATCCAGCTATGTGGCAGCGGGATTGGTCGCCGCCGCGGCAGCCGCCGCGACCGCCGCGGCCCTGAGCGATGCTCGCGACCCGATCCGCCGCGGTCAGGACAACACCCCGCCAGCGCCGGGCGAGGTGACGACTGCCGAGCACTTGAAAGCGACGCTCACCTACATCGAGCCGGTCGCGCTGGGCCGTCCCTTCAAGGTCCAGGCCGATTGGACCTACACCCGTGTCACGACCGGCAACTCCTACACCTACTCCGTCAGCGAGACGAACGTGAACGAGCACGTCCTCTCGCACTATGAGATCGAAGCCCCGGATGTGGCGCGGCTGTACCTGCGGGAGCCGTGGGTCGTCAAAGCGCGGTTCTTCGACGAGAACGAGAAGATGCTGAGCGGCGGCGATCTGTTCGTCCAATGCTTCCTCGTCGGGCCGAACGGCCAATTCGAGACGATTATGATGCAGGACGACGGCATTCCGCCCGACGAAAAGCCCAACGACGGGACCTACACCGGCTACTTCCTCTTCGATGTACTCGAGAACGCGGCGCGAGGGCTCTGGCAGTACTTTGTCATCGCGCAGGACGTGAACACCGCGCAGCCAGGGTTACCGCCAGAGGAAGCGGCGCAGATCATCGGCGGGCTGGTCCGCACGCATCAGCTCACCATTGACTTCTCGGGCGGCACTTGCCCCTTCGTCGCGGACGGCTACGTCCACGTAATCTGATCCCGTGAAGCGAGCGGCAACGCGTCGAGGGAGCCAGCTCCAGGCTACTCGCCAGCTCCCTCGGCGCCGCCCGCCGTTTCTGGCATCTCGATGTCGACGACCTCTCGCCGCACCGTCTCTTGGACGGGCACGCGCTCGCTGACGCGACGACGAGTGACGCGGATCTCCTCTCGCACGATCAGGCGCTTCTCGACAACGAGCACCTCTTCGACGACCGGGATGATCAGCGTGTCCCCCTCCTGCCGCACCGGCGGCGGAGTTTCGACCTGCCGGTCGATCGGAACGCGCTCGACGCTGATCTCGTCCCGGCTGACCTCGCCTTCGGCCTGCACCGGCACAGTCTCGACCCGCTTGTGGATGCGCACCTGGCCCAGCTCGGTTTCGCGCGTTACCGGCTCGAGGATCTCCTCATGCAGCGAGACCTTCTGAGGCTCTCCCGCCTTCTCTTGGGGATCCTCTGGCTGGGGCACGGTCGGGGTGTTCATGGCGTTCTCCTTGCCAGTGCGATGAGTCAGTCGCCTCCAGCCGCTCCGAATAAGCGGAGCAGCCTCCGACTGAAAAGCAGCGTCAGCCAGAAGAGGGCGCGTATCCAGAGCGACGGCGTGGCTGACCGGGATGACTGCCGCGTGGCGGCTTGGGCTTCTGCCTGGCTGCCCGCCAGCTCCTCTGGGCGTCCCTCGGCTGCTTTGCGTTGCTTTCGCGAGCCGCTCGCTTTGGTCGGGATGACCGCTTGCGTCTGTCGGTAAATGACCGCGTTGAGCTCGCCGCCGAGCAGCAGGATGAGGCTCATGACGTAGATCCAGAAGATGAACGCCAGCACGCCGCCAAGCGCGCCGTACGCCTCATAGCCGCCGAAGACACGGAAGTAGATGCCGAGACCGTACGTCGCTAGGGCCCACAGGATAACGGCCAGCACCGACCCAGGGGATATCCATCGGAACGGCATCGCGGCGTTCGGCGCCGCCCAGTAGAACACGGCCAATCCAACGACCAGGAGCAGAGCGATCAGCGGCCAGCGGATGATCGCCCATATCGTCGGCCAGGTGTCGCCCCACCCGAGCAGCGAGGCGAGTGCCTGTCCGATCTGCTCCCCCATGAGGAAGATGCTGGAGGCGAGCGTGAGCGCCACGCCCAGCGCGACGGTCAGCGCCACCGCGACGGCCTGCTGGCGCAGCCAGGAGCGCCCCTCGCGGACATTGAAGGAGGCATTGAGCCCCTTCATCATCGCGGAGATCGCCCGCTTCCCGCCCCAGAGCGCCGTGACAGCGCCGATGGAGAGCACATCGCTCGCGTCGCTCCGCACCACGCTCTCGATCGGCTCCCGCAGCGCTTCGGCCGCGTCCTGCGGCAGGTGGTCAACCAGCCAATTCATGATCGAGTCCATGGCGTCGTCGGCGCCGAAGGAACGGGCGATAAAGCCGGAGAGCGCGGTGAGGAAGATCAGGAGGGGAACGACCGCGAAGATAACGTTATAGGCGACCTGAGCCGCCATCCCTTGCAGGTCATCCTCGCGGAACTCTCGAAACGTCGTCTTCGCCGCCGCCACGACGTCGACGCCTCGCACCTTCATGTCCCGCCTCCTCGCCACTCAGCCAGAGCGCAGCCCAGCCCCTTTCTGTGCATGCCTCGTACCAGGCCGGAGCATGCGAGTCCAGCCGCCGAAGTGGAGGATCGCTTCTGCCAGTATTCAGCGCGGCGAACAAGACCAAGCGCCCGAGCCTAAAGAGGCATTCACTTAGCAAGGATTATGAATGGCAGCGCTTGCCCGCGCTGCCACGCGCGGACGCCGATAAATGGTTGAGCGGCGTTAGTGAGCCGGTCGCCCCTCGCGGCGGCTCCCGTGCGGATTCGCGAAGGCGAGGACGCCGATCCCTTCGACCCCGATCGCGTTCGGCTCCAGATAGACGCTGGTGATGTTGAGCCCGGAGAACGGCTCAATTCCGAAGAGACGCCGCAAGAGCTCCTGGGGCCGGTTGTAGCCTTTGATGAGCGGCGTCACCATCGCCGCCACCTCGACGCGCGACGTGATCGGGCGCGTATCACCCGTTTCCGCGCGGTACCGCGCCACGTGCGCCTCGATCGCTGCCTCCGCGACGAGCAGCGCGCTCTCCCCCACCGCCTGGCTCATCGTCGCCTTGTCAATGATGTCATCCGCCCCGGCGACGCGGATCGTCAAGGTCACACTCGGCGCTTCACGCTGAGCGGCAATCTGCGGCGCCAAGATCGTGTCGACGATGTCCTGGACCGCCTCGAGGTCGGCGCTCATCACGACATCGCCTTCGCCGGTATAGGAGGGAATGACAAATGAGCCGGGCGGGTAGTTCCCGTCCGGCTGCAGCTTCGTCTTCTTCAACAATACGGCCGGGATTCCGGCAACGATGGCATACATCGAGCCGACCGGATAGCCGGACATCCCCGGCACCATCAGCATATCGACCCGGCGCTCTCGCAGGTGCGCCGCGGCCTCCTGAATATGCGCCGCGATGTAGTCCGGCCGGGCCGCCGTCTTCAGCAGGCTGCCATACTCGATGCCGACTCCGCCGCCCGGGAAGACCCGAACGCAGCCGACGCGCAGCAGCCCTCGCAGCAGGTCCCGCGCGCCCGGGGAGAGGTGGGAAGCCGCGATTGCCTGCTCGGCCGCCTCATAGGGGATGACCGCCTCGGAGCATGGCTCACACGCGGTCATCACCTCCTCGCGCGGCCGCTCGTACCGGCGCAGGCGCATCGCCGCCTCGGCGCCGGAGTGCGCGGGCTCCTGCCACTGATTCTGAATTCTCAGGTTCGCCTCACCCACTCGCGTCGCCATCGCACTCTCCTGCCGGCTCAATGCGTATGGTCCCCCGGCCGCCACGACCCCCGACCGGTTCCCGGAATTCTACCCGGGACGACCATACCCCTCCCAGGCGTCCACACGCCGACAGTGAGCGCGAATGCCGAATGTCCCCGCGAGCGCAACGGATAGCCAGCTTCTGCGCGATGCTGGTGGGCAAGATCAGGTGTCACCCGGCCCCGTAACGGGCCCGCACGCTTTGGTATCGTTTTTCGCCATCGAGGATCGTGACCGAGTTCCTGGCGCGCCCGCGCCACCCGGAGAGCCAGAGGAGAATGCCGGTGAGCTCGCGCACAGTGCTGGTCCGAAACGCGTCGCTGCTCGTGACGATGGACGACGCCGATACCCGTATCCCCGATGGCGGGGTCTACATCGTCGAAGGCGTGATCCAGGCGGTTGGACCGAGCGATCAGCTCCCTGCCGAAGCGGACGAGATCATTGACGCCCGCGGCATGGTGATCCTGCCCGGTCTCGTCAACACCCATCATCACTTCACCCAGACCTTGACCCGCGCCGTTCCCGCCGCGCAGAACGCCACGCTCTTCGACTGGCTTCGGACGCTCTATCCGATCTGGGCACGCCTGACGCCGGAGGCGGTCCGCGTCAGCACGCGCCTCGCCATTGCCGAGCTGATGCTCTCCGGCTGCACCACCGCCAGCGACCATACCTACCTCTGGCCGAATGGCGCCCGCATTGATGATCAGATCGAGGCAGCGCGGGAGACGGGTATCCGGTTCCACGCCGCGCGCGGCTCGATGTCGGTCGGGGAATCGCGAGGCGGACTGCCGCCGGACTCCGTCGTCGAAGACGAGGACGCGATCCTCCGCGATACGCGCCGGGCGATCGAGACATATCACGATCCCTCGCGCTACGCGATGCTGCGGATCGTCGTCGCCCCCTGCTCGCCCTTCTCGGTCTCGCCGGACCTAATGCGGGAGAGCATCGCCCTCGCCCGGGCGTATGGCGTGCAGGCGCACACGCACCTCGCGGAGACGGAGGACGAGGAGGCGTATTGCCAGAGCATGTTCGGCAAGACGCCCGTCGAGCTGGCGGAGGAGCTTGGCTGGGTCGGGTCGGACGTCTGGCATGCCCACCTGGTGCACGCGCACCCGCCGGAAATCCAGCGGCTCGGGGCGCAGCGGACGGGCATCGCCCACTGCCCGACCTCGAACATGCGCCTTGCCTCGGGCATCGCGCCGGTGCGCGTCTGGCTCGATGCCGGCTGCCGCGTCGGTCTCGGCGTGGACGGCTCGGCCTCCAACGACGGCAGCCACCTGCTGGCGGAGGCCCGGCAGGCGATGCTGCTCCAGCGGGTGGCGAACGGTCCCGCCGCCCTCACCGCGACCGAGGCGTTGCGCCTGGCCACGCGTGGCGGCGCCGCCGTGCTCGGACGGGACGACATCGGCTGCCTCGCGCCGGGCATGGCCGCCGACCTGATCGGCTACCGGCTGGACGCGCTGACCTTCGCGGGCGGCGCCGTGCACGATCCGCTGGCCGCGCTCGTCTTCTGCCAGCCGCAGAACGTCACCCTGAGCGTGATCAACGGGCGTGTGCGCGTCCGCGACGGCGAGCTGGTCGGCGTGGATCTCCCCGCGCTGATCGCGGAGCACAACCGGCACGCCCGCGCGCTGGTCCGGGACGAATCCGTCACGTCACGCTGATCTGTTACTCAGAGACACTCTCCCGCCGAGCAGGGCACAACCTGCATTAGGCACAAGGCTCGGTGCCGGGTCGCCGCATGCCATCCTGACACAAGGAAGACAAACTCGACCGAGCGCACTAACCGTCTCATACTTTGGCCGCTAGGCGCTCTGGTACTTCTGGGTGCTACGGATACCACCATCGCTGGCCTGATAATTGTTACAACCAGCATATTGGTGAGGACGTAATCACTCGACAGCAGCAATAATCACAGCAACAGAACAACTCGGTCAAGCAAGATGAGCGTCAGTCATACGATGAAGTCGCCATGGGCAATTTATGGCGTTGGTGGCCAGCTGGCGAGCATTGCTTCATTGTTCGAAGACGCGAGCGCTAGCCCGGATACCACGTCGACGCTATTTGAGCAGCTACAGCGAACGCTAAGCGCTGTCGCGGTTCGATCCCTAGGTAGCCGCCGTACGCCGCGTCCAGATACACGATTCATTGCCGAGCTTGCGCTCGGCCTGCTGAGGCGTGGTCAACCGACGCTGAGCTCGCCCTGGGTCGAAAACACGCTCGTGCAGGAGGCCGAATCATCGGCTGAGCTGAAGAGAGTCACGCGAACCGACCCGCACCTTGACTACCATATCCGGCCGACGAATGCTAATGCCCGCTGGACGGACTGGATTCTGGCCGCCCTCCTCCCCGTTGATCAGCGCCTCCAGCCAGCCCCCGATCTGCCCTTTGAAGGTGGGGAGTTCCAACTGTTCAACGAGTTTCTCATGCCCGCGCTCGGCGATGCGTGGGGTTGGATCGAGCCGCAGCGCCCGCTTTCGACGATGGTCGCGGAAACGACGCTTCCACAGCAGATTTCAGGATGGAAGCGAATCGCCAAACGTATCGGGGATCAGGCGGTTCTTTCCCTGTATCAACGCGTGGACTTCGCCGTCGAAACCGCCCATTATCGACTAAACATAGAGCTTGACGGCCCTCAGCATGACGAGGCCCCGCAGAGGCTCCTCGACGAACGACGCGATAATCTCTTGAAGAACTACGGATGGCAAGTTCGACGCATCCGCACGAAAGACCTCCCGGAGAAATTAACCCCAGAGGCATTACCCACAGAGTCAGAATTCCTTCGGCACGTTATTGAATCCGATCCGCTCCTTGCTCGAGCGAATTCCTTCAATCATTCGGATCGACACGGACCGCTAGCGGCAACCTCGGCTCGTTTGGGATTGGTCCCTCATGCTATTGCGCGCGTTCAACTCGGCATCATCCTTGGCTTGCTGCATGGCCATCTCGATCTCCGCGACACGACTTGGCGAATTGCCGTGATAGAGCGGGACGTTCCGTGCGCCCGCCTCGCGGTTCTAGATCTCGTCGAGCTCATTCATCACCTGTGTGGTCTCTATGATGTTCAGTTTGATCCACACATCGAGCTTTCCGTGCTCCCCCATCACGAATTCATGGATGTAGAAAGGCTAGACGAGTCGTTCCCGCCCGCGCTGAAAACCCGTATTCACTTGGGCGCCGTGCCTCCTGAGCGGCTGACCAGCCGCGATGCCTGCCTCATTCTCGACATTGCTGTTCGAGCGCGGTGGACGCAATCCTATGGCGATGACCCCTTCGCGAGCCTCGTCGATTGCGCGACCGGCGGATACATCATCCGCACAGCGCATCGCCTGGCTGGTGAAATGCGGCCAACATGGTCGGCTCCGCGACCAATTCCCGAACCTCGTCAGAAACTCGAGCATCTCGAGTATTTCTTACGGCTTCTTTTCCGCAAGCCATCTTTCCGCGAGGGGCAGATCGACATCATCGAACGCGCCCTCCGCAGGGAGAGTGTCATTGGCTTGCTCCCGACGGGAGCTGGCAAGTCACTCACCTTCCAGTTGCCGACACTCCTCTCTCCCGGCTTCACCATCGTTGTTTGCCCAATCAAATCCCTCATGCAGGATCAGGTAGACAATCTCTCGCTCGCCGGGATCAACCGGGCCACGATGATCAATTCCGATCTGACTCCCGGGGAGCGAGAACGAGCCACAAGAGAGATAACGCGAGGGTTGCATCGGCTGGTGTACATCTCGCCTGAGCGACTACAAATCGATGCATTCCGCCAAGCGCTCAGAATCGCCTGCAGTCACTACCCGATCCCGTTCGTTGCCGTGGACGAGGCGCATTGCGTCTCAGAGTGGGGACATGATTTCCGCACGGCATATCTGAATCTCGGGCGACACGCTCGAGAATACTGCCGCTACCAAGAGCAGGAGCCTCCGCTTCTCGCTCTCACCGCGACAGCCTCGCGCGCGGTGCTCATCGATGTCCAACGCGAGCTGGACATCACGGATCCGGCCGCGATCATCAGTCCCAGTAGCTTTGAGCGACCCGAACTCAGATTCCAACTCATCAAAGTTCCCACACTCGACAAGCACTCGACACTGAAGCGGCAGTTACACAAGCTACGAAGCGAGCTTCAGGATTCCACCAGCGAATTTGCTTCGGGCAAACACGGCGGCATCATCTTCTGCCCGCATATTGACAACAGATTTGGGATACTCGAGATTCGTAATTTCGTCGACACAGCCTTATCTGACATCTTCCCGCGCCTTGCGAAGCCATTACCAGACCTGCCAGAGTCGGAATCGACGCGACGCGTTCACATGTTTGCGGGGCGCAAACCAAGAGATCTTCAAATGACAGAGGAGCAATGGAATGAATACAAGCGGGTCGTCCAGCGCTTATTCAAGTCCGATCGGATCCCTGTGATAGTCGCCACATCCGCATTTGGCATGGGCATTGATAAGCCGAATATTCGCTATACCATCCACTTCGCCATGACCCAAACTGTTGAAGAGTTCGCTCAGCAAGCGGGTCGAGCGGGCCGGGACCGCAATCCTGCCATCTGCGCCATCATCTTTTCCGATGCTCGGATCCCGCTCCAATTGGACCCACTCGCGGAAGGTATTTCCAATGAGGAAGCAAGGAAGAGAAGCGTTGCACAGGACAAGAGTGGTCAACGAGATGATTCCACAATCGCGCTATACCTGTTTCAGCGGGGGTATCTTGGAGAAGCGATTGAGCGCGATCACATTTGCGAATTCTATCAGCGCTGGATTCTTTCAGCATGGACCAAAAGGAACATTGGTGTTGGCGAGCCAACACAGATCATAGTAAGCAAGAATGACGTGCGGCTCGCCCTTCAACGAATCACCCATCCCACACAGGAGGACAAAAGGGAGTCAAGAGATACAACTCCTCTGGATAAGATTCTCTATCGCCTATCGCTTATTGGCATCGTTGAGGATTACACGATCGACTACAACGCTCGGACGTACGCCATCAGCACACGTCGCATCGCTGAGGAGGACATCTACAAGCATCTGTTCCGATACGTCCGCCGATACCGGCGAGAGGACGTCGTTGAAGAGATTCGGGAGCGATTGGAGAAGAGCGATCGCGACGATCCGGCAGAACGGGCAATTGCAGTACTCTGCTGGTTTGTCTATGACGTGATTGAAACGACGCGCCGCATGGCGATCCGCAACATGCGCGAGATCCTGCGGAAGTGCCACGACGGCGAGCAACTACGCCACGAAATCAACAACTTCCTCTCCTTCAACATCTTCACCCGCGAGGTTACTGAACTCTTGCAGAGTAGCAATCAGGCGGATTGGTGGAAGATCGCCGATAAGGTCACGAGCAGCAACGATGCACAGCAGTTGCTGGGGCAAGTGCGCCGCGTGCGCGAAGCCGATCCCAGTCATCCCGGCCTTCTCATCCTTCAGGGACTCGCCCTCACAGCCACACCAGACTCGGATCTCCGCGAGGCATCGGATCTGCTCTTATTAGGGATGGTCAATTACGCCCGCTCGCCGCTGACCAGGATAGACGACATTCAGCACGCCTCTCGTCAGTTGATGTCACATCTCGTCCAGCTCTCACCAAGGGGTTGGCCGGAAGTGACACGACGCTTCATTCACCGCTATCAACAAGCGCGTGATCAAGATGAATTTGCAGTCTTGGAGTGCCTCGTTCGCAGCGCTTACCTGTGGATTAGGCAGAGCAACGTCGATCCCGCGATGAAGCGGGCAGCCGCTCTTCCATACCTCAAAGTCATCGCGGCGCAGGCTCAGCGCCTCGTGGCGTCCCACCTGGAGTCAAACTCATGAGCGACACCCAGATCGTTCTGGAAGATTACGAACGCCAAGTACTAGATCTCGTTGAAAGCATGGAGCGGTTTCGCTCGGCAAGTGGCACGCTCGAGGACATCGGAGAGGCCCTGACGGATGCGGCGAG
>Ga0207874_1003487_pt1 | contig 12921 bp, 10 predicted proteins | sample HigsolmetaAR201D_FD_184833 | JGI IMG/M metagenome (GOLD analysis project Ga0207874, IMG submission 184833) | Ionic liquid and high solid enriched microbial communities from the Joint BioEnergy Institute, USA - AR20-1-D (SPAdes) (version 2) ... | reverse complement strand
ACGATCGACGCGTAGTACTCGGCCTCGATCTCCGACGCGCGCTCGATCCACAGCTCGTGGACGGTGAAGCCGCGGATGTCCATCCCGAGGATGGCGTCCGCATGGGCCTCGGCCTCGGCGCGGTCCGTGGCGATCTTGATGCCGCCGAGCTTGCCGCGCCCGCCGATCTGGACCTGCGCCTTGACGACGCAGGGGTAGCCGATCTCGTCCGCGGCCGCGACCGCGTCGGCGACGGTGGTGACGGGCTTGCCGGAGGGAACCGGGATGCCGTGACGAGCGAACAGCTGCTTGCCCTGGTACTCGAGCAGATCCATGGGGCGCCGGACTCTATACGACGCCCCGCCGCGGATGACCCCGCCAGGAACGCGGCGCGTCGCCGGGGCCGCCGGGGCGCTTGTGGCACGACGCGCGAGCCGGCCGCTTCGCGGCATAATGCCCGGCCAATGGCCATTCCCAGAAACGTCACCTTCGTCACGTTCGACGTCTACGGCACCCTGATCGACTGGGACACGGGGGTCTACGACGCGTTCGCCGCCGAGGCGAGGCGCGACGGCGTCACGATCGACCGGGAGCAGCTGATCCCGATGTTCCACTCCATCCAGCAGGAGATCCAGTCGGGCTCCTACGAGCTCTACGCCGAGGTGCTGCGGCGCACGGCGGTGCGGATCGCGAGGGAGATCGGCTGGGACCTCGAGCCGTCGCGCTCGGGCTTCCTGCCGGAGTCGGTCCAGCGCTGGCCCGCGTTCAGGGAGGCCAACCCGGCGCTGCAGAAGGTCGCGAGGAGGTTCAGGGTCGGCCTGATCTCCAACATCGACGACAAGCTGCTCGGGCAGACGCGGCGGCACATCCCGCTCGACTTCGACCTCGTCGTCACCGCCCAGCAGGTGCGCTCCTACAAGCCCGACCCGGCGCACTTCAAGGAGTGCGAGCGCCGCATCGGCGGCAAGAGGGGCTGGGTCCACATCACGGCCAGCTACCACCACGACGTGGAGCCGTGCCTGAAGGCGAGGATCCCCGTCATCTGGGTCAACCGCACGGGCCAGCAGCTCGAGTCGGGCCAGAAGAGGCCGGACGCCCAGGTCGCGAACCTGAGGGAGGCGCTCAGGCTGCTGGGCGCCTGAGCGGCGAGCGATGCGCGCGGTCGCCGTCCATCCCGACGTCCTCGTCGTCACCAGCCGGATCTGGAAGACGACGGCGACCGCCGTGCGCAGCGGCGACGAGGCGTTCCTGATCGACTCGCCGATCCTGCCGGACGAGCTCGAGGTGCTGCCGGCGCTGATGGAGCAGGCGAGGTTCCCGATCACCGGCCTGCTCGCGACCCACGCCGACTGGGACCACCTGCTCGGCCGCTACGCCTTCCCGGACGCGGCGCTCGGCGTCGGCGAGACGACGTCGGCGCGGCTGGCGGCCGAGCCGGGCGCGGCCGCCCGCGAGCTGCGCGCCTTCGACGAGGAGTACTACCTCGAGCGGCCCCGGCCGCTGTCGGTCAGCGACGTGCAGACGCTGCCGGTGCCGGGCTACTGCGGCGTCGGCGACCAGGAGCTGCAGCTGCACCCGGCCGACGGCCACACGGCCGACGGGATGGCGATCTGGGTGCCGTGGGCGCGCGTGCTGGTCGCCGGCGACTACCTCTCCTCGCACGCGATCCCGGAGCTGTCGCCCGGCGCGTCGGTCGACGCCTACCTCGCGACGCTGCGCCGCTTCGAGCCGCTCGTCGCGCAGGCCGACGTCGTCATCCCCGGCCACGGCGACGTGCTCGACGGCACGCGCGCGGCGGCGATCCTGCGCGAGGACGTCGCCTACCTGGAGGGGCTCAAGGGCGACGACCCGGCGCAGGCGCCGCTGCCGCTCGCGCGCCGCAACGGCGCCCAGCGCAACCTCCACGAGCACAACCTGTCGCTGCTGCGCGACGGCAAGGCGCGCTGAGGGCGCCGCCGCGGCGGCGCGCGTCGGCGGCCGCGGGCGGTCGCCCGCGCGGGCCGGGCGCCGCGCCGCCGGCCTACTCGGGCGACTTGATGACGGCGATCACGTCGCCGGCCGAGATCGCGGCGCCCTCGGCGATCGGGAGCTCGACGATCCTCCCCGCCTTGTGGGCGGTGATCTCGTTCTCCATCTTCATCGCCTCGATGATGCAGAGCAGCTGGCCCTCCTCGACCACGTCGCCCTGCCTCACCTTGACCCTCCACAGGTTGCCCTGCATCGGGGAGGCGAGCGTGTCGCCGCCACCGCCGCCGGCGCGCCTGCGCTCCCGCCTCGGGCGCGGGCGGGCGGGGGCGGCGCCGTTGAGCGCCGGGCCGCCGGCGCCGCCGCCGAACGGCGCGCCGATGACGCGCACGTCGAAGCGCCGGCCCGACACCTCGACCGTGTAGGTCTGCTCGACCTTCGCCTCGTCGCCGTCGCCCTCGCCGTCGCCGGCCGGGGCGGCCGGCTCGGCCGCGAGCCGCCTCAGCCACCTGCGGTCCTCGATCAGGTCGCGGCAGGTCTCGGCGTTGGCCCACTGCTCGGTCGCCAGCAGCGCCTTGTGGAACGGGATGAGCGTCGTCAGGCCCTCGATCTCGTACTCGTCGAGGGCGCGCAGCATCCGCCGCGTCGCGCTCGCGCGGTCGACGTCCCAGACGATCAGCTTCGCGACCATCGGGTCGTACATCGGCGAGACCTCGCCGCCGGGGCCGACGCCGGAGTCGACCCGCACGCCGGGGCCGGACGGCTCCCGGTAGGCGCCGATCCTGCCGGGCGCCGGCGCGAAGTTGCGCGACGCGTCCTCGGCGTTGATGCGGCACTCGATCGCGTGGCCGCGCAGCACGACGTCGTCCTGGGCGATCGACAGCGGCTCGCCGGCGGCGGCGCGGATCCCCTCCTTGACGATGTCGATCCCGGTCGTCATCTCGGTGACGCAGTGCTCGACCTGGACGCGCGTGTTCATCTCGAGGAAGTAGTACTCGCCGTCCTGCAGCAGCCCCTCGATCGTGCCGGCGCCGACGTAGCCGACGGCGGCCGCCGCGTCGGTCGCGACCCTGCCGATGCGGTCGCGCAGCTCCGCGTCGACGGCCGGCGCGGGCGACTCCTCGATCAGCTTCTGGTGGCGGCGCTGGACCGAGCAGTCGCGCTCGCCGAGGTGGATGACGTTGCCGTGGCGGTCGGCGAGCACCTGCACCTCGACGTGGCGCGGGTCGGGCAGGTAGCGCTCGAGGTAGACGGTCGGGTCGGAGAAGAACTTCTCGCCCTCGCGCGAGGCGCCCTCGAAGGCGGCCTCGAGCTCATCCTCGGTGAGCGCGACGCGGAAGCCCTTGCCGCCGCCGCCGCCGGCCGCCTTGACCGCGACCGGGTAGCCGATCGTGTCCGCGATCACCCTGCGGGCCTCCTCGACGGTCGCGACCGGCGCGGTCGTGCCCGGCACGATCGGCACGCCGGCCCTGCGCATGAGCTCGCGCGCGGCGGTCTTGGAGCCCATCGCCTCGATCGCCGACGCGGGCGGCCCGATGAACGTGATGCCGGCCTCCTCGCACGCCCGCGCGAAGGCGGCGTTCTCGGCCAGGAAGCCGTAGCCGGGGTGGATCGCCTCGGCGCCGGAGCGCTGCGCGACCTCGAGGATCGTCTCGACTCTGAGGTAGGACTCGGCGGCGGGCCCGGGGCCGATCAGGTAGGCCTCGTCGGCGCGCCGGACGTGGAGCGCGTCGCGGTCCAGCTCGGAGTAGACCGCGACCGTCGCGATGCCGAGCTCCTCGCAGGCGCGCATGACGCGCACGGCGATCTCGCCGCGATTGGCGATCAGGATCTTTGCGAACACGCCGCGGAAGGTTACGGGGTGGGGGGTGAGAACGCGTCCGATCCGGCCGCGGGCGCGGGGGCGCGCCGGCGCCGCCGCGCCCAGCGCGCGAACGCCCGCCGCACGCCCCAGAAGGCGACGGCGGCGTAGATCCAGCCGAGCAGCAGGTCGACGACGTAGTGCTCGCCGCCCCAGACGAGCGCGAACCCCATCGCGAGCGGGTAGGCGACGAGCAGCGCCCGCACGAGCCATCGCAGCCAGCGGCGGGGCGAGCGCGCGTCGCCCCACAGCTCGAGGCAGATCAGCAGGCTGTAGGCCGCGTGCAGCGACGGCACCGCCGCGACGTCATTGGCGTACCGGTAGCCGGTGCCGACGAGGCCGAACCTCGCCGGGATCCCGAGCTGGCCCCAGATCTCGGGGATCACCCGTCGCGTCGCGGGGTCGATCAGGCCGGCCTGGGCGGCCAGCCACGGCGGCGCCGCGGGGAACAGCGCATAGGTCGCGAAGCCGGCCAGCGCGAGCGCGCCGACGGTGACGGCGAAGCGGCGGAAGCGGGGCCGGTCGAGCTTCCACAGGATCCCGGCCAGCAGCGGCGTCGCGAAGAAGTGCGACATGTAGACGACCCACGCGATCACGCCGTACCACGGCAGCGCGCCCGGCTCGTAGAGGCGCTCCTGCAGCCAGACGGTCGGGACCGCGCCGCCGAACAGGAGCCGGTCGGCGTCGATCTGGGGCTGCCAGAAGGGGTCGAACAGGAGGCCGTCGGCCGCGCCGCGCAGGAGGTCGTAGCCGGCCAGCAGCGCGAAGAACGGCAGCCAGTCGACGAGCGCGCCGCGCAGCCAGCCGCGCAGGTCGCCGAGCGAGAGCGCCAGCAGCCCGAGCAGGATCCAGAGGGCGATCCAGTCGCGCGTCAGCGGCAGCCCCTCGAAGGCGACGAAGCAGACCGTGGCGACGGCCCATGCGATCGGCGCGACGACCCGCAGCGCCCGCACCCAGGGCGCCTGGCCGCGCCGCGGTGGCCGCGTGGCCGGGGCGCTGGACTCCATTCGCCGACGATACCGCCGCCGCGCGCCGGTGCGCCGCCCGCCCGCCGGGGCCGATCTCCCTTGGCGCTTCTACGGGAACGACGACTGCGCGGCTACCGCACGCGTATCCTCGCGGGAGCGGTCGCTTTCCGGAGGGCGACCTCGCGTTCAATGCACCGGTCCGCACGGCGGACAGTTCAAGCGGGCGCTCGCCGCCTGGACGCCCGTGGAGTAGCTCATCTGGCGGAGCTTGCTAGCCATCTGGCATCACCTGTGGCCCACGAACCCGCTCGCCGGAGCGCAAGTTGGGTACCCCTATGACTTCGACTTGTTGTCGAGATGCTCGCCGAAGTATCCGATGTGGATGGCGCCCGTCTTCCCACCCGTGTCATCGTGGAAATGAATGCGAGGCGCGGGGTAGCCGCCCTTCTCGAGCTTGATATGTGCGGGCATATAGATTTCACCGTCCTCGCTGACCTGTGATGACACAGGCAATACTCGGAGCGTGCGGAATCGTTCGTTGTTGTTGGTCGACTCGCTTTCTTTCATCGCGATCCAGCTCGTAGGAATCGCAGCGTCGCGACCGTCGTGGCAGTAATCCCAGAAGTTGCCTGAGAACTTGCCATGGGCCTTTGCCTCCGCGTAGGCGCTCATGGCGCGAAACACACGCCAAGCACGCTTTGCCCATACCGCGCTGCCGCTGTGACTGTCCAATTCGTCGGCGAGCGGCCACTGCTCCTCCGGAAAGACGATGTGCGGTAGCTCCGTCGTGGCGATCGGCACGTCGCCGCAGTAGTCCGGGTCCAAGTCGAGACGACCTGGGGTTGGCGATATCAGGGGAACCCTCTGCTTCTGGAGCTCGCGGCGATAGTGCGCGACAGCGCGTCGCAGGTCGTCGTTCTCGCGCTCGAGTTCCGCAGCAGACTCTCGTTCGAACTCGAGCGTCATCTCAAGCCGGGCGCGCGCGTTGCGTTCCTGGTCGCGCTCGCGTTCCAACCGCGCGAGCATCTCCAAGATTTCGTCGTCGGACTTGGTTGACTCGAGCTCGGAGCGCAAGCGGTCGCGCCAGATCGAAGGCGGACGCTGGGCGCATGCATTGCGCTGAATGGGGGCGGCGATGAGGTCTGCCACCACACTCGGGGGACGCCTCTGGATGCGGTGGTAAGGCACAAGGCGGTGGGCTGACCGTGGATGACCGTCGAGCGGTCCCGGCAAAAACGTGCGTACGGCTCCGCTGTACACGTCGTGGCCCGGACCGAGCGCCTGGATCATCTTCCGCGAGAATGCGGAGACGGCCCCCTCCCCCAAGACGAACACAGGCGCGATCCCAAGAAGCCGCCTCTGGATCTGGATCGCGCGTTGCTCGACCTCGGATGCATGATCGTTCATCCTGTGTGCTGTAACGACGACGAGCGGCGCCGTACGTTCGGTGTCGAGCACCTGCTCCGCGAGCCGCAAACCCTCGTCGCCCCTGAGAAACGACGGCCGGTCTGATAGCGGCGTGTGGCCGATCCGGCATTGCCGCTCACGCAGGAGCGTCGCGACGAGCCCGGGAGCAATCGGTGTCCAAGGATCGACGAATGCCGCCTCGCTCCAACGTTCCAAGTCGACCCATACCCATACTGTGTCTGAGTCGCGGAGGACGGTGAGGGTTGTGCGCACCTCTTCGTCGTTCCGCGGTTCGTACAGCGACGCGCGGAACACGCTGTGATCACGGTCGCCCGCTGCGCGTGCCACGATCTCATGGCCGCCGGCGATTCTCAAGAGGGTCCCGTCGCTTCTCACGCGGATCGAGTCATCCCTGAACTTCCGGCGCAACCACGCCTGCATCAACGACGACGCCGATTCCGGAAGCGATCGATCGTCGACGGTGAAGATCCCGCGCCAGATCAACGCCACGGGCGCAGTGTATGGGTTGGGTGCGGCGGCCCGCAGCAGTTCCCTGATCCGACCGATGTGACCGTGCACGTCGCGGGTGCCCGAGACGGCGCGTGACCGTACGCCGCCCGGATGACATCACGCCGGGCGGCGTACGCGGGGCCGGCTAGCCCTCCGGCGCGACGATCAGGCCGCCGCCGACGGTGTCGTTCGTCGCCTCGTCGATGAGGATGAAGCTGCCGGTCGTGCGGTTGCGCTCGAACGGGTCGAACGCGAGCGGGCCCGAGAGGCGCAGCTTCACATGGCCGATCTCGTTGAGGTCGAGCCGCTCCGGCGACGGCTCGCGGCCGAGCGTCTCGACGTCGAGGCGCCAGTCGATCCCGTCGACGATCGCGCGCAGCGTGCGGGTCGTGTGCTTGAGCAGGTACCTGCCGCGCGGCGCCAGCGGCCGGTCCGCCATCCAGCAGACGACGGCCTCGAGCTCGCGCGCGACCGTCGGCGCGTCGGACGGCCGGGCGATCATGTCGCCGCGCGAGACGTCGAGGTCGTCCTCCAGCAGCAGCGTCACCGACTGCGGCGGGAAGGCGTGCTCGAGCCGGCCGTCGAGCGTGTCGATCGCGGCCAGCCGCGTCGTGCGGTTGGACGGCAGCACGACGACCTCCTCGCCGGGCCTGAGCACGCCGCCGGCGACCTGGCCGGCGTAGCCGCGGTAGTCGTGGTAGCGCTCGTCGTGCTGCGGGCGCACGACCCACTGGACCGGGAAGCGCCACTCGTCGAGGTTGCGGTCGGCGGCGATCTCGACCGTCTCGAGGTGGTGCAGCAGCGTCGGCCCCTCGTACCACGGCATGTGCGCGGACGGTTCGACGACGTTGTCGCCCTTGAGCGCCGAGATCGGGATGAAGGTGACCTCCCTGAAGCCCTCGTGGCCGGCCGACCAGCGCCGGAAGTCCTCGACGATCCGCGTGAAGACCGCCTCGTCGTAGCCGACGAGGTCCATCTTGTTGATGCAGACGACGAGGTGGGGGACGCGCAGCAGCGCCGAGATCGCGGCGTGGCGGCGCGACTGGCGCACGAGCCCGTTGCGCGCATCGACGAGCACGAGCGCGAGGTCGGCCGTCGAGGTGCCCGTCACCATGTTGCGCGTGTACTGCTCGTGGCCCGGGCAGTCGGCGATGATGAAGCGGCGCTTGTCGGTCTGGAAGGAGCGGTAGGCGACGTCGATCGTGATCCCCTGCTCGCGCTCGGCGCGCAGGCCGTCGGTCAGCAGCGCGAGGTTGAGCTCGCCGTCGCCGCGGCGCAGGCTCGTCTCCTTCACCTGCGCCAGCTGGTCGGCGAGGATCGACTTCGCGTCGTGCAGCAGCCGCCCGATCAGCGTGCTCTTGCCGTCGTCGACCGAGCCGGCCGTGGCGAAGCGCAGCAGCTCGGAGGTCGTGCGCGCGCCGTTGCCGGATGCGCCGTTCATGCTCGCGGTCGCCGCCATCTAGAAGTAGCCCTCTCGCTTGCGGTCTTCCATCGCGGCCTCGGTCACGCGGTCGTCCGCGCGCGTCTGGCCGCGCTCGGTGATGTTCGTCGCGGCGATCTCGGCCACGACCGCCTCGAGCGTCCTCGCGGTCGAGCGCACCGCGCCGGTGCAGCTCATGTCGCCGACGGTGCGGTAGCGGACCGTCTCCGTGAAGACGGTCTCGCCCTCCATCAGCTCCATGAAGTCGGCGTAGGCGTACAGCATCCCGTCGCGCTGGAACACCTGGCGCTCGTGGGCGAAGTAGATCGACGGCAGCTCGAGCCTCTCGCGGGCGATGTACTGCCAGACGTCGAGCTCGGTCCAGTTGGAGATCGGGAACACGCGCACGTGCTCGCCCTTGCGGACGCGGCCGTTGTAGAGCGCCCACAGCTCCGGCCGCTGCGCCTTCGGGTCCCACTGGCCGAAGTCGTCGCGGAAGGAGAAGATCCGCTCCTTCGCGCGCGCCCGCTCCTCGTCGCGGCGCGCCCCGCCGAACGCGGCGTCGAAGCCGTGCTCCTCGATCGCGTCGAGCAGCGTGACGGTCTGGAGGCGGTTGCGCGACGCCCGCGGCCCCCTCTCCTCGACGACGCGGCCCTTGTCGATCGACTCCTGCACGGAGGCGACGATGAGCCGCTCGCCGAGCTCCCTGATGCGGCGATCGCGGAACTCGATCACCTCCGGGAAGTTGTGCCCCGTGTCGACGTGCATCACGGGGAAGGGGAAGCGCGCGGGGCGGAACGCCTTCTCGGCGAGGCGCAGCAGCACGATCGAGTCCTTGCCGCCGGAGAACAGCAGCACCGGCCGCTCCAGCTCGGCAGCGACCTCGCGCATGATGTGTATCGCCTCGGCTTCGAGCGCGTCCAGGTGGGAAAGCTCGTAGGTCATGGGTGTTCCGTCGCGGTGTGGTCGGTGGCGAGCGGGGCGGTCGCGGGGTCGGCGACGGCCCTGCGTCGCTGGCTGCGGTGCAGCCCCCAGGCCGCGACTGCGACCGCGGCCGGCACAAGGAAGATGACATAGATCGGCAGGTCGGCGCCCGCTTTGTTCGTGAGCGCCAGCCCGGCGGCGAGCAGGACGATGCCGAGCAGCGGGCGCAGGACGCCCTGCGGGATCCTGAACGCGAGCGCCGAGCCGAGCCACACGCCGGGCACGGATCCGATCAGGATCGTGAGCGCGAGGCCGACGTCGACGTTGCCGCTGACGAGGTGGGCGGCGGCGGCCACCCACAGCAGGATCGCGGCGTGGAAGACGTCGGTGCCGACGACGCGGATCGGCGTCAGGCGGAAGATCATGATGAGCGCGACCGCGATCAGCGCGCCGCTGCCGGCCGAGGTCATGCCGAGCACGAAGCCGACGGCGACGCCGACGACGACCGCGGCGACCTTGTGGCGCAGCGCGAACCGGTGGACGGTGGCGCGCTCGCGGGCGTCCGACATGAAGAGGCTGCGCGCGAGCACCGCGAAGCCGGTCAGGAACAGCGCGCCGGCGACGAGCGCGAGCACGACCGTGTCGAACCGCTCCTTGCCGACGACCCGCTCGAGCGCCGCGAGCGCCTCGACGCCGCCGAGCGCGCCCGGGATCGACCCGACCGCGAGCCACAGCGCGATCGTCAGGTCGACGCTGCCCTTGCGCCAGTGGCGCCAGCCGCCGACGCTCTTCGTGACCGCCGCGTAGGCGAGGTCGGTGCCGATCGCCGTCGTCGGAGCGGTCCCGAGCACGAGGATGAGCAGCGGCGTCATCAGCGAACCGCCGCCGATGCCCGTCATGCCCACGAGGAGCCCGACCCCCAACCCGAAGGCGATGACGAGGGGCCAATCCATCCCGCCAAGTGTGCCACTTGATCGATCGGGATAGCCGGCTGGGTCAGCCGTGCAGCCCGCATTCGATCTTGCCGTTGCCGGCCCAGCGCCCGCTGCGGTCCGCGGCCGGCACGGTGCAGTGGGTGCAGCCGATCGACGCGTACCCGCGGTCGTGGAGCGGGTTGTAGGGCAGGTCGTGGGCGTGGATGTAGCGCCACACGTCCCTCGCGGTCCAGTCGGCCAGCGGCGCGGCCTTCCAGATCCCGTGCTTCGCGTCCCAGCCGATCTTGGGGGTGTTGGCCCGCGTCGGCGCCTGGTCGCGGCGCACGCCGACGATCCAGGCGTCCACCTCGGCCAGCGCCTCCTTGAGCGGCGCGACCTTGCGGATCGCGCAGCAGCGGTCCGGGTCGCGCTCCCACAGGGCGGCCCCGTAGCGCGCCTCCTGCTCGGCGAGCGAGATCCCGCTCCAGGACTCGAACCGCGCGCCGTAGTGGGCCTCCATCGCTCTCCAGGTTTCATAGGTCTCGGGGAAGAGAACACCGGTGTCGAGCGTGAAGATGCGGGCGTTGGGCTCGATCCTCAGCAGGAGGTCGATGAGGACCGACTCCTCCTGCTGGAAGGAGCAGGCGAGGAACAGCCGCGGGTGGAAGCGCTCCACCATGCGCGCGATCACCGCCTCGGCCGTCAGCGACTCGGCGTCGGCGGTGAGGGTGTCGTCGATCGGGGCCGTCGCGCTCATGGTCGCCAGAATCTATCAAAATCCGATGGGGGTTTGGCTATTTCTTGCGCCGCGCGCCGACCTGGCGCGCGCGGGGCGGGCCGTCGCGGCGCCTGGGCCCACCCGTGGGCGCCCGCGGCGGATGCGCAGGCGCCCCGCGCCGCGGGCGGGCGGCGCCGCGGCGGCGCCGCGCCGGGCCTCAGGCCGCGCACTCCCCCTCGCCGCGGATGACCTCGAACGGGACGTTCTTGCCCCAGTCGATGAACAGGTTCATCGTCTCGAGGCTGAACTCGGCCGGCATCGCGAGGTCCCTCACGAGCTCCTCGAACGCGCTCGCGCCGACGCGCGCGGCGAACGCGTTGAACGGCTCGCCCTCCTGGCGCTCGCGCGCGTAGAACTCGAGCCAGCGCTGGACCGCGTCCGGCACCCGCTTCGACGGCAGGCGCAGCCTCAGGCGCGTGCCGTAGACGATCTCGCCGTCTTCGTAGTTGCCGCCGATGTGCGGGATCGACGCCGGGATCGTCCGGTCGCCGACCTTGATCGAGGCGCCGTAGAAGCCGATGTTCGCGATGTGGTGCTGCGAGCACCCGTTCGGGCAGCCCGACATCTTGATGTGGATCCTGCGCGTGAGCGGATCGTCGATCCTCATCGCGACGAGCCGCTCCTTGACCGCCTCGTTGAGGCCCATCGAGCTCGTGATGCCGAGCTTGCAGGAGTCGGTCCCCGGGCAGGAGACGACGTCGGTGATCTCGTCCGCGCCGGCCTCGCCGAGCCCGAGCTCCTTCAGCCGCCGCCAGACGTCGTAGACGGCCTCGTCGCGCACCCAGCGCAGGAGGATGTTCTGGTGGATCGTCGTGCGCGCGTAGCCGCCGGTGTACTCGCGCATGATCTGCGCCAGCCCGCGCAGCTGGGCCGGCGTCAGGTCGCCGCGCTCGACCTGCACGTGGACGGTCGAGAAGCCCGCCTGGCGCTGGCGCCTGACGTTGGCCTCGCGGAAGCGCGCGAACTCGGCCGCGTCCTCGTCGCTCGGCGTGCCGTACGTCTCCGGCACGGCCGGCGCGTTGGCCTCCTCGTCGTGGCGGAACAGGCGCGGCGTCGGGTCGAAGTCGCGCTCGCGGACCCAGTCGCCCTGCAGCTCCTCCTCGACCTGCCGGCGCAGCTCGTCGATCCCGTACCTGTCGACGAAGACCTTCAGCCGCGCGCGGGCGCGGTTCCTGCGCAGCCACTCCTGGCGGTTGAAGATCCGCAGCACCGCCTCGGCGACCTTGAGGTACTCGCCGTCGTCGGCGCCGACGAAGTCGTAGAGCGTCGGCGCGACGCGCGGCATGATCGAGGTGCCGCCGCCGACGCGCATCTCGAACCCCTTCACGCCGTCGCGGATGCGCGCGAGGAAGGCGATGTCGTGGATGCCCGTCATCGTGCGGTCGGCCGACGGCGCGCCCTCGAAGGCGGTCTTGACCTTGCGCGGCATCAGCTGCGTCGTGGGATGGCGCACGAAGTAGCGGACGTACGCGCCGGCGTACGGGGTGGGGTCGAAGACCTCGTCCTCGCAGACGCCGGCCCACGGGTCGCCGGTGACGTTGCGGACCGTGTTGCCGCAGCCCTCGCGGCTCGAGAGGCCGACGGCGCTGATCTCGCGGATGTACTTCGCCGCGTCCGGGAGCGGCACGTGGTGGACCTGGAGGTTCTGCCGCGTCGTGAGGTGGCCCTTCCTGAGCGGCACGTACTTCTCGATCGCGTCGGCGAACGCGTCGAGCTGCTCGGGGTTGACGCCGCCCCACGGGAGCTTGACGCGGACCATCTGCACGTCCGGCTGGCGCTGGCCGTAGACGCCCTGCCTGAGCCGGAACGGGATGAACTCGTCCTCGTCGATCTCCCTGCGCAGGAACCGCTGCGCCTCGGTGTCGAAGTCGTCGAACTCGCGCTCGAGGATCGGGATCACGTGCCCCGGAACGTCGACGACCTCCGGGTTCTCGAGCGAGCCGAGCTTGCCGGTGGGCTTCGTGGTGTCTTGAACCGAGGTCGGTTCCATGCGCTGCGTTCCTCCTGATGCCGGGCGAGTGGCCAAACGTAGCAAAACCGACGACATTTTGGGGGATTTCCGGGCGCCAGCGCATGGCCAGCGCATGGGGTGGCGCGCCCGCGCGCGGCGCGGGCGAGGCGGGCAGGCGGGCGGTCGGGCGGCCCGCGGCGGGAGCGCGCGGGCGACGCTGCGGGCGTCGCCGGGCGCGGCGTCG